>Ga0189287_100043_pt1 | contig 172163 bp, 150 predicted proteins | sample UW86minimetaG_FD_130319 | JGI IMG/M metagenome (GOLD analysis project Ga0189287, IMG submission 130319) | Marine microbial communities from the Costa Rica Dome - UW86 mini metaG | ecosystem: Environmental > Aquatic > Marine > Oceanic > Photic zone | place: Costa Rica: the Eastern Pacific...
AACTATGCTGCTCACATATGGGATCGCCTTGATGAGGAAGGCCGGAAGGGTGCGTCAGCATGCGTCGTCATACCATCGCTCTTTGGTAGCAAAAGCACCTCTGATAGCATTGAGAAGAGCATCGCTGTGTGGGCACGGAAACACCCGTCTTGTGATCACATTCGGTTCTTCAAACAACCCGCAACGTTCAACATTGGTTGGAAGGGACTTGTTGTTTGATGGGTAGTTCAGCACTTTCTATTTGAGTCATTTCAAGGGTTTTTGGCAAAAACAAGCAAATCTAGTGTACCCCCCAGACCGAATTTAATCGGCGCTGGCTTTCTGTTGTTGCGGATGACTTCCGTGAATGCACAGTCACGGCAAAAAAATAGCAATCGCACGGATCAATGTTCTTGCTTGAACTCCAATGTTCACCAAAAATGAAAACGCTTAAGCTGGAGGGACAATCATCCTGCCCGATGCTGGGTTTGCTGCAGCATAATACCACGTTGTGGGATGAGAAAAGTAGGTACAGGTAGTTGGCATCACTCTTTGAAGTGTCACCAGATGACATCTTTACATTAGACGACGAACAACTCCGAGAACTGACTGCCAAACTTGCTATCGCTCACCTTCGGTCACGCGAGCTTGATGGGTCTGGTGTAACTTGGGGTGGAGATCAGCGCGCTCCTGATGGGGGGATTGATGTCCGCGTTGAAGCCCCACTTACAGCGAATTTAGAGGGATATGTCCCCGCACATGAAGTTGGCTTCCAAGTCAAAGCGGAAGATATGCCGCGTGGAAAAATCGCCAACGAAATGATGCCTAAGGGTCAGCTGCGGCAATCAATTTTTGACCTCGCCACGAGCGGCGGCGCCTACGTTATCGTGTGTTCGAAAGGCTCGACAGCGGACGCTCCTCTGAAAGATAGACGTAGAGCCATGGCGGACTGCATCCGGGAAGCTGGTTTGGACCCAAATACAATCCATCTAGACTTCTATGACCGACGAAGACTAGCGGACTGGGCACAAGAACATCCATCAATTGTATCCTGGGTCTTGCAGAAAGTTGGTAAAGCTACGACCGGTTGGCAACCATTCGGTGCGTGGTCTTATCGAGCGGAAAGCAAAGACGATGAATACTTGTTAGATAATCAAGCAAAGGTACAGGTTTCTGCACAGGGTTCGTCTCTCGATGTCCTGGAAGCTATTAATCAAATGCGTGGACTATTGGCCAAGCCCGGGACGGCGGTGAGACTGGTTGGCCTCTCAGGTGTGGGAAAAACGAGGCTGGTTCAGGCGTTGTTCGATGCTCGTGTTCCCTCTGGAAATGCTGCTTTGCAGGACACTTCGGTTCTGTACACAGATCTGGCGGACGCACCAACGCCGACGCCGCAAGCAATGGTCGAAAGCCTCAATGCCGAAAAAAGTTCTACCATTCTTATCGTGGATAACTGCGGCGCTGAACTTCACGAAAGGTTAGCGGAACGAATTTCGAAAGATGGTTCGCCTTTGCGACTTGTTACTGTTGAGTACGACATTCGCGAAGAGACATCAGAAGGTACCAACTATTTCAGGCTGGAGCCATCAGGATCCCAACTTATCGGAAAGCTCCTGAAGAGTAGATACGCACAGTTAGATCAGGTTGATGCTGACAGGATAACAGAGGCGGCAGGGGGTAACGCGCGTATCGCTTTCGCACTGGCATCTGCAGTTGGTAGGACAGGAACAGTAGCCGGACTAACCGATGAAGCTCTCTTTGACAGGTTGTTTCAACAAAAAAACCCGATTGATCATGATCTGAAGAAAACTGCGGAGACATGTTCGCTTGTTTATTCATTCGATGGAGAAAATTTTGGCGAAGCTCAAGACGAGCTGACCATTCTTTCAAAGTTGAGCGGTCTAAACGTCCAAACAATGTATCGAAACCTAGAGGAATTGAAGCGGCGAGGGTTGTTGCAATCGCGATCCAAATGGAGGGCTATCTTGCCGCATGCTGTAGCGAACAGATTGGCAGACCGGGCGATAGAAAACACGCCTGTGACCCTAATCAGGGAATGCCTTGTCGATAATGCGCCTGCGCGCCTGAGGAAATCTTTTTCGCGTCGGCTTGGGTATCTACACGTCTCGCCGCATGCTGCTAGCATCGCGAAAAATTGGCTCACATCGAGCGAACGTTTTTCGAATTTCGAGGCGTTGGATCAAGAAGATATTGACTGTCTGGTAAACTTGGCGCCAGTTGAGACCCGCGCGGTACTCGAGTTGGTTGACCAGTTGGGTGAAGCAGCAGCCTTTTTGGATCAATACAATCCAGCAAGGGATCGTTTCTCGAGAATTGCTCAAGCTGCTGCTTTCGAGGATTGCTTCTTCCTACAATCCGCTGGTGTCTTGGCGCGCTTTTCGAGGGTAGCGTCCGGCGAGTTTACGCGTGAACCTTGCATCAGCCATTTGCACCAATTGTTCCAGCTATATCTGTCAGGAACCCACGCAGAAATTGATACCAGGATCTCGTTTATTCGAGGTCAATTCGAAACGGGAGATGAACACCGAGGACGTCTCGCTCTCGCACTTGTTGAGGTGGCGTTGGAAACACACCACTGGACAGGTTCTGCTGATGCAGAGTTCGGCGCTAGGACAAGGGACTACGGGTGGAGGCCAAAATGTTCATCGGACATCAGAAATTGGTTTTTGGGTTTTGTGGCACTGATCCTAGAAATCGGTACGAGTGATCACATTCTGAGTGGCGAGTTTAGAGACCTCTTTGCTCAACATTTTCGCGGCCTGTGGCTCAAAGGCGGTATTCCCGTGCTGATGGATCGTGTGGCGCGAGAATTTGTTCGGGTGGATGGTTGGCAGCATGGATGGGTAAAGGTCCGAGAGACGCTTGGTGCAACTGATGAGGGTATTCCAGCCGAGTACACTGAATTGTTGGAGAAATTGGAGGCCGATTTACGACCAAAGGGTCTCGTGTCAGAAGTTAAGGCGAAGGTTTTTGGCGGTGGGTTTGACATACTCGCAGACGAAAGCCAGGAAACTGGCAGCAGGCGTTGGGAGCAAGCGCAATTGCTGGCCGAAAGGTTGGGTGCTGAACTAGGTAGGGATGCAGCAGCTTTGGGTGCGCTATCAACGGATTTTCTGATCGGCACCAACAATTTCCTTTCTAGACCATTCGGAATGGGTATCGGAAAATCTCACGCCCGACCCGGACAACTCTTTGATCTTTTCAGGGCGACCTTAGCGAACATTGGCGCTGCCAACGCTTCTCTGTCTGTGTTGCTGGGAGCGGTAGCGGGAGTGCAATCAGTCAATCCGGAATACCTCCGGCAATTTCTCGATGAAGCAGTTGATGATGATGTCTGGGGAGAGATTTTTACTGCACTGCAGATAGAAGTGGGTATCGATAAACAGGGCATCACAAGATTGACACGGTGCTTTGAGCGCGGTGTTTGTCCTACATGGACGTATCAGAACATAGGTTATGCCCAAGGTGTAGAACGGTTGGCTATCGAGGACATTGAACAGCTTACAAAAACCATAGGCAGCGTTCCTGAAAGCGCACCGGTTATTGTTGGGTTCTTGAATGGTGTTCTAATGCGAACGGAAGAGGCATCAAACAAGTTTCGCGAAAAATTGAGAGATGTAGTCCGCAATCATATTGCAGACATCGACTGGATCAGTCTCAATTTGCCCGATGGCCAACGAGGATATGATTTTGAAAATCTTGTAAAGGCTGCTTGTTCTGGTGAACGTGGTCTAGATTTCGCGAAACGATTTTTTGATCATGTCGTATCCATTGAAATCACTGAGTATCGTCAGGAGCTAAATCGTTCGCATATCTTGAATGAGCTGTTTGAGCGGCATGGTGTCCAGATGCTTACAAAGGTGTTTGCATTGGGAAAAGATGGGGCATTCGATCAGGCACGCCATATCTTGGGGGATCGGGATTTGGAGCACCATGTGCAACCTGTCAATTGTCTGAAGGCAGTAGACATACTCGAATGGTGTTCACACGAACCAGTTGAGCGGACACGGTTTCTTCTTCCTTGCCTGCCCATATTCGGTGCCGAAGGGCTGCGCCGGCCAGTCAACGAACTGTTTAAGCTGACGGATGACAAGGGTGCCTTTCTGGAGATGGTGGTTGAAAACGCGAAGCCACAAATGTGGTCGGGGTCTAGGTCTCAAATTATCAGAAGTCGCGCAAATGCGCTCTCAATATTGGAGGTTGACCAGACACCGCAGACTATTGAGGCGATACGAGAATGTATCAATAAGTTGATTGAGGTCGCGGAGCGGGAAGCCGAATGGGAAACAGAACAATCTCGGGAACGCGATCAAACGTTCGAATGAGCTAATGAGGGGCGGGACACCTGCGCACCTACAGGCATTAAAGGTAAACCATGAGAGCAATCAGCAATGACAGAGCAGCGATATCGTTCTATGGCCAGGCCACGCATTCACCCAAGGCTACCGAAGTTACATAGTGGTCGGACGACCGATCTAGAAGCTGGGATTATTGACAAGGTGACCATTAGGTTGGGTGGTGGCTCTCTAGTTGTCAAAAGTCTGGAAGATCTCAGGGCGTACCTCAACCTGGTTTCAAATTCTGATACACAGGTTTTTCGTCGAGGTCAGGGTCCCGCGCAAAACGTGCTTGAGGTTCTCGGGGGGTGGTTGTTCTCTGGCAATATCCGATACTATCCGGGCAGCACAAACCCGTATGGTCAGATTGTTCGATACAAGGCTGAATTCGATCTCAATTTCAGTAGATTTCTCGCGCATTGCCCCACGTCAATTAATCGTAGGTTTAGGACGAATACTCAGCTCCTTCGTCTCGATCAACAGGTCTCTGCCGACCTGAGGGAACGGTCTCTTGATGGCCAAGATAACTACCTGGAGGAAAGTCAATTTCGAGCAGTGCATCGGACTGGAAACTTGACATTTTCACTCGACCGCTACTTGCGCATGGTCAGGCAACTGGTGGAGGACGAACTCAGTTTGCCGCTGTTGGATAGTCCTACTTTTGATGACCTGAGGCGTGCCGGTGACAATGCAGCCTTCGACTGGAACGTCATACAGGCAAATGATTTCACATCGTGTGTAGTACCTTACTCGGAGATTTATTGGGAAAGATGGTCAACAGACGCTTTGAACGAGATAAAGCGAGTTGAGAGGCTTATTGGTCCAACCTCCCGCAAAGTACGACGCACTCTTTATGAGCTCAGCAGCCGTGCAAATCCGCGTATAAGACCCAGAAGTCGAGACCTAAATAGCCTGAGTTTTAGCATCGATACCGGTCGAACGGGAATTGAACTGTGCGCCTACGCTAAACAATGGCAGCGCAGTCGGTTCGAGGTCAGGTACAAAGGCACCCTCAGAAAGTACATAAGAGACCTACCAGAATTTGAAGATCAGCCAAGCTGGGATGTCTATGTAGGCAACTTATTGAATGCAGCGACGGTCGATGCTGCTGCTCGGATGCAAGTGTTTCTGAGTGAGATGCAGCTAGACAGGGACGGGGAGCCAATTGGGATGGCGCATCTGTTTGACGCGTTCCGACACGTCCTGAATGCCTGCGATGGCGACCAAGGGCTGGCGATGGAAGTAATGACGATAATTGTCCAGATCGGCGGGATAACACACCCTACCAGTGGCAGGAGACTATCGGAAGAGCAGGGCGCACGAGAAGTTCAAATTCGTGCTGCGATTAATCAGCTAATTCGAAAGGGTGTGCTCAAAAAGTCTGGAACACAGCCAAGAGGAAGTCGCACGAGAAATTACGTATTGTCCCCAAGCTTCCTTCGAAGTGTCCAGGCGATGGTTGACTAGCGCGTTGTGCAATACCGAGTGATTGTTGGATCCCTACGGTCAAACTAGGGGTTCAGAAAACCCCCACGATTTCATCGACCAAAAAACGCAGAAACGTTGGTCCCAGATTTAGCTGTACGAGGGTTCAACAAAGATTTGATTTTTGTACCTGGAAAAGGTGGACTTATGTCTCCATTGATTGACCCCACAACGCCGTTGACAGTGGCAATCTCAGTCGAGATACGGAGCCAATTTTATGGCGTTTGCCAAACTCAGCAGACCGCTGACTTCTGATCTAGCTGTGATTGACGTTTATACGTCGATCTCAACATCAATCTCTGGTTCAATCGCGAGTGATATAGGCGTGTAAAGATCAATTTCTTCGTCCGGTGAAATAATTGTAACGACAAGAGCATATCGGACCCTCTGTTCACAAATTTCGGGATTTGTACGATCCTTCCACCACCCTCCGATTGGCTTCACGCAAATACAATTTCTTGAAGCCAGCTGTGCTCCGGTTCCAGTCCATACATCACAGTGCAGTGATCCTGCAGAGATACCTTTGGGACCAAGGACCCAATTTCCATCATCCCTTTCAGCAGTCTGATTTCCTGCTCCTGCGCGTTCAAAAGCATTTACTCTTTCCTTGAAGGCTCTCAAACTTTCACGTGGTCTCTTCAGATCAAACCGAAGTCCAAAGGACTGATATTTTTGCGGGTCAATTGCTGCTGATTTTCCAGGATTAGGCTCCACGAAGTAAGACAACGTAATTTTCAGCTGAAACTGTTGGTCGCCATATTGCTCAAGCACTGCTCGCGGCCAGGGAAGCTCGAAATAGTGACATTCATTTAGGACAACACTTCCACTATCCCGCCGGTATGGCTGGAGATCTTGCTGCATCACAAGAGCAAGCATGCTGGATGCAGAAGCCGTCGCACGGTCGTAAGAAGGAACACCGTATCCAAAAACCCGAAGGAGATGCTTGCGCTCTAAGGCACTTAAGCCACCGCCAAAGCGAGTGAGCATCTGCTCTGTCCATTCGGCGCTGTGTACGATTAGTGCTCTAATTGTCTCGGGCCAATATTCAGGATGATCAGCAGTAAGCTTCGCGGCTAAACGAGCGGCCTGTGCGGCGGCTGCACTCGTTGCGGCAAAGCTAGAAATCGGAAGGCGATCAACTTCTCCGCCGGTCGTTAGGAGCTCTAGAGAAGGGCAGTTAATCACATGTGCCTGACTGGGAGACAGGGCACGGTTACCCGCTTCAAACACAACCTCAGGTTTGATGGGCGTCTTACTAGAACGCCACCCCACCGAATTGCGGGAGAATGGGCTAACGTCACCATGATTGGCAAAGGGAGTATGACCAACAAACTCTCGTTCGGAAAAATCTATCTCGCTCTTTTCCGTATAACCGCCGACTGTGATTGCATTCCAGGCTTGAGCAGGGTCCTCGATAGGATGGTCTTCGAGCATCAAGAGAGCGGACGCATCCATAGTACGAATGTTCCCGGCTGAGACACATACCAATCGCCGTGGGTGATCAACTTCATCACCAGCCAAAAAACCTGCAGCTGCGCGGTCAATACAAGCGCTCCAGCTACTGGCCCGGTCTCCAGAGTGATCTTCATTGGTGATAGCGAGGCAAAAAATACGACTTTGATCGGGGTTCGCCGCCTCTGCTATCGCAATGCCACTCAATGTAATGGATCCGTATCGGTTTGGCTCATTTGGATCGAAATCACCATCTGGCACAATGCGAACTGATTCAAGTCGATGCGTTAGCGGAACGACGCTTTTGTCTTGCAGTCGAGGGAACAGATCCCCAAGCAGAGAAAGACCAGCCATTTCGGTGCCGTGAGAATGATTGCGCACGTTGTCAGTCGGCACCCATTCGGGTTTAACGACATGCAAGTCATCAGATGAAAGAGCCGGTTCGATGAGCGGATGAGCTCTATTAACTCCTGTATCCAATAAACAGACACGAGGAACATCCACGTTGGGCCAAACAATTCTTTCTGCGAGATCGTTGGTCCAAGCGGTTTGGTTTTCACGTTCGTCATCGACAAAAAATGAGGGTGTGTCAGATGCACGTCGAAGCTCAAGTATTCCTTCGGCAAGAACTAAAGCGAGCTCAACATCTGTTCGGCGAGCGTAAATCGGTACGACTATGCTTTCAGGGAAAACTAGCCATTGTTCTTCGTTAGACGGTCGACAATTCATATGTTCGAAAACGCCGCAGATCGACTGAACTGAGGCCGGATCGCACCACACCTCCCACCAGATCCTGTCCTGCGCACCTGTTGGCAAGGCTCCTTCTGCATCGGTCCAAAAAGAGAGAAGACGAGCCTTCCTTATGGCTTCTATGGGGGCTACATATGTGTCTCGTTGCGGCTTGCCTCCGGTAGTCAACTCACCTTCTGCATAATCTTGGAAAATCTCATCAAGAGCGTCAACAGATGCATCTGGAATATATACAACCGCTGAAACGCTTTCATTCGCAGGGTCGATTTTTACAGCACCTGAGACAATACTCTGAGTTTTTCGATCTAGCTTTTCAGCCTTTGCGCCGCGTGTAAGTTCTACTTCATAGTAGGCGCCGGGCGCTCGGTCGATATCAACACCGTCAAGTGTCTGCGCCTCCGTTTGTACCTCCCGAAAAGCAGCCTGAAGCTGACTGCGAAGCATTCGCCCATGTGCTTCGCGAATACGAGGAGCCCCACCTCCGCCCATATTCTGGCTAGGTGGTTTGTAACGCTGGATTGCTGCATGCGCGCTAATATCAAAATGGGGGCGGTTGAACTGTCGTGGCATCCTTATCCAAGCTCTGTGCTTAAGAATGCCTCGCGCATATCATGGCGTTCACCCAAGCGCTGAAGTATTTCATCCGTTGAAATTGAGTGCTTTTCATCAAGAATTGCCGCCTTAACGACATCTTCTGCGGCTTTTGTGACTTCTGACTGACTTAAGCCTCTGGCCGCTGTCAGTATTCGCTTCCAAGAAAGTCGCCCAGATTTGAACGGACGAAGGCTTGAGGTCAATAATCGCTTGACCTCAGCGTCAGATGGCATCTGGAATGCTAGAACAAGGTCAAATCGACGAAGTAGGGCTTTATCGAGAAGCTCTGGATGATTTGTAGCTCCTACTATAACGCTATCTGTTGAGTTTTGTTGTTCCATATACTGGAGAAATGAATTTAGCACCCGACGCATCTCTGCTACATCATTCGTGGCGTTTCGGCGCCCCCCAACCGCGTCAAACTCATCGAAGAGGTAAACTCCTCGACGTTTTTCAGTTTCGTCAAAAATCAATCTGAGCTTGGCGGCGGTCTCACCCATGTATCTGGTAATCAGAGCTTCCAATCGGATTACGAACAGCGGGATCTTAAGCTGCCCCGCTAACGCCTCAGCAGTCATCGTCTTCCCCGATCCTGGTGGGCCAACAAATAAAACTCTGCGGCTCGGGACCTTCCCGTGTTCTCGCAACCAATCGCGTTTTGTTTGCTGTCGCACCAAGTCATCCAGACGTCCCTTCAAAGTGTGATCGAGAACTACATCTTTGAGGATATGGTGTGGTTCGCGGAGTTCGAGTAACTCCTCAAGATCTCCTCGAGGCTTTGAAAACTGTATTGCTACTGGTGTTGAGCTATTCTGCGCTCGTGCGGCCTCGACCGCGGCACGGAGTGCATCAGCAGTTGTACGTCTGCCGCTCCGAGCCTCAGACGCCGCTATCTGAAGAGCGATCGAGTAGAATTGCTCGTCGTCACCCTCCGCACGACTGTTCAACATTGCAAGTATTTGCTTGGCGTTCGACACGGCACTTTACTTCTGATCAATTTCTGTACCGCGACGATACCCGGAGTTTAGAATATAGAACAGCGGTATTTGGGCCACCTGATAACTCATGAGGCGGTTTCTTAGCTCTGCACCAACTGCTGCACTAGATGTGCTCAGGGACCTACGGACGACCGGGCAGAAGGTACCACAAAGACATACTCATTCGGCGGCAGAGCCGGATTGGGGCTGGGCATACATTTTTCAAATGATCGCATACAAGTTGGAGACATATTTCACACCCAATTTGGGCGTCAACTGAACTCTCGGCACAGTTTGAAAATGGAGCCAGCCTTATGCGTGTAGCAATTTATCTGCGGGTGTCGACAGGTACTCAAACGGTGGAAAACCAACGCGCGGCTTTGTTGGCGGCAGCTGAGCAACGGAGTTGGGTCGTCGTGGGCGAGTATGTCGATCTGGGCATCTCTGGCACGAAAGGCCGACAGGCTAGGCCGCAGTTTGATGCCTTGCTCAAAGATGCATCGAGAGGGAAATTCGATGTGATCTCTGCGTGGTCCGTAGATAGATTGGGTCGATCTCTGCAAGACCTCGTAGGTTTTCTCTCAGAGATTGAAGCATTGAAGGTTGATCTGTTTCTTCACCAACAAGCGCTGGATACGAGCACGCCAGCAGGCAGAGCTATGTTTGGAATGCTCAGTATTTTTGGAGAATTCGAGACCGCTATGATCCGAGACCGTGTGAACGCTGGTCTTGATCGCGCCCGCGCAGCTGGAAAACGGCTAGGCCGTCCGCCTATTTCTGATGAGAAGGTTCAGAAAATCATTTCAGAGAGAGCAACTGGCTTGGGAATGAAACGGGTTGCAAAAAAGGTTGGCGTTGGTGTCGGGACGGTAAAGCGCGTCCTAGATCAACAAAGCAGAGAAAGAGACACTCGCCCTAACGTGGCATGAGGTGCGACAGGTCGAGGCCCGGATAAGTGATCTTTTCTATCTCCTTGGCAAGCTCCTTTGCAGATGGCCCGCTACCATAGCCTTCTTCCGCACCACCGCCTCGTGTCCAACCACCAAGCACTAGAACACGGTCGCGCGAAACGTCAGCATCACGCAATGCATCGCGGAAATTGTGGCGAAATGAATGGAACGCAGTTTGTGAGGTTTTCGCGCCTACTGATGTCAGGTGGCGTGAAAACCATTTCCCAAATTTGTCGCTTCGATACCCTTGCTTATCAATGTCGGCGTCTGGAAATAACAACGAATGGCCTCTATCCATTTGTAATTTCACGAACTCCAGAAACCCAATTTCGATCAGCTTCGAGTGCACTGGGACAATCCTAACAGCGGCGCGGCTCTTAAACTTCAAATCAACTCGTTTTTCATCGGGACCCACATTGAAAACAAAGATGCCATCAACCTGATGAACATCTGATACGCCCAGTTGCAGGCACTCATTCGAGCGCATCCCACTCCACAAACAAACTAGTGGCGCCCAATACCGTTGAGCGTTTCTCAGTTGGCTGGGGTTTTGATTGCCGTGAGGAAGAGGAACGTCAAACGGAGAATGAGAGAAAACTCTTTGTAGTTGGTCTGACGAGAAAGGAAGGCGCTTAATCCTGGTTCCATTTGGCATGGAATAGAGTGACGACGCTGGATTGCGGTCAATCATGTGCTCTCTGACGGCAAAGGCAAAAATTGCACTCAGATAGCTCATGTGGCCCTTTAACGTACCCTTGCTTATACGACGCACATTTTTAATCGCAGCCAATTCTCGGATACCCATTCCTGGAAATTTCTTTTTCCCGTTAACTGGCAACTGCTCGAACAGATTGAGCATCTCTCTACACTTCTCTCGGTCAATTGAAGAGACCGGAGCATCTGCTCCATAAAGCTCTTCGAGGGCACGGAAGATCACCTCGTGACCAAGCTTACCTTTCACGCTGTTTCCTTCACGTTTCGGATCAGCTTTGAAGAGCTCGATCAAACGCCCGATGGTAGTAGAACTCGATTGAACTCCATTGTTCGTCGGCTGCACGGCCCCCAAATCTTGGCGCAACCCTATGTGCGCGAAGGGATTGTCTGCATTACGTTCCACGATACCGTCTGAGAGGCTCTGCAAACTTCTCTGCGCGCTCTCCAATCGCCCCTGCCCCAACAGTAGGCAAAATCGGAAAAACGCATTCTTGTCAGTCTCTGGGTCAATTTGATGGCGCTTCAATAGTTTCCTGGCGGATTGCATCCAAAAATTTGGGTCCCGTCGCGCCAGCGCATCTTTGTAGTGGGAAATATCTTGATTAAGGGTGAGCACCAGTTCAGCCAAGTCTTCTGGTGTGAGAATGAATTCATCGCTCTCACTCGCAGCATTTTTTTCTAGAACCTCTCGGAACCAGTCGTGAGCTATATCTTCCAACACATAGGCTCGAACGTTCTCTATGGGTTGGTCATTCTTGATCAACCCACGCCGTTTCTCTTCGAATTCACGTTCAAGTTTGGCACTCTCGATACGAATGAGGCGGTCTGCTTCACGTCGATCCGACGTCCGCAACGCTCTTTTTATCTCCCGCCTTTCAAACATCTCGGTCAAGTCAGCGGGAACGCGCGCGCGTAGGTAATACCTGTCGCCGCGTTTCATCAACCATGGGTGCTTTGCCATCTCTTCCATAGGTCCCTGTGTACCATTCGTGTGGCACAGACAGAAGAAAAACAGCTTTTACTTCAGTAGGTTGAAGTGAAATCAAGGACTTAGGAAATGATGGTGGGCGATACTGGGATTGAACCAGTGACCTCCTCGATGTCAACGAGGCGCTCTCCCGCTGAGCTAATCGCCCTTCCATGTCCGCAGCGCCAAAAATTGGCGGAATAACTACCTTCAGCGAAGCTGACCGGACGGCACGTAATATCGGGAATAGGATGTGGACGCAAGCCGTCCAGACGATTTCCGTGAAGAAATCTGCAATAGCACTAGGCCGCCATCAGGCGATCAACTTCATCGACCAGATCCCGCAGATGGAAGGGCTTGGAAAGCACTTTCGCGTCCTTGGGTGTTTCTGACTCTGGATTGAGCGCAACCGCAGCAAAGCCGGTAATGAACATAATCTTGAGCGTTGGATCGAGTTCAGCCGCACGACGGGCCAGCTCAATGCCATCCATCTCTGGCATCACGATATCTGTCAGCAGAATGTCAAACACATCGTGCTGAAGCGTTGCATAGGCCAAATCACCCTGTCCGAAGGACAAGACCTCATGACCGGCTGAATCCAGCGCTTTAGCAAGGAAACGCCGCATTGATTCGTCGTCTTCTGCGAGGATTATCCGTGCCATGTGCCAATTCCCGTCTGTCTGGGTCTCTGTCCGTTCCCTATTTATAGGCGGCAAAGAGTAAACGAGATGTAAAGGCGCGATTGGGGCGGCTGCCATTGGAAGCCAGACTCAGCGTCGAATTTCAAAGAAAATGCCACACCTCATGGTTAAAAAAGCGTGATCTGCACCGGAAAAGCGGCACCAGCCGCCAGAATCGCCTAAGCTGACGATGCGCCTTCAAAACCGGCCATAGAAGTCGGAAACGCCCCTGTTTCAGCTGTTCGGCTTATTTCATGGATCTCAACCAAACTCATTCGCTATCTGATCAGGAGATTGAGGGCTTCAGCAATAATGAGGCTGTTAACGATCGCTCGCCAGCGAAAGCGGACTTTCAGGAGCCCTTCGAAGTCCTGGAACCCCGGAAACAGACGCTACCATTTGTCCTGAATTCACCACACTCAGGCCGCATATATCCACCCAGATTTTTGGCATCATCAAATCTCGATCCCCTAACGCTGCGGCGTTCAGAAGACAGTTTTGTCGATGAGATTTTCGCAGGTGCGGTTGAACTCGGCGCCCCTTTGCTGCGTGCCCATTTTCCGCGCGCCTATCTGGATGTAAACCGCGAGCCCTATGAACTCGACCCGGCAATGTTTGCGGACCCTCTCCCACCGCACGTGAACACACGTTCAATCAGAGTAGCAGGTGGTCTGGGCACCATTGCGAGGATCGTGGCCGAGGCAACAGAGATATACAAAACACCACTCCCCTATTCAGAGGCTGAGACACGCATTCGCGACATCTACATGCCCTTTCACGAAACACTCAGGGGCTTGCTGGAGACAACACACCGGCAGTTTGGCCAGGCCGTGCTAATCGATTGCCACTCCATGCCCTCAACAGGCGGCCCCTTCGACGATGAAATAGAGGCAAATCGCCCCGACATTGTCCTCGGCGATCGATACGGAACGTCTTGCGCACAAGAACTAGTAGAGTCCGCGGAGCGTATCCTAAAGTCTATGGGGTACAGAGTGACCCGCAACAATCCCTATGCAGGTGGCTTCAACACTGAGCACTATGGTGCGCCCTCTCAGGGTCTTCATGCGATACAGGTTGAAATCAACCGAACGCTCTACATGGACGAGCAAAAGGTTCAACGTCGCGCTGGCATTACACGCTTGTCTAAAGACATGACCCGTTTGGTCCGCAAACTGGGTCGTGAAATGCGCCGGGGATCCTGGACTGCATCCCAAAGAAAAGCGTCCTGAGCCCAATCCTCACCGACAGCCGCTGAGCCCTGCACCAAAAAAAGGGGCCATACTGTTGCCAGCATGGCCCAAGTCTAGGGAGGAAACGCCCAAGAAGGGCTGCTATCAGGGAGCTTAAACTCACGCCTGATCGCCTTTGAGATATGCGCGTGCAGTGCACAAAAATCAAGGACAAACACCTGCGACACTTTGGAAAATACTGGAAAAATAGCTTAATATTTGGGCATTTTTGGATTTTTCCCTGAAATTTCGCAGATTGCGTTGCAACAATTCAACATGGCCCATGCCTTGGCCACAGAACCCAAACGTAAGCGTTCATTAACTCTTTCAGCGCACCATAAGGCTGTTGAAAGACGCAAAGGGACCAAGCGCGCTAACAAATGTCTGGCGCGCGGGAAAAGGCACATGAAGGCTTGGACACCATCACAGATACTGATTTGGGCTATTGCCCTGTTCGGCATCGCCTTGACTGGTGCGCCAGCTGGTGCTGACGATTGGGACGTCTGTCGAAATGCAGCTGCCCGTATGGAGCAGCAACACAACATGCCCACAGGCATGATGACATCCATCGCCCTGGTTGAATCTGGACGCCGTTCCCCCAAAGGGGATGTCAAATCCTGGCCTTGGACAATCAATGCGGAGGGCCGCGCCTACTATTTTGCCACTCGCAACGATGCCGTAGACGCTGTCCGTCGGCTAATGTCTGAGGGCATGCGCACAATCGACATCGGGTGCATGCAGATAAACCTGCGCTTCCACCCAAGAGCATTCACAAGCGTTGAAGAAGCATTTGATCCTATGTCGAATGTCGCCTATGCAGCCTATTTTCTGAGAGACTTGGAAACACGCAGCGACAGCTGGGACCAGGCAATCGGGCGTTACCACTCATTCTCGCCAGCGTTAAACGCACGCTATTCTGCCCGTGTTCAAGCTGTATGGGGAAAAGAGCGGGAAACAGCACGCGCAAATCCGGACCAGCATCCTTCGACAGACGAGGCGACCGCAGCTGAACATGCAGGATTGCGCCTCTCATCCTATAGCGATGATTTGCAACGCTATTCAGACGATTTTTCAGAAGCGAGCGTGATCCCAGGTCCAATCACATTGACCGAAACAGCCAGCCTTTCACGCTAGCGCCGTAAACTCCTGGCCATCCCTGGCTAACCAAAAATCCCCACATTTCTGTGACTCAAATTGATAAGCCTAAAGTTGCATCAAGGCTTAACTGTTTGTGTGCATAATCGATAAAACTTGTTCGTATGCGTTCAACCCTTTGACCGTGAAAGACCAACATGGAAACGACTGCTGCGCAAGGAGCCACACCTTCGATGGTTCTCACCTTCATTGATGCGATGTCCGCTCTTTTCCTATTTGGCATTGGCCTGATTGTCCTTGGCCTGGTTGTCGCCTACATCGTCGATCGCACACAAACGACCCATGCAATCCGCCGCAACTATCCGATCATCGGACGCTTTCGCTATTTCTTTGAAAGTCTCGGCGAATATTTTCGCCAGTATTTCTTTGCCATGGATCGCGAGGAAATGCCGTTCAACCGGGCTCAACGCGCCTGGGTATACAGAGCCGCCAAAGGCGCTGATACGACCGTTGCTTTCGGTTCAACCCGCGATTTAAAACCAAACGGGACCATCTTCTTCGTCAATTGCCCCTTTCCGACCCTGGACGAAGATTCTGTTTCTCCGAGCCAGATTGAAATCGGCCCCTTTTGCGAAAAGCCTTACAAAACGTCCTCCATCTTCAACATCTCCGGCATGAGCTATGGAGCTATTTCCAAACCTGCTGTGCGTGCCTTGTCCAAAGGCGCGGCAAAGGCAGGATGCTGGCTGAATACCGGAGAAGGCGCCCTGTCCCCCTACCACTTGGAAGGCGGCGCTGACATTGTCTTCCAGATTGGTACAGCGAAATATGGCGTCCGGGACAGAGCGGGTAGCCTCTCAGATAAGAGGCTCCGTGAAATAGCGGCGCACGACCAAGTCAAAATGTTTGAGATCAAGTTGAGCCAGGGAGCCAAGCCGGGCAAAGGCGGCATCTTGCCAGCCGCCAAGGTGAGCAAAGAAATCGCTCAGATCAGAGGCATCGAACGGGGCAAAGACTCAATCAGTCCCAATCGCCATCCGGAAATCAACAGCCCTGAACAACTCCTCCAGTACATCGAGCGGGTGCGCTCTGTCACAGGTAAGCCTGTCGGCATTAAGTTTGTTCTGGGGGCGCACGGTTTCCTAGATGATCTCTTCTCAATGCTGGAGCACAATCCGGAACTGGCACCTGACTTCATCACGCTGGACAGCGCAGACGGCGGAACAGGCGCCTCTCCGCAGCCCCTGATCGACTTCGTTGGGATGCCGATCTGGGAGAGCCTCCCAATCCTGATCGATAAGCTTGATCAATATGGCCTGCGCCCACGCATCAGAGTGAACGCTGGGGGAAAACTCATCAATCCAGGCGACGTCGCCTGGGCCTTATCTGTAGGTGCCGACTTCGTCACCAGCGCACGAGGCTTCATGTTTTCGCTTGGATGCATTCAAGCCCTGCAGTGCAATCAAAATTCCTGTCCAACGGGCATCGCAACACACCAGAAAAAGCTTCAACGCGGACTCGATCCAAAAGACAAGGCAGAGCGCGTCCGACGCTATCAGGAACGCATCACAGGCGAAGTCTGCATGATCGCCAGATCATGTGGTGTGAGCGAACCGCGCCTGCTTCAGCGCAAGCACGCACGGATCAACACCCCCACAGGCTTCTCCGTAGACCTTGACGAATACTACCGGCGTGTCATGAATGGCGAACTGCAAGCAATTGATGCCCGCCCAAGCGTTGCCGCCGTCGGCTAGGAACAAGGCAATCGGGCGTCTTAAATCAGGGAACGCCACTTGTCCAAATCACTTCCACCGCTTCCAACCGCCATCCTGTTTGATTTGGATGACACGCTTATCTCTGCCTATGGCCAACCCCGCGGCGCATGGGAAACAGTCGTCGCAGAATTTGCCGATGCGTTGAGCCCTCTTGGCCAAACCGAGGCAGTAGACGCCATCAGCGCCTTCGCATTGGAGTTCTGGACAGGCACCCAGGCACACCACAAAAAATGGCGCTTGCGCCTGAAAGATGCCCGACGGGAAATCGTCCGCGAAGCATTACTGCGGACAGGAAAATTCGGCGCCGACGGTCCAGATGTCGACTTTGTTCATAAACTCGCAGATAGGTTCTCTGACTTTCGCGAGGAAGAATTAGAGCCTTTCCCCGGCGCCCTTGAGACAATTGATCAGTTGAAAGACCTTGGGGTCAAACTCGCGCTTATCACCAACGGGGGAGCCGAAACACAGCGCCCCAAAGTCACCCGGTTCGCCCTGGAGCACCGCTTTGATCATATCCAGATTGAGGGAGAGCATGGTTTCGGAAAACCAGAAGAAGAAGCCTACAAGCATGCGCTGAGCGTATTGAAGGTATCGCCGGAAGAAACCTGGATGGTCGGCGATAACCTGGAATGGGAAATTGCGGCACCACAGCGTTTAGGGATTTATGCCATTTGGCATGATGCATACAGGCACGGCCTACCAGAAAATTCTGATATCCAACCTGACTGGATCATTCACGGTATTCCCGAACTGCTTCCAGACAAAAACTAGGCTTGCGGAACAACCAAGCGCAGAAATTGCGTACCCTGGCTGATGGTCAGTGGAAGATTCTGAAAGGCATCTCCATCCACTTCCACCGGCACAGGCCCAGCACTCGACAAATCGAGCTCCTGGAAACGAGAGACGTGCACACCGGGCATGCGGGCGACATGCCCCAACGCTAGCCCCAGGAAGTAGCCCGCAAATGCCAGGCGGGATTGCTTTTGAAAAATGAAGGCCTGAAGGTGAGGGTCGGCAATATCCGCTGTAGGCGCGAGTACAAAGGGACCTGCATAGTGTCGTGCATTCGTCACAACAACCCATGCCGCTTCTTCGACCATTCCATCAATTTCGACTGAGATAGGGTATCTCGGGCCTTTGACCCATGTCTTTAGCCCTTCAAAAACAAAAGCTAGCTTTCCCAAGCGCCGTTTCATTGATGGTTGAATCGCACTGACGACGGCACCATCAAAACCTGCGCCCACCATGAGCAGGAACATCTCTCCGTTCACCAGGCCAGTACCGATAAGCTTGGCGTCACCGTGAAGAAGCGTGTCGGCAACTGAGCGCGCCCGGAGCTTCTGCCCTAACTCAATTGCAAGAACATTTGCCGTACCGAGAGGCAGCACGCCGAGGGGCGTCGGAGACCCAAGAAGCCCACGGGCCACCTCATTGATCGTACCGTCACCACCCGCAGCAACAATGACATCTGCATAAGCTTCCTGCGCACACCTAGCCGCGAGCTCGGTCGCGTGACCTGCCCCCTCCGTCTCAAAACACCTGACCACAGCCCCTTCGTCATGAAGCTGTTGCACAACGGCATCAAAGAGCCCTCCATTTCTGGACCCGGCAGCAGGGTTCACGATGACATCAATGTTTTTTCTACCACTCATGATCCGTCCTCGGAATTAACCCTACACAAATGTCTAACCGTTTCGACATCAAACGGTCATAGGACAGACGGATTCTCCGTCTGTCGAACAGAGCCCAACGCGATTCGATACAAACCAAATGCAGTGGGCCCATGTTTCTAATAGTTTGGAAAGTGTGACGGCGGCATGACATATCTCGAAACCGGCCTTCAAAAAAACGCAGGACAAAAGCAACCTTGGTCAAAACCCAAACTGCTTGCATTTCTAAGGGATCGAAAGACAACGTCAGAAGAAAATCACCCACCCAAAAAACAGGCACCCTCCCGCCGTCGACAGACACCCTTCGACAGGATCATGAAGACGCCTCGCCCCACCTCTCCCATTCGTCACCGCACTCTTTTCCTGTCTGACATTCACCTGGGCACCCCCGGCTGCAAAGCAGATCTGCTGCTGGACTTTCTTCGAAACAATGAGGCTCAGACTATCTACCTGGTGGGCGACATTATCGATGGCTGGCGCATCAAACGATCCTGGTTCTGGCACGAAAGCCACAATGCAGTGGTTCAGGAGATCCTCCATAAAGTGCGACATGGCACGAATGTTATCTATGTACCCGGCAATCACGATGAAGCCTTGAGAGACTATACAGGCCTCGACTTTGCTGGCATCGACATTACCGATGAAGTTGTTCATCGCACAGCCGACGGGCGCGACCTTCTGGTACTCCACGGTGACCAGTTTGACAGCGTAGTCCGCTATGCAAGCTGGCTTGCTCATCTGGGAGACCGCGCCTACGGGATAGCCCTTGCACTCAACAACGGCCTGCACAAGGCGCGACGTTTTCTCGGGATGCCCTATTGGTCCCTATCGTCTTACCTGAAGCTGAAAGTGAAGAATGCTGTCGAATACATCTCAAGCTTCGAAACCGCTGTCGCACGGGCAGCGCGGGAGCGGGGCGTTGACGGTGTGGTCTGTGGTCACATCCACCACGCTGAGATGCGCGAAATAGACAACATCCTCTACTGCAACGATGGCGATTGGGTCGAAAGCTGCACAGCTCTCGCAGAAGACATGGCAGGGCAGCTCACCATCGTGAGTTGGCACAATTTCTCCTGGGAGAACGATGGAACGGCGCCAACGGCTCTCTCTCAATCATCGACGGTTCCAGAAAATCCGTCTGAAAGAGCTGCGTAAGAGCCACTACAGACCATTGCGTCGCAGCCCACCAAATGGAACTCCTATGACACAAACATCCGCTCAGGAGACACAGAGCGCTCCTGAAAAGCTCCGCATTGCGCTTGTCACTGACGCCGCCCCACCGCAGGTGAATGGCGTTGTTCGCACGCTCAAACAACTGGGGAAAGAGCTGGAACAGCTCGGTCACAAAGTCACCTACATCACGCCAGACCTGTTCCGAACCGTACCCCTCCCCACCTACAAGGAAATCCGCATTGCGCTGGGCGCAAAACGCCGTGTTGCGCAGCTTCTGGAAGAATTCAGACCAGACGCCATTCACATAGCGACAGAAGGACCGCTTGGCCTTGCCGCAAGACGGTATTGCCTGAACAGCGGACTATCTTTCACAACTTCTTTTCACACCCGCTTCCCGGAATATTTGCATGCACGTTTTCGGGTGCCGGAAAGATGGACCTATGCTCTTGTCAGACGCTTTCACGCTCCTGCAAGAGCGGTTATGGCCGCAACGCCGCTATTGATCAGCGAACTCGAAGGACGCGGTTTCAAAAACCTTCGCCTCTGGTCAAGAGGCGTTGACACCAACCTGTTCAAACCAAGACCGGCGGCGGCGACGAAAACCACCGGAAGGGAACCGCTCTGGCTCTATGTCGGGCGTGTGGCGATTGAAAAGAACATTGATGCCTTCCTCGATCTCGATCTGCCAGGGACAAAGAAGGTGGTCGGCGACGGTCCTCGCCTCGACTTTCTGAAGAGAAAATATCCAACCGCGGAGTTTGCTGGCTCTCTGTTTGGCGAGGAACTGGCTGAGGCCTACGCCGAGGCGGATTGCTTTGTATTTCCAAGCAAAACGGACACATTCGGGCTTGTTCTTATCGAAGCGCTCGCTAGCGGCACCCCAGTAGCCGGTTACCCGGTCCAGGGACCTCTAGACGTCATTGCCGACGCACCTGTTGGCCGCCTAGACAACGACCTGAAAACAGCCTGCCTAGCCGCATTGGAGGCGGATCCTGAGACCTGCCGCGCCTATGCGATGAACTTCTCCTGGGAAGCCTGTAGCCGACAATTTCTGTCAAATCTCTCCATAAGAAGTGGGGAGATTGACGCAAAAACGTCAAAAGAGCCCACGCCAGCCGTCATTGCTCCCTAAGAGGTTTCTCGCAGCCTTGTGATCGCAATATTAAGCCACAATGTTACAGTCATTGTGAGTTCACATAGGGAGAGCAGGACAATGAAATCAACACTCGTCGCCGCCGCGTTGAGCGCGGCCCTCACAGCGGCCCCAATGGCCGCTTTGGCAGCAAGCTATACAATCGACGAAACCCACGCCCATGCGGCCTTCAGGGTTTCCCATCTTGGATTTTCTCACACACTGGGCCAATTCAAGGAAATTACCGGCACCCTTGAGTTTGATGAAGCTGATCCAGCCGCGAGCAGCGTTTCGGTCACCATCAACACCGCAAGCGTGGATTCCGCCAACGAAGCGCGCGACGAGCACCTGCGCAAAGCAGATTTCTTCAATGTGGAAGCGTTCCCAACCATGACTTTCACATCAACGGCGGTCGAAGTGACTGGTGAAAAAACAGGAAAACTGACTGGAGACCTGACACTTTTGGGCGTCACCAAGCCGGTAACCCTGGACGTCACCTTTAACCAAGAAGGACCTCATCCGTTCGATCCGAGCAAAATCGTGGCCGGATTCTCCGCTTCTGGCGAGATTAACCGTACCGATTTTGGCATGGCCTATGCCGCGCCTGCGATTGGCGAAACCGTCGAACTTATGATCGAAGTTGAGGCCCGCAAAGACTGATAACCTAACAAACAGCTTTCGCTTGAGCCCTCCTCCTTTCTCTTGAGGTCAGGCGGACAGCAGCGTATAAGGCGGCAAATGTGATCGACAGCCCGTAGGCCTCTCTAAGGCCCGCGGGCTGCTTCTTTTGAGCCATGAGTGCTCTGACAGGACCGACATGCCGCTTCGTAATATCGCCATCATCGCCCACGTTGACCACGGGAAAACCACCCTTGTTGACGAACTTCTCAAGCAATCCGGGGCTTTTCGGGCCAACCAGGACGTTGCCGAACGAGTTATGGACTCCAACGATCTGGAGCGGGAGCGTGGCATCACGATCCTCGCGAAAACAACCAGCGTTGCTTGGACCCCACCAGAAGGTGGAGACGAAACCCGCATCAATATCGTCGACACCCCCGGTCACGCCGATTTTGGCGGCGAGGTCGAACGTATTCTTTCCATGGTGGACGGCGTTGTTCTGCTGGTGGATGCGGCTGAAGGCCCAATGCCCCAGACCAAGTTTGTACTCTCCAAGGCTCTTGCTCTTGGGTTGAAGCCATTGGTGGTGATCAACAAGGCTGACAAGCCTGATGCGCGCCCGGATTGGGTTCACGACGAAATTTTTGATCTCTTTGCAGCTCTGGATGCCTCAGACGAGCAGCTCGACTTCCCGATCATCTACGCCTCCGCCAAACAGGGCTGGGCGACCGAAGATCTTGATGCCGCAGATGCGAAGGATCAGGGTCTACTTCCCCTGTTCCGGAAGATTCTGACCCATGTGCAACAGCCGACGGCTCTCTCCGACGGCTCGAGCGACGAACCGTTCGCTATGCTGGTCACCACCATCCAGAAGGACCCCTATCTTGGCCGTATTCTGACAGGCCGGATTGAAAAGGGCATTGCCCGTCCAAACATGCCCGTTTATGCGCTGCGCAATGGCTCAGGCATTGTGGAGAAGGGACGCATCACACGGGTCCTCGCTGTGCGCGGCCTCAACCGCGAGCCTGTAGAAGAAGCACGAGCAGGCGACATTGTCGCGATCTCGGGCATGGAAGAAGCAACTGTGGCCGACACGATTGCTGATCCCGCCATGACTGTGCCGCTCAACGCACTGCCAATCGACCCACCCACTTTGTCTGTACTCTTTGGCATCAATGACAGCCCGCTTGCAGGCCGCGAAGGATCAAAAGTCCAATCGCGGGTTATTCGCGAGCGCCTGATGTCAGAAGCAGAAGGCAATGTCGCCATTGAGGTCAGGGACACAGAATCCAAAGATTCCTTTGATGTGGCGGGACGTGGCGAGCTTCAGCTCGGCGTCTTGATCGAGACCATGCGCCGCGAGGGCTACGAGCTCTCCATCAGCCGACCACAGGTGATTTTTCGTGACGGGCCCAACGGCGAACGCCAGGAACCCATCGAAGAGGTCACCGTCGACGTAGACGACGATTATGCCGGCGTCGTGATCGAAAAGCTCGCGGAACGCAAGGGCGAAATGACCGACATGCGCCCAACCGGCGGTGGCAAGACACGCATCCTGTTTGATGCGCCTTCCCGCGGCCTTATCGGGTATCACGGCGAGTTTCTCACCGATACCCGCGGCACAGGCATCATGTACCGCGTCTTCAAAGAATATGGTGCCTATCGGGGGCCGGTCGAAGGCCGCCGAAATGGTGTGCTTGTCTCAAACGGAGCTGGCGACGCCGTTCCCTTCGCACTCTGGAACCTTGAGGACCGAGGCTTTCTCTTCATTACCTCCGGCGAAAAAGTCTATGAAGGCATGGTAATCGGCGAAAACGCCCGGCCAGACGATCTGATCGTCAACCCACTGAAGGCGAAACAGCTCACCAATATGCGGGCCTCCGGCAAAGACGAGTCAGTCAAACTCACAACGCCCCGACGTCTCACACTCGAACAGGCGATCGCCTATATCGATACAGACGAGCTTGTCGAGGTCACACCGGAATCGATCCGCATTCGCAAACGCCATCTCGACCCCAATGAGCGGAAAAAGGCAGAGCGCGCCGCAGGTTAAGCTGCGCTCTTGCCCTACCCTCAAGCCTGGCGTAAGTCATGATCACCTGTTTGCAGAGGATCTCCCATGACCAACGCACCTAGTTCTCTGACCGACGAACAAGCAATCACGTTCGCCACTTTCGCCTGCACCTTGGCTGATGCCGCAGCAGACGTGACGCTCAAGCATTTCCGCTCAGAGCTGGGTGTGGACAACAAGCTAGCCGGAAACGCATTTGATCCGGTGACCATCGCCGACCGTGATGCGGAAACGGCGATCCGCACACTTATCGAAGAACACTACCCAGACCATGGAATTCTCGGCGAAGAGCACGGGACAAAGCCAGGCACCTCAACGTTTAAGTGGGTGTTGGATCCTATCGACGGTACCCGGAGTTTCATTTCTGGCGTGCCTTTATGGGGAACCCTGATTGCCTTCAACGATGGCAAATATCCAGCGGTTGGCGTTATGGATCAGCCCTATACCGGTGAGCGGTTCGTTGGGCGACCAGGACACGCAGAGTTTCTTCGTGACGGCCAAGCCAAGAAACTGTCGACACGAGCCTGCCCGGGTCTCTCCGAAGCGATTCTTGGCTGCACCGATCCTGCTATGTTCACAGACGCTGGAGAGCTGGAAGCCTTCTCTGATGTGAGTTCAAAAACGCGCCTCACACGCTACGGAACAGATTGTTATTTCTACTGCCTGATTGCAGCCGGGCATGCCGACCTGGTCATTGAAGCGTCCATGCAGCCCTATGACATTCAGGCCCTCATCCCCATTGTCGAAGGCGCCGGGGGCATTGTCACAAACTGGCTGGGAGAAGATGCTCAGAATGGCGGACGTATCATCGCTGCGGGTGACAAGCGCGTGCACGCTGAAGCACTCGACATCCTCTCACGCGTGGGCTGACATTTTTGCTTCGGAAGATGATGTCACCTGCGTTGCAAATGCGTCAAACGCTGTCCAGAAAACCTGTTGATATTCGTCCCGCTCCATAAGGATTTCGTGCTCAGCACCGTCGACAAGCACATATTGTCCATTTGGCAATCCATCAGCGACTTGTCGAATGGACCCGCCACGGACCAATTTGTCGGCTCCCGCCTCAAATAGAAGCACAGGCGTGGTGATCTCCGTGAGATAGGCAGGATCGGCAATTTCATCGACGGACTTGAACGCCTGATGGACCCACCCGACCGTCGGACCACCCAGTCCAAGACTAGGCGCTTGTGCAACGACGGCCTTTTGCCGGGCATGCCGGACCGGGTCTGAGGTAACTACATTATCCTCAAACGCCTCTTCATCCACCGCGCTAGGCCCATTTCCTGGTGCAAAGCTGGCATGTTTGCCGAGCAGGTTCAGAAAAGACAAAAGCCACCGCGTGACTTTTTCTTGGAACGCACTGCCAACATTGAGCCCCAGCATTGGCGCACTGAGAACAATTCCCGCAAACCTGTTGGGGAGGTTATGTCCTGCCCTGAGCATCAGATTGCCGCCCATAGAATGCCCAACACCGATATAGGGCTCAGGCATAAGAGGTTCGACGACCTCTTTCATGAATGCGATAAAATCCTCATCAAAGGTCGAGAACTCATCCACATGTCCTTTGCGGCGATCATCCAACATGCGCTCTGACAATCCCTGTCCCCTCCAATCAAAGGTCGCCACGGCAAAACCCCGCTCAAGGAACGAGGCGATGACTTCGAAATATTTTTCGATGAATTCCGTCCGCCCACTGGCAAGCACAATCGTCCCACGGCAGGGCGCAGAGGCATGATCAGGTGACCACACCATTGTCCGCATCCGAGACCCATCTGGACAGACGAACCAGCCAGGAACCCCGCCCGGCGGACAGGGAAGATCAGCCGTCTCAACAAAAACTCCCATTAGGCGTCCTCCCCCGGAATACGAAATGCGGTCGAGACCAACGGTCCCAACTTGAGCGCCACAGCAATATTCCCCTTAATGCGCATGCGCCCCTCTCGAAAAGCTGTCGTCTGATCAAGCTCAAAACGAAGCATCTGAGCGTGGGTCTCAAGTGGAAGAGACACGACACAGTCTGCATCTTCGTTTTTCTGGGAAATCCGGTTGGCACTCCCGGTCCCATCAATGACCAGGCATCCACCGTCTGGATACTCAAACTTCAGGACAGCGCCAATTGGCGGCGCACCGGAAACCTCTTTTTCAAGGTAGGTCACCAGAGCAGACAGGAGCTGTTGTGGGCATAAATCTTCAAAAGTCATACGCCGATCATTTCTTATTGATGACCGAAAGACCAGCCCGGAGGCACCTGCCCCGTAGATTTTTGGCCGATTTCGGTTAGGGTTTGCCACTCTAGAAGATTGAAGAAATCTCAGGAAGGAAGAACCCGCCCATGAGTTGGGAAAAAGAAGCCGAAGAAATCAAGGCCCGCCGCAACTTTGCGAAGCAGCAGGGAGGCCCAGAGGGCGTCAAGCGTCAGCATGACAAGGGTCGCCTCACCGTCCGTGAGCGCATCTCCCAGCTGGCTGATGACGGCAGCTTTAAAGAGCTGGGTGAAGGCGCCGGTGTTCCTGAATTCAACGACGATGGCAGCCTGAAAGACCTTCAGCCTGCCAACTATGTCCTGGGCTTCGCCAAAGTAAACGGACGCCGCGTCATCATTGGCGGTGAAGACTTCACACTCAAAGGCGGATCGCCAAATCCGGCGGGTCTGCGCAAAAGCGTCTACGCTGAAGACGTTGCCATTGACTACAAGGTGCCCCTGATACGGCTGCATGAGGGCGGCGGCGGCTCTGTTGCTGGCTCCGGTGGGAACAAGCCCTCCCGTCCTGTCGGCGATCCGGTTTTTTCAAGGTCCAGATTTCAGTCTATTGCACAAGTCATCGGCACCGTTCCCGTCGCCACGGCAGCGCTCGGGCCGGTCGCTGGCATGCCGGCCGCCAGGCTTGTTGGCGCACACTTCACGGTGATGACGCGCAACGCCCAGGTCCTGATTGCTGGGCCGCAGGTGGTGAAACGTGCTCTCAATGAAGACCTGACCAAGGAAGAACTTGGCGGCCCGGACGTGCACACAAAAAGCGGCGTCGTGGACAATGTGGCAAAAGACGAGGAGGCAGCCCTCAACGAAATCGCCAGATTCTTGTCCTACATGCCCGACAATGTCTGGCAGCTGCCGCCTTACGTCGAGCCGCAAGATGATGCGGAACGTATGGAAGAGAGCCTGATAGACATTGTGCCACGTGACCGGCGCAAACCATTCCAGATGCGCAAGATCCTCAAAGCCGTCGTCGACGATGGCAGTTTCTTTGAAATGACAAAGAAATATGGCCCATCCCTCATCACGGGGCTCGCTCGGCTTAACGGACATGCCGTTGGCATTATCGGCAATGACTGCATGTATTACGCCGGCGCTATGACCGCAGAAGCGGCACAAAAGCTCAGGCGCTTTGTCGACATGTGCAACACATTCAACTTGCCTGTGCTCTCATTCGTCGATGAGCCAGGCTTCATGATCGGGTCAGCCTCAGAAAAAGCCGGCACAATAAGGTACGGCACGGAAGCAATCGCCGCCGTGATGCAAAGCCGTGTCCCATGGGCGTCCGTCATCGTTCACAAAGTCTTTGGTGTCGCAGGCGCCGCTCATTTTGCACCAGACGGCTTTGTCCTCTCCTGGCCATCGGCCGCGACAGGGGCCCTGCCAGTGGAAGGGGGCGTCGCCGTGGCCTTTGCCCGCCAGATTGCCGAAGCAGAAGATCCAGATGCTCTACGGGCAGAGCTAGAAGAAAAGCTTGCTGCCTCTCAATCCCCTTTCCCTAGAGCCGAAGGCTTCTCCGTCCACGAGCTCATCGACCCAAGGGAAACACGGCCGCGACTTATCGACTGGCTGGAATGGGCCCAAAATGGCCGTGAACTTACCCTTGGCCCCTACCTCACCACGATGAGACCATGAGATGACCCAGACCGGACCTGTTCAGGAAAACGCGCAAGACCACAATCCAAACAACCTGCCCATGCGCGTCGCTGCCGTTTATGAGCGCGTAATCGATGCAAGCCTCGCCCGCGCCTGGGAAAATGTTCTTGATTGGGAGCATCTCCCCCACCTTCATGATTCAAGCTTCTCATCGCTTGAATTGGAAGAGGCAGGCCAATGGGGCTGGCGCGCACGCACAAAAGGCGTACCAGAAGAGACAAGCCCGGAAACGCTTATCGAACTTGTCGTCGATCGGCCAAACAGCCGGTACGTATCCCGGACCCTAGCAGGCGGCCTACCCGGCATGGAGATCTGGACGCATTTCGCAAGATCCGAAGAACGCAAAACCGACATCAAGGTCGAGTTTCATATTCCAAATGTTGACGAAAATGGCGCAGCAAAATTGGGCGAGATCATGCTCGGTCTCTATGAAACATTGTGGGATGAAGATGAGCGCATGATGAGGGAGCGGCAGGAAGCACTCGATGCCAGATCAAATTCCAGCAACTCCGATCAACCGCAGCAAATCGACCTGGGCATGGCCGATGCGCTCGCCGACAAACTGCCTCTTACCGTCGAGCTGGAAGGAAAACCGGTCAATATCGTCAAAATCGACGACAGGTTTCATGCCTACAGCGCTGAATGCCCGCATATGCTCGCGCCCTTGTCTGACGTACCCGTTGATCACGAGGGGTGCATTACCTGCCCCTGGCATGGATATCGGTTTGATATCAAGACCGGAAAAACAACAAACAGCAAAGACCTGACCCTCGCACCCGGTTTCAAAGTGACGCTCACCGAGCAGCACCATGTTATGGTGAGCAGACAATAAAAAACCCCGCTCTTTCGAGCGGGGTTTTTGTTGGGCGCATTGCCTCACCGATACGCGGTGTGGAGAACCCGGCCTGTGCGTGCACAGACATTGAGCGTTACGTCTCTTCCGCGACGGTCACGGGCACCCACTTGGTAGTAGTCGTCGTGACGGGTGGCGTTACCAAAGTGGCTGTAACGCTGCTGTTGCAGACCTGACCGCCAATGATCAAAACCACGAACCTGGTGACGCAGGTGGTTAGGTCCATTGTAGTTACGCGCCTGATTGACGGACAGAACCCGGCCATTTCGCGCATTGGCGACGATCCGAACGGGATTGCCACGGCGGTTCAAACCCCGAACGATATAGGTTCGACCATCACGAATGACCCTATCAAAAGCGTGGAAGCCACGGTCGCGAAGACCTTTCAGCAGACGAGGAATGGGTTTTCCGTTTGTGGCCACATGTCCACCGCCACGGAGCCGTTGAACATCGAACACTTCGCCGGTTCGAGCATTGGCTTTCGCAGTGACATAGCGCCCGCCGCGGCCAACACCTTCAATTGCATATACACGGCCATTCCGCTTCAACCGGACCGAGGTTACCCGACCGCCGGTGTCACGCTGGATCTGGCGAACAAGGCGGGCAATCGGAATAACCCGGCGCTCATTCTGCCATCCATTATCCTGACGGTGGTGACGGGCGCCTGATCGATATGACACATCCGTATGTGTGATTACGAGCTGACGCAGCACGTCTTCAAAGGACAGCCCACGAGCTGACTCGTGCCCGGCCTGGGCAGGAGCGGCAAGAAGGAGGGGGGCTGTGAGGCCGGCAACAACAAGAAACTTTTTCATGAGACTTCTCCAGAACAGAAAGAACAGAACCAAACGGTGAAGCCCATTCTGCAGATCAGCGCTGAACCAAGTCTGGGAGAAAGATTCATCTGAGGTTTATGTATTGTTCACCTGGCGCTCATAAAGAAAGGCCCCGAAAATCGGGGCCTATCCTATTTTTTGCCGAAATTTCTGAAGCCTCAGTACGGGCGTTGATGGAACCGTACGAATTTTCCGGTGTTTGCGTTTACCCGCAGCCAGTGAAATGAACCCGATACATGTCGTGCTCGGACTACATAAAACCCGTTGCGCAAAACCGGGTTTCCGAATTGGGAGTAACTTGATCGCACCAGTGCTCGGCGCCAATGAGCGAATTCGCGCACAGGTGAATGATAATGCCGTGCATGGCCGCGACGATGAACATAGACAATCGGTGCCGGAGCAACCGCGACGCCATGTAAAGGTGACGCAAGCCTAGCTTCAGCAGGCACGATGGTCAGCAGTGGAAGTGCGACAGCCCCCAGGGCCATAAACTTTTTCATGATCTCAATCCTTAGATTTCAATCACCCCTATAATGCTGAATATAGGTTCATTCGGCTAAACTTAAGCTGACCCATTCATTCATCCACCGTTCATATGGATAGCGCCGATCACCTACCCACCAAGGAAAAGGCGCCCGACATCAGGGTTTTCCAAGAGCGCGGGCCCTTGATCTGCCATCGCAACCCGACCAGAGACGAGCACATATCCAACATCTGCGAAGGCCAGCCCCTTCTTAGCGTTCTGTTCGACCATGATGATGGTCTTCCCATCCCGGTCTTTCAGGTCACCCAGAATTTCAAAGACCATATCAATGTACCGTGGCTCAAGGCCGATGGAAGGCTCGTCCACGAGCAACACCTTGGGATCCATAATAAGCGCACGACTAATTTCGAGAAGTCGACGCTCACCACCTGACAGCACACCGGCTTTGTCGGTGCGCCGTTGTGCAAGCCGGTCATAGCGCTCAAACACACGCTCTGCAGCCTCCTTGGCCAAACTCGGATTGGGAAGTAAATAGCCACCCATCAGGAGGTTTTCCTCGACACTCATGTCCGGAAAGACCGAGTTGTCCTGCAAAATGTAAGCAATCCCTGCATCCCGCAGCCGCTCGCTTGGACTGCTTTTGGTCACCTCAAACCCATCGACCTTGATGCTGCCGCTAAATATATCCGTAAACCCGAAGATTGAATGCAGGATCGTCGATTTGCCAGCCCCATTTGGGCCCACAAGACAAAGGCTTTGACCGGCACCCACGGCGAGATCCACCTCATGGAGGATTTCCATTCTCCCATAGCCCGCCGTCAGCCCTAGGATCTGCACAAACGGCCTCTCACCAGCAAGCTGCAGGATCTTATCTCCAGAAACCTCGAGCCCGAGCGCCTGCGCTTCCTCAGCGACTGCATCAACCGAAAGAACTGTGTCGGTTGTGCCGTCGCCATACCCGCTGACAGATGGTGTTTCGTTGTCGCTCACGCGCTTGCCCCCAAATAGGCTTCGACAACAATCGGATTGTCCCGTACCTCCTGAGGACTTCCTTGAGCCAGGACCTCGCCATGCGCCAAACAGGTAATATGTTCTGCGAGGTTCATGATCACACGCATGTTGTGCTCAATCACAAGCAGCGTCACACCAAGTTCCTTGTTTGCTCGGACCAGACGGTCAATCAACCCATTGATGAGGGTGGGATTTACGCCCGCCGTTGGCTCATCCAGCAACAGAAGCTTCGGCTCGCTCATAAGCGCCATTGCAAACTCTAAAAGCTTCTGCTGACCAAAACTCAAAGACCCCGCTCGCAGGAAACGTTTCGATGCAAGCCCCACGAAATCAAGCAGCTCTTCGGCACGAACATCGACCTGACTTGAGAAACCAGACAGCAATGACAGAACAGAACTGCGGGCGTCTGGTGCACTGATCCGCATATTCTCTACGCAATTCATCTCTGCATATATGCGGGTCTGCTGAAACGTCCGGACAAGTCCGCGCCGGGCAATGACAGGCACGGTGAGCTTAGAGATCTCCTGTCCCTCGAACTGAACAGACCCAGAGTCGATTGGATGCGCGCCTACAATAGAGTTAAAGAGCGTCGTCTTACCCGATCCATTCGGCCCGATAAGCCCGGCAATATCGCCCTCATTCACCTCCAGCGAAACATTGCGGTTTGCGACCACACCACCGAAGGTCTTGGTGGCATTCTCAACTTTGAGAAGCACGCTCATGCCCGCTCCTCCACTTTCTCGCCAAACCATTCCGGCCTCCGTTCGCGCAGCGTGCCCAAAATGCCGTTGGGAAAGAAGACAACAATCCCAACAATCAGGAGACCAAGCGCCACACGCTGCCAACCCAGCAGGTAGGTCCAGAACAGTTCCTGGGTGATGTGAAAGACAACCGCACCGATGACCGGACCCCAAAGGGTGCCCTTACCGCCCAGAATGGCCATCAGCACCATCCAGACGCCGAAGGTGGCCCCTGCAAACGCAACATCGCGAGGGTCAATGAACCCCAACAGATTTCCTGCCAACCCGCCACCAATCCCCAGAAACAGCGCCGACACTGCCCAGGCGAAAGATTTGATCTGGGTCGTTTGCAAACCCATCGCCTCTGCTTTGTCTTCATCATCGCGAATGGCATTGAGAGCGAGACCAAACTTTGTGGCGTAAAGCGCGCGCAGCACCAAAAATGTCGCCAGCGCCAACGCAAACATCAGGAAATAGAAGAAGAGTTCGCGGCCCGCCAGATCGGTCGGATAGAGCGGAGGCACCATTCCCGAGCCAGCACCGACATAATCCCAACCACCTGCAATTTCCCCAGCTGCGATACCAAGACCCAGAGTGCCAATCGCAAAATAATGCCCCCGCAACCCCAGCATGCCGAACCCGAGGACTATGGCGATAAGAGACGACAAGACAGCAGCAAAGAGGAGCCCCACCGCAAGACCTGCAAAATAGTCCAAGCCTAGATCGCGCTGAAGCACCGCACAGGCATAAGCGCCAATGCCGAAAAACAGAATATTGCCAAATGAGTTGTAGCCCATCTGTCCGCCGAGCGTGTCCCAGGTCAATGCGAAGACAACCATCAGCCAGAGCATGGTGAGCTGCGTCGCAAATTGAGGCATCAGGAAAGGAGCAACAAGGCAGAGGAAAAACCCCCCACCGATGAGGGAAGCTTTTTGTACGTTCGTCATTCCAGATACTCCCGCTTGCGCCGGAGCCAGAAATTACGCCCCACCAGGAGGATCACCATGAGGACGAAGACAAAGGCTATCTGATACTCAGCACCGAGAATAAAGCCCGCCAGGTTTTCAAGCGCGCCTAGGCCAAGCCCCGCCGTGATTACAGCGACAATATTGCCAAGCCCCGCCACAATCACCACCAAGAACGAGCGCACTGTGTAAGGGAGCCCAATATAGGGATGAATGGTCCAGGCCATGACGACCAAACTACCAGCCGCCCCACACAAGGCAGCATTGAGTGCATAGGTCGCCGCATAAACCCTATCGGTATCAATCCCCAGGATCCGTGCCGCCCGCGCATTTTGTGCCGTCGCGCGAATTGCCTGTCCCAAACGAGCTCTCTTCAAAAACGCCCAGAGAACGAGACCGACCGTCAGCGCCGTCACGAAGGACACGAGTTTGATTTCTGCAAGGACGATCTGACCGTCAAACAGGACCATCGTTCCAAGACCTGTTTCGAGAGTGCGAACATCTGCCCCAAATATCTCATTGGAAAGCTGTTGCAGAATGATCGAGAGACCAAACGTCGCCAAAAGCGACACAAACAAGTCTCGGTCAACCACCCGAAAGATGACCAGGCGATAGAGGCCCAACCCAAGAATAAACAGCGCAATAGCCGCAAGTGGAATAGTCAGGAGCGGCGGCACACCCAGCCCTGCCGCAGTCAGCGCAACAAAACCGCCAAGCATCACAAACTCGCCCTGAGCAATATTGATGATGCCAAGAACACCCCAAACCAAGGCCATGCCAAAAGCGGCGAGCGCAAAGATGGCTCCGATCATGAGACCGTTAGCAATGAGGTCCACCCCAAGTGACGGGTAATCAATAAGAAGCTGGAGATTTTCAAACATGGGGGTTAATCAGCGCTCCGACCAGCGAGGCGTCGGGTGGCTCAACTCAGCTTCAGATGCTTCTGAGGGATAGACAACCCGGTATTCGCCGTCCTGTATCTGAAAGAGAACCATGGGCTTAGCGATGTTACGCCCCGCATCATCAAAATTGATGCCGCCATAAAACGTCATCATATCTGTTGCCGCGAGCGCGTCTCGAACAGCTGCCGGATCAAAAGACCCCGCCCGTTCAAAAGCATCTGCAAACACCATCACCGCCGCCGCTGACTCCGCAGATTGATAGGGGGGCGCATAGTCGAACGTCGCCTCAAACAGATCAGCAAAGTCACGTGCAGAACCAAACAACTCATCAGAATAGGAAAGGCCCGGCGCCCATTGAGAGGCACAGAGCGCAAACTCCGCCTTCTCAGCAAACTTTTCTATCACCTGTGCCGCATCGCAATGGGTCAAGGCAAGCATCGGAATATCAATCCGGCTGTCCGCGATTTGCCTGATCGCCAGCGCCGCACCCTTCGCGTGACCGGAGACCACCAGTAGGTCTGGTCTAAGTGCGCGCACCTTTGCAAGCGTCGCCGACATGTCATTCAGCTCAGGTGGCAGCTTGTCATCTATGACAATCCGCATCCCCAGCCTTTCCGCATCAGCAATAACGCCGGCCCGTACGTCCTGGGAAAAGGGGTCATTCTCCATAGCCAACCCAACGCGCAGAGTCTGGCCTTCACCAGCGGTCTCTGCGGCAAGGGCAACTGCCCCTTGTAGATATTGTTCAGTCGTCGACAAAACGGCGAAGAGATACTTGTATCCCTCCTGAAAAAGCGAGATCGAAGCGCCGTTCGCCTCAACCATGGGAATGCCGTACTTTTCTGTGATGGGGGCCATAGCTCTGGTGAGGCCGGACGAATAAGGGCCCAGGATGAACTGTACGCCATCTTGCTGGATTAGGCGTTCTGCCAGTTGGGCGCCACGGGCCGGAGTGGACTCATCGTCGTAATAGACAATGCCCAGTTTGTAGGCCACCCCGTCGACTGTGACCCCACCGGCTGCGTTGATCTGCTCTACAGCCAGGTCATATCCCTTGCGGGTGTGCGCACCATTGGTCGAATATTTGCCCGTCAGCGAGATAGCAGCGCCCAAATACACTGTGTCACCCTCGACTTTCGCGGACGCACCGACGGCCGTCACCGTGGCGACAGCGGCTGCCATCAGAACCACACCCAGTTTCCTCAACACATTCTCCAAAATCATTGTGTGGATCTCCAAAAACACATGCGCCAGGTGACATATTAGCTCCCCCCCTCAGAGCATCAATCGTGCCTTTTTTCAAGCCGCCAGAGGGTTGAAAGGCGGAAAATCAGCTCCTATGTCAATGAGACCGGGATGCCACGGTATGGGTTCCGGACCAATGTTAACTGGCGGGCTGCCACTGAAAATGGAGCCGCTAGGGCACGAGATGCCCAACCACAACATCGCTTATGAAAGGATGTGCAGACATGCGTACGTTTGATTTCTCCCCTCTTTATCGCTCAACAGTAGGTTTTGACCGGATGGCGTCTCTTCTTGATGCCGCTGCGAGTGACAATAGTAATGGCTATCCGCCCTACAACATTGAGCGCACGGGCGATGCGTCCTATCGCATCAGTATGGCCATCGCTGGCTTTGGTGAGGATGAAATATCCATCGAAGCCCAGCAAAACAAACTCACCATCACAGGAAAAAAGGAAGCTGTCGACGACGACCAGGTGAAATACCTTCATCGCGGAATCGCAACGCGCAGCTTCCAGCGTCAGTTTGAACTGGCCGACTATGTCGAAGTGAAGGGTGCCGCGCTCGAAAACGGACTCCTGCACGTAGATCTCGCACGAGAAATTCCAGAGGCCATGAAGCCGCGGACAATAGCGATTAAGCAACCGTCATCAGGTCAGCGTTCAATCGAAGGCAAGGTTGAGCCTGAAGCAGCATAGGCCCCGCTTAAAACAATGCTCCGCTAAACATCTAGGCGCCCTCATCAGGGCGCCTTTTTGTGTCTTCACACCCCAGCCTAATGAAACCGACCTTCCAACGTTAACAACATCCTAACACTTGACGAACCAGCAGGTACGCCGTCAAAAAATTGTAGGCTACAAGTCCTGTTTTAAGACATATTTCACAGGCGCTACCTAGTCTCAGGAAAGTTTGAGATAAATGCGGTGGTGGCAGTTTTCTATGGGTGAAACAAGAAAAGCGCAATTTGCGCCACGCACTCTGTTGCTGGCGTTCGCAGGCATCGCTTTCTCCGCTGTCCTGCTGCTAACTCTCACGCCTCTCGCAGCCATCCATATGCTTGAAAATCACGTTGTGCCAGGCAATCATGATGATGCGTCGGCAGCATACTACTTGAATGCCCTTATTGCTGTAGCTAGCTTCACGCTGGCGCTCACAGTCGTGAGCTTTCTAATCCACTATTGGAAGAAGAGTCTTCTCGCCCCTATTCGCGAGATAAACCGGCTCCTGATCAAAAACGGGAACCTTGGAGAGGCAGAGATCGCCTCCCTTGCCAAGGGCAATCTCACAACGACAGCCCGCACCTTGGCAGACGCATTTGCCCAGGCAAAATGCGCGCAAAACGAGGCCGACCGATTCCGATTGGTTGCAGAAGCTATCGACTACTCTGTCCTCATGGCGGACGCAGAGGGATATCTAGTCTGGGCGAATCCGAGCTTTACCCGAATGACTGGGTATACACTTGAAGACGTCATCGGCCGGAAGCCAGGTCATTTCTTGCGTGCGCCAGAGAGCGAACCGTCAACGACGGCTGCGATCGAGCGACACATTCGCGATTGCAAAGCCTTGGACACTGAAGTCCTGAATATGACGAAAGACGGTCGCCGTTTTTGGGCTCACCTGGAAATCAGGCCCGTTTTCGGTGCGGACGGTGCTCCAACAAACTTCATCGGGATCGAACGTGATATCACCGAGGACAAGCGGACTGAAGCCGCTCTTGAAGCGAACCGTGTCGAGCTACAACAACGCATCATCGACCTACAGAATGCCAAAGGCGAACTCGAGGCTGAGCGAGCAAAATTGGCGTCCTCCGCCGACGAGCTTTCCTCGGCCAAAGATGCAGCAGAACAAGCAAATAGAGCAAAGTCAGAGTTCCTGGCGACGGTAAGCCATGAGCTTCGCACGCCTATGAATGGTGTTCTGGGGATGGCCGAGCTTCTAATCGATAGTGACCTTGATCCAGAACAGCGCGACCATGCGTCAGCCATCAAAGACTCAGGTGAAAGTCTGCTCGTTCTATTGAACGACATTCTTGATCTCTCGCGCCTGGAAGCTCAGGGCCTTGAGCTGGAAACCGTACCGATACGCCTCGCAGACATCGTCGCGGCAGTGACAGATGTTATGCGCGCAAATGCAAGTGATCGAGGACTGGAGTTAAAAACAGAAATATCTCCAGACGCCCCCGAGATCGTTATGGGCGACCCGACCCGGCTGCGGCAGGTCCTCTTTAATCTCACGAGCAATGCAATAAAATTTACAGATCACGGAAGCGTAGAAGTTTTTGTAAGCCCTGACCCGATCAAGGGTGGAAATTTCATCCGGATTGATGTGACAGACACGGGGATTGGTATATCGCAAGAAGCACAGGCCCGCCTGTTCGAACGCTTTTCACAAGCAGACAGTTCAATCTCACGAACGCATGGAGGCACAGGCCTTGGCCTCGCGATCTGCCGTGAGCTTGCACGGCTCATGGACGGAGAAATTTCGGTCGAAAGCACACCCGGGAAAGGCAGCAAATTTTCAATCTCAGTCCCACTTGCCCGACCAAACGAAGACGCAACTTGTCTTACAGTCAATAGACTGCCTCGTGAACTCCCGTCCACGGGAGAAGCAGCGGATAGCTGGCGCATTCTGGTAGCCGAAGACCAGCCCATAAATGCCAAACTGATGACTGCCATCATGGGGCGCCTGAACCATACTTTAACGATCGCGCCAAACGGCGTTGAAGTCATCAAAGAGCTGCGCGCCGGCGAATTCGACCTGATCCTTATGGATATACAAATGCCGGAAATGGACGGCATTCTGGCAACGAAGGTTATTCGAAGCTCAGACGAACCATGGCATGACATTCCCATCATTGCGCTCACGGCCCATGCAATGGCTGGAACACGCGACACCTATCTTCAGGCAGGGATGAACGGATTTGTCTCAAAGCCGATCAGCATTGATGCACTGGTTCACGAGATCAATATCGTGATGAACCCTGTTGGCTCCAGTACGCTGGACACTCAAGACCTGAAACAAGAAGAACAATCAGCAGAGCACCAGCCGGGAGCACCAAGCGAGCCACCGAGCGAAGACGAAGAAGCATTCCTTGAGGACATGCTAAGCGATCTGGTCGAAGATGATGACCAGTCTGCCGCTTAGCCTCTATCAAAAATCTGATGGAAGTCTAGGATTTCGAGTGCAGGTCACGCAGGGATTGAACGATCTTCTGACCTGTCTCACCACCGTCGCCAACAATGCCCTTGGAGACGACACGTTCCAACACCTGCACGTGCTGCCCGACAATTTTTACATCATGCGAACTGAAGTGCTCTGCCTGCTGTCGAAGCAAATCACAGAGTGAGGCCGCAATGGATGTAACAAGGTCATACCCAAATGACCCCGCCTGGCCTTTAAGGTTGTGCGCAATACCGAAAAGGTCTTCCAGAACCATGGCATCTGGATCTTTGGGAGTCACCAACGCAAAGATCTTGGCGAGCTGATCCACATCAGTGCGCAACTGTTGGGAATACTCACCTTTGAGTGCGTTGATCGCCGCCTCGGCCTGAGCCAATCGGTCTGCTCGTGAATCTGTTGTATTGGCGTCCGCCATATATCCACCGCTTCAAGCCGAATTTAGTTGAAACGCCAGTTTAAGCGGGTGCCCTTAAAAAGCTCTGAACACCAGATATGGCCGAAAAGAAGGAAAAATGGGCATTGGAGAGACTAATCCAATGCCCAGAAACATCTAGGACAACTTCTGCTTAATCAGATGGTCAATCGAGACCACACCAGCGCCCCGAGCCATGAGGTAAATAAGAATGCTCGCCCAAAGCAGGTGGAGTGACCAAGCACCCGGATAGACAAAAATCTGGATGACCAGGGTCATTGCCAACAGAGCCGCAGCCCCGAAACGGGTAGCAAATCCCAGCACGATCAAAATAGGGAAGAAATGCTCCGCATAGGTCGCCATATAGGCCGCGATATTGTGTGGGATAAGCGGTAGAGCATATTCATACTCGAAGAGGAAGAACGTGCTCGGTTTCAAAGTGAGAAATCCCTCAACCTTTGTCCGTGCCGATGTCCAAAACACCATCGCAATGCTCACCCGCATTGCGAGTTCAAAAACGAAAGAAGGAATACGGTCAAAGAGACCGACGGCCCACCCAACCAGCGATGTGATTTGTCCTACGGGACCGGCATTGATCTGTGTTTCACTCATTTTTTCATTCCATGCGTTAAGAGCGGATGAGACGAGTAAAACCGCCACCGCTGAGAAGAAGATGTAGAATTTGGCTAAGGTCAAAATCGCTCTGCACATTCAGAGCAGCTGCAGCAGCAACGCCAAAGGGCTCGCCAGATCTGAGGGCATCAACAAACGAAACGGCCCCCGCATCCACCTTGTGCACAACCACTGAGAGGTGGGATCTGAGAAGAAGCACGGCTTCTCCACCCTCGCCAATATGAGTCGACTCCGGCTTTTCGCCTGGCTGATGCGCCTGCCAAATCGATGAAATCGGATAGGCTGATTGGAACGCCTGCAGGGTCGGGTGAAGAATAAATTTCACATCTGGTAGGTCTTCCTGCGGAACACTCGAAATTTCGTCAGGAGAAAGAACAATATCATCAGCCGCATGATAACTGCGAAGCCACAAAAGCTCGAGCCGCGCAACATCGCTCAGATACGGCAACGATGACACCGGTGGAAAAGCATCTAGGAAATCTGGCAGGCCATCGCCAAACCCGACCAGCGTTCCACGGATGGGCATATGATCCAGCAGGTACTCCCGCGCCATCGCACGGAAAAATTCTTTCCCCACCAATTGCAAGATGACGGGGAATGCCTGTTCCAGGCCGTCAATCAGACTGGAATGAACATTGTTTCGGTAAACGTCCAGTCGGCGTTCAAGCGGAATCGGATCGGCCCCATAGGCGCCAGTGGGAACAGCTGGCGCGCCACGCACAGCAGATCCAAAACTATTCTGAAAATCACGCAGGGATGACATCATCATGCCTCCTGCCAAGCACCATGTTGTTTTGCCTCAACAGAGCGTCAGCCTTATCCGCTTCAGCTTTTAGCACGCCCCACGCGGGCACATTGGTGTCCCATTCAACGAGCGTGGGCTTTGGCCCGACACGATCAATCAAACGCCCAAACAATTTCCAGACATCATCGACGACTGCGGATCCATGATCATCAATGCGAAGCTCTGCGCCGTTAATTTCTTCTACTGCATGACCCGCTATATGAACTTCGCCGATCAATTCAGCAGGAATGGCGTCAACATAGGACACAGGATCAAACCCATGATTGCAGGCGGAAACAAAAACATTGTTCACATCAAGAAGCAGCCCGCATCCCGTTCGGTCAGCAAGAGAAACCAGGAACTCCGGCTCCTCCATCACCTCTGCCTCAAAACTCAGATAGGTTGAGGGATTTTCGACAAGAACCTGCCGTTTCAGCGCGGATTGCATTTGATCAACATGTTCGGCCATAACGTCCAGCGCTTCTTGCGTGAGCGGCAGCGGCAGAAGGTCATTCAGAAAGTCGCCCTGATGTGTCGCCCAGGCAAGATGCTCTGACACCAATGCCGGCTGGTAGCGCTCAATGAGTGCCGAAAACCGTGAGAGATGATCGTCATCAAGGGGGTCAACACCGCCGAGAGACATACCGACTCCGTGCAGAGACAATGGGTAGTCTTGTCTGATTGCGCTGAGATAAGCGTGGGGACTGCCCCCATCACCCATGTAATTTTCTGGGTGGACCTCGAACCAGCCAATATCGGGCTTTGCGTCGAGGATCGTCTTGTAGTGGTCAGCCTTCAACCCGACCCCGGCGCGGGCCAGGATCGGGTCGGGCTGATATGCCGGATGATTGGTCATTGGGGACGTTACCGGGAGGGGCACCCGGCACCTTTCATCCAGCCAGCACTTAAGGACGTTCTACTTCGGCAAGGCTGCCCTTACCGTGAGGTGTATCGATGGTAGTGCAGGTACCTGCAGGAACCAGCTTCCATGCATTTCCTTGATAATCGATAGTGGAGGTTCCAGCGCACGACGTGCCCGGACCAGCTGCGCAATCATTCGCGCCAGCAAGTGAGATGCCGTAGCATTTTTCCATGCCCGATGGCGTTGCTGCGGAAACAGGTGCAGTGGCAAGCGTCAAAGCAGCGCTCATAGCACCAGCGAGGACGAGGGCTGAGGTAGCAGACTTTTTCATGAGTATTCTCCAGATGGGTTTGCAATATCAGTTCAAAACATTTCCCCGGCCCGAGCGACAAATGGCACTCGGCCTTGTGGCTAAGAGAATGGGTATGGAACCTCTCAACTGGAAATCACGAATGCGCGTCTCCAGTCACATTCTCGTTCACTGTCTTGTGAACCTAAAACTGGCGGAAAGCCTCATCCGATAGACCCCGCTCCAGAACAGACCGTGCGCTCAGTTGAGCTGCCATCACGCCGGTCAGTGAGGTGTCATTGCCTGCGTGTCACATAGGGGGCGCCAGGACATGCAAACGCTGCGCACACGTTCGAGGATTCGCTTCGGAGCGCCAAAAAGGCTGATCTCACCCGCATTTGAGCACCCGCAACTCGGCGGTATCTTCAACTATTTGCGGTTTAGACCGCGAGATTCGGCTAAGCCATTGAAATAATTGTAATTTTTATAGGTCAACAAGACTGACTTACTCTCTTGATCCACCCCCCCCTTATCTGGCAATATCCCCTCCGCTCTGGACCTGCGGACAGAGCTTCCAAGCGCTCAGTCTAGCGGCGGCGCGCAAAGGGAAAGCGCCTGGCCCAGGCGCAATTAAGTATAGGGCGTCCAGCAGAAAGGCCCGCCATTTGGCGGCACTGCACCGGACACGTGGCAGAGCGTTGTGATCCAACCCCCTGCCGCGCGTTTCTCGCGGGATGTACGCCGTAGAACGGCAATTAGGTTAAGCCTCTAAGCGCAGTCAGCGCGAAGAAGCTCGACAGTAGATCGTGAAAATGCCCGCCGGGTCACGCTCGTGACCTAGCAAGCAGGATCAAAAGACGAATTTAGGTTGGGATGGCAAAGCGTATGAAAAAGAACCAGACAAGCACAGGTTCAGCTCCAGAAGCACTGACGGACGACGAACGGATCAAAACCGTGCGCCCTGCAGGCCTTCCGGCTGCGCAAGGTCTTTATGACCCCGCGAACGAGCATGATGCATGCGGCATCGGCTTTGTGGCGAACATCCACAATCGCAAAAGCCACGACATGATTGCCAATGGGCTCAAAATTCTTGAGAACCTGGAGCATCGCGGCGCTGTGGGTGCAGACCCAAAGGCAGGCGACGGCGCGGGCATTCTCATTCAGATGCCCGATGCGTTCATGCGCAAAGCTGCGAAAGCTGAGCAGATCGATCTTCCCGAAGAAGGCGCTTATGGCGTCGGCTTCTTCTTTCTGCCCAAGGATGCTGCGGGTCGCGCAAAGATCGAAGCCCTCATCGAAGATATGATCGCCGCGGAAGGTCAGACACTTCTCGGCTGGCGCGACGTGCCGGTGGACAATTCAGATCTTGGTTATTCCGTGCTGCCAACTGAGCCTTTCCATCGTCAGGTTTTTGTTGCCCGGGGCACTGAGACAGCCGACCAGGATGCATTCGAACGGAAACTCTATGTTATTCGCAAACGCGTCGAACTGGGTGTGGGCGCAATGGGCGATGACGAAGCCGCAAGCTTCTTCTACGTACCGTCGTTTTCGTCGCGGACGGTGAACTATAAAGGCATGCTGCTCGCCGCGCAGGTCGGGGAGTATTACAAAGACCTGCAAGATAAAGAGATGGTCTCGGCCCTCGCCCTCGTCCATCAGCGCTTCTCAACAAACACCTTCCCTACATGGAGCCTCGCGCATCCATTCCGCCTGATCTGTCACAATGGCGAGATCAACACCAAGCGCGGGAATGAAAATTGGATGTTTGCGCGCCAGGGCTCAATGGCTTCTGACATCCTGGGCGATGATCTGAAAAAGCTCTATCCGGTGATCCCAGAAGGTCAGTCCGACACGGCAGCTTTTGACAATGCCCTCGAGCTTCTCGTGGCAGGTGGATATTCCCTCTCCCATGCAATGATGATGCTGATCCCGGAAGCCTGGGCAGGCAATCCCCTCATGGGCAAAGACCGCCGCGCATTTTACGAGTACCACGCTGCACTGATGGAGCCGTGGGACGGCCCTGCTGCTGTTGCGTTTACAGATGGCCGCCAGATTGGCGCCACACTCGACCGGAATGGCCTCCGCCCGGCACGCTATTATGTCACCGACGAAGGTGACGTCATGATGGCATCCGAAATGGGCGTGCTTCCGCCTGAAGAAAGCAGTGTCACCCAAAAGTGGCGTCTGCAGCCTGGCAAGATGTTGCTGATCGACCTCGAAGAAGGTCGGATCATTGGCGATGATGAGCTGAAGACAACACTTGCGGCATCCCACCCCTATCAGGAGTGGTTGGATCGCGGTCAGCTGGTTCTCGAAGACCTGCCTGACCCAAAGAACGCTGTAACGCCGCGGGTGCACGCAGAACTGCTCGATTGCCAGCAGGCGTTCGGCTACACACAGGAAGACCTGAGTCTCCTGATGGCGCCAATGGCGGAAACCGGTCAGGAAGCCATCGGCTCCATGGGGACCGATACGCCCATCGCTGCGCTCTCAGGGCATTCAAAACCCCTCTACAACTACTTCCAGCAGCTTTTTGCTCAGGTGACCAACCCGCCAATCGACCCTATTCGGGAAGAAACGGTCATGTCGCTCGTCTCCCTTATTGGGCCGCGGCCGAACCTGCTTGAATTGCATTCTGCTGGCGATCAGAAGCGCCTCGAAGTGCGCCAGCCGATCCTCACGAATGGCGATCTGGAGAAAATCCGTACCATCGGAGATATCCCGGACAATAATTTCCGTGCGTTCACGCTCGACATGACCTATCCCGCCTCTGAAGGCGCGGAAGGAATGGAAGCTGCTCTGAAAGAACTCTGCGCAGAAGCAGAAAAGGAAGTTCGCGCAGGCGACAACATCATCATCCTGTCTGATCGCAAGATCTCCGCAGACCGAATTGCAATTCCAGCACTTCTCGCAACAGCGGCTGTGCATCACCACCTGATCCGCAAAGAACTGCGCACGGCAGTCGGTCTTGTGGTGGAAACAGGGGAAGCGCGCGAAGTCCATCACTTTGCCTGCCTCGCAGGCTTTGGTGCCGAGGCTGTGAACCCCTATCTTGCTTTTGAAACGCTTATTGATGCCAAAGACCGCCTATCAGCGGACCTTGATGCAACAGAAATCACGAGCCGATACATCAAGGCGGTGAACAAGGGCCTCCTTAAAGTCATGTCCAAAATGGGCATCTCCACGTACCAGTCTTATTGCGGCGCGCAGATATTCGACGCGGTGGGGCTCAGAACTGAGTTTGTGAAGAAGTATTTCACCGGCACATCAACCACTATTGAAGGGGTTGGTCTGGCAGAAGTCGCAGAAGAAACCGTACGTCGTCACCGTGACGCTTTCGGGAACGCACCTGTTCTCGAAGACGCTCTGGCAGTTGGCGGCGACTATGCCTACCGCGTCCGCGGCGAAGAGCATGTCTGGACGCCAGACTCAATTCGCGACCTCCAGCACGCTGTCCGCGGCGACTCCAAGGAAGATTACCGGTCTTTCGCCAAAGCCGTGAATGTTCAGAACGAACATCTCTTCACCATTCGTGGCCTCTTTGACATCAAAAAGGCTGAAGATGATGGACGCAAGCCGGTTCCACTTGATGAAGTAGAAGACGCTAAGGAAATCGTGAAACGCTTCGCAACTGGCGCCATGTCCTTCGGTTCCATCAGCCGGGAAGCACACACCACACTCGCCGTTGCGATGAACCGCATTGGCGGTAAGTCCAACACTGGTGAGGGCGGCGAAGAAACAGATCGCTTCACACCAATGGCCAACGGCGACAGTATGCGCTCTGCGATCAAGCAGGTGGCCTCGGGACGTTTCGGTGTAACGGCGGAATATCTCGCCAACTCCGACATGATCCAGATTAAAATGGCTCAGGGCGCCAAGCCTGGTGAAGGTGGCCAGCTTCCAGGCCATAAGGTCGACGCTGTGATCGCCAAGGTGCGCCACTCAACACAAGGCGTTGGGTTGATTTCGCCCCCACCGCACCACGACATCTATTCCATTGAAGATCTGGCACAGCTGATCTTCGATCTGAAGAACGTGAACCCTGCTGCCGACATTAGCGTCAAGCTTGTGTCAGAAGTAGGCGTGGGCACGGTTGCTACCGGTGTTTCCAAAGCACGCGCCGACCATGTCACAATCTCCGGCTATGAAGGCGGAACGGGTGCAAGCCCGCTTACCTCCATCAAACACGCTGGGAGCCCATGGGAAATTGGCCTCGCTGAAACCCATCAGACTCTCGTAATGAACCACTTGCGGGACCGGATCACGGTTCAGGCAGATGGTGGGTTGCGGACAGGACGTGATGTAGTTGTCGGCGCGCTATTGGGTGCCGATGAGTTCGGCTTCTCTACTGCCCCATTGATCGCAGCGGGCTGCTTGATGATGCGCAAGTGTCACCTCAACACCTGCCCTGTCGGCATTGCAACCCAGGATCCGGTTCTGCGGAAGCGGTTTGTGGGCGCACCAGAACATGTCATCAACTACTTCTTCTTCGTCGCAGAGGAAGTCCGCGAAATGATGGCGGAACTCGGCTACCGCACCTTCAACGAGATGGTCGGTCAGATGCAGATGCTGGATAAGCGCCGCATCGTGGACCACTGGAAGGCGAAGGGCCTCGATTTCTCTCGTCTCTTTGAGAAGCCAACCGCTGCAGAAGGTGTGGGCATCTATCAGACGAAGACACAGGATCACAATATTGACGAAATCCTGGACCGGAAGCTGATCGAGCTTGCCCAGCCTGCCATCAACGACGGCAAGGCAGTTTCGATTGATCTGCCAATCAAAAATACAGACCGCACAGCCGGTGCCATGCTCGGCGGCGAAATCGCCAAGATTCATGGGCACAAAGGTTTGGTCGATGATTTGGTCCACATCAAACTCAAAGGCACAGCTGGTCAAAGCTTCGGCGCCTGGGTCACCCGTGGTGTGACCATGGAGCTGGAAGGTGACGGCAACGACTATGTCGGTAAGGGCCTATCCGGCGGCCGGTTGATCGTCTACCCACCAAAAGAAGCACAAAAAATCGTGCCGGAAGAAAGCATCATTGTCGGTAACACCGTTCTTTACGGTGCGGTCGAAGGCGAATGCTATTTCCGCGGTGTGGCCGGCGAACGCTTCGCAGTCAGAAACTCTGGCGCCATTGCCGTTGTCGAAGGTGCAGGCGATCACTGTTGTGAATATATGACAGGCGGTGTTGTTGTCGTACTTGGCGAAACAGGTCGGAACTTCGCAGCTGGCATGTCTGGCGGGATCGCCTACGTCCTGGACGAAGATGGCCAGTTTGAGCGTCGCTGCAACATGGCCATGGTCGATCTTGAGCCCGTTCTCGCGGAAGAAGAGGTCAATCAGGACCGTCACCACCAAGGGGGCGATCTGGAAACCCATGGCCGCGTCGATGTCATGTCAGACATGACCCGTTTCGATGGGGAACGTCTACGCCAGCTGATCGAAAATCATGCGCACTACACAAACTCGTCACGTGCGCAGACGATCCTGGAAAATTGGGAAGACTATCTGCCGAAATTCAGAAAGGTCATGCCGGTTGAGTATCGCCGCGCCCTTCAGGAACTGGCAGCACAGCGGGCAGAACAGCCTCAGCTCGCAGTGGCAGGAGAATAAACATGGGTAAAGTAACTGGCTTCCTTGAAATTGACCGTCGCGACCGGACCACACGTCCAGCCGCTGACCGCGTTCGTGAATTCAAAGAGTTTGTCATTCCGTTGGGCCAGGAAGGCACAAAGGAACAGGCGGCCCGCTGCATGGATTGCGGCATCCCGTTTTGTCACAATGGCTGCCCGGTCAACAATCAGATCCCTGATTGGAATGACCTGGTTTACCGCGACGAATGGCAGACGGCACTGAAGAACCTGCACTCAACCAATAATTTCCCTGAGTTCACTGGTCGGATCTGCCCTGCGCCCTGCGAGGCATCCTGCACCCTGAACCTGATCGACGAACCGGTCACGATCAAGACGATCGAATGTGCCATCGTGGACAGAGGCTGGGAAGAAGGCTGGATCACACCTCAGCTGGCAGAACGCAAGCTCGGCAAGAAGGTTGCTGTCATCGGCGCAGGCCCTGCAGGCATGGCCTGTGCTCAGCAATTGGCACGCACAGGGTACGACGTTCACCTTTATGAGAAGCACGCAAAGGCCGGTGGCCTGCTTCGCTATGGCATTCCAGATTTCAAAATGGAAAAGCACCATATCGACAAGCGTGTGGAGCAGATGGAAGGCGAAGGCGTGACCTTCCACTACGACTCGAATGTGGGCGTCAATGTTTCCTCCAAAGACCTCATGGACGAGTACGACGCCGTTGTTGTCTCCGGCGGCGCAGAGCACCCCCGTGACCTTCCTATTGAAGGCCGCGACCTGGCCGGTGTTCACTATGCCATGGACTTCCTGCCACAGCAGAACCGTCGTGTAGGCGGTGAAGCACTCGGGACAGTCGAACCGATCATGGCAAGCGGAAAACATGTGATTGTGATCGGTGGCGGCGATACAGGCTCTGACTGCATCGGCACATCCGTTCGTCATGGCGCACTTTCAGTGACACAGCTGGAAATCATGCCCATGCCGCCGGAAAAGGAAGACAAGCTCATGACCTGGCCTGATTGGCCACTGAAGATGCGCACCTCAACAAGTCACGAGGAAGGCGCTGAGCGTGAATTTGCTGTGATGACCCAGAAGTTCACCGGCCCGGACGGCAATGTGGAGAAGCTCCACTGCGTCCGCGTAGACGAGAAGATGCAGCCTATTGCTGGCACTGAGTTTGAATTGAAAGCAGATCTGGTGCTGCTCGCCATGGGCTTTGTCCATCCAATACATGAGGGCTTGCTCACAGAGCTTGCCCTTGAACTGGATGGGCGAGGCAATGTTGCAGCCGACACCAGCACCTATCAGTCCAGCAACGAAAAAGTCTTCGCGTGTGGCGATATGCGTCGCGGACAATCGCTGGTTGTCTGGGCAATCCGCGAAGGCCGCCAGGCTGCAAGAGAAGTAGACGTTTTCCTCACAGGCTCAAGCGACCTGCCGAGATAACAACCCTCTCAAGAACCTGATGTTTCTAAGACCGCGCCGCGCAACAAGCCGGTGCGGTCTTTTTCATGGGTCTCTGCTGCCTCTTCTACCTCACCCAAGCGCAGGTCAGGGTCGGCAATGAGGACATCGTCCCAAGGCCGCTGAACAAACTCAGTCACATGGCGACGGATACCAGAGAGCACATCAGCCACCCCGTGCCGCTCCATCTCTCCGTGCCACGTCTCAGACATGACAATGACCGTGTCCTGCACAGGACCGATAGAGAGCCCCTGAACCAGCTGCACCAGTCCCGCACTATTGAGAAGGAGGAGCACAAGAACAGTCATTACAAAGGCCCGCCGAACACGCGTAACACTCTTACGGGTTATGTCCTCATCGCGAACATCTGCCCTAGAGACCGTTGCCCAACCTTCTTCCAGAGCGCCCATATCTTCGAACCGCTCTACGACACCTTCCATCTCAATAGGAGTGATTGCATTCATGTCTCACCTCCTAAAACTGGAAATAGATGAAGGGCGCAACGCCCTCGGGCGCCACTGCCCAGATGAAGAAGATAGCCGCACCAAAAGCCGGGCCAAGAGCCGGCGAGGGAAGCCATTTCATGCCCTCTCCAATCCAGCGCCCTAGCGATGGTGGCGTGAAGTGGAAGGCGAGCGCGCCCGCAATCAACAAGGCGAGGAACGGCGTTGCGTGCTGAACAGGCGTGCTCCAATCACCAAAACCCACAAGATAGTCAAAGGCGAGCCCAAAGCTTTCCGCGCGGAAGAAAATCCAGGCAAAGCAGACCATGTGGAAGGTGAAGATGACGCCCACAACCCAGCTCGCTGCATCAGATATCCGCGAGACCGCCTGAGGCTCCCCGTCTACTGGCGGCGCCAACGAGGCGAAACGTCTACGGACATAGCGCTCAATTCCCAACATCGCACCATGAAAGGTTCCCCAAAACACAAAGGTCCAGGCCGCGCCGTGCCACAGCCCACCGAGGAACATGGTGAGGAAAAGGTTCCGATATGTGCCCCACTCTCCCTTCCGACTGCCACCCAAAGGAATGTAGAGATAGTCGCGAAGCCAGCTTGAAAGGGAAATGTGCCAGCGTCGCCAGAATTCCTGCAGTGAGGCGGAGCGATAGGGCTGGTTGAAGTTCGCGTTGAACTTGTAGCCAAGCAGCGCCGCCACACCGATGGCGATATCGCTATACCCGGAGAAATCGCAATAGATCTGGATCGCATACCCGTAGACGCCTATCAGCAGATCCACGGCGCCCAATACACTGGGATCAAAGAAGACCGGGTCGACGAGTTCGGTCGCGAGGTAATTGGCAATCACCATCTTCTTGATCAAGCCAGAAAGAATAAGAGTGATGCCAAGCCCCACCATGGCAGGCGTGAGGGTCGGTTTTTCTTCAAGCTGCGGCAGGAAATGCGCAGCCCGAACAATCGGACCGGCCACTAATTGCGGGAAGAAGGAGATGTAGAGGCATACATCCACCACCGATCGCTGGGCAGCGACATCACGCCGATACACATCAACAATGTAGGAGATGCCCTGGAAGGTGAAGAACGACACGCCCACCGGCAGAATGACCTGCAGGAACGGAAGGTCGCGTTGCAGCCCTAACGTGATGAGAATGTCATCGAGGCTCTCCAGAAAGAACCCGTAATACTTAAAGAAGCCGAGAACGCCCAAATTGGCAATTACCGCCAGGCCAACAATGGTGCGACGAAGCCCATCCCGCTCCAAGGCACCCAAGGCGCGTCCGAAGAGATAGTTCGCCAGTGACGAAACAACCAAGAGACCAACAAAGCGCCAATCCCACCAGCCATAGAAAGTGTAAGAGGCGGCGAGAAGGAAAAGTTTGCGCAGGTCCGCAGTCCGTCGCAGCTCCCAGCTGACAACGAACACAATCAGAAAGAAAATACCGAATTCGAAAGTCGGAAAAAGCATTCCGCCGCCTCGGCCCCTAAACTTATTGCCCCACGCCGCTGAAGGTTAATTATCGCTTCAGCATGACAGTGGAGTGTCCCGCGAACGCCGCAGATTCACAACGTTAGGGTGATATTTACCTTAACAGGACGAGCTGAAAATCAAGCTATCCCGCCAGACGACGACGGCAGACAAGCGCCTCATAGGGCTTGATCAACCTGTCCCACAAATTGGCTGCCAGTAGGTCCGCACCGGCTGGCGTGAGGTGGACATGGTCCCCATAAGCCAGGGGTGGCTCCTGGAACACATAGTCGTGAATGGCACACGCGCCGCCCATAGCCGCAGCACCGTCCCAGTAGGCCAAGCCTTCCGTTCGGGCGACATCACGGTGCACCGTTCTGACCGCGCGGAGGTTTGGCGGGGCGTGCCAACGTCCCAACACGGCGTCGCGATCTTCATTCAGGTCGGAATAGGTCGCACGTTCGTTAAGCGCCAACGGCTCACAAGGCAAAGCCGCCCGAGTAGCTGCCTGCTGCGAGGGCCGCAATTCCGCCCAAGCTGGCAAGCGCGCACCGTCAAAAGCCCCCAGCAACAAGATCGTGGCGCTCGGCACCCGTGTTTTGAGCTGCCGAACCTGGTTTTCAAGATGGACCCTGTAAAGGTCAGCGTTTAACGCATCGTCAAAGCCCTCATTGGTGCCATAGCCGAGAAGAATGAGGTCGGGCCGCATCTCATCAAGCTCTGGACCCATGATGCGCTCATCCCAGGCGTCCATCACCCTGGCCGTTGCGCCAGGAATGCCGTGGGCTTCATATACGACACCGGGACCACTCCCCTCACCCCCCCAGCCGAGAACCGCCACCGGCCCATCACCAAAGGGGCGAAGAAGAACATGCCTAGCATGGCTTACGTCAGCTGAAACCTGCATCAGACGCGAGAACGCGCCATTGGTTTGGAAACTCGCCCTCTCTTCGCCATCCACCAGAAGTGAGAGTGATCCACCTCCTGGCTGCTGCAGCAGGTTGAGAGTGATGTCTTGCAGCGGAACGCCTTGGTCGACAGAAAAGCTCATCCACTCTTTGTCAGAGGCTGCCTCTGCCCTGTATCCGCTAAGACCAAACGGCCCAACCGCCGATCCGGAAAGGCTGGAGAAGATCGTCCACCCCTCACTCATCTCGACATTAATGCCCTGACGCCGGTAGTAGGGAAAGGGTGATCCAGGCGGCAGCTGGCCACGCCCCGCATCGCCAAAGCGCTCTGCAAATCGACTTTGCAAAGATCCAGAAAACCGGTCACCGGCAATATGGCTGTCACCTAGATGCAGGATCCGCAACTTGTCGGCTCCGATCCCACTCTCAAGCCCGTAGAGCCGGTCATAGAACGCACTGAGCGCAGGGTCGGCCAGGATCGAGGGATCACACGGCTCGGCAGAGCAGCCGGAAAGGGCTATCGCGAGAAGACCCGCAATGAAATTTGATTTTTGAGCCCCAAATTTCAGAGTCTGGGCCAACGCCAGTCATCCGCTCGCCCGGGACGAAGCTCGGGCATATCGCTTGGCTGCTTCTCGACTGAGGAAGCAACCAATGGAGAAGCCTCAGCAGGAGGCGTGGCGCTTGCCGGCGTGGACGTCGGCGTCACCTCAGCGAGTGCAGATGGATCCTCATCCTGCACCGCTGAGCGTTGAACAGGTGCTGCATCTCCCGGGAGAATGCCGGCATTTCTATCCCGCACGAGATCATCGGCAACCACCGACGCCAAAACCCTGTATCCGGCGAGCGTAAAATGAATGCCATCATCTGCCCGCAGCAACCTGCGCCGACCATTCGTATCAGGTCCATAAGCCTGATAGGCACCTGACGCATTGGCAAGATCGTTCCACGTCGGGATAAAGGGAATACCGTTGGCTGCAGCACGTTCTTCGTAAATTGTATTGAAGTAGCGCATATCGCCGCCAAAACGCGGACTGCGCATCACCGGCAGGCCTACCCAATAGACCAGCACGCCGCGTTCTGTCAGTGACTCAGTGAACCGATCAACGCGCTCTTTATAGGCCGCTTCCCAGCCTGGCGCGCGCAGCCGGTGGCGGCGTCCCTGATCATCAACCAAAACCTGTCGATCGTTAGTTCCGATCATCACAACAGCAATATCGACCTGCTCTTCGGCCAGTACTTTTTCGACTTCGGCATTCCAGTCGAAATAATCTTTTCGGACAAAACCCGTCGACACTTTGGAACGCTTGATAATGTTGAACCGGGGATCCGATTTCAGCTCACGGTAAAGACCGGCCCAGAGTCCATCGCCGAGCGAATCCCCCAAAATCACGACATTCATGATCCGATCAAGAAGCGGCGGTGCCCCCCGGTCGCCCGGCGAGGTGATGGGTGGCATGATGGACACCGGTGCATTGGGCGCCGGAACAACCGGAGTCAGCGCCGCACTGCGAGCCGTCGCAGGGCGCGGCATCGGGATAGGCGCAGAAACTGTCCCAAATCCACCCGGCTCAGCCCGTGAAGGCCACGCCCAGAGTGCTGCCGCCAAAACCACAAAAAGCGCCAGTGCAAACCGGAAAAACCACTTAAATTCAATACCTTGCGCGCGCAACGCCCCATCCCTCACAAAAACACTCGGCCAGCCTGTCCCATTATAAGACAGCATTTCGCCCTTCTATGAGGGACTGGTGCAGCAGCCATGCCGGAAGCCAGACAACCACTAGATCAATAGTAGGAGGGTTCCGCCCTGCTGCCAATCCGATTTCGTGGGGTCCTGGTCAAACAGCGGTACGGAGAATATCGCTGACAATCCGTTCCAGGTCATTCAGCGAGGAACAGACCACAGCCCTGTCACAATGGGGGCTCAACCGTTTCATCTCAGAATCCCCGGTATTCCACAAAGTCTTGCCCTCTGGATTGAGCCAGAGAACACGCCGGGCCCGGTCATGGATCTTGTCGAGGATATCTGCGCGTGGATCGCCAAAGTTTGATCGGGCGTCGCCCAAAATGAGAACGGTCGTGCGGTGGTCGATATCGTCGAGCGCAATCGCCTCAAAATCCTCAAACGCCTGACCATAATCCGTCGAGCCGCCACCATGGACGGAGAGAGCTTCAGCTATGGCTTCTTCGATCTTTTTTTCAGCGAAGAGGTCCGTCACCTCACCCAGCTGATTGGAGAAAGCGAAAGCTCGGACCTTCGGCAAGACCTCTGTGAGTGAATATAGGAACATCAGGAGGAAGGTCGCATATTGCGCAACAGAACCCGACACATCACAGATCGCAACTACCTTGGGTCGATCCACTTTCGTCTGTTTCCAGGCGATATCGAACATGAGCCCGTCATACTCAATGTTCTGACGGATCGTCCGACGTACATCCAACTGGCCCCGACGCGATTTCTTTTTACGTCGTGAGTTAAGCGCAAGAAGGCGCTTCGCCATTTTTCGCACAAGCGCCTGCATCAGCTTGAAATCACGCCGGTCCACGTTGGAGATGTTGATCTTCGAGAGAACTTCTTCTCTAAGTTGTCGGCCTGCATTAGCAGTATAAAGCTCCAGCTGCCGCTCAACATAATCACGCACTTCCAGGCGAAACGCCTCACGCAATTCACGCAGATTGTCCGCGCGCGCCTCCCCGGCGGAGGTGCCAGACCGTTGCTCTTGAGAAATTGTCTCGTTCAACCCATCGAGGCCCATCGCTTCCATGATGCGACGGGTAAAGAGCCCACGCTGCGTGAAGAGCCGGATCCGATCCGCCCCCACCTCACGTCCAGCGGCGGCAAGCTGCCCCTGCAGCTCAACATCATCACCACTTTCAAGCAGAGCCGTCAGATCACGGTCAGGCGACGCCTCGCCTCCTTCGGCAGCACTCTCGCGATCATCTGACCCAGAGCCGCCAGAGCCTGGCGCGGACCCACTGTCGCTTGGTTGCCCAGAGCCCTCACTCTCTCCGCCTTCACCGTCCTGGTCTTCACCTTCTTCGCCCGCTGGGCCTTCGCCATCGGCGGACTGTTCACTCTCAGCGTCAGCATCATTTTCGTTGCTTGCAGGCTTAGGCGGCTTGAACTGGTCAAAGGCAAAAAATTGGTCAAAGCACTCATTGAACGCGAACTTCTCGTCATCCGTTTTGGCAAGAACTTGCGAGAGCGCATCTTTCAACACCTGCCGGTCTTCAAACCCGACAAGCTCCGCAACGCGACCAGCATCAACGCTCTCGGCAATCGAGACACGCACGTCTTGAGCACGCAGTGCCCGGACGAAGTTGGAAAGGACCTGACTCATGGCGCTACTCCGCCCCCATCACTCCGCAGCTGAGCGGGCCTTAGTGGTCAACGCATTGATGTCGCTATCGATATTGTCGATATCATCCTGGAATTTTAGCAGCACATTGAGCGTATTACGCACCATCTCTGAATCCAGCTCTTTGGCGTGGAGAAGGACCAGTGTGCGGGCCCAATCAATCGTCTCACTGACCGCAGGTACTTTTTTCAGCTCCAGCTCGCGCAGATTTTGAACAAAAGAGATGAGCTGCTTGCGCAATCCCTCTTCAACTTCTGGAACACGGGAAGTGATGATCCGCGTTTCCAGATCTGCATCCGGAAACGGAATGTAGAGGTGGATACAGCGACGCTTCAGCGCATCCCCGATCTCACGCGTATTGTTCGAGGTGAGAAACACGATCGGTGAGCTCTTCGCTTTGATCGTCCCAAGCTCCGGCACTGTGATCTGATATTCAGACAGGAGCTCCAGCAAGAACGCTTCAAACTCATCGTCAGATTTATCGATCTCATCAATGAGAAGAACCGACCCGTTTTCCGACCATAGAGACTTCAAGAGCGCCCGTGGCTCAAGGAATTCTTCCGAAAAGAACGTGTCATCAAATTCGTGCAGACGATCCATGGACGCCGCCAAACCCTGCGCACCTTCCATCAGATCACCCAGCTTCTCTTTCAGAACCTGCGTATAGAGAAGCTGCTTGCCATATTTCCATTCATACAATGCTTTGGCTTCATCGAGGCCTTCATAGCACTGCAGTCGGATCAGCTCGAGATTGAGATACTCAGACGTTGCCTTGGCAAGTTCTGTCTTCCCAACACCAGGAGGGCCTTCAACCAGGATCGGTTTGTCCAGGTTTCGGGCAAGGAAGATGGCGGTCGCGATATGGGCATTACAAATATAGCCCTCTTTCGCGAACCCATCCTGAATATCAGTAATTTCTACTCTTGGCGCTGTCACGTCTGTCTCTCTGTCTTCAGTCAATATCGGTTGGGCCGGACAATATCACAGGTGACCCGGCACGCACGTTTTGAATGACATAAAGTCAGATCAGCGATTTAACGCAGCGACACGGAGGATTTTTCGCACGACAGCAGCCTGGTCCGCAGCGCCCAACTTGGTTTTGATGTGCGAGAACTGGGTGCGAACAGTGGCCATGGAGACACCCATCTCAATGGCATATTCAGCAAGCGGTGTACCACTGACGAAGCGAGCAGCCAGCTCGGCTTCCCGAGGTGACAATCCATACCAGGTACAAAGGGCTACCTGATCAACGTCCACAGGTGGCTCATCATCTGTCAGCAAGCGCAGCATCGCGACGGGTGGGGCAATTTCGTCTTCGCTCACCGCCTCCAGTCTGTAACAACGCAGAAAGAGAGGTGTCTGTGGCTCTGCCCCTATTCGGCCGAATGACGTCTCACCTGGAACGTGGTTTGCCCGACGTCTAAGGAACTGTTTCTGAAGAACATCTTCCAATGCAGCATCTGACTCTGCAGACGCACCTGCCAGCCGGCCATTTCGTCGGCACAGATGAGTGCCTTTCTCCAGACAGTCTTCGGCCCGCCGATTTGCATGCAGAATGTACCGGCTCGCGGTGAGCAAGATCATTGCTTCGTCATAATCGAAAAAAATTCGCGAGAACCAATCCTGGTCAAGCTGGTGCTGGGTCACCACGGCGCCATGCGCCAACCGTTTTTCGATAAACGACCAGACCCAATCCGGGCCATGCTCTTTTGACCAGGCAAACATCTCTTCCACGCGCGCGCGCATGTGGGGCTGGATATTGTCTTCAACAATTTCCAGATAGTCTTCCTGCAACCCTTCCGAACTCACCCGATGCGCCTGAGACCGTCGCCCGGAATGCGCACGAACAAAATGTCCGACGCTCGAAAAAATAGCTTCCATTTGCGGTGAAAAGGGCTGGTCCTTCTGCAACGTCTCCGGCACATCGTCCCAATAGCTAAGCTGGACAGCCACCTGCGCGCCCTTTGCGCGCTCTGCCAGCAGTCGTGCATCATCAGCAAGAATATCCGTCACATTCGCATGGATGCTCATAGGCGGCAGGCGGCTTAAATCTGCGAAGACCGGTGACGCCAATGGATCACTTGGATCCGCGCCTTGCAAATAGTCAGTCAGCAGGGTTGCCAACAGCTCCAGATCCGAAACCCTGCCATCATCCTTGATGTTGCTGACATATGTACCTCCCATCATGGTGAGATCCACCCAGGGAAATATCAGCGCAACACCCGCAGGCAACGGGTCGCCTTGGTCACGCAGCGAGACAAGAGCAGAAAGCGCAATGGCAGCACCTGCTGTGTCGCAGGCAAACACAATATTGTTGGCAGCAATCTCGTCAGCCAGTAGTGATCGGTAGACCGCGACAATGTCTTCAATCGCCAGAGGGAAAGGGTGTTCAGGAGCCAGAGCATAGTCCGGCATAACCACCTTCCCCTTCACCTCGGCAGCCAACCTTTCAGCAATGCGTATGTGCGATGGCCCCGGATTCATCACGAAGGTACCACCATAGACATAGAGCATGACTGGACACACCTCAGATGCCTCACTCGACCTGAACCACCTGGCTGGCTGAGAGAGCCCCTCGTCTGAAGTTTGCGTCACACCCGCTACATTCAATCTTCTGTCCCCTCCCCCCTTTTATGCATCCCCAAATTTGATGAACCATCATCACTAATGATGATGCCAGAAAACGTTGAAAGTGAAACCCTATGCGAAATCTGGTTTTCGCGGGGGTGGATCATGAAGAAGAAATTGGCTGAAAGCCTCATATTTTTCGGCGCTGGGGTAGTGGCACTTGTCGCCAGCACCACTGCTCAGGCTTCGCCAGGGTGTGACGCTGCCAATAACGGAACATTCACAACATCCGCTCCTGCCAATACCAATTCATTTCGACAGTTCAACACAACTTTTGATAGTGGCGACACACTCTTCGTGACCGCAACCGGTACGCCGCTTGGCGTAGGCGTCGACCTCTTCCCCGGACCTCAGACAGTCCTGGTTGTGAACGGTGCGAACGGGATGGGTTCAACTGTCGTAAATAATGCTGGACCACACACGCTCGACATAACGCTCGCAGGCGGCCCTGGTGGAGCCGCTTTCCTGAATTTCAGCTGCACGGCGACGTCAGGACCACCTACACCGCCCGTAACCCCGCCGACCACACCCACCACGCCGACTACGCCCACAACACCCGACGCAACAGATCAATCCGATACAGCAACCAACGCCACCACGACATCGATCATCGCCGAAAATTTCGGCCTCGGGGTGATAATAGCTGTCGCAGCCTTGGAAGATCCTGAAACATCACCCGGCTCCGGCGCACCTCAGGAAGATCCGACGCCTGCGGGTCCCACCCAAGCTGAGATCGATGAGAGCATTGACATTACCCGCGAGCTATTTGTACTCCGGGACACCGAAAAGGAAATCAACGACAGAATTAAAACGTTGGAAGGGGAAATCAGGTGGGCTGAATCGACGGTTAGAGAATACCAACTCAACCCAAGTACAGACGACACTGTATCGTCAGACGGCTTTGGTTCCGAATATGTAAAACTCTTTCTCCCAGTGGAGGTGTTCGATGATCTGCAACAAATGGAAGATGTTGGAGACAAAGAACTCATCAGCCGGATCAGTGCGGAGGCCAAACGAAAGCAGAACGAAATAGACAGGCTGAAAGAGCAACGAACCACAAATCAAAATCGCCAAGCTGAAATCGAAGAACGCCTCAAAGAAATTCCTGACGATCCAAACGACTTCACACCGGATGACCTAGAAGACCTAGGTGACACTGACGCCATCCTCTTCGTGGGTCGCGATCCATTTGCCCGTGCCTTGATGCGCTATCGCGGTTTCCGGCTGGATGTTGCCGACACGGGTGAAGGTTTCACTGACACTGTGAAACCCCTCTCATTCACCCGCACTCTCTCCTCCACCATCGTCGGCTGGGTACGAGCCGTCTACACGGACTATGAGCAGGATGATGCCTCCCAGCAGGATGGCGATAATATTCTCGTAGCCCTTGGCATCCACAAAGACTTCAACGATGACCTCCGCGTCGGCCTCTTTGTCACAACGACATGGGGCGACGTTACATCGCCAGTGAACAATCTCGATATTGACACGACTGGATATTCATTAGGTGCGTATGGTCGCTACAAATGGGGTGAGATAGATGTAAATGCCTCAACCCGGATCGGCCTCACAGGCAATGATATCTCCGTCAGCGGCACTACTGGCTCCTATGACACGCGCCTTGCATCCTTCACCTTTGGAATAAGCGGACAAGAACAACTCACAAATTCTGTCTGGATGCGTCCTGCCATCTCTGTCACCAACACCTGGGTGAACCGAGAGGACTATGTGAACTCTGCTGGCACCGCCATCGGCGGAAACACGACCTGGACGGGCAATGTTTCCGCTGGGCCTACAATTGGCACGAGCCTCACCCCGCCATCGGGTTTCAAACGCCTGGAACCGGCGATCGGCCTCCAAGCCACCTACAACTATTCAGATCAGGACACTCAGGCGGGCACGGTAACCACGAGTGAAACGGATTATCTATCCCTCTCCGTGTCGCCACAGCTCTCCATGGAGTTCAACAATGGAGCGAGCCTTGATGTCTTCGGGTCTTACTTCGGGATCGGGGCGGACCTTGATGGCTGGTCAGCTGGAGGAACACTGTCCATTCCCTTAAATTAGTCCGCTTCCGATCCGAGAGGAAAACGCACCTAGAGACGTCCGGCGTACGAGACCTGCAAAATCTGGCGAACCACATCTGCCTGATCGACAGCGCCCAGCTTCGCGCGAATGTGAGCGAACTGGGTCCTGACAGTGTTCATGGATAGCCCTTCAGCGGCTGCATAGTCAGCAAGGCTGGTTCCCTCCGCGAAGGTGGCCGCAAGACACGCCTCACGCTCTGATAGACCAAACCAGGCTCGCAGCGCTCGTTCATCGACAGTTGTTTTCTTGTCATGCGCAGCAATCGTGAGAAGCGTCACCGGCGGCGCGATCACATCAGCCTCATCCGAATTCAGCTGCTCCAGTCGGGCGAAGCAACGCACGTCGCCCGCCCCGACGAGTGGGAATGAGATATGAGCCACGCCGCTTGCCAGATCCCTGAAAGCGTCTTGCAACGACATTTCCACCTCATGTCCAATGCCCTGCAATCTGCCATGGCGTTGGATAAACAATTTGTCCCCTTCGCACATAGCGTCCGCAGTTTCGTTCATCAGCAATACATGACGACTGCTGCTGAGTAGAAAAACAGCATCTGAGTTCCGCGCAAAAAGCTTGTACAGCCACTCGCGTTCACACTGTTCCTGCGTAACAAGCGATCCCTGTCCCAGCCGTCTTTCCATAAAAGGCCACACCCAGGCGGGTCCGTGATCGACAGACCAGTCCATGATCTGTTTCACACGCTCAGTCATATGAGGCTGAACATGACCATCGAAGATGTTCACGAACTCCTCCGCAATCGCGTCATCTTTGGGAACAACCTCTGGTGAACGACACTGTGACCGAACAAACTGACCAATACGAATAAGGGCGGCAGAAGCCGCTGAAGAAAGAGGTGCCAGTTTCTGCCAGGTTGAGGGCAGGCCATCCCATTGGTGGAATTCAACCCGGCAGCCGCACCCACGCATGCGCTCCGCAAGCATCACACCATCATCGCAATGAACTTCGTTTACATCGACATGGATTTGGGTGGGAGGCATGCCGCCCAGCTCCGCGAATACAGGTGAGGCCAGAGGCGCGCGCGGGTCCTCCCCTTGCAGGTAATCACCAGAAAGCATGGCAAGGATTTCCAGCTCGGAAACCTTTTCGCCCCCTCTGAAATTACGCACGTAGGAGCCGCCGGAAAATGTCAGATCCGCGATTGGACAAAGTGCAACGAAACCAGCTGGCAGAGAAATGTCTCTTTCTCTGAGCAACAACAGCGCAGAAAGCGCAATGGCACAGCCTGCAGTGTCACCCATCAGCACAATCTTGTCAGAGCCATGCCCCTGTTCAAGCAGTGCCTCGTACACAGCAGCAACATCTTCGATCGCCGCCGGAAAAGGGTTCTCGGGCGCAAGCCGATAGTCACAACAGAGCACACGGGCGCGCCCATGCACCGCGATCTTTCCGGCAATCACCTCATGCATGGGCCCACGGTTCAAAACAAACGTGCCCCCATAGACATAGAGCACCACCGCCTCATCGGGCACATCAGCATGTCGTTCTACCCACATGCCCGGCACAGGCAGGTCCTTGGCTGAACGGCTATCATATCCCTGACCAGGCTGACTTTGGTTGGAGGCCACAGACAAACCCTCTTCGGCATTTTTCATGGTTTGGGAATATTCCATCACAATCAGCAAAACATCACCAAATTTGGTGATGCTCTATTCCCCACACCAACCGACGATGTCCCTTCAATTTCAATCTTGTGGGGTGGGTCGTGGGCCAAAATCAGTTAAACCATTGGAAAAGCTTGGTATTTTCAAGTGCAATGCTGTGTGGAGGGGTAACAATGGCAACACCTGCCATCGCGTCACCTGGCTGCGATGCAGCAAATGCCGGTGCCTTTAATCAAACCGTACCGACAGGAAACAACCGAATTCAGCAGTTCAATGCGCAGTTTGATGCGGGGGACCAGCTGTTCGCCGCCATGACAGGGCTTCCCCTTTCAGTCATCGTTGACTTCATCCTTGGCGGTGGAAATCCCATCCTGTTTCTCAATAACGCGAATGGAACTGGCAACCTGACGATTCCAACCAGCGGCAATGGCATCATCGACATCGCCATCGCCGCGGGTGCTGGTGGTGCGGCGAACCTTGTATTCACCTGCACGCCCGTCGCTGCGCCGGCGACACCAACACCCCCTACGCCAACCACACCAACGACACCGGGAAGCACGACGGACGCGGAAGAACAGGCAGACACAGCAACAAATGCCACCACCATATCTGTCATTGTGGAAAATCAGACGGTGAACGGCATCATTGATGGTGCGTCGCAAGAGGACCCTGGTCCGACAACCCTTGATATTGCTATGCAAAATCGAGCCAATGCCGCCTGGCTGGAGCTTCAAGCACTGCGAAAACGCGACGAAGAACTTGCAGCCGACATTACACATTTTAACGACAACGCCGATGCGCTTCCACAAAACAACGTTTATCGAGAAGGCCAAGCCACTGCGTGGGCAATTGAGACAGCCATCGCCGATCCAACCGAAAGAATAGAGATGGCAAGACGGCAGCAAGCCTGGTTGAAGGCAGCGCATGCTGAACGGGACGATATAGACGACCGGATGGAGGAGCTCGAAACCGAACTGAAGGGCCTGCCAGATCCGAATGTAGGACAACCGCCAACAGACGACACAGAACAGGGCGACGGCGAGCAGATCCTCTTCGTGGGTCGCGATCCGTTCAGCCGCGCATTAGCTCGCTATCGGGGCTTCCGTCTGGATGTCGCAGACACAGGCGAAGGCTTTTCAGACAGCGTGAAACCCCTCTCCTTCACACGGACACTCTCCTCCACCATCGTCGGCTGGGTCCGCGCCGTCTACACCGACTATGAACAGAATGATGCGTCTCAACAAGATGGCGACAACATCCTCGTAGCACTCGGCATCCACAAGGACATCAACGATGAGCTGCGCGTCGGCCTCTTTGCGACAAGCACGTGGGGTGACGTCACATCACCGGTGAACAATCTCGATATTGATACGACCGGCTATTCGTTGGGCGCCTATGGCCGCTACAAGTGGGGCGAGATTGATGTGAACGCCTCCACCCGCATCGGCCTCACCGACAATGACATTGCAGTGAGTGGCACCACCGGCTCCTACGACACGCGCCTCGCCTCTGCCACGCTTGGAATCTCCGGTCAGGAACAGCTCGCTGACAATGCTTGGATGCGCCCTGCCGTGTCGGTCACCGGCACCTGGGTAAACCGGGAGGATTATGTGAACTCAGCAGGCACCAACATTGGCGGCAACACCACCTGGTCAGGCAATGTATCCGCAGGCCCCACGATTGGTATGAGCCTCACACCACCCTCTGGCTTCAAACGTCTCGAACCGGCAATCGGCTTGCAGGCGACTTACACTTTCTCCGATCAGGACACGCAAACAGGTACAGTTGCCGCGAGCGAAGACGATTATCTCTCGCTCTCCCTCTCACCGCAGCTCTCCATGGAGTTTGAGAATGGAGCAAGCCTCGATGTGTTTGGATCCTATTTCGGGATCGGGGCCGACCTTGATGGCTGGTCGGTCGGGGGCACACTCTCTATCCCCTTGAACTAAGGTGTTTCCGATCAAGGAAAGCTATCTGCATCACAAAACGCGTAAACTAAGCGCGTTTTGTGATCCGACCAGATCGGACAACACCTAGCTGGCTGTCTCAGAACAAACGGTTTGAGGCAGCCGCAACAAGCACTTTGCGCACAACAGCTGCCTGGTCAGATGCACCGAGCTTCGCCTTCACATTCGCGAAATGCGTGCGCACTGTTGTGATGGCCACATCCGTTGCCTCCGCATAGTCGGTGAGCGACATGCCTTCGGCAAATGCAGCCGCCACGGCCGCCTCCCGCGGTGAGAGATCGTACCAGGCTTGCAACGATTCAATATCAATCGGCATCTTGTCTGGGTCCGCGATAATCCGAAGCAGCACAACCGGTGGTGCTCCTCGGTCCTCCGGCAGCGCCGCAAGGCGCTTACACCGCACGAGCATCGTGTCACCTTCTTTGGTGGCAAGACGCAATGCCCGCCCGTCCTCTGTGTCTGACGGTGAGAAGAGCGTATCCAATGCCTGTTGCAAAACCTCTTCAGGTCCATCGCTCGTGCCCACAAGTCGTCCGCTCTTCAGCTCCAAAGGGGATTTCTGATCGAGCACCCGCCGCGCTTGTTCATTAGACAACAGGATGTGCCTGCTCGCACTGAGCAAAACCATGGCGTCCGCTGCCTGTGTAAACAAAAGAGAGAGCCAATCCCGTTCCACCTGATCCTGAGTAACCAGGGCCCCGTGCTTGAGGCGGCGCTGAATAAACGGCCACACCCAGTCCGGCCCTTGCACCCGCGCCCATTCAAACACCTGATCAATCCGGTCTGCTGTATGGGGCTGGATATAGCTCTTGATGTGTTCCTGATAAGCATCAACGAGTTGATCGGACTCTTCTCTGGTCATGGCGAGCGGACTGCTCGTCCGACGCCGGACAAACTGACCGATTTTCGCAAGACAGGCAGTGCTCTGGTTGGACAAAGGCGCAAGCTCTTGCCAGGTCTCTGGCAATCCGTCCCATTGATGGAAATTCACTTTGCCGCCAACGCCACGCAGCTTCTCAGACAGCAAAATAGCATCGTCATAGAGAACGTCGTTTACGTCCCCATGTATCTCCACAGGCGGCAGCCCGCTCAAATCAGCCAATGCAGGCGACGCTAAGGGGTGGCGCGGATCTGCACCCTGCAGATACTCAAATGCCAGCGTCATGATGAGTTCTACATCTGACGTCGTCTCCCGCGGGCGGATGTTGGCAACATAGGACCCGCCAGAGAACGTGAGATCTACGAGCGGACATAGCGCAACAATCCCTGCAGGAAGAGGCTTGCCCTGATCTCGAAGTGACAGCATCGCCGCAAAGGCGATGCCAGCCCCTGCCGTGTCCCCCATGACAACAATTTTCGAAGGATCCTGACCCTGCTCCAAAAGCGCGTCATATGTTGCGACGATATCTTCAATTGCCAGCGGAAACGGGTGCTCTGGAGCTAACCGGTAGTCAAGCAGAAGAACACGGGCTCGTGCATGGGTTGCGAGCCTTGATGCGATCACCTCATGCATTGGGCCGCGATTGAGTGCAAATGTTCCGCCATAAACATAGAGGATAATTCGGGAATCTGGCTTCGCATCAGGCTGCATCACCCAAAGACCGGAAACCGGCAATCCGTCCGCTTGGACCTTCACGGTCCCAAGCTCATCAATATCCGCTTTACTCATCACTCGGCCCCCACCACTAGTCAAAATATCTAGGGAAAACGAACTTTTGGCAACTCATCACTTTTGATGAGGTGCGATGCCTCATCCCCAGAAATACTCCGCCCCATCGAGTCGTGGCGAGTCATCAAGAGGGATTGAGTGATGGGTATGGGGAAAACAGGCCTAAGGGCAGTATTGGGGCTGGCAATCGGCATAAGTGGCTTTGGGACCATTGGAATTCAGCCTGCCTTAGCGGCAACCTCAGCTGGTTGCACAGCCGCCAATGCTGGAGCGTTCAATCTGAGCATTCCTATAGGCAATCCCCTGCAATTTGGCGGATCTGTTTCTCAGACCTTTGCCGCAGGTGACGTGATCACCGCAACAACGACTGGTACCCCGACGGGAACGCAGGCCTTCCTCACGCCAGGTCCATTATCGATCGTCAACGCATCCTTCGCAGACACGATGGGATCAGCGACGATTCCCTCAGCTGGAACTTTCACGTTAACACGTACCCTGTCTGCCAACGTCGCCAATGGTGGCACCCTCACCTTCACCTGCGCGCCCGGCCCCATGGTCGTCGCACCAGTCACCCCAACGACACCAACAACGCCCACCACACCCCCAAATACAAATGGACAGGAAGAAGCAGACACAGCAACCAACGCCACGACGACGGCCGTCATCGTTGAAGACCGAGTGGTAGGCGGCATTCTGGACGATGTCATCACAACCAATCCGACGCCCCAAGGCCCAGCCAAACTCTCAGCAGAAGAGGAAAAAAGACTTCTGGAGGAACATGAAAAACTTGAAAAAGAAGTTGCAGACATAAACGCAGAAATTGACGAAAAGCGCGAGTACCGTGATCTGATTATAGAACTCTTATTACGCGATCAGAACCTGATAGATGCTGTCGAAGCAAACGAGGTCCAAAGCAATCCTGAGGCTCGACGTGAAGACATGGACGCTGGTGATATTCAAGGTGCCATTGCCGGTCTATTACCCATTGATGTTGGCGCAACGAGAATAAGACATGCTCGAGAAAACATCGCCACCGCGCCAAAAGATATTGCAACACTTGACCAAGAAATTGCTGCTATGGAAGAGCGCATCGCGGAAATTAGATCACAACAAGAAGCACTCACAAGACGCCTGGGATCTCCGTCAACCTCAACTTCAACACCCTCAATCGAATTGCCAGAAAACTCGGAGCAATTTGATCTGGATGATCTCGGCAATGGCAGTGAAGGAGAATCTATCCTCTTTGTCGGTCGTGATCCATTTGCCCGCGCCTTGATGCGCTATCGGGGATTCCGTCTGGACGTCGCAGACACAGGCGAAGGCTTTAACGACAGAGTGAAGCCCCTCTCCTTCTCCCGGACACTCTCCTCCACCATCGTAGGCTGGGTCCGTGCGGTTTACACGGACTATGAGCAGGATGATGCCTCACAACAAGACGGCGACAATATTCTGCTCGCCCTCGGCGCTCACAAAGACATCAATGACGATCTGCGCATCGGGCTCTTTGCAACCACCACATGGGGCGACGTGAGTTCGCCGGTGAACAATCTCGATATTGATACGACCGGCTATTCGCTGGGCGCCTATGGTCGCTACAAATGGGGCGAGATCGATGTGAATGCCTCCACCCGTATCGGCCTCACCGACAATGACATCACCGTCAGCGGCTCAACAGGCTCCTATGACACACGCCTCGCCTCTGCCACGCTTGGTATCTCCGGTCAGGAACAGCTTTCAGATGATGTCTGGATGCGTCCTGCGGTTTCTGTGACAGGCACATGGACAAACCGCGAGGACTATCAAAACTCCGCAGGAACCAATATCGGGGGCAACACCACCTGGTCCGGCAATGTGACAGCTGGTCCCACCATTGGCACAAGCCTCACAGCCCCATCAGGCTTCAAACGGTTGGAGCCAGCCATCGGCCTGCAGGCGACCTACACCTTCTCCGATCAGGACACCCAAGCCGGAACCGTGGCGACGAGCGAAGACGATTATCTCTCACTCTCCATCTCGCCCCAGCTCTCTATGGAGTTTGACAATGGCGCGAGCCTTGATGTCTTCGGATCCTATTTCGGGATCGGCGCCGACCTTGATGGGTGGTCCGCCGGTGGCACACTTTCTATCCCGCTAAATTGAAGCGTCGGACTTTCTCAATCCCTGGAGGCTGATCCGTCTCCAGGGGCTGGCACCCGCCAGCACCAGAAGCCCCGCGAGAATGCCTAGATTTTTGAAGAAGTTCTGGGTCTCGTGCTGTCCTTCAATGCCGGTGAAATTCCAGAAATCGTGCAGCATCAGGTTGATCACCAGGATGTAGAGCGCGCACCCAATCGCCGTGAGCCGCACATACCGGTTTGTGAACAGCAGGATACCCGCGCCCACATTGGCGATCCCGGCAACAATCAGCAGCACTTCCGGTGACGGCACCCCATGGCGCGCCATCAGCTCCAACTGCTGGCCTGGGGCCAGGAACTTCGCCAGCCCTGGCCCGAAAAAGTAGAGACCCAAAAGCAGGCGGCCGGGCGTGATGAGAAGGGGCGAGTGTGTGCGGTCCATGAGAGTGCATCCAACAAGAGGAGGAAACCGCCCTCCTAGAGCAAGTCCCATTGCCTGGCCAGCCCCAAATTGACCCGCTCAAGGGCAATTGATCTCGATACCCGCCCAGTGCCGCCCAAAAAGAGCACGTCACCGCGACGGAAACACTCTTCCACAATCCAACAGCGATCTGTTCAAACCTGAACAAGAGCGTTTCCGATTTGGCACAGGCAAGACAAGCCACAAAACGCGCAAAACGGGCGTGTTTTGTGGTTCTGCTTGATCGGACAACGCTCTGGCGCTCGGCGCCAATCTAGGTAAAATCGCGCCCAACAATCGAGACAATAAACGCGATAACAACCGGGAGGCTTCCATGGCCGCGATAAATGACGTCGCTGATCTTTCAAATGAAGGCGACATTGCCGTTCTCACCCTAAATTCACCGCCGGTGAATGCGCTGTCTGCAGGGGTGCGTGAAGGCATCCATTCAGGCATCGAAAAAGCGATTGCCGACGATAGCGTCAAAGCCATCGTGCTGATCTGCGATGGCCGCACTTTCATTGCGGGCGCAGACATCACCGAATTCGGCAAAGCCCCCACAGGCCCCAGCCTCTTTGACGCTCAGAAAATGATCGAAGACGCACCTAAGCCAGTCGTCGCAGCCATTCACGGCACAGCCCTCGGCGGCGGTCTTGAAGTTGCGCTCACCTGCCACTATCGCGTTGCGGTTCCGTCAGCCAAATGCGGCCTGCCGGAAGTGAACCTCGGCCTCCTGCCTGGTGCTGGTGGCACCCAGCGCCTGCCACGCATTGTGGGCCCTGAAAAAGCTGTTCAGATGGTGACATCTGGCATTCCAATGCCGGCCAAGCAGTGTGCAGAAGTGGGCCTTGTCGATGAGCTTGCGGGCGAAGACAGCCTACGCGCGGACGCCATCGCCTTCGCAAGCAAGATCGTCGCTGAAGGTCGCCCGCTCAAGAAAGTACGTGACTCGAACGAAAAAGTAGAAGCTGCCCGCGGCAAGCCGGAAATCTTCGACAACATCCGTAAAGCCATTGCACGCAAGACTCGCGGTTTCCTCGCACCGGAATATAACATCCAGTGTATCGAAGCCGCTGTGAACCTGCCCTTCGATGAAGGCATCAAGGTTGAGCAGAAACTCTTCGGCGAACTCATCACCGGCCCACAGTCAGCCGCTCAGCGCCATGTCTTCTTTGCGGAGCGTCAGGTCTGGAAGATCCCGGGCATTGCCAAAGACATTGAGCAGATCCCTGTCAAGAAAGTCGGCATCATCGGGGCTGGCACCATGGGTGGCGGCATTTCCATGAACTTCGTCAATGCAGGCATTCCTGTGGTGATCGTGGAACGGGATCAGGCACCGCTTGATAAGGGCCTCGGCGTTATCCGCAAAAACTATGAGCGCACCGCAAGCAAAGGCCGCATCACAGCGGACGATGTAGAAACCCGCATGGGTCTTCTCTCCGGTGACACGGACATGAAAGCACTTGCCGATTGTGACCTCATCATCGAAGCCGTGTTTGAGAACATGGACGTGAAGCAGGACATCTTCAAACAGCTTGATGAAATCTGTAAGCCCGGCGCGATCCTGGCGACCAACACGTCAGCGCTCAACATTGACGAGATTGCAAGCGTGACGAGCCGCCCGGAAGCCGTCATCGGCCTGCACTTCTTCTCCCCAGCAAACGTGATGCGCCTGCTGGAAGTTGTGCGTGCAGACAAGACGTCCGATCAGGTCATCGCAACGTCGATGGCCATTGCCAAGAAGATCGGCAAGATCGCCGCGCTCGTCGGCGTTTGCCCGGGCTTTGTCGGCAACCGCATCCTGGCTCAGCGCCAGCGCGAAGCCAACAAGCTCATCATGGAAGGCGCGATGCCGTGGGATGTAGACCGCGTCCTCTTCGACTTCGGTCTGCCTATGGGCCCGTTCGCCATGTCTGACCTTGCCGGTCTGGATCTTGGCTGGCGGAAAGAAACCTCGAACCCCGATGGCGTGCTTCGTGACCGTCTGGTGGAGCTGGAACGCCGCGGACAGAAGACCGGCAAGGGCTTCTACGACTATGACGAGAACCGCACAGCGACCCCATCCAAGGAAGTCGAAGACATCATTATCGAGTTCTCTGAGAAGACCCAGCACACACGCCGGGACATTTCAGACGATGAGATCCTGGAGCGCTGCGTCTATCCAATGATCAATGAGGGCTTCAAAATCCTTGAAGAAGGCAAAGCGATCCGCGCCAGCGACATCGATATTGTCTGGATCAACGGCTATGGCTGGCCTGTCTATCGGGGCGGCCCCATGTTCTATGGCCAACAGATCGGCCTCGACAAAGTGCTTGCCAAAATGCAGGAGTTTGAAAAAGCCCACGGGCCGGAATTCAAACCATCTGCCCTTCTGGAACGCATGGTTTCTGAAGGCAAAAGCTACGCGGAGATGGGATTCTAAGCAGAACCTACATCGCTGACGACATCAGGGCGCTTGGGAAACCAGGCGCCCTTTTTTTGGCCGTTTGTAATGGGCGACTGGAATAGCTATAGATGTATAAATTAAATGGTTTGGTTCAATGAAGCTACAACTCAGCAATGTTCTGATTCAGAATTTTAGATCGATCAAGAAACAATCCTTTGACGTAAAGCCATTGACTGTTTTCGTAGGTGAGAATGACTCTGGTAAATCGAACTTGTTGCGAGCGCTGAATCTTTTCTTTAACGGCGAAACAGATCGCGGCAAACGAATTGACTTCGATGAGGATTGCAACTTTGACCACAGGCCAAATCGACGAGCTCGCGAAATAACCGTAACCCTAACGTTTGATCTTCCAGCCACCTATCACGAGACTAATGGTGAACTGCTTGAATGGACGAAACGATGGCGCGAAGAAGGAATAAGGGAAGACCACTATGTTGGCTACCGAAATCGAACCAACAGGCTTGGTAGAAACGTTTGGGAACAATTGGACATTCCCACAAGATCTCGCGTTCACTCCCTTCTGAAGAAAATTCAATATGAATATGTGCCCGCCGTAAAGGATCAAGGATACTTTGATCAACTCCAGGGACGACTGTACGACACGATCGCAACCGTTGCCGAAGAAGAATTTCGAACAGCAAGCAGCTCATTCGAGGAAGCGATACAATCGCATCTACAGGACCTAACAACTGAAATCAGAGACGCAATAGGGTTGGACACAAACCTGTCCTTGCCCAAAGATCTAAGTCACGTCTTCGAACGCCTTGAATTCCTCAGTACCGAGAACGACATATCTCTTAACAAGAGAGGTGATGGAATAAAGGCACGGCACATTCCGTTACTTCTAAAATTTATGGCAGAGCAAAACCTCGCACTACTGGACAAAGGCGGTGTCCCTTCAACCACAATTTGGGGATACGAAGAGCCTGAGAACAACTTAGAGTTCAAAAATGCCATCCGCGCGGCTGAGGCTTTTGTCACTTATGTAATGGATGGAACTGCCCAAATTTTGCTAACAACTCATTCGCCCGCTTTTTATCACTTTCCAGCCACAGAGGGCATCGAAGAAATATCACAAAGGTCCTTCGTGCACCAAAGCACCTCAGAAACAGGAACAACGGTAGAAGAAATCGGCGACACGCTTGATGATGAAATGGGAACCCTTTCGGTAGTAACACCTCTTCTGAAAAACGTTATTGAGCAGGTTCGTGCAACAGACAGAAACAAATCTGAAGCTCAGAGAATCGCCGACAATCAACAATCTCCTGTGTACGTAGAAGGAACCACCGATCATCTTCTTATACGCAAAGCAATTGACGTTTTTTCTCCGGAAAACGCTGAGAAGATTAGCGTTGAAACCAAAGGTTACGGCGCCGGAGACAACTATGTATACGACATGCTGGCCACATGGGGGGAAAGACGAAAACATCATCCAGAGTGGCCCAAAGCCATAGGAATAGTAGACAACGACAAAGGCGAAGACGAAGACGAGTTGGGTTCGACAGCTGCCCTGCCAGGAAATCACTGCAAACTGTTTCGGCACACGGCACCAAAGAACCTTCACGGTGTTTTTAAACAGCCAATCCATTGCCCAATCACACTAGAACGCTTTTATCCCAGGGAAATTTGGGAAGAAGCCGACAAAAAAAATTGGCTGGAGGACCGACCGCCCAGCAAAATCTTGAAACCAAGCGTGTTGGATGAAGTTCTCAGAGGAGAGAAGAGGATCGAAGACTTCATAGATGAAGAGTGGTCCATATTTGTTTGCAAAGAAGTCAAACAAGGTAAAAAGGTAAAGCTTGCAACGCAAATTGCTGATCTGTCAGATGCTGAATTTCGGATGACTTTGGTGAACTTCGAACCAATAGTGGAAAAAATAGTGAAGTACCTTTTTGAATGACCTCCCCTACCCCTTCACAGCCCGGAGCGTGTACATGAAGGGTAGGTTGGTGTGATCCGCAGGCATTTTGTAAAGACCATTGCCCGCCTCCTCCAGAAAATCCCAGACCTTGACCATATGGGTGTCGTGCTCTTTGAGCTCTGTGATGCGAAGCCCCGCTTTAACAAGCGCGGTCACTACCTCACCCAGATTGTGGTTCCACTGCACCGTGTCATTATGTTCTGTCACCGCGTCCGGGTCCGCATAAGACCCCGCCTCGTGCAGCGCCAGGCCTTCCGTCGGTGTGAAATAGTCATAGCCCGGTTTGAACGCGTCATCCCAGATCCACTCGGTCGGGTGAAACTCCACAAAGTAAAATTCGCCATCCGGCTTCACGAGATCGGCTATGACTTTTGCCCAGCCCTCAATATCCGGCAGCCAGCAAATGGCGCCAATGCCTGTGTAGACAATGTCATACTGACGGCCGAGCACCTTCGGCGCGTCATAAACGTTGGCGACAACAAACTCCGCCTCGACACCAATCTCTGTCGCGATCTCCCGCGCCGCTTCAATCGCGGTCTCTGAAAAGTCGAGCCCCGTGACCTTCGCCCCTGCCCGCGCCCAGGAGAGCGTATCGAGCCCGAAGTGACATTGCAGGTGGACCAACTCTTTGCCCGTCACATCACCAATGGCGTCCAACTCGCCATTCACCAGCGATGAGCGCCCTGCCCGGAACCCGTCCATGTCATACATGGAGGAACGCAGATGGATCGGCGCCCGCTCATTCCAGCTTGCTTTATTGAGCTCCAACCACTTGTCCGACATGTATCACTTCCCCCACACTTGTCATGCTCGGGCTTGACCCGAGCATCCATAAAGCCATTCCGCACATAGAAAAGCTGCTTGGACCCTCGGGTCTAGCCCGAGGGTGACAACAGAGTCAAAAAAGCCCGGATGTTTTCACACCCGGGCTCTTCACATCTGTTTGTGTCGAAGGCTTAAGACGCGAACTGCTGCATCCGGCCTTTGATGATCTCTTCGGCTTCGCGCACGATGCCACCAACAAGCTCTTCACAGGTTGGAATGTCGTGGATGAGGCCGGCGACCATGCCACAGGACCAGGCGCCTGCTTCCATCGTGCCTTCCTGCATGATCTGCGGATAGACACCACCAACAAACTCCGCAACATCTTCAATGGTTGTTGCGTCGCCCTTTTCCTTTTCAACCGCGAGCATTTTCTCAACGGCCGGGTTGGTGAGCACGCGTTCCGTGTTCCGCAGCGGACGCATGACAAGGCGCGTGTCGAGCTCGGTCGCATCAATCAGCGCCTGTTTCACGTTCTGGTGCACAGGAGCTTCTTTCGTCGCGATGAAGCGCGTGCCCATATTGATGCCATCAGCACCAAGAGCCAGAGCCGCAACCAGCTGCTGGGCATTGCCCATGCCACCAGAAGCAACGAACGGGATCTTTAACTCTTCAGCAGCGCGTGGCAGCAGGATCATGTTCGGAATGTCATCTTCACCCGGGTGACCACCACATTCAAATCCGTCAACGCTCACCGCGTCGCAGCCAATGCGTTCGGCTTTCAGTGAGTGACGCACAGACGTACATTTGTGAATGACCTTGATACCCGCTTCTTTAAGCGCTGGCAGATAGGCTTCTGGCGACCGGCCAGCGGTCTCCACAATCTTCACACCGCCATCAATGATGGCTTTGATGTAGCCCGGATAGTCAGGGGCTGCGAAGCCCGGCAGGAAAGTGAGGTTCACACCGAACGGCTTGTCGGTCATGCCCTTACATTTCTCAATCTCTTTGGCGAGATCTTCCGGCGTGCGCTGGGTGAGGCCGGTGATGATGCCAAGGCCGCCTGCATTGGATACAGCCGCTGCCATTTCAGCAAAGCCGACATAGTGCATGCCGCCCTGAATGACGGGATGCTCGATACCGAACATTTCAGTGATTTTCGTTTTCATGTGGCTCTCCCTGCCAAAACTTGTCTTCAATTTGATGCGGAGTATGACCAAACTCACCAGGCAAGGCGAGTCATTCCCTGATCGGAAATGACAAGGAATCTGATCAAATTTGGACGGGGTCGTCCTTGATTACCGACGCAGTTGCGCCAGAAGGGCCGCCGTTGGATAGCCATCCGCAGGCAGACCCTGCGCCAGTTGCCAATTCCGCAGCGCCTTGCGGCTGTTCCCGCCGATAATGCCGTCGACGCCGCCCGTGTCATACCCTTTGGAGGTGAGCAGACGCTGAAGTTCCTGACGCTCCGTACGCCCCAGCGGGCGATCATCCGTTGGCCAGCTGCCGACAATTTGCCCCTTCCCACGAAAGCGATCTGCCAGCAGGTTCACAGCCAACGCGTAGGACGTGGAATTGTTGTAACGCAGGATCGTTCGGAAATTGTTCCGAACCAAAAAGGCCGGACCCTTGTGTCCCGCAGGCAGGATGAGGCGGGCTTTCAGGTCATCGCGACGCAGTGCCCCGCCCTGCGCACCGGTAATGCCAAGCGCTGCCCATTCTCCCATCGTCTTCTCAACGCGGGCATCTGCGAGCGCATAATCGAAAGTGCGGGGCAGTTTCACTTCTCCGCCCCAGGTGCCGCCAGTCTGAAACCCGGATTGAGCCAGATAGTTCCCGGCAGACCCCAGCGCATCGCCAATCGTGTTCCAAATGTCGCGCTTGCCGTCGCCATTAAAATCGACCGCATGAGCGTTATAGGTTGTCGGGATAAATTGCGTATGGCCCATAGCGCCCGCCCAGGAGCCGGTCATGGCTTCCGGCGTGATGTCGCCCCGTTGCAAAATCTTCAGCGCTGCGAGCAACTGCTCACGTCCGAACTTTGTCCGTCGACCATCATAGGCCAGTGTCGAGAGCGCCTGGGTCACCCTGTGATTGCCCATGAAAGCGCCATAGCCGGTTTCCAGGCCCCAGATCGCGACCAGCACTTCCTTGTCGACGCCATACCGCTCTTCAAGCCGCCCAAGCAATGTCGGATAGGTTCGAAGCTTCTCCTGGCCGTTCGCGACGCGCGTATCGGAGATAGCTGACGCCAGATAGTCCCAAACGGGGCGCACAAATTCCGGCTGGTTATTGTTCGCATCCACCACTTTCGGGTCAGGCCGCACACCCCGCATCGCCCGGTCAAAAACCGGACCCGAAATGCCAGCGGTCAGCGCCTCCTGGCGGAAGTCGGTCAACCAGCTCGCAAAGGCTTCATCGACAAATCCCGGCGGCGGATTGGGGAGCGGCGCAGAAGCGATCGCCGGAGACACAATTGAGACACAAAAACCCGCAAAAAGAAGGTACAAACCCCGAAACATGCACATATCCTCATGGCAATGATACGAACCGCTAACGCTTTCCTCCGACAATAAAGCCTATGACCGTGGAAAACGACAGAGATAATCACCCACAAGCAGGCGTCGCTGCTGCGCGCGGCATAATCCTGCCTTCCTCAACCCCCCAAAAACGTCTCGCACTTGTGGGTTGGGCTCTCATGATGGGTTTGATCGCCACTCTTTCAGCATGGCCGGAAGGTGTTGTGTCCGACCGTCACCATCTCGACAAGGTGGGGCATTTCACCGCCTACGCGGCACTGGCCTTTCTGCCAGCTCTTTTTGCATCGTCGCTCCGCCAGGTCCTCATCATTGCATCAGGAATTTGCCTTATCGGCCTAGGTTTGGAAGCAGCGCAAATGCTCCTCCCAGGACGCGTCCCATCGCTGCTTGATACTGCAGCTAATCTGGCAGGCGCTATTGCTGGCACTGGCGCGGGCTTTGTCGCGCGCCCTCTGCTCAAGCAAGTCTTGAGAGAGTTTAGCGCCTAATTTTCTTCGGCGACACGCCCATACACATCATCGAAGCGCACGATGTCGTCTTCCCCGAAATAGGCCCCGGTCTGAACCTCAATAATACTGAGCGGCTCACTGGTCAGATTTCTCAGGCGGTGCTTTGTCTCAACAGGAATGTAAACAGACTCATTGGCGCGCAAAGTCTGCACCTTGTCACCGACCGTCACTTCAGCTTCGCCGCTGACCACAACCCAATGCTCTGAGCGCTTGTGATGCATCTGAAGGGAAAGAGAGGCCCCAGGTTTGACCATCAGATGTTTGACCTGGTGTGTCTCTCCCTGATCAAGCCCTTCATAGAAACCCCAGGGTCGATAAACTTTTGTATGCGCGTGATGTTCGCTGCGCCCGGCCGACGCGATGTCTTTCACAAGAAGCTTCACATCCTGGACCCGGTCGCGCGGTGAAATCATCACCACATCGCCGGTCTCAACAACCACAAGGTCTTTAACGCCCACGGCCGCGATCAGATTGTTTTCTGCCCGGATGTAACTGTTTTCAGCGTCCAACTGTAGAACATCGCCCGCCAGCACATTGCCGGCTTTGTCCTTCTGCCCTATCTCCCAAAGCGCTGACCAGCTGCCAATGTCACTCCAATCCATATCCACGGGGATCACAGCGGCTGACTTGGTATGCTCCATCACTGCATAGTCGATGGAATCTGATGGGCACTTGCCAAACGCTGCTTCGTCCAGCCGGAAGAAGTCATAGTCCGTCGCCCCACATTTAACGGCTTCTGCCGCATGAGTGCGAATGTCAGCGCAATGTTCAGCCATTTCCGCAAGGATTTGATCGGCCCGGAACATGAAAATGCCAGCATTCCAGTAATACCCACCTTCGTTCAGATAGTCCTGAGCCGTTTCTGCTGATGGCTTCTCGACAAATCGAGCAACATCACGTCCACGGCTTCCGGCAAGCTCATCGCCCTCTTTGATGTACCCATACCCTGTCTCAGGCCCCGTTGGGATCACACCAAACGTGACAAGACGACCGTCAGCCGCAAGCTTGGTTCCTTCGTCGATCGCCGACCGGAAAGCTGCCTGGTCGCCAATATGATGGTCAGCTGGCAGGATCAGCAGCACAGCATCCTTGTCATGCGTGAGCGCAATTTCAGCAGCCACCGCAGCCGCCGGCGCCGTATTCCGCCCCATAGGCTCCAGCACATGAACCAGAGATGCCATCCCCAATTCCTGCATTTGGGCCGCGATGATGAACCTGTGTTCTTCATTGGAAATGATCATTGGCGGCGCAAAAACTGAGCCGTCAGTCACCCGGTCAGCGGTTTCCTGCAACATGGCTCGTTCAGAGACCAAGGGCAGCAATTGCTTTGGGTAGAGCGCGCGCGACGTCGGCCACAAACGCGACCCCACGCCCCCAGACAAAATGACGGGGAATACCTTCATCGTCAGAACTCTCCAAATCGGACAGAAAACCGGCCCCTACAGCCTGCCGCGCACACTACCCCATCCCTCCCGCAAACGGGAAGCCCAAGCTGGCGATCTGGACCGGATTGAGCGGACAGTTAGCAAATGTCGTTAACTCGCGGGCGTCCAGCTCCAAATTTTGTGCATATTGCCCGTGAAAAACGGTCTGACCGCAGATTTACGTCACAATTTGGTAGGTCGTTGATTGTAAAGTTCCAGCAACCGCGTACGGCGGATATGCGAAACGTCGCCCTCGAGCGACGAAGTGATGCGAGGCCAGAGAATTGACGTCCAAAATCAGAAAAGTTGTCTTCCCTGTAGCCGGGTTGGGCAGCCGGTTCCTGCCAGCCACAAAGTCCATTCCCAAGGAAATGCTCCCGATCGTCGACCGCCCGCTAATCGACTACGCGGTTGAAGAAGCTCGACAGGCTGGCATTGAGCATTTCATCTTCATCACTGGTCGCGGCAAGGGGGCAATCGAAGACTATTTCGACCACGCTTTTGAGCTTGAGACGACGTTGAACGAAAGAAGCAAGAAGGATGCATTGGAGGTCCTCTCGACTACGCAACTCCGCCACGGGGCAGCAAGTTTCGTACGCCAGCAGCAACCGCTCGGCCTCGGGCATGCCATCTGGTGCGCGCGCGACATTATTGGCGACGATCCCTTCGCGGTTATCCTGCCGGACGAGATGGTCCGCCACGAGCGCGGCTGTCTTGCGCAGATGGTGGATGCATGGAACGAAAAAGGCGGCAACATTGTCGCTGTCGCCGAAGTTCCCGATGATCAAACTTTTCAGTACGGAATCGTCGCGCCAGGGGCCGATGATGGCCGGGTGGCGGAAGTAAAAGGGCTGGTGGAGAAACCGGCAGCAGGCACAGCACCGTCAAATCTTGCGATGACAGGGCGCTATATTCTCTCACCCGAAGTCTTTGAAAAACTCAAAGAAGGCAATCTGGGTGCGGGCGGCGAGATTCAGCTGACCGATGCCATGGCGGAAACCATTGGCAATGTGCCCTTCCACGCTGTTCGGTTCGAAGGAGAACGCTTCGACTGCGGCGACAAGGCTGGGTACTTAGCGGCAAATTTGGCTTATGGCCTGGCAAGAGAAGATATTGGTCCACGGCTCGTTGAGTTGATGCCGCAACTCAACAATGGCTTAAAGAGCTGATCTAAAGCGGACACCGACAATTTCACGCGAGAAACTGTCTCCGGCGATACTGGAGTCCCGTTCTTCATATCCAGCAAATATGCCGACAGAGAAGACCTGGTCGATCAGGTAATCAATACCGACCTCTACCTCGTAAATTTCATCTTTGCGAGCAGAGCTAGAAAAATCCTCTTCCGTATATTCAACGTCAAGACTAGCAACCAGATTGCGCAGGAATTCGTGATCGACCCCGACGCCAACCGTTTGGCTTTCAAAGGCAGATGCGCCGCCGGACGTTGTGTCTTCAATCGCCGTGTCTGCGCTAAAGCGAAGGGTCGTTAGTGGCGTGACATACCAATCAACCGACGCGCCATAGGCAATGCCCGAAACTGGGGAGAAACTCGGGTCATCGAAGGATTGCTCCTGATACCCGGCAAACACCTCACCGGTCGCAAGGCTCCCGAGCTCGAACGAGGCGCCTGCAACAATTTCATACCCGTCGCTGTCGCGGTTGACCGCTACGGTAGGCGTGTCCAGATCATAGTCCCGTTCATTGTAGGTGCCGCGAAGAAAGACAATCGTATCGGCGACCAGTTCATATCCCACCTCGACAGCAATCTCGAGCACGCTCCGGTCTCGGTCATCATTCTCGTCAAACCCGCCGCCTATGAGCGGCGTGTCATCAAAATCCAATTCAGAATATTCAGCCTCAAGATCGAACAACAGACGGTTAAACCGTTGCGTCACACCAGCAGACACCTCAAAGAGACTGTAATCCGTCGGCTCAGCAGCAGCGCCAATATCCTCCGGTTCACCCCGGTCTTCCGTGAGCGATCCGTAAAGCACCCCAGCCCTCAACTGCGTATTATTGAGAACATCAACACGTCCCGATACACCAACGCTCCAATCAGTGGAATCTTCGCTGTCTTCAGACGCGTGCAGACTCTGTTCAAGATCAGCCTCTAACCGCAGGGAGTGATTGGCCCAATCTGACTCAAAGACGACGTTGGGATTAACCTCTGTGACAAAGTCACTGACCTCGCCGGTATTGGAAGCAAAGACATTGCTGTCATAGGTTTCCGAAACTGTAAGAGAGGGGCGAAGCACGAAACTCCCTACCCGCACACCTTGCGCTGTATAGGCGTCATATTGACGTTCGGCGACACCTTGGCCCCGAATGTCTTCCGCACGCACACTACTTTGCAAAATCATTGCAGCCGCAAAAGAGCCGAAAGCAGCCATCCACAAGGGCCTGCTCGACTTCGCGGAAAACCGGCAATTTTCTGCTGCGTGGCGCATTCATTAATCATGGGGCCAAATGGTTACCGGAAAGCAAATGATGCACTTGTGCAGGCTGCCTGCGTCTCTGCTATAAGCGCCAGAGGCACGGACGCGTGAGCGCCCACCGACGAACAGAAACCGCAGAACAAGCCGATTTCGGCACCGGACATCAGAATATGGCGAGCAATGACCCACACCCCTATCTCAAGACGGCGCGCCGGACACTCGAGCTAGAAGTTGAGGGAATTGAGGCATTAATCGCCTCTTTGGGCGAGCCATTTATTAACGCGGTTGAGATCATGGGCACGGCCACGGGTCGTGTCATCGTCTCGGGCATTGGCAAAAGTGGCCATATCGGCAAGAAGATCGCAGCAACCCTCGCCTCGACAGGGACGCCCGCCAATTTTGTGCACGCAAGCGAAGCAAGCCACGGTGATCTCGGCATGATCACCAAAGATGACGTCGTTCTCGCTCTATCCTGGTCGGGCGAAACAGCCGAGCTCCGCGATCTCATCAGCTATACGAAACGCTTTGCGATCCCGTTGATCTCAATGACGTCCGGCAGCGAGAGCGCCCTGGCAGAAGCCGCCGACATTGCTCTTCTCCTGCCGAAAGTCGCAGAAGCCTGTCCCAATGGCCTGCAGGCACCAACGACATCGACAACAATGCAGCTCGCACTGGGCGACGCGCTTGCCACCACCTTGTTGGAGCGGAATGGGTTCGACACCAACAACTACAAAGACTTCCATCCTGGTGGAAAGCTGGGCGCGATGCTGGCTCATGTCAGTGACATCATGCATAGCGGCGATGAACTTCCAGTAACCGCGCCCGATACGCCGATGAGCGACGCGCTGGTCATCATGACCCGAAAGGGCCTCGGATGCATTGGCGTTACCGCTGCAGAGGGTAACCTGATAGGCCTCATCACAGATGGCGACCTGCGCCGTCATATGGGCGCAGATCTGCTCTCCAAACAGGTCTCTGAGATTATGACCTCTGACCCGAAGGTTCTCGCACCCTCCACCTTGGCGTCAGAGGCATTGAGCTTTCTGAACGAAAGCCAGATCACCAGCATCTTCATCGTCGATGAAGGAAAGCCAGTTGGCCTGGTTCACATCCATGACTTCCTTCGCGCGGGCGTCATCTGAGACTTCCAACCCCTGACTAAACCCCTGTAATCAATAGGGAAATATGTGATTCGAGGAAATCTGCGGCATAGTCGCCCATCCTGTCTCAAGACTCCCAATGTAATTGACAATCATTCTTAAAGTCCGTAAAACTCCTGTCAGACGAAAATGACAGGCATTCGCATGTACGCATGTATTTGTAACGCTTTGAATGATGAGAAGGTGGATGACGCTCTAAGCCAGGGCGCCACAACTGTTTCTGACGTGTTCAAGCATCATGGATGCTCTCCGCGCTGCGGTTCCTGCGTCAATCACATGCGGGCCAAAGTTCGCACCGCATCGCAATTGCAGGCCATTGCGACACCATCACCGGATCTTGCAATCGCGGCTGACTAGCAAGTCACTAAAGCCTTGTTTTCCTGAAGAAATTTCGAGATTGTGCCCGAAAGGCCCGTTGTTCTGAACAGCGGCCACGACGCGTTTACGACCCGAAGGAGACCATCATGCAAGGCGACAAAAAAGTTCTCGAATTTCTGAACGGCGCCCTCAAGCTGGAACTGACAGCAATCAACCAGTATTTCCTTCATGCGCGAATGTTCGACAATTGGGGCCTGAAACGGCTGGGCAAAGTCGAATATGAAGAGTCCATCGATGAGATGAAGCATGCAGACACGCTGATTGAGCGCATTCTCTTTCTCGAAGGCCTTCCAAATCTGCAGGATCTGCACCGTCTGCGCATTGGCGAAGACGTGAAGGAATGCTTGGAGTCAGACCTGGCTGCCGAGCATGACGGACACAAATTCTACAAAGAAGCGATCTCCTATTGCGAGAGCGTTTCCGATTATGTGTCCCGCGAGATATTTGAACGCATCTTGGAAGACGAAGAAGAGCATATCGATTTCCTGGAAACGCAGCTCGACTTGATCAATCGCGTAGGGCTCGAGAACTACCAGCAATCACAGATGGAAACTGGCGAATAGCACTATTTAGTCATCGCCTGCTCTACCCCACGGACCCCGTTTTCGACGGTCTGGCGCGTCGTGAGACGCCTCACCTGAGCGATCTTCACCCGCTCCTATCCGTTTCCAGTGGGCTGGCGACCGTCGCGTGTCAATCACCTCAGCTGACGGCGATTGCCAGTAGGCCACATGCTTCTGCTTAAAGAAGGGCAGCAGAACCACGCCGGCAACAAAACCGCCCACATGCGCCCAAAAGGCCACCCCTCCCCCCCCAGGCGAACTATAAGCAGCACTAACGAATTGAATGGTGAACCAGATTCCCAACACAACAATTGCCGGAACAGCAAAAATCTTGAAAAACGGGATCGGCAGCGGCAAGAACAGGATCCTGACCCGCGCATGCGGATAGAGCAGCAGATAAGCCCCCAAAACACCTGAAATTGCGCCACTGGCTCCAATCATCGGAATCCCCGACGCCTGCGCCAGCGCCCCATGGGTAAGGGCTGCGGCAATACCGGCGACAATGTAAAAAGCCAAAAACCGCAAATGCCCCATAGCAGCTTCCACATTATCCCCGAAAATATAGAGATAGAGCATATTGCCGCCCAGATGCATCAGCCCGCCATGCAGGAACTGACTGCTCACAAGTGTCATTTCTGGTGGAAACGGGGGAACGACTCCACTCGGAGTTCCAAAAATGTTCGCTGGGATCGCTCCATATGTGATGAAAACAACCTCAACCGCACTATCTGGTAGCGAAGATTGCCACGCGAAAATAGCGACGCAGGCCGCGATAAGAAACCACGTCACAATCGGCGAGGAGTGGGTGGGATTATCGTCAGCAATCGGAAACATGAAGAGGGTCCAGTAGGTGTCCAATTTGAAAAGAGTCCGCTGATCCTCTAACAAAAGGCAAGGATAAAGCTGCATCACCCGGAAAAACCGTGCTTTTTGGCAGCTTGGGGGAGAGTAAATGTCATCTAAGTTGCGTTTCGGTGGACCTGCCACCGCTGTGAGTTTTCTAATCTCAGCACTTGCGCCTGTCGCAGTCGCGGCAGCAGACGAACCGGTTCTAATGGATGAGCTGGTCGTCACATCCACGGGGGAAGGCACCAGGCGCGCAACCCATCCCAGCAATATCAGCAAGATAAGCAGCGGCGACATTGAGCTCATTGCCCCCGAGCACCCAAGTGAAGTTGTCAACCGAGCACCAGGGGTATTCGTACAACATGGATCAGGTCAGGAACATTTGACGGCGATCCGTTCTCCCGTCCTGACAGGTGGCGCAGGTGCCGGTTCTTTTCTCTATCTCGAAGACGGCATTCCTTATCGCGCACCAGGCTTTGCAAACGTGAATGGTCTCTTTGACAGTTTCATCGCTGCATCTGACAGCGTCGAAATTGTCCGCGGCCCGGCAAGTGCTCGATTTGGGTCAAACGCCGTACACGGATTGATCAACGTCCTATCAGCCGCACCAACAATAGAACCCGAAGGAGAATTGCGCACACGCGTCGGGCCACATGGGATCCTAAATGTTTTTGGAACAGCAAGTGCCGGTGAAGGCAATCATGCAGCGCGTGCGAGTTTTGAGCTCGCCGAAGACAGCGATGGGTTTCGCGCTAATTCAAGTTACGGACAGCAGAAATTCCAGATGAGGTATGACTATAGTGGCGCACAGGACTACATCCGCGCGACCCTGTCAGGACAAAATCTCAACCAAGAAACAGCCGGGTTCGTTGAAGGCAATGACGCCTACAAGGTAGACGCCCTGCGCAAAACCAATCCGAATCCGGAAGCGTTCCGCGATACCTGGTCTACCCGTATGGCCGTGCGTTGGGAACGGGGGCTAGATAATGGTGACTCGTTCGCCATTACACCCTATGCACGCATCAACGATATGGACTTCCTTTTGCACTTCCTGCCAGGAGATGCGCTAGAAGAAAACAAGCACTGGAGCACAGGGGTCCAGTCAGCCTATTTCATGAACCTGGCCGGCGGACATCAGGTCATCTTCGGAACCGACCTGGAATATACGCAAGGGTCACTGAGAGAGTTTCAAACCGGCCCCACAGTCTTTGGTGCTTTCGTTCAGGGGCTTCACTATGACTATGACGTCGAAGCGCTCGTCACAGCACCCTATATTCATTCTGTATGGTCTTTGTCTGACGCTACCAAGCTAACCGCAGGCGCACGTATTGAATACACGCGATACGACTACACCAACAACGCGCCGGACAATACGGTTGGTCGGTTTCAGCGCACCCCTGACCGGATAGATGAGTTTTTTGATGTAACACCCAAGCTCGGAATTACGCATGCGTTTAGTGACAGCGTCACCGGGTTCGCAAACCTCGCACGCGGCGCACGGGCACCTCAAACAACCGACCTCTATCGTCTTCAGGACAATCAGATACCGGGCCAGGTGGAAAGCGAACGCACCGACAGCATCGAACTGGGCGCGCGCGGCAACCTTCATGGGGTCAGCTACGAACTTGCCAGCTACTATATGGAGAAGAGTAACTTCTTCTTCCGAGACTCAGCCCGCCTGAACGTGCCGAACGGTGAAACGAAACATTACGGGATTGAACTTGAAGCCTTCGCGCCATTGGGCGCGGGCTTTGATATTTCAGGCTCTGCCACCTACGCCGTTCATAAGTACGCGTTTGACCGGTCAGCGGCCAACCCGTCCAATGCCATCGCGTCTGGCGACGACGTTGATACAGCACCTAGAACACTGGCAAATGTGCGTCTTGGCTACACGTTCTTGGATGGCAGAGCCCGCGCTGAACTCGAATGGGTTCATGTCGGCGACTACGCCATGGATTCAGGCCATACCTCAACCTATGAAGGGCATGATCTTCTGAACCTGCGTGGTCAATATGACCTCACCGACGCTTTTGGTCTCTATGCAAGCATCACCAATCTCGCAGACACCCGGTTCGCAGACCGCGCCGACATCATCGTGCGTGGCGGAAATGCCGTTGAGCGCTTCTTTCCGGGCGAAGACCGGGCAGTACACCTCGGCGCATCGGTACGTTTTTGACTCAAAGCATGACATCTCCTGCATCCGCCGCTTAAGTTAGGGGCATGGAGCCACAAGCAAGCCTTGAACTTTGGCCCGTCTTTCTCGGGCTCATCAACCTGGCCGCAGCAATAGCCGCAGCGGGCCACGCCCTTGTTACAAAACAAGATGTCCGGGCAGCGGTTGCATGGATTGGCGTCATCATCCTACTTCCCGTCTTCGGCTGGGCCATTTACCTCATTTTCGGCATCAACCGCATTGCCCGCCGGGCGGAGGAACTTCGCGGTAGCGGTCACATTACCGGCGATGTCGCAATCACAGACCATCGCAGTTTGGACGGACATGAGGCGGATGGGAAAATCACGGAACGGGTCGTGGAGATGGCACGACTTGGGCGACGCATCGCCAAAGTTCCCTACACCGATGGCAACCGCATTGACGTGCTCCGAAATGGCGAAAACGCCTACCCGGCCATGGTCGCAGCGATTGAGCGGGCGCAGAGCAGTGTCGCCCTGTCTACCTACATCTTCAACAATGACGACGCCGGACGTCAGTTCCTGGAAGCTCTTAAAAAAGCTCACGCGCGGGGCGTCAAAATTCGTGTCCTGATAGACGGGGTTGGCTCCTGGTACTCCTTCCCCTCTATGGTCAAAAAGCTGCGCGAAGCAGACATTCCGCACGCCCGCTTTCTTCATTCTTTCCTGCCCTGGCAGATGCCTTATCTCAACCTCCGCAATCACCAAAAAATCCTGGTGGTAGACGGCAAGTTTGGGTTTACCGGATCGATGAATATCGCAGCAGGCAATTTGTTGCGTCCCGGCGCAAAACACCCCATTCGAGACATCCACTACGCCGTTGAAGGCCCCGTCGTTGCCCACCTCATGGCCGCCTTTGCCCATGAATGGCGCTTCAGCACTGGCGAGCTTCTGGTTGGTGAGTTCTGGCGTCCAGCACTCCAAAGTAAGGGCGATGTCATCGCACGAGGCCTTCCGGCCGGCCCAGATATGAGCCGCAACACCATCAGATGGACCTTTCTTGGCGGTCTGTCGGAGGCGCGCGAACATATCCGGATCGTCACCCCCTATTTTCTTCCAGACAGCGATCTCATCACTGCGCTTTCACTGGCTGCCATGCGCGGGGTACGGGTAGACATTGTACTGCCCCAAAAAAACAATCTCTTCTATATGGCCTGGGCGAGCAGAGCCCTGCTGGATGAATTGGCATCAAGCGGCTGTCACATCTGGATGACCGACGGGCCCTTTGACCATGCCAAAATGATGACGGTCGATGGTGTCTGGTGTTCTATCGGATCGGCGAACTGGGACCCCCGAAGCCTGCGCCTTAACTTCGAATTCAATCTCGAGTGCTTCAGCCCTGACCTGGTGGACACCCTTGAGGCAACAATCGACGAGAAAATTGCAACAGCTAGACAAGAGACCGTTGCGACACTGCGTGGGCGCCCGCTCTCCGTGAAGCTGAGAGATAACGCCGCGCGGCTCCTCTCACCCTATCTGTGAGCCAACAGGATCATAGATCCAGATTGATGTCGTCGCCTACGCGTGGCTAAGCTGCTTAAAAGAAAACAAGGAGAACGAAATGAGCTGGAAAACCGCCACCGTTGAAAAACAAGGCCCCGTTGCACTAGTCCGTTTTGACCGCGGGGGCAATCTCAACGCCTTCAACGACCAAGCCATCGCAGATCTGACAGATATTGCCCGGAAATTTCAGGACGACCTGGAAACTCAAGCCGTCGTCCTCACAGGAACCGACAAGGCCTTCTCCGCAGGGATCGACCTGAAGGAACGTCAGCAGCGTTTCACCGGCACCCAATCTGACCTTGAGCTCCGTCGGACTTACTACGCAGGGGTGCGCCTTTGTCAGGCCTGGGAAGACATGCCTCAGATCACCATCGCAGCCATTGAACGCATGGCCGTTGGTGCGGGCGTCGCGTTGCCGATTTCCCTCGACTGGCGTGTTATGGGTCGTGAAGCCTTTCTCTATGTTCCCGAAGTAAAGATCGGCATCAACTTGCAATGGGGCGCTCTACCGCGTCTCATCACTCTGGTAGGCCCCGCCCGAGCAAAACGCATCTGCATACTCTGCGAACGCATGAGTGCGGAACATGCTCTTGACTGGGGTCTCATCGAAGAGATTGCTGATGATGGTAGGGTCGTAGAAGCCGCGCTTGAAATGGCACGCACGACGGCGAGCATGCCGGCTCCAGCGGTTCGCATGGTAAAGGAAGCCGTCAATGCGACAGCAAACGCGCTCCACAGGGCCGTCAGCTATGCTGATGCCGACCAAAGCCAACTCTCCAGCAATTTCCAAACTGCTCAAGCTGCCTCCAAGGATTTCAACTCATAATCCTTAAGGACTGAAATTGCCAAACCCTTCAATCTAAAGCATTGATTCTCCTCTCGAACGAACATTTTATTAGCACTTCGTCCCTACAAATGAAGCCAACCAGAAAGAGGGGATATCTGGGTGGCGGGACAGACGGGACATAGAACAGCAGGAGAGCATGCGCGCGGAAGCATTCTGGTTCCAAGCGCTATGGCACTGTGTGGCCTCGCTGTAGTCGGCGTCCTGCAGCTACTTCCAGCCCAGACAGATCGCGATGTAACAGCGGTCTTTGCCCCTCATATCTCCTTCGATGAAGCCGCAGCCCGCGTAAACCATGCAGGAGCTTCGGTCTTGAGCGTTGGCTTTGCCGGAAACGTCATCACTGCGCGTCTCGGCGAAAACGCGAAATCACAATCACTCAGAGATGTCGGTGCGTGGCTCGTCCTATCAGCCCCACCCTCAGAGCTCTGCACGGCTGGTGGGTGGACCAGAGGCCAGGGAACAAAGACGGCAAATTCTTAAAGCGGGATGAGAAAATGAAAACGACTGACAAAATTCGGGAGAAATCCTACCCTTACATGCTGCCCTATCTGTGGGCACATGTGCCGGTAATTGCAGCTCTGGGCATTTGGAGCGGCACTGGTTGGTTCACCGCACCGGCAATAGCAATTCTGTTTGCTGGCGCCACCACGGCTTTCTGGAAAGCAGCTGGCAACTCACCCATGGTGAGAAACGCCTTCGCCGTCTCCTTGATGATCATGGCAATGTTATGCGTCTATCAGCTTCAGGGCACATCTTTGCAGATTGATGCCCATCTCTACTTTATGGCGTCTTTGGCAACGCTCATTGTTTTTGTCGACTTCAGAGCGCTACTGGCAGCCGCCGGTGTTGTTGCTATTCATCACGTGGGTTTCAACTTTTTGGTCCCTGAATTCTTGTGGGCAGGCGGCGCAGACTTCAGCCGCGTGGCGGTTCACGCCGCCGTCGTTATCATTGAGACAACGGTGCTCGTCATGGCTGTGAAACAGATGCGCGATGCTTTTGAAAGCGCCGACGCCTCACTTGAGCGAGCCGAAGAGGCGCTCGCCCAGACAGAGCTTCTGTCTGCAGAGGCCGAAAAACTTCAGCAGAAAAGCGAAGTTGAACGTGCTGAGGCGATGAGCCAGGTCGCGACCCGGTTTGAAGAAACAGTGGGCGACCTCGTGGCGTCCGTCACCAAAGAAACATCTGCCATGGCAAATGTTGCAGGTATCATGAGCGATACGGCAACTGGGGCAGCTGAGAAAAGCGGCGCTGCGGCGCAGTCTTCTACAGCGGCATCTGAGAATGTCACAGTGGTTGCTTCAGCAGCTGAAGAAATGTCTGCTTCCATTCGCGAAATTGCGGCGCAGGTTGGTCATTCCACAGATGTGGCCGAGACAGCTGTCGGCGATGCTGAAGAAGCTGACAGCCGAGTCCAAGAACTGGCGACAACGGCCAACAAGATCGGTGAGATTATTAGTCTCATCACCGACATTGCCGAACAGACAAATCTCTTGGCGCTGAATGCGACCATCGAAGCAGCCCGTGCCGGTGATGCAGGCAAAGGGTTTGCTGTTGTCGCTTCAGAAGTGAAGAGCCTCGCGAGCCAAACTGCCAAAGCGACCGAGGAGATCACATCGCAGATCAACTCAATTCAGGCCGCCACAAATGGCACAGTGAGCTCAATTTCCGCGATCCGTGAACGCATCGATGAAATGCGCACGGTAAGTGGTGCCATCGCTGCAGCAATCGAAGAGCAATCAGCGGCAACCGCTGAAATCACCCGCGCAACACAGCTCGCTGCCGAGGGGGCTGAAGAGATGTCGCGTCATGCAGGTGGTATCCAGACCGGCATCACAGAAACAAGCGAAGCTGCGGATAATCTGGTGCAAAACTTCGAGTCACTGAGCAGCTACACAGCAAACCTCGACGGCGAAGTACGCCGCTTCCTGGAGAGCATTCGAGCCGCTTAGAGGAAAAACCAGACAGCACTCATGAGAAAGCCCGGCGCATGCGCCGGGCTTTTTGAGTTCGGGAGTTGAGAACAGATCAGGCTGGTTCAACAACCAGCATAGTCCCATCCACGTCAGTCACACGAACCGATGTGCCAATATCTGCGTCTGATCCAGAGACAGCCCAAAGCGTGTCCCCAACCTTCACCTTGCCGCGCCCATTTTGAATAGGCTCAGCGACAACAAATGTGCGACCCACATAGGTTTGGCCCCGCATATTGAGATTGGGTTTGTCAGTCACCTGCTGGCCTGGTTGGTTCGACCAGCGATACCCCGCATAGGCAAAGAGAACCGACAGGACAGCGAACAAGGCCACTTCGGCCTGCCAGCTAAGCGGCAAGAGAAGATCGACCAGGGCAACCACAAGTGCGGCGCCGGCGAGCCAAATCAGCAAGATCCCCGGAACCACCATCTCCAGTGCGGCCAGACCGACCGCAAGGATCAACCAGGTCCAGCTGCCCCAGCTTGTGAAGAATTCCTGCATAGCTTATGCCCCCGGCCTTACGCGAGGAACGGAGCCTGAACCTCCGCGGGAACCACCCCCACCAGAGCCGTCACCATCCTTGCCAAACGCCTCTTTGGCGATTTCTGAGATGCCACCAATGGCGCCAATCAGGCTCGACGCCTCAAGTGGCATCATCACCAGTTTCTGATTAGGGGCTGCCGCAACAGCCTGCAGGGCTTCCACATATTTGGTCGCCACGAAATAGTTGATCGCCTGAACATCACCATCAGCAATGGCCTTACTCACATCAGCCGTTGCCTGCGCTTCCGCCTGTGCTTCCCGTTCACGCGCTTCCGCATCCCGGAACGCTGCTTCTTTGCGCCCTTCGGCTTCCAGAATGGCTCCGCGCTTCTGACCTTCGGCCTTCAAAATCTCAGACTGGCGATCGCCCTCTGCCTCAAGGATCGTCGCACGCTTATCGCGTTCCGCCTTCATCTGGCGGGCCATAGCGTCCACCAGGTCGCGAGGCGGATTAATATCCTTGATCTCGATACGAGTGACTTTCACGCCCCAGGGATTGGTCGCTTCATCAACAACTGCAAGAAGCTGCGCATTGATCTTGTCGCGCTGACTCAGCAGTTCATCAAGGTCCATACTCCCCATCACGGTCCGCGTGTTGGTCATGGTGAGGTTGAGGATCGCATATTCAAGATCGTTCACCTCATAAGACGCCTGCGCGGCATCCATAACCTGGAAGAACACCACCCCGTCAGCAGTGACCATCGCATTGTCGCGGGTGATGACTTCCTGACTGGGCACATCAAGAACACGCTCCATCACATTCACCTTGTTGCCAATGCGATTGATGAAAGGCGTGATGATGGAAAGACCGGGTTGAAGGCTCTGCGTATACCGGCCGAAACGTTCCACCGTGTAGACAAATCCCTGCGGCACCATAACCACCGCTTTGATCAGGATGACAAGCGCGAGAGCAAGCAGCACAAGAACGAAAATAGTTCCACCGGACATGAGACAGAAGCTCCTTTTGATTATTGTTTCTTCTAGAGCATGTCATGTTTTTTGGGATTCGTAAGAGTGCCAAAAAGCGCGTGAATTTGGCGCGTTTTTTTAGTTCAGACGAGACATGACTTGCTCTTATTGAATATAGGCGATGTGAAAGGCACACACGTGCCGAGAACATGGCAAAAAAGCGGCGTGGTCCGCAAATGGGCCACGCCTGGATAGCTTAACCTATTGAATTTGCTTGCAAAAAGTCACCGCCATGGTTCAACCAGGATTTTTGCATGTTTCTCTGGGTTGGCCAGTTCGTCAAAGGCGTTTTTGACGCCATCAACCCCAACTTTATCGGTGACCAATGGCTCAGCTTGGATTTTTCCTTCAGCGAGGAACCCGAGTGTTTCAGCAAACTCCTCAGGACTGTACCCAAGGACGAATTGCACATTCAGCTCCTTGTTGATCCCAAAGAAGGGTTCGAACTGATCAGGTTCCATACAAACACCGACAACCACAATGCGGGCGGCTTTAGGTGCACCCTCGAGGATCTGCTGGATGATCCCGGGAACACCGACACATTCGAAGATCACGCCCGGCCGCAATTGCGGTCCGATCCCCATCATCGTCATCCAGTTTTTTGGATCATATCCTTCAGGAGCCGCTTCATCCTTCCAACGCTCATAGGGCGACGTCGCCGCCGGGTCGAGCACAATGTCAGCACCCATTTTTTCCGCCAGCTTGCGCCGGGCCGGAGAAAAGTCCGACGCAATGATGGGACTGACCCCCGCGATCTTAAGACCGGCAATAACGGCTAGACCAACCGGGCCGCATCCGATCACCAATGCAACATCTTCGTCGGTAATGTTCGCCTTTTTGACCGCGTGCCAGCCCACAGCCATGGGCTCTGTGAGTGCCGCCTGCTCAGTCGGAAGGCCATTGGGAACTTCCAACAACATCATTTCACTCAGAACCATCTGTTCAGCGAAACCGCCAGGCGTGTCGTTTGAATATCCTACCGTGCTGATCCCATCAGCCCCGATCGCAATCGGCATAGAACAAACCCGCGTGCCCGGTTTAAGTGTCTTTTGGGCGCCCGGACCATAGTCCAGAACCTCAGCGCAGAATTCGTGCCCAAACACAATATCGCGCTTCAGGTCCATACCGAACCCGCCACCGGACCGCTCCGCAATCTCCACCATCTTCGGGGCATGGTGAAAGGCGTGCAGGTCCGACCCGCAGATGCCACACGCCAGCGTCTTGACCACGACCTGGCCTTCGCCCGGCGTCGGCTCCGGCAATGTGTCGACGACCATGTCGCCATCTCTGAAAATTGCAGCGCGCATATCTCTTCCTCCCAAAACTAGACTTCGGTCTATTTTTCTTAGACCTTAGCCTCAAGTGCCCTGGGAGAAAAGAACCAAGTGCGAGTGCTGGGCGCTGCTAGGCCGCCCAGCCTTGCATGCGCGCAGCTTCTTCGCGCACCCGTTCCGGTCCACCGAGCAATTGGCGATCAAGACCAATCCGTTTGAACCAGTAATGAAGCCCTACAAGATCTGTAAAGCCCATGCCGCCATGAACTTCCGTTGACGTGCGCGCAACAAACCGCCCGACTTCAGAGAGATGTGCTTTGGCATGACAGGACATGAGTGCCCCTTCATCTGGAATGGCGTCCTGAGCATAAGCCGCATACCAGACAAGCGACCGGCAGGGCTCAAGCTCCGCGGCCATTTCCGCACACAAGTGCTTCACAGCCTGGAAAGAACCAATCACACGACCAAACTGCTTCCGCTCTTTGGCATAGTCCACTGCTTTTTCGATCATCATTTGACCGGCCCCAAGCGTGTCCGCGGCAATCATGGTCCGCCCGGCATCAATCATCTGCTGAACCACCGCAGGACTACCATTCGGCAACCGGTCCGCTGTGACACTCTCAAAGCGCAGCTCAGAAACCGGCCGCGTCAGATCAATTGTCGTGAGGTCGATCCGTTCGAGACCCTTGGCCGATGCCTCGACCAAAAAGAGTGCGCCATCCTCGTCCGCAACGATGAAAAGATCAGCGCCCGGTCCATCAATGACAAAAAGCGCAGAGCCCGACAGCACATCGCCTTGCGAGCTGACACCAGCCCCATCGCGTGCGCCGATGGTTTCCGTGACGGCAACACCCGCAACAACTTCCCCACTGGCAAGCCGTGGCAGCCAGGTGGCCTTCTGCTCATCGCTGCCGGCCAAGGTCAGCGCCAACGGCGCCATCACAGCCGTCCCAATATAGGGGATAGGTGCCACATGCCGTCCGGTCATTTCAGACATAAGAGCGGCTTCGAGCATGCCGAGGCCCAGTCCGCCATGCTCTTCCGGGATAAGGATGCCGGCCACGCCAAGCTCAGCAAAACCAGTCCAGATTGTCTTCGAGAAGGCTTCATGGGCTTCTGCGGATTTGCGGACAATGTCCAGTTCAGACGCGTCTGCGAGGAACCGACCCACGGTGTCCTGCAACATTCTTTGTTCTTCGGAGAGTGCGAATTCCATTATGCAGCTCCTTCTTTGCGGGCAGGTTTTGGTTCGCGGGGCATACCGAGTCCGCGTTCAGAGATAATGTTCTTTTGGATCTGCGCCGTTCCACCGCCAATGATGAGGCCAAGGTCAAACATGTAAGAGCGCTGCCAGCGCCCCCCAGCGCGCAGATGCGGACTTCGCTCATAAAGCACGCCGAGCTCGCCAAGCGCATCAATCGCCAATGCCGCCAACTGATGATTGAGCTCGCACCCCATCAGCTTCACAACCAGGCGTGCAATGCCTGGGTCTTCCTTCTTGGCGCTCGCGGTGAGCAGGCGCATGCCGTGGAATTGCATTGCAGAAACCCGTGCCTGCAACTGGACCAGACGATCCCTGAAAAGCGGATTGTCGATCAACCGCTCTCCCGACACCGTCTCCTCGTGCATTAAGTCAATGATCGCAGCGAGCCTTGTTCCGGCCTGATTGGGATCACCCAACATGCCACGCTCATGTTTGAGCGTCGCATTGGCAACAAACCAGCCCTGCCCGCGCTCAGCAACAATCTGGTTTTTCGGCACGCGAACATCAGTGAAGAAGACTTCATTGAATTCTGCATACCCCGTCATGGTCATCAAAGGCCGGACTTCGATGCCAGGCGTATCCATGGGGAAGATCAGATAGCTGATCCCTTCGTGTTTGCGGGCATCCGGTTCCGTACGCACCAAACAGAAAATCATGTCTGACACTTGAGCGGTGCTGGTCCAGATCTTCTGACCATTGATGATGAAGTCGTCGCCGTCCTCGGTCGCCTTGGTTTGCAGGCTGGCAAGATCAGACCCGGAGCCCGGTTCCGAATACCCCTGGCACCACACAACTTCCCCGCGAATGGTCGGTTCGATCCACTTTTTCTTTTGCTCTTCAGTTCCCAACTCCAACAATGTTGGAACCAGCATGGACACACCCTGGCTGGCGAGACCAAGAGGCAGAGCGGCTTTCGTGAACTCTTCGGCGATGATACGGCTTTTCAGAATATCCGGCGCCGCACCATACCCACCATATTCTGAAGGGATTGTGCGGGCGGCAAAACCATTCTTGATCAGAAGGTCCTGCCACTTGCGCTGATCGTCCGTGGGGCGGCCGGTGCCTGATTGGCGTGGGGATTTATCCTTGTTCTCAGAAACAAAGCGCTTCACTTCCTCGCGAAACACTTCATATTCCGCACCATATGCGAGATCCATGAGCCATCCTCCAAGCAACACGACACCCGAAAGGGGTCGCTAATGTTGAGACATTTTGGAGGTTTTACTAGCAGTCCATGAACGCGCCGTCATCTGGCACCGAGGGAGCGGCAGGTTACGCGACGGAAACAGGCAGGGGAGATTCGGAGGTTTCGTCCAATTTGTTTTCCCGTGGAAAACAAACTTTTTCCTCAATCATCTCGACAAACGCAGCAGATGGCACCGGCGGAGAGAACAGATATCCCTGAGCCTGACCACAGCCCATGGACAGGAGAAGTTCTCGCTGCTCTTCGGTCTCCACGCCTTCGGCAATCACACTCACACCAAGGTTTCGGGCAAGATCGACTATCAACTGCGGAATGGCATGACTGTTCAAATCATCCGTCATGTCAGACACAAAGCTGCGGTCGATTTTCAAGGTCTGAACCGGGAACTGCTTGAGATAGGCCAGCGAAGAATAGCCGGTTCCAAAATCATCAATGCTGATGCTGACGCCCAGTGCCCTCAGTCTCCGCAGCGTGCCGATCACCTGATCAACATCATGCATCACCGTACTCTCGGTCACTTCGATCTCAAGATATTTTGGTGACACACCCGCCCGCACCAGTGTCGCGGCGACCTGGTCTGTAAAATCGGGACGACGCAGATCAAGCGCGGACACATTTACAGCAACACTCACCGGCGGCAGACCCTTGTCCATCATGCGACGGATCTCTGCACAGGCTTCCGCGAGCACCCAATCCGTGAGCTTGCAAATGCTACCATTTTTTTCTGCAACAGGAATGAACACATCTGGTGGAATCATGCCGCGTTCTGGATGACGCCAACGGATAAGCGCCTCGGCGCCCACAATACCACCCGTTTCTGTGTCAACTTTTAGCTGGTAGTAGAGAACGAATTGTTCTTCGGTGATCGCCGTCCGCAGATCTCTTTCAATGGCATTGCGCTCAATCACCTTTAAATGCAGCTCATGACGATAGAGCTGAATATTGCCCCGGCCTTCTGCCTTGGCACGATACAGCGCAAGGTCGGCATTCTTTAAGAGGACGTCCGGATCTCGCGCATCCTGCGGGTAGCTCGTAATACCAATGCTGACACCTGGATGAACCTCATGCCCACTAATTCTTTGCGGTTCAGACAGTGCAGCCAAAATTCGGTTTGCATGAACAACGACACCATCTATGCGATCAAGATCATCAGCAATGATGGCGAACTCATCCCCGCCCAACCGAACAACCGTATCTACCTGCCGCGAGCTCTCCTTAAGGATTGTCGCAACACGTTGAAGAAGTTGGTCTCCAACATCATGGCCAAGCGTGTCATTCACATCTTTGAAATTATCCAGGTCGAGGATCATCAGGGCAACGATCTTGCCAGACCGTTCCGCATGCGCGAGCGCCCTATGCAGACGCTCTTTAAACAACACTCGGTTGCCCAGCCCGGTCAGGCTATCGCTCTGCGCTTGGACCTCAAACCGATTGGCATTCTCCCTGGCTTCCGTAAAGGACTGCAGGACACTGCGAGCAAGCTCACCGAACTCATCAAGCCGACGCGTGAAGGGAGCCATTGTCTCCGGATCGACTGTACGTGCATGAGCGATGGCAGATAATTTGGATAATGGAGAGATGACCAGATCATAGAGAAGTTTGGATGCGACAAGCATCGCCAACGCCAGCGCGGCAAGCAAGCCAATCACCAGTTGTTGCGCCATCCCGCTTGACTGCGCTGTGACACTTTTCGTTTTCAAACGAACAAAGATGACCAGTTCTCTCGAACGTGCACCATCGAGCCGGAGGCTGGGGGCAACCACGGCATAGCTGGCTGTATTGACTCCCCACATCAGCATTCCGCGCGACGACGGTTCCTCAATGCTTTGAACAACTTCTGAAACCAGAGCGCCATCTGAGAGGTCGCGTGCCATACTTTCCCGGAAAGCGACACGGTTGCTCACAAACACATATTCAGTTGCTGGATCGACTATAAGCAGCAGGTCGACATCTGCCTCAGCACCAAGAATTGCAACATACCGGTCCAACTCTGTGTGATAGCGCATGGTCTCAAGCGCATAAACGATACTGTTCGACAAATGCTTTGCACGGTCTTCGACAACTGAATCCTGGTATCGACTAAAGGCCACGAAGAAGAGTGCAATCAGCGAGAGGCCAATCACGCCCGCGAGAAAGCAGAATGGCGCAAGTATTTTCCACTTTACAGACAGGTTATCGAGCCAGGAGTTTCTATCGAATGACATGAGTCTATTCCATGCCCGCCCAAGAGACATATGCCGACTCGCCGAAAAAACGGCCAACCGAGCGGGCATCTACATCTGCTTCGTCCGGCCATAAGATGGCGCTGAGCGTCTGAATGCCGTCAGCCAAAGGCCCATCAGAGCGCAGGAACTCAGCCTGCCGATCCGCAGAAATCACTTCAATGCCCCGATAAGTGTCCTCAAGGTCTTTCGCACTCATCCCGATATGGCGACCAATTATTTGATAGCTCTCTTTCGGGTTTTGCCGCATTTCATCAACGGCCCGTCCCCACGCTCGAACAAATGCATCAATGTCCGAAGTGCGTCGGAGCGCTGTTACCCGGTCGAATGAGACAACATCGACAACCTCGCCCGGCATCTCGGCTGAGGAGAACATCTGAGCAAAAAGCCCCGTCTGCTCAATGCCTGTAGAAATAGGCGGATAAGTCACCACCGCGTCAACAGCGTCCGCTTCAACAGCCTCTTGCAGCGCCAGTTGCGGTAGGCTGACAATTTCCACCTCATCCATCGTAAGGCCACCCTGCGCAAGCGCACGGGCAAGAATAAATCTGTTGAGGGACCCGGGTTCCAAGCCAATCCGTTGGCCTTTGAGCGCAGCAATGCCGGTGATATCTCGCTTCGCAAGAATAACGTCGGCACCATTTGAATAGTCTGCCATAAGCGCAATCACCGGTGCACGGTCGCTATTGCGGTCAGCGTCCAAGACCTCAACAAGGCTCGAGGCCATGCCATCTGTTTGCCCCCGCTCGAAGGCGCGGCGAACATCGGCCAGGGATGAGAGCTCTACCAACTCAACCTCAACGCCTTCTTCCGCGAAAAAACCCTTGTCAGCAGCAAGAAACAGCGGAGCATAGCCCGGCCAAGGATTTATCCCCACGCGCAGCGGCTGACTTGGCGCTTCTGAGCACGCAGCCAAAGCGAACGCGGCGAGCAGCCCAACAAAAACTATGTAATACCTGCGTGTTCCGGACATTCCTTGTCCCTCTCCATGCCAACTTCTGGACATTTGGATCTGATTTTCATCAGTTTTGAAGGACCCGGTCTAAAACTTCGTTACACCATGCAAGATGGGGACAGACACTTGTCGAAACGGTTAAGGGCTCCCTAATACTCCGGCTGCATTGACGCATTCTGAGACAAAAAAAGGGCGCCCCAAGGGACGCCCTTTCCAATTCTCTTCTAAACGGAGTTTAGGCCGCCGTGTAACCCATGACAGCTTTGACTTCGAGAAAGTCCTCAAAACCAAACTCACCCCATTCACGGCCATTGCCTGACTGCTTGTAGCCGCCAAATGGTGCATTGACGTCTGGGCCAGCGCCATTGAGATGGACATTACCTGTACGCAGCTGTGAAGCAACGTCACGCGCATGATCAATGGAGCCGGAAGACACATAACCGGAAAGGCCGTAGACCGTGTCATTGGCGATGGCAATCGCTTCTTCTTCGCTCTCATAAGGCATGATCGCAAGCACAGGACCAAAAATCTCTTCCCGAGCAACCGTCATGTCGTTGGTAACGCCACCAAAGACCGTTGGGCGCACATAATAGCCTTTGTTGAGCCCTTCTGGACGACCTGTACCGCCAGCAACCAGCTCAGCACCTTCATCAATACCCTTTTGGATCAGATCCTGGATCTTGTTGAACTGAACTTCGCTGACAACGGGGCCAATCTTCGTATCTTCAGCAGCTGGATCACCCACTTTGACTTCCGCAGCAGCAGCAGCAGCAATCTTCAACGCTTCGCCGTGTTTGCCGGCCGGAACCAGCATACGTGTTGGCGCGTTACAGGACTGACCTGAATTGTTCATCACGCTCTGCACGCCACCGGAGACGGCAGCAGCAAGATCTGCATCTTCCAGAATGATGTTGGCTGACTTGCCACCCAGTTCCTGTGCAACGCGCTTAACTGTAGGAGCAGCAGCTTTAGCCACTTCAACGCCTGCACGCGTAGAACCTGTGAAGGACATCATGTCCACGTCTGGGTGTGACGAAAGCGGAGCACCCACTTCAAGGCCATCACCATCCACCAGGTTAAACACACCAGCTGGAACCCCAGCTTCGTCGAAAATCTCAGCGAGAAGATGTGCATTGAGTGGCGCAACTTCAGAAGGCTTGAGGATCATCGTACAGCCCACTGCAAGCGCTGGAGCAACTTTACAAGCGATCTGATTGACCGGCCAGTTCCACGGCGTGATGAAACCACACACACCAATAGGCTCTTTCACAATACGAGTCGCCCCGCGATCTTCTTCGAAGTCATACTTCTTGAGGATCTCAAGAGCCGTTGCAAAGTGAGCTGGCCCCATTGCTGCCTGAGCGATTTGTGCAAGCCATGCCGGTGCACCCATTTCCTTAGAAATGGTATCAGCTACTTCTGCGTAGCGGCTTTTATAGACCTCAATGATTTTCTCCATAAGAGCGATCCGCTCTTCGCGCGATGTACGGGAGAAAGCAGGAAATGCAGCTTTTGCCGCTGCTACAGCTTTATCCACGTCAGCTGCACTGCCCATAGAGATCGTAGCAAATGCTTCTTCTGTCGCCGGGTTGATCACGTCCATTGTTTTGGGCGTGGTTGGGGCAACCCACTCACCGTTAATGTAGAATTTTGTTGTGTCTTTCATGGCTTCCTCCGTTGAGGCCTTCCTGAGATAAGGCAGGCCCCAGAGAACCAGGGCCCATTTCACATTATTTGAGCGGAGTAGCTCTCCGCATTTGGCCGACATCATAAGGGCCTGAGCCACTTTGTGAACAGGGGATCGAGCGAATATTTGGCAAAATCGCACACGTTTTCGGGTGCTGACCGGCTAGGGCGCCAGGACCAACGCAGCGCCTGTGCCTGTAGACCCACCGAACACACGTTTTAGGCCAGCGAACCGCCCTTTACAGCCAAAAAACGCCCCTACGCCGACACCGGCGCTGGGGAAGTTCCCTTATCAGATCGTGTAAAATCGAAAAACAGTGAATAAAGGACAGGAACCACACCGAGTGTGAGAACCGTCCCCGCCGCCAGGCCGAACATGATGACAATGGTCATCGCAAACCAAAGCTCGCCGCCAAACAACATAAGCGGCATAAGCCCCAGAATGGTCGTCAGTGTGGTCATGATAATGGGCCGCGCCCGCACAAGCGCAGACGCCACCACAGCCTCTTCCACCGATTTGCCCTCAGCTCTTTCAAGGTCGACCCGCTCTATCATCACGATCCCATTATTAATGATGATCCCACCAAGGCTGAGCAACCCCAACATGGCGTTAAAGTCGAGAAACGCGCCGGTCAGCAACAAGCCCGACGCTGCACCAATCATGATCAGTGGAATTGTGAGCAGGATCACAGCTGGTCTGCGGAAAGAATTAAACTGCCAGACGAGCAGCACCAGAATACCGGCCGCACAATGTGGCAGGTAGGCGAAGAGAGCACCGGTGGCCTCTCCAGAGTCCTTCAATTCCCCTTGCACTTCGATCGAGTAGCCTCGTGGCAATTCAATCGCCTCCAGCGCAGGCTGCAAGGCGCCATAGAACTCAGACGCCTGACGCCCAGGAAGAATGGCTGAAGCCTTTAACCCCCGTTCCTGATTGAACCTGTGGATTTCAAACGGCTCCAGAACACCATCAATATCTGCGATCTGAATGAGCGGCACAGCCACATTGCTCGCGGACGAGTAAACAGTAATAGACCGGAGTTTATCCAGCTCGTCTCGCTGGTCTTCTGATGCCCTCATCTTGATTGGGATCACAGTGTCCCCGTCTCTGAAATCGGTCACCGGCAGACCATCGAAATAACTGGCAAGAGAATTCGCGACATCTTCGCTCGACACGCCCGCACGCCGAGCCCGCTCTTGATCGATTTGCACCAGCACCTTCACGACCGGGGAGCCCCAGTTCGTTCGGATGTTCGCGGCGCCCGGGACACTGCGGAAGGCTTCTTCAACCTTGTTCCCAAGCAGGTAGAGCTGCGCAACTTCAGGGCCGGTGATTTGAATATCGACAGTCCCAGGCGGTGTCGCGCCGAAGAATAATGTTTCGGGCCGACCTTGGGCTTCGGGCACTTCGTCTCTGAAATATGCCGATGACTTCGCCATCATAGGCCCAACCCTATCCAGGTCCGTCACATCAATCAGGACAAATGCCTTGTGAGGCACAGGATCGACCGGCGACATGGCAAGAAAGAAGCGTGGGCCACCATCGGCAATGTAGGCAGCGTGCTGCACCACATCTGGATTGATCTCTTTGTCCGAAAGCCACGCAAGAAATCCATCAGTCACACGAATGGTCTCATTGACGTCCGCCCCAGTTGGCAACTCAATATGCACAACGAACTGCGCCCGATCAGATGGCGGCATCAACCGGGAGGTGACAAACCCCATCCCATAAATCGCCACTCCCAGCAGGCCGACCATCGCTGCAATAAAAACAAGGCGTTGCGCCAGAATGAAAGACAGCACCTGTCGGTAGAAACGATAGGGAGCACTGTCATAAACGTCAGCCTCCTCGTTTCGTTTCAGATCACCGTCGAGCAACCAGAAGCAGAGCGTCGGGGTGATGGCTATAGAAAGAAACCAGGAAGCGATAAGAGCAAGAAAGAGTACCTGTGCCAATGCACCGACATACTCCCCTGTCACATCTTCAGCGAGATAGAGAGGCAGAAAAGCCAGGATCGTCGTGAGGGAAGAAGACAGCAGCGGCATCCCCAACTCTCGGGGCGCGCCAACACACGCCTCCAGCCTATCAACGCCATCTTCCATCCTGCGCTTTATGTCTTCCGCAATGACAATGCCATTATCGACCAAGAGACCAAGCGCAATGATGATGGCGGCGATCGAAATTCGGTGAAGAGGAATTTCCCACAGACTCATGCCAACAAGTGCCGCCAGAATGGCGAGCGGCACAATGGAACCCACGATCAAACCCGTCCGGACGCCGAGAAACAAAATGACCACGACCAGCACGGTCGCGATGGTCTGAAGAAGGTTGTTCGTCGCATCACTTACCGCGGCGGCCACGAGCGGTGGTTGATAAGTGGCAAACTCGAGCGCCATGCCCAAGGGCAGGTCTTCCTCCAGCTCAGCCAACAATGCTTCCAGCGCCACACCAAACTCTGCGATGTTGGACCCGGTCACCATTGCGACACCCAGCATCAAAGAAGAGACGCCATTGAATTGAGTGGGACGGCTGGGTGGGTCCACATACCCGCGCTCCACCTCGAAAATATCTCTGAGGTAAACAATCCCGCCTTCAGGAAGCTCCAGCGGTACATCGCTGATCTCATCAACAGACGTAAAACTGCCCGACGGTTCAATCGTAATCCTCTGCCCGTTCGCCGCAATGGAGCCGCCCGGGAGGATGACATTCTGGCCGGTCAACGCAGCAATGACGGCTTGTTGGGAGAGACCCAGTTGGTCCATATAGGTCTGATCTGCCGTCAACCAGATTTGCTCATCTTGAATGCCGTAAAGATCTACCTGACTGACAAGCGGCAGCGCGCCAATGGCATCTCGCAGATCGCGCGCAACCTCGCGCAGCTCTGCCATTGAATAATCAGGTCCTGTAAGAGCAAGCGTCGCAACTGCTACGCGTCCGAAGTCATCATTCACATAAGGACCAGAAGTCCCAGATGGCAGACTTGGCGTTAGATCATTCATCTTGTTGCGAAGATCTGTCCAGATGGGGTCCAGGTCGAAATATTTGTCGCCGACCTCGACTTTCACCATCGCCACCCCTGTAGAGGCGGTTGAAGTCATATCGGTGACTTCTGAGATCTGTTTGGCCGTTTCTTCAATCGGCTTGACGATCAGCTGTTCGATACGTTCCGCCGACATGCCTGGAAAATAAGCGGTGACCACTGCGGTACGGATCGTAACCTCGGGATCTTCCTGACTCGGATGGCTGAAATAGATCGTGATGCCGGTCGCAACGAGAGCGATCAAAGCAAAAAGGGTGAAGCGGCCATTCTTGATGGCGTAAGCGGCAATGTTTCCCATAGTGCCGGCCTACTGGTTCTGTTGCCAGGGACGCGCCGCCATGCCGTCATGTAGAAAAGCAACCCCCGCTGTTACGATTTGCTCTCCCTCGGCCAAGCCCGAGAACACTTCAATGTCGTTGCCCCGAATATCCCCAAGGCCAACAAGCCGTTTGAAGACAGCCTCTTTCTCGGGGTCATAAACAAAGACAGGCGCCCTATTCTGGTCCGCAGATTGCACCCCTTGAGCGCCAAGATCCGCATCCTTGATAGAGATCGCGGTGAGCGGAATAAGAAATGCTTCCCGCCCGTTTAGGTAGGACTGGAAGTTAAACGTCACTTTTGCCGTCATGCCGGTTCGAATATCCGCATCGCCTAGCTCCACAAGAGCCACCTTCACAGCAAAAGCATTTCCAGCTTCAGCACGAGACGCAATCTCTGAAACAGCGCCGCCAAAAAGCTCGCCCTTCAAGGTCGGAAAAGAAACCGAAACAGGCTGTCCATAGTCCACTTCCCGGATGATGGTCTCAGGCACCAGGACTCGAACTTCCAGATCGCCCGCTGACTGAATTTCAAAGAGCGTTGTCCCCACAGACACTTCCACAAAGGGGTCAATCTCCCGACTGGAGATCGTGCCCGCAAACGGTGCTGAGAGAATGGTGCGATCCAGGTCTTTTTGTGCGCGTTCCACATCACTTGTTGAAACGCTCACGCTAGCAGCAGCTGCATCATAGGCGGCCTGGGCACTGTCGACAGCGGCCTGCGTCACGAAGCCTTTGTCAATGAGAGCAAGTTTGCGGTCCAGATCCTCTTTTGCTTCAGAACGCTTCGCCCGCGCGCTGGTGAGCTGGGAACGGGCGCTATCAAGGGCAATCTGATAGTTGGTGCGATCCAGAAGCGCGAGCACCTGTCCCGCAACAACCGTCTCACCCACCGAGACGTTTACTTCTGTCACCCGCCCGCCAACCTGGAAACTGAGTGCGGAGCGATCCGACGCCTCAACGACACCAGAAATGCTGCGCACCTGGCCGGTTGCCCGTTCGCTCACACTCTCAAGCTTTACCACTGGCGGCGGAGCGACAGGCGCCTCATCAACGTCCCCGTCACACCCCGCGACCCCCAGTGAAACCATAATCGGAAAGAGAAGTGACCAGCTTCGCATCGCATACCCTCATGTTTGCCCGCAGATTCGCTAGGCTTAGACTAAAAGGACTGTGACTCGGGACCTGGCAGGGTACAAGCACCCAATCCGCCCGGGGATAAAGTTTTTGTCCAAAGTTTCAGACTTATCCGAAGTCCGCCTATAATAGGCTACCAGACATTCAACCCAATTCGTTTTCGACTGCCCTGGGCGTCGGCCACCGGAGTATTCTTGACAAACGCTGCCCCCGAAAAGTCCCTCGCCGAAGCCGAAAAAGCCTTTGACGAGCAGGTCCGCCGTGACCTGCCCCGAAACTACGCCGTTAATCTGGTGCACGGCCTGCTAGGCCAGACCGGCTTCCGGTTGGTTCACGCGCCCACATTTGTGCCTGCCTTTATCTACATCCTCTCCGGATCGGAGCTGGCGGTTGGTCTCGCTCTGGCCGCACAGCATTTCGGGGCGGCAAGTTCGTCCCTGCTGGGCGCAACGCTCATCGAGCACCGCAAAAAAGTGATCCCCATTGGCTTTGTGATCGGCGGCTTGATGCGGGTGCAGGTTCTGGGTCTGGCCCTCGCAGGTCTTTTCCTGGACGGACAAGTCGCATTCATTGCCTCCTGCCTGTTTCTGGCCCTGTTCGGCTTCTTCAACGGCATGCAGGCGGTCGTTTTCAACTACATGATGTCGAAAGTGATCCCGGTAAGCCTGCGGGGCCGCCTGACTGGACTGCGCAATTTCATGGCCGGGCTGACTGCATCCGGCGTCGCCTATTTGGGTGGGCAATATTTCATCGAAACAAACGCGCTTGGGAACGGATACTCCGCCACCTTCCTCACAGCTTTCATACTGACCAGTATTGGTCTCGGGCTTCTCGCGTTTATTCGCGAACCCGTCCCACCTGTCATCCGCGCACAGGCAAGCTTCTTTGGCCGCATGAAAGAGCTGCCAGCGCTCCTCCGCGCAGACCCGGGCTTCACAAGGTTTTTCATTGCGCGGTCTCTCGGCGCGCTTGGCACCATCGCTGTGCCTTTCTATGTCCTGTATGCCGGTGAAGTTGTGGGACTGAGCGGGACCAATCTCGGCATTCTCTCCCTTGCCTTTTTGCTAAGCCAAACAGCCACGAACCTGGGCTGGGGAGCGCTTGCAGACAAAACAGGCAATCGCTTCGTCTTTATGGCGACACTGATTACCTGGATTCTCTCAACAGTTCTGTTGTTCTTCGCAAATGACATCATAGTGCTCGGCCTGGTCTTCGCCGGGCTTGGCGCAGGGCTTGGCGGCTTCCAGATCTCTTCGCAAAACATGGTGTTGGAGTTTGGTGACCGACAGGACCTGCCCATGCGGATTGCCATCTCCAACATGGGCAATTCCTTCATGATGGGGCTCGGGCCCCTCATGGGTGGTTTCGTGGCCCTTTGGTTTTCCTACACAGCTGTTTTCTGGTGCGCCATGGCCTTCATGTGCATCGCCTTGCTAATGGTCGCCTTGTTGATAGACGAACCAAGAAACCGTACCTAAGAGACACCAAGACTAGTTTGCAGCACCGCCCTGAAGACGCGCCGCAACCGCATCCACTTCCGACCAGACCCGCAGGAAATTGCCACTCCAGAGTTTCTCAATCTCCTCATAAGTGTAACCGCGCTTGAGAAGCTCTGCGGTGACATTCCCGGTCTCAGACGCATCATCCCAACCGACAACGCCGCCGCCGCCATCAAAGTCAGATGAAATACCCACATAATCGATGCCCATCACTTTGACGGCATGGTCAATATGATCAACAAATTGAGCAAGTGTCGCCCGCGGATAAAGCCGATTGATCTCCGCCATCCCCTCCCGGAATTCCGGCAGTTTGCCATGCGCCAGAAAGCTAAACCGTGCCGCGCCCTGCTCCTGAGCTATGCGATTGCGCAGAGCCATACCTGCCGCCGTCCGCCCTGGATCTGCTTTTACATAGGTTGAGAAGGCAACGATCTGCGCTATGCCGCCCCTCGCAGCTAGTGCCCGCATCTGCTCATCCGTAAGGTTCCGCGGATGGTCCGCCAAAGCCGTGGTGGCTGAATGAGATGCAATCGCCGGCGCTTCGGACAGCTCTACCGCCTGCATCATCGCATCGTGTGAGATATGAGAGATATCCACCATCATGCCAAGGCGGTTCATCTCCTTCACCACGTCGCGACCGAAATCGCTCAAGCCACCATGCTCCGCCGGCGTATCGCCCAGATCCAAGCGCGGCATGGAACTGTCAGCGATATCATTGTGTCCCACATGGGCAAGCGTCATGTAGCGCGCACCCCGATCATAATATTCTTCAACCAGCGACAGGTCTGTACCGATCACATAGCCATTCTCGATTCCGATCATGGCCACTTTGCGCCCGGAGCCATATATATCCAGCACGTCCGCAGGCGTCGACGCGAGACCGATGCGGCTCGGATAAAGCGCATCTGTCATCGCGTGAATGGCATTGAACTTTACGAGCGCAGCTTCGCGCGCAGCCGCATAGTTTTCTTCCGTCCGCGCCGTCTGCCCCACATAGACGATGAAGAAAGCCGCATCGAGACCACCACGCTCCATTTTTGGCAGGTCCACCTGAAGCTGTGTCTCCAGACCAGGGTCAACTTCGGGCATGGTTGTGTAGGTCGGCGGGATATCAACATGTGTATCCAGCGTAAGGACAGGTCCATGCACCCTGGAGAACCCTCGAGTCTCCCCTGCCTCATCCACCAGTTCAAAGGCCAGCCACCCCAGACCGACCAGAACGGCAAACACAGCGATGATCAGAAAAATGGGTCGTGACATGGGATTTCGTCTCCTGTTTTCGGGACGCTGGCACAGCCATCTACGTCTTGCAAGAGGTTCCGCAAGCAACAGTCTTGTAAGTCACTGTGGCCACCCTACATTGGGCTGAACCAAAAGGGAGAGATCACATGACCGCAGAAAACGCAGTTCAAAGCCTCAGTGTCATCATCGGCGTCGGCGCATCAAATGGTGTCGGCGGAGCCCTTGTCCATCGTTTTGCCAAAGGCGGAGCGCCGGTTCTGATCGTTGGACGCACAGCAGAGAAGATCGAAGCCGTTGCGAAGGAAGTGACGGCGAAGGGCGGCACGGCCTATACGCAAGTCTGCGATGTCACAAGCCCTGATCAAGTTGCGACCCTTTTTGACGTTGCCAAAGAGCACGGGCCTCTAGGCTCCGTGCTCTACAATGCGGGCAATAACGCAATCATTCCATTTGAAGAGGTAACACCAGAGCAGTTCGAACAGTTTTGGCGGACAGGCGCCTATGGTGCGTTTCTGGTGGCTCAACAGGCCTTGAAGGTGATGGCTGAACAGGGATCAGGGTCCTTCCTCGTCACCGGTGCATCTGCGTCAATGCGTGGCAAGCCCAATTTTGCGCATTTCTCCTCCGCTAAAGGCGCCCTCAGAAACCTCACCCAGTCCCTCGCACGAGACTACGGTCCAAAAGGCGTTCATGTCGGACATGTCGTAATCGATGGCGTGGTGAATGGCGATATGGTCCGAAACCGCTTCGCTGACTATCTGGACGCCAAAGGCAATAATGGCGCACTTGAACCAGATGCAATCGCAGAAGCCTTCTGGCAGCTCCATGTACAACATCCAAGCGCCTGGACACACGAACTCGACCTGCGGCCGTTCAAAGAAGAGTGGTGAGCCTCCGGCTCACACGGCACCGCCAGCAATAGAGAGAAACTCCTCCACTTCTTCCTCTGAAGTGGAAAATGATGTGACCAGGCGTACGGCAATCCCGTCTGGTTCACGCTCCCATGGGTAGTAGGCAGCACCCGCGGCAATGAGTGCTTTGTGCGCGGGTTTGGGAAGAACAGCAAACACCTGGTTCGCTTGCACTGGATGGCGGAGCCGCGCACCTGGCAGCTTTTCGATGCCTTCAGCCAGCAAGGCTGCCATCTTGTTTGCATGGGTTGCCATGTTTAGCCAAAGATCATCTTTAAGGTACGCCGCCATCTGGGCACCGAGAAATCTGCCCTTGGACATGAGTTGACCAGCTCTCTTGCGCATGAAGGGGAGATTTGCGGCGAGAGCTTCATCGAAAACGATCACAGCCTCCACGCCCATCGCACCATTCTTCGTCGCACCAAAAGAAAGCACATCCACGCCCGCCTTCCAGGTCATCTCAGCGGGGCTGCAGCCCAGTGACACCAACGCGTTGGCAAACCGCGCACCATCCATATGCACACGCAGTGAGTGCTTCTTTGCCAGCGCAGACAGCGCCTCAATTTCAGCAATCGAATAAACCGTCCCTGACTCCGTAACCTGAGACAGGCTGATCGCCTGAGCTTGCGGATGATGAACGATCCCTTGAGCAAATCCTTCAAGACCCTGTTTGATGGCCATCGGGGCGAGCTTCCCATGCTCTCCGCCGAGCGGCAGCAATTTGGCCCCATGCATATAGAACTCCGGAGCTCCACACTCGTCTGTATGAACATGAGCGCGCTCATGCACAAAGACTGCGCCATGTGGCTGCGTGATCGCGGCAAGGTTGAGCGCATTGGCGGCAGTCCCAGTCGCCACCAAAAAGGCAGATACGTCTCTCTCAAAAATCTCGGAGAGGCGTTCACAGGCTTCCCGCGTGAACTCATCCGCCCCATATCCCGGAGCCGCCCCCTCATTTGCAACACCCAGCGCAGACATAATCTCCAGCGCAACGCCGCTGCCATTATCACTCGCAAATTTCATGAAATTCCCCTGAGACGACCCGCCACATGCAATGAAACTGATTAATCTCTATATGCTAATGGTCGTTCCGTCTTCAGGAAAACAAGCCCATGTCCGAGCACCGAAAACCGTTTCGAGAGCCTCTCCACCCCTCAATCAACGAGGCGCTGATTGAGGAGCTCGTACGCACGTTTTACGCGAAAATCCGTGCCGACAAGGAACTCGGGCCGATTTTTGGGAATGTGATCACGGGAGACTGGGAGCCTCATCTTCAAAAGATGTTCTCCTTCTGGTCATCCCTGACCATGCTGACCGGTCGCTACAAAGGCCAGCCCATGGTCGCCCACATGAAACTCAAAATGGTTGAGCCTCAACATTTCGACAGATGGCTTTCCCTGTTTCGCGAAACAGCAGGCGAGGTCTGCCCTCCCCCGGCTGCCGCAATCTTCATTGACAAGGCAGAACGTGTCGCTGAAAGCCTGAGGCTCGGCATGTTCTTCAAGCCCGAGGAAGCGGCAGCAAAAAATTCGCTGCCGCCTGCATAAGCTTGCGTGGCGCAATCAAACAGCGTTTGCAAAGATCATCAGACCATAGACTGCAAAAGCCGCCATTGAGATGGTGGTGAATGCCATGCCTGCCGCGCGTCCAGCGCCCACACCACCGCCCGATCCCACAAAGTTGGCGGCGTGGATCAAACGTCCAAGAACCAGGCTCGCACCACCAGCAAGCATGAGCCAGGAAGGCGCCCCAGCCAGTTCCGCGAGTGCCATGGCGATCAAGACGATTGGCACGGTTTCCGTGAAATTGCCGTGGGCACGCATGCGCCGCAGCAATACATCGTCATCACCATGCATAAAATTGATGCCAACCTTGCCACGATAGACGCCCACCAGGGTGGTCAGGGCAATCTGAATGAAGATCAACACGCCTGCGAACAGAGCTGTGAGGTAAAGGGTCATAGCAATCTCCTGAGCTGCAGATAGACGCAGGCACACAAACGTGCCCGCCCTTGGTGGAAAACCATGAGCCCCTCAGGCCTGAGGGGCTTCATAGGAGATGAACGCAATGCTCGCGCCAAACGGATCGCGGATTGTCGCCATACGCCCGACACCTGGTGCGTCCGCAGGTGCACTCACCTCCTCGGCGCCAGCTTTCACCGCCGCGTTGAAACGCTGATCCACATCATCAACCGTAATGTAGACAACCCAGACCGGGTCATTGGACGGTGTGTTAGGAATGCCGCCGATCGGACCTTCACCGACCATGATGCCCGGATAGCTTGAGCCGTCCTGCATCGGCATATCGACCACATTCCATCCAAGCACGCCTTCATAGAACTTCCGCGCTGCCGCAGGGTCAGTGCTGTTATGGGCAATCCAACTTGGCATGCCGTGGGTTGTTGTGGGGTTCGTTGTCATGTCTCTCTCCCTTGTTCGTTTCGAGCCCGTGCCCGATCACCCCAAGGACGCGTGGAGAAAGCCCAACCCGACAAGCACGACTTACTTTTTGAGAGAGGAAAGACGGCCTTGAATATAGTCCCGTTCCGCACCTGACGGCCCAAGCATAAGCGCCTTTTCATACGCCTCTCGGGCGGCTGCCTCCTCACCCAATTCGGCGCAAAGCGCGCCACGGGTTGAGTGAAAATAGAGGTAGTTCTGTAGATCTGCCGCGATAGACTCCATGCCTTTAAGCGCCTCTGCTGCACCTTTCACTTTAGACGCAGCGACCAATCTGTTGAGGGTCACCACCGGCGAGGGCTGCACCTGTTCCAAGGCTCGGTAGAGACGTTCAATCTCCGACCAGTCCGTCTCTTCTGCATTTGGCGCGGCACAATGAACCGCGGCAATTGCCGCCTGAATCTGAAAAGCGCCGGGACGTCCACGACGCAGCGCCTTTTCCACCAACACCTGACCCTCGGCAATTGCGGATCGATCCCAAAGACTGCGGTCCTGTTCATCCAGAGGTACAAGCGTCTCAGACACATCCTGCCGGGCGGAACTGCGCGCATGGTGCAAAAGACAGAGCGCGAGCAACCCCATCACTTCTGGTTGCGCGGGGAAAAGCTGCAGAAGGAGTCGCGTAAGGCGGATCGCTTCTTGGCAAAGCGCATGTCGAATGTGGTCCGGGCCACCATGGGAAGAATATCCCTCATTAAACAAGAGGTAGAGCATCACCAGAACGGCGTTTAACCGTTTCGCCCGCTCCTGCGGAGATGGCGTTTCAAGTGTCGCAGCCACAACCGCGGCCTTTTTCTTGGCCCGCGTAATGCGCTGTTCCATGGACTTCGGCTTCACGAGAAAGGCCCGCGCGATTTCCTCAACTGAAAAGCCGACAACCACTTTCAGCGCAAGTGCCAACTGATCCTGGACCGATAGCTCATCATGGCAGCACATGAAAAGAAGCCGGAGCACATCGTCCCGATAGTCAGACATATCAATCGCTTCTGCATAATCGGCTTCAACGTCGCCCAGGTCTGCCTCAATCCCGCTCTCTTCAACCACGGTCCGTTCTGTCTCGCGCCGACGAAGCGCGTCTATACCAGCATTTCGACCGACCAGGATGAGCCAGGCGGTGGGGTCTCTCGGCACCCCGTTGTTCGCCCATGACTTAATCGCCCGCATGCAGGCATCCTGATAAGCATCCTCAGCCAGGTCGACAGTTCTGAAATAGCGCGTGAGCGCCGCCATCGCACGGGGCCGCGCAGCGGTAAAGTGACGAGAGAGAGGTGATGACTTAGCCATCTTCAGCAGCGATCACCTGCCCTGGGCCAAACCAGCTGATCGGCCTCACTTCGACAGATGCGATATCCAATGGCAACAGTTTAGCAGCCTCAATAGCTTCCTCAATCGTGTCGCACTCAATTGTGTAGAACCCGAGCAAATGTTCTTTTGTTTCAACAAAAGGGCCATCAGTCACAACCGGCACGCCCCCTTGCTCCCGCAATGTCACCGCCGTTGCTGTCGCATGGAGCTTGGCCGCCGGACCGTTTTGCTTCTCCTCCGCCAGACGGCCCTGAAGGGCATAGTGTTTACTCATGACCGCTGCCTGCTCGTCCTCAGTTAGCTGATCGAACGTTCCGTCTTCCCCGAATATCAAAATTGAATACAGCATGGTCCCTCCAAAATTGGCCAGTTCATAGGACGGGCGGACACGGCGAAATCCGACATCACAGCAATTCGCACCGACAAGCTGGTCAAACATATGGCCTATTTTTGAAAAAGCTGAGCGTTTTCGCAGTTTCCAGCCTCATCCCAGAAATCGGCAAGATCTTAAGCGAGAGCAGCGCCACCTTTGGTCGCAACACCAAAGGAGATTTCCAGATGCATCAACTCTTGCAATGGTTCGGCCCGCTCCTGGGGATGAGCTTGTTTTTCCTAAGCCCCGCCCAGGCGACATCACCCGACCATGAAAAACTCGTCGGCACCTGGGCAACACAAGGGTATGGGGCACAGGTTCTCATCACGCCATGTGGCAACGCGGGAGAGGAGCTGTGTGGGCAGATCATCTGGCTTTGGACGGATCGCGATGCCGAAGGGCGGTTGTTAACAGACGACCAAAACCCAACTGCACATCTGCGAGAGCGACCACTTATCGGCACACCTATATTTCGGAACTTCGCGCGCCTTCGCGACGGACGCTGGCAGGGCGACGGAATTTACAACCCGGAAGATGGCAATACTTACGCAGCATCGCTGAAGCCCCGCCCGGATGGAACTCTGAACGTGACCGGCTGCGTGCTGGGCATCTTCTGTCAGACCCAGATCTGGCGGCGACCGCAATCCATCTGCCCCGCAACCATCACCCAAACCCACAAGGATTAGGACTATCGGATGAAAAAACCTCAATTCATCGCCCGCCAAGGCCGCCAACCATCCGGCCTCTTTGGCTCCTTAGTTGGGCGTATCATGTCGAAGGAAACCGCCGCCGCGAACGACATTGCCATCGCGCTGCTAAACGTGTCTCCGGGTGATCGGGTGCTGGATGTCGGCACAGGCCACGGCGCCGCGCTCGCCACTCTCGCAACACTTAACGATCCAGGTTCTTTGGATGGTATCGACTTTTCACCCACTGCCTTGAAGATCGCCAGAAAGAAAAACAGACTGCTCTTGAAATCAGGAAGGCTTCATCTGCACGAAGGGGCGAGCGACGCCATGCCTTATGCCGACCAGAGCTTCGAAAAAACCCTGACCATGCACACGATCTACTTCTGGGAGGATGCAGCCGCCCATTTCAAAGAGATTTTTCGGGTGCTCGCGCCCGGCGGACGTTTCGTGGTCGGATTTCGGCCGGGAGATGACGCACGCGCAGCTTCAATCTTCCCTGGCAACATCTACGCGTTCCGCACCATTGCCGACGTCAAACAGCTGCTTGAGAAGACAGGGTTTCGCATCGCAGAGACAGAACGACGGGACGATCGTAAATCTATCCTCAGTTGGATTGCTGCCGAACGGCCAGGCTCCACCTAAGATGCGCAAAGTTTAGAGGCCCATCAGGAAATCATGGACTGGGCGAACGGTCGTGAAAGCAGACATGGCCTGTTTAACCGCATCCTGACCTGTCGCTTTGCCATGTCCCTTAGTGTCGATCCAGGCACCAAGTCCCTTATATTGCAACAAATGGGCATAGGCCGGGTCGACATCATAGCCGGAGGGTATCCGCTTCAGATCAGGCTCACTCAACCGGCAACCCTTTTTGACAAGAGACGTCATGACCTTCTCTAGGATCGCGGCACGTTTGGGGTCGCACACAGCGGCGCGGTAATGCTCAAGCGCCTGCTTGTCAAAACCCATCGCACCCGCACCGTAGAAGACGCCCTTTGTTTCAAGGGAGAAATAGAAACCGGAATGGGTGCCCCGGCCTGTCTTCCCTGGCTTTCCGAAAAATGCCATGCGGACATGGGTATTGTAGGGGGTCTTATCTTTGGAAAAGCGAACATCACGATGAATGCGGAAAAGCTTTGGGACGACCTCTCCACCGAGCTTTTTCTCTAGCGCCGCCTGAACCTCGCTCAGGAAGTGCTCAGCGGGAGCTTTCACATTCTGCTCATAGGTTTTCCTATTGTCGCCAAACCACTCACGTGAATTGTTTTTCTCTAGGTCTTTTAGAAATTTGATCCCCGCCTTTGGAAAACCTTCAAACCCGCCGCCCATGTGCGCCTCCCAATCATTTCAGAACCATCTTTCACTTAAAGACGGCTCCGTCATCTGAAATCCGACAGACAGGACCATTTAGGAGCAAAACGCAAAAAAGCCCGGTCGAGATATCTCCACCGGGCTTCTTGTTACCAGATTGGTCTAGAGAAGAACCTCTGCACCGATCATCAAGATCGCCGCCCAGGACACAAGGTAAACCGGTGTCCGGAGATAGGGCACACCTGCGATATAGACAATCGCATGCAGAACCCGAGCGTAGAAGAACACAGCCGCCCATTGTGCAACTTCTGCGGCGCCTGTCTCTAACAATGCCGCTGCAACAACTACAGCGATAAAGGCTGGCATGGTTTCTACCATGTTGAGGTGGGCCCGCTGCGCACGTTGTGCCCAAAGAGGAGGCTCGGGCTGACTGGCAGGAAACCCTTCTGGATAATTGTTCAGAAAATCCAACGGTCCCCAAACAAAAAGTCGAGCAACAATATAAGGCGTCCAAAGTAGAACAGTGAGGACACCGCTTAGGGCGAGATAAATAAATACGTCTTGCATGATCTTTTCCCAGAAATGCGCGTGAAGTTAGGAGGCGAAGCCGCCGTAGATGACTTCAAGCTTGTTGCCGAAAGGATCGCGAACAAAGCCTGTGTAAACATCCGGCATTGGATAATCGGGCCGTGGACCGGGTTCCCCGGCACACACACCGCCGACCTTCAACGCGGTCGCGTGGAAGGCGTCGACAGCTTCCTTAGAAGAGGCTTTAAAGCAGATATGAACGCCGTTGCCCGCGGTCGCAGCCGCACCATCGTTTGGCAGCATAATGAGAAACTGGACAGCGCCATTGCCATAGGCAGCAAAGCCGTCCGTGGCAGCGAGACATGCGCAGTCGATAGTCTCCATCACGGCATCGTAGAATTTTTTGCCTTGGTCAATGCTGGGCACGCCAACGCTCAGGTGGTCGATAATGTTCATCGAAATAGTCCTAAAGTAGAGAAACGGAGGCGAGGAGAGGACGAGCCTCTCCTCATCAGTTTTAGAGATCGGTTGCGGCTGTGTGCTCGATCTTGGTCCAGTTGGTTGCAGCCTTCGAGATCGTGCCTGCGCGATCCTGATTGAACGCTTGGAAGATTTCTTCGTTCAGGAAGACGTAGAGCTTGCCGTCAACAACGGCCGCAAACTGCGGGTCGCCATCGAACTTCTTGCCGACAGAAACACCAAACGTGCAAAAACCACCATTCTGAGGAACATATTTCTCAGGGTTGGCTGTAAACGCGTTCATGTTGGCTTCGGATGAGAAGTAGTAAGCAACACCCTCATGGACTGCTGTGTAAGGCGCTGCACCGTCCAGCCGGTTGCCGAGCTCGATGAAGGCAACAGGGTCCACGCCATGAAGGCCAAGCGGCGCACCAGCGGCGGTGAGACCCGCAGCGACATTGTTTTCGTCGGCGGCAAGTGCAGGAGCCGTCGTTGCCATGGCGGCCAGAGCAATAGCGGCAAGTGTGAGTGATTTAGACATCCCAGAATCTCCTTGAATGGGGTTCGACATCAACGAGGATCTAGGTGCGCCCGTCAGGACGAATTATCAATCGAACAACAGTTGTTTGGGACTAACCGCAAACCACTTGGGACGAATTGCAAAAAAGAAGGAAATTTGGGAAGGAAATGTCCGGCGATCTATGCCTGCGCACGCCGATAGGCACTGGGTGCGACCCCGAACTTGCCGGAAAAGGCACGACTGAAAGCAGCCGAGGATTGATAGCCGGACCGGCTGGCGACTTCCTGCATACTGCATTGCGACCCTTCGAGCAGCGAAAGGGCTTTTTGCAATCGCCAGTCAGAAAGATAGGCCATGGGACCTGTCCCCATCAGCTGCCTGAAACGTTCCGCAAAACGGCTTCGGGACATGCCGACTTCTGATGCAAGCCGTTCAACAGTCCAGGTTTCTGCAGGTGCGCCATGAATGACTTGAAGGGCTCTGCCAATCTGCTTGTCCTGAAAAGCCTCAAGGACAGACGCGAGCTGAGGACTCTGACTAACCCCCACCCGCAGCAGTTCAATAAAGACAATCTCAGACAGCCGGGTGACCGATGCTGCCGATCCCATTTCAGCAGAGAAAGCCCGCCGAACAAGCACGCGCAGCATTTCATCGAGCCAGGGTTCGCGCGCCCGCATCGAAGTTGTCGTCACAAGATAATCAGGAAGGGCTCTGAGCACGGGGTGGTCAGCCCCTGGTCGAAACACGAAATGTCCGCAGACCATCTGCGTGGAAGCGTCCTTGTCTCCTGCTCCAACAGCGAGCACGCCCTCCCCGTCATATCCGACATCGCTCAGAACCGTCTCCAGATCCGGCGCGGACGTACAGGCCTGATCAGCAAGAATATGAGAGCGCCCACGAGGAATAAGAACCAAGTCACCGGGACCAAGCACAACGGAGGTTCCATCGGAAAACTGCACATGAGTGCTTCCCTGGACCACAAGGTGAAACCGCGCCGCCTGCTCGAGATCGGGCACAGTGACCGCCCACTGATCAGAAAAGTCCGTGCGGAAATAGAGCACACCTTTCAGATTGAGCGTATCGAGGATGTCATCAAGAATATCCATGAGAGCAATGTTGCTTCTCCGTCGGGCGGTTGCAACCGACTTGCAGGATCACATTTCCGCGAACGGCAACTCCGCAGCGCCTATTTCGGCGGCAGGCTCCCTGCAAATTGTGCGGCAAAAGAAATCCAGTCTTTAAGCCCGGTCTCAATGCAGGCATCCGCTTCCACCCAGACCATGCCGCCCATGCGTCGCCCGTTAAAATCAATGACCACAGCACCGGGTCGTGTCAGCGCCTCTGCTTCCAGGTCCTTACCGACACGAAACATAAACCGTCCCACCTCCACGCCACAGAGCATGTTGCCGTTCAACATCCAGCAAAAACCGCCAAACATCTTCTTCTCTGAAATTCCCTTTCGGCGCTTTAATGCTTCGCGCATCAGGTCCGCAAGATGAGGATCATAAGCCATGAGCTGTCCTTTGCATGTGAGAAATCATGTCTAGGACGCACATCGCTCGCCCAATCCGACACAGGGCCTTGGCGACGACTTGGCAGCCTTCTATCTCCAGGCATCCGGATCAAACGGTCCTGCCCACCCATAGGTCTTCAGGTCGATCCGCCCACTGGCACGCCAGATAATGCCTTCTTTACGCAGCAGGTCACCTTGCAAGGTCTCACCACCCCCTTCGGCGCGGACGCTGATCTTTCCTTGCGAATTCACCACCCGGTGCCACGGCACCTTTTTGGCGCTCCTGCCATCAAGGGCACCCAGCGCCTGCCCCACCTGCCGCGGACCACACCCGACAATCTTGGCAAGTTGCCCATAGGTCGCAACCTGGCCAGCAGGTATTTCAGCAATGAGTTTATAGAGGCGCGTATAGTCCATTATCTGCCGACGCTATCGCAACAACCCGTTCAACGCCATGTCCACATGTGCTTCCATGAACGCATCCAGGTCGAGCGGCGCAACAGGCTCAAACGTCATTTTCCAGACTGCTGCGAAAATCGCCGGGCCCATTATGATATTGGGCATCTTGCTCATGGGGCTGTCTCGAAACTCGCCTTGCTCAATCCCCCGTTGAACAATCCGCTCAATTAGAGCCATACCTTTTGAAATTGAATCACGATAATAGTTAGCCGGGATATCCGGGAAGCGCGCACCCTCCGCGATGATGATCCGCAGCAGCACGCGAGCATCAGAGGCAACGATTTTCTCATAAATGACCTTTAGCACGAGCTTCAACAACTCGTCCGTTGGGCCGCCGTACCCATCAACCAATTCTTCGACATTATCGAGAGTTGAAATGATGCGGGATGTCACCGCTGCCTGAAAAAGCGCTTCTTTATTGTCGAAATAGCGATAGATCGTTCCTTTAACGACGCCAGCACGTGCCGCCACGTCAGCAAGACGAGCCCCGGCAAACCCTTTCTCCGCAAATTCTGCGAGCCCAGCTTCAATAATCTCTGCCGGGCGAGCATCTTTTCGCCTTTGCCTTTTCTTCGGCGCTGCCTCTCGGGACACTGTTTTTGGTTTTGTCATAATCAGGTCTGGATTCTCATCATCACTTCACCTATATATTAATGACCCAAGGGTCATTAATAGTCAAGATAGCAATCGAAACCAACCATAGGGATGAAGAAAATGGCGCAAACGCCCAAAGAGTCGACAGAGGGTGCCGACCTCCCCTTGGAAGCCGTTGATCGCTCCATGGATACACAGATGAACAAAACCAATGCGCTCTGGGCTAAAGCAAAAAGCTTCCGGATCATTCCCATCCTCATGATCTGTGTCGCGTTTGGCGGCATTATGGGTCTCTACTTTCAGCCTCCTGGACTCCAGCTCGCAATGCGGACGCTTGACCTGGAACCAGGAGCGGGCACCTCAAGCCCCATAGCGGTCCCTCTCAATCACACCATCATCGCGGAGATTGATCCCTCGGCCACCCCTGGCCCCGATACGGTCATTGGCCTAGGTGCTCTACTACCCGATGGAGATGTCGCAACAATCGCCCCGCCCTTTGGCGCAGGCGATGCGCGCGTAACGACATTGGTTGTCGATGAAGGCGACCAGGTAACCGTCGGTGACACCCTCGCCGTTCTGGACAATGAAGCGCAGTACAAAGCAGCGCTTGAAGCGGCGGAGGCTAATGTCGCACTCAAACAAGCAAACCTGGAACAGACACGCACGTCCATTGAGGCCAGTCTAAATGAAGCGCGCGCAAGCCTCGGCAGTGCTGAGGCAGCAGCATTGAACGCGCGCAAAGACTATGAACGCGCGCAATCTCTCATCCAGCGTGGAAGCATTTCAGAAGCCGTACTGGACCAGCGGCGAGCAACCAGCGACCAGGCTGCCAGGGCTGTAGAACAGGCCCGCGCCACACTCTCCCGCTACGTGGGCGAAATAGACAGCCAGGTTGATGTTGTGGTTGCTGCACGGAGCTACGATGCTGCAAAGGCAGAGCTCACACAGGCTGAGCGGGACCTGGAAAAAGCCTATGTCCGCGCGCCCATCACTGGCACGGTCCTCAAAATTCATGTTCGTCCGGGAGAAAAGCCGGGCGCCGAGGGCGTCATGAACATTGGCAATATCGAGCGCATGACGGCGAAGGTCGAGATTTATCAAACCCAGATTGGGGACGTGACATTGGGTGACACTGTAAGCATTACGGCGAATGCCCTCCCCACGCCTTTGCAGGGCAGCGTCTCGCACATAGGCCTGGAGGTGGAACGACAAACCTTGATTGACGATGATCCAGCAGCAAACACAGATGCACGCATCGTAGAAATAACTGTACTGCTCAACGACACTTCGTCTGACATTGCCGCGCGATATACAAATCTTCAGGTGGTCGCGACAATCCAAACAGCGAATGGCTCATGACAGCTCTGCTCACAACACTCCTCGGCAGGCTGCCCATTGGCTGGCTACAGCTGAAACATAACAAGTCACGGCTTGCAGCAGCGATCGCCGGAGTGGCATTCGCCAACATTTTGATCTTTATGCAACTGGGCTTCCTCGGCGCGCTGGTTGAGACCACCAAACTCCCTTATCGGCCCATGGTGGCGGACATTCTGATTTCCGCATCCGATGCAAACACGCTTTCGGACGGCAGCAATGTGGCACGCCAACGGCTTTATCAGGCGCTTGCTGTTCCTGGTGTCGCCGACGCGAGTCCCTTCTATCTCGGGAAATTCGACTGGCAGCGCGACAATGGAACGACCGTCAACTTCCAGGTCTTTGGCATTGATCCCACGAAGCAGATCTTCAACGATCCAGAGATCGACAAGGCTCGGGCACAGCTGCAACTTCTCGATACCGCCCTTCTCGACAGATCAGCCCGCAACATTGAGCCTGAACTCGCCGCCAGTATTGATGGGGGGATGCCACACCGGTTTGAGGCCAACGGGCGAACCTTAAGTGCCGTGAGAACCTTCTCAATCGGCGCGGGCTTCGAAGCAGACGGCTATCTCATCGTGTCGGACCAAACCTTCCTGCAAATGTATCCACAGCGCACCGCTGGTGCGCCAACCCATATCCTGGTCACAGTAAAGCCGGGTGTATCACCACAAACAGTTGCGCAAAATCTGCGGAGCGCAATCCCGGAACAGGACGTCATCATTCGAACGGTTGACGAAGCTGCAGCCGCTGACGAGGCCTATCAGACCACAGAGCGCCCTGTCGGCGTGATCTTCGGCTTCGGCGTCATCATTGGCGTACTCGTTGGGCTCATCATCGTCTACCAGGTTCTCTCAACTGATGTGGCTGATCACCTGCGTGAATATGCGACCCTCAAAGCCGTTGGATATAAGCAGAGCTTCTTCCTCAGCATCGTCTTTGAAGAAGCGATCATCCTGGCCATCTTTGGCTTCATACCAGGAGTCCTGTTTGCCTTAGGGCTCTATGATGTCCTGACCAGCGCAACGGGTCTACCGGTCGAGATGACAGGCACGCGGGCCATAGCGGTCCTGTTTGGAACCAGCGCCATGTGCCTTATCTCCGGCGCCATCGCCACAAGAAGACTGGCCGGCGCCAACCCCGCCGACCTGTTTTGAGGGCCGCATGAAACTGTTCAACAAAGACATTGCCCAGACATCAAAGGCCGCGATACCACCCGGCCAGCAGAGTCCCATTCACATTAAAGGGCTCAATCACTGGTTTGGGTCTGGCGAAGCTCGTAAGCAGGCTCTATTCAACATCGACCTCACCATAGAGCGTGGGTCACTCGTCATCCTCATGGGCGCGTCAGGCTCCGGCAAAACGACAATGCTCACCCTCGCGGGTTGCTTGCGGGACGTACAGGATGGCAGCGTGCAACTTCTCGGTCAGGAGTTAAACGGCGCGGACGAAAACGTACTCGTAGCCTGCCGGCGGCGCCTGGGCTTCATCTTCCAAGCGCACAATCTTCATGAAAGTCTGACGGCAATGCAAAATGTCCGTATGGGGCTTGATGTGCACGGCCCCCAGGCTCGCAAGGACTGGAAGGCACCAGCGACCCATCTCCTCAATCTAGTAGGCCTCGGTGACAGGCTCGACTATTTGCCGGGAAATCTGTCCGGCGGGCAAAAACAACGCGTCGCCGTCGCCCGCGCACTGGTTGGCAATCCGGACATTGTGTTTGCAGATGAACCCACCGCCGCTCTCGACAAGGAGAGTGGTCATCAGGTGGTAAGCCTCCTAAAGCGCCTCGGCACAGAGCGTAACACCACCACCTTGATGGTGACCCACGACAACAAGGTGCTGGAGATGGCCGACCGGATCATCACCATGGAGGACGGCCGCATTGTGAAGGATGAGGCTATGCAGCGCTAAATTTGGCTGTTTTTGGCGTATCAGCGCATCCACGTCTCTGGACTTTTCATGAGCCCCCTTCAGCGCTAACCTTTCTTCAAACGGGGGAAGACACATGACATATGCACAAGGCCGCTTCATTCACGACGCAGACAGCCACTTGATGGAATTGAGTGATTGCCTCGATCCCTACCTGGAGAAAAAGCTGCTCGAGCGCTATCGCGCACTTCCCGCCTATCAGGAAAAACGCCGCCGAGAGACATGGGCCGAGACGGCACGCGCAAAACACAAAGACCCCGAGTTTCGTGCCGACATGGGCGAACAGATCATGTTGCGCAAAGACTTTGATGCCCAAGGCTCTTTCCTTGCAGCCGATCGTCCCGCTGCTCTTGATGCTATGGGCTTTGCAAGTCAGCTTGTCTTCACCACCTTCTGCCTTGGCAATTTCGGGCTGGATCAGGGGAGCGACATGGAGCTCTGCTATGCGGCCGCTGATGCTCACAACCGCATGATGACCGATTTCTGTTCTGTTGATCCGAGGCTTCTCGCAACAACCTACATTCCCCTAGAGGACTTTGATCGGGCGAAGGCTTGCACAGAAGCGGCGCTCAAAATGGGAACCAAAGCTCTGATGGTGCCCTCCCTCTGCCCACAAAACCATGCGCCCAGCCACATTGCGCTCGATCCCGTATGGGCCATGGCCGAAGAAGCAGGTATCCCCGTTCTCTTCCATGTTGGCGGTGAGGAGAAGCTCAATCTAACTTACAAAGAAAACGGTCTGCCGCCGGTTCCGGATTTTCACGGCGGTGACGACAACTTTACCTCGGTGAGTTACCTGCCTATCCCCAACGCGGTGATGCAGACGCTTGCGACCCTGATTTTCGATGGCGTCTTTGATCGTTTTCCAAAACTTAAATGGGGCGCTATTGAACTCGGCGCCTCCTGGCTACCTGGCTGGATGCGGGCTATCGACTCCGCGGCTCATGCTTTCGTTCGCAATGAAGAACGCCTGCAAAAACTCTCCGACAAGCCGTCAAACATCGCCCGTCGCCAACTACGCGTCGCGCCCTACCCACATGAAGATGCAGGTTGGATTATTGAAAACTCCAGCGAGGAGATGTGCCTCTTCTCCTCTGACTTCCCACATGTAGAAGGCGGACGTAATCCACTGAAACGCTTTGACCAAAGTCTCGAAAACATCACGTCAGACATCCGAGAACGCTTCTACTCAGACAACTTTGTGGACCTGATGGGTGCGGGTCTCCCGCAAAACCTGCGGCGCCCACCAGAATTGAACGTCGCGTCCTAGATGCTTGTTCACAAGAACAGCAATCAACCGCCAGTCAAAAATGATTAACGGTCGGTCGTGAATCTTGTCTTGATTATGAGCTGAACTCTTACATATTCGATTGACCGTGAGCGCAGCAAACGTCACCCACGGACAAATTTGCTCTCGCTGTTTGGTCGCGCTCTCCAAGCGGCGCAGTCTGGGGAGAAGCTGATGTCGGCGATCATTCTTGTGGGATTGGGCCTACTCGTCGTTTGGTATATTTGGGAGCTGCAGCACCGCAAAACCCGCGCAATGTCAGGCGGGCTCCACTCTGACATCACACTGCCCCATGAGCAGGAGTGGGAGCTCTACCACAATGACTTCTCGCTTTGCTCCAAGAAGAGCCGCGTATGTCTCGCCGAACTTGGTATTCCTTACAAACCTCACCACATCGACCTCATCGAAACTGGGTCCTACGAAACACTCTCCCGGCACTACCTCAAAGTGAATCCTGGCGCGATTGTTCCCGTCCTCGTTCACAATGGGCACCCGATCTATGAGTCCCACGATCAGCTTGAATATGCTGCCGCACACTCATCTGACCCCAATCTTCTTGTGCCACAGGATGTTGCAAAGCGGGAGCTGATGGACCATTGGGTCCACAAATCGTCTCTGATCGGCGACAATCCACTGGACGCTATCAACGAGACAGCGGGAAATGCAGTTCCGGGTCTCACAACTCCCATTTTTGCGGCAATGGTCAAGCACATACCCACAAGGCGCATTCTGACGGGGCTCCTGTTTCACAGATTGAAAGTGCGGGCTGTCTTTTTCCTCGCCCTCAAACTGTTCGGACTGAAAAACCTAGCCAAAATGAAACCCGTTATCGCATTGCTTCACAGCTCCAAGAAAGCAATGCAGATACATTTCGATGAGCTGGAAGCCGCGCTTGCAAACTCCGGCGGTCCCTGGATTGTGGGCGATCAATTCACCTTAGCCGATGTCGGTATCATGGTGATCTTCGACCGTCTGCGCGAAGGCGACTGGCTGGACGAGTTCCTCATTGAAGCTCGTCCGCATGTGAGGGCCTACTGGAAGGCTCTCCAAGACCGGCCAAGCTATCAAGCCGGAGTAGCCGACCACATGCACCCAATGGTGACGCAGGGTACGCAGGACATTGTCGATCTGAAACAGAGCGACCAGACCTTCAGAACCGCAATGACAGGATCGTAGCAAGGATCTATTGGCGGCCAGGCCTCCGGACGGCTAGTCTTCTCATAAAGTCTCTCATCAAACTCGGTTGAGAGAAAACGGGGAGAGAAAGCATGTCTATGTGGAAAAACGATGAATGGCTGAACCAACGCACCGAAGACATCCTCGATCCCGGTCGTGAAATCGTCGACCCCCACCACCACCTTTGGCATCAGGAAGCAACGCTCTACGATCTTGAAGACTTGTGGGACGACACGGGCAGCGGACATAACATCACCCAGACGGTGTTTGTGGAATGTGGTTCAAGCTATAGGGGCACAGGGCCTGACCACCTCAAGCCTGTTGGCGAAACAGAGTATGTCGCAGAGCGCGCCAGACGCTCAGCGAGCACGGACAGGAAGGCAACCATTTCCGGCATCGTCGCCAGGGCCGACCTCGAACACAACAACCTGGATGAAATTCTCGACGCCCATGCAGAGGCAGGTGGTGATCTCTTCAAAGGCATTCGCCATGCAGGTGCGCATGCCCATCACCCCGAAGTACTCTCCATCCCCGGCGGCGCACCGGCCGATCTCTATGAACGTCCTGCATTTAGACAGGGCGTTGCCCGTCTGGGTGAACGCGGCCTCACCTATGACACCTGGCATTACCACTATCAGAACAAAGCGTTTCGCGATCTCGCAAGAGCTGTCCCCGGCACTGCCATGATACTGGATCACTTTGGTACCCCGCTTGGCGTGGGACCCTATGAAGAAAAACGCGAAGAGATATTTGCCGCATGGAAAGACGATGTGGCGGCCATCGCCGAGTGCCCAAATGTCGTGGCGAAAATCGGCGGCCTCGCCATGCCGGATAATGGCTTTGGTTGGAACACGCGATCTACGCCGCCTTCATCAGACGAATTTGCAGAAGCTCAGTCACGCTACTACCTGCATATGATCGCCTGTTTCGGCCCGGAGAGGTGCATGTTCGAAAGCAATTTCCCGGTAGATCGGCTTTCAATCAGCTATCCCATTCTCTGGAACGGCCTGAAGAAGATCGCAAGCAGCTTCAGCGATGCAGAGAAAGACCAGATGTTCTCTGGCACCGCAAAGCGCGTCTATCGCCTCTAGAGAATTTCCAAAAACTCTAGTGGGAAAATTTATCTGAGTTCTTGAGCATGTAAGCTGCCCCGTGCGGCAGATTGAGCGCAGCATGCTCCCCAAACAGACGCTCTTTCTGTCCGCCATAAATCTCACGGTTCGCGCCTAAAGGTGCAAGCTCTTGCGCTTTTTGGGTTGCCAGTGGCAATAGCTCATCAAGCTCTGACACATATTGCACGATGCCAGCCTCCAGGGCTTGGGGCCCTGCCCAACGCCGCGCGAGCTGCACAGTTTCGAAAAAGGCGTTGGCTGGAACTTTGTGACGGAAGAGCGCCAACTCTGGTTCGGGAATTTTCATGCCGAGCTGCACCTCATTGGCACATACAAAACCGCGATCCACCCGCATCACACGAACATCATGGCAGAGCGACATCATAAAGCCGGCGCCAAAGGCATGGCCGTTAATCGCGCAAACTGTGGGAACAGGAAGCGTGATAATGCGCCCCATCAGCGCCATAAACTCTCCGCCAAAAACCTGTCGATCGCCGCCGTCGGGATGTTCGTCCGGCGCCTGCACCCAATCTAAATCCAGACCATTGGAGAAAAACTTCTCATTGGCAGAGCGAGTTACGAGAGCCGCAGCCCCTTCAGACGCCTCAACCTCGTCAAGCGCCTGAGCCACTTCGCGCACGAATGTTGTATTCCACCGGTTTTCCCCTGCATCCATTGTCAGGGTGAAAACGTCTGCATCCCGTTCCAACTTAATCATCCGTCACGCTCCGATTGGTGAGTTCCCACTCGTCTTCTACTTGAGCGCAAGCTTCTAATAAGAAACAAGGAACAGCAACCTAAGAATGCGTAAACCATGGACATCAAAAACCAACAGCCCCCGCATAGCTCTAGACGAGGGGTTGAGGACACCAAATGAACCGAGATCACATATAGGGCAGATGAAAAGGTCACTAACCGCCTAGAGAAAGAACCGCCAAATTTGGCTCGAGTGAACCGCCCAAGGCGCCCGACGCGAAGACAATCAGGAACGACAGCAGTCCCAGCACACAGAAAAGCGCAACCCGAAAACCTACCTCATAGACAACCCTTTGCTTCGTCCCCCCCTGAGGAGATCCGAAGTCCCTGTCGTTCAACCTATCACTCATGGTTACCCCCTCGGTCCGCAGCCCATCCAACAGCCATAACGCCGAGGGAGGGAAGCTTGCCGCCAAGCTGAGGGATCAATCTAACAAACGGCCATGCGGGGCGATGTCACCAAGGTGACAAATTCGGGCAATGCCGCGCAGATTTTTGACATGTGTTAATGCTGACCGGTAAAAACGCGCTGAAATTGGAGAAATCTCTGTAAGATTGGCATCCATCCACGACAGAAAAATCGCTAGGAATGGGATTCGGAAACAGACTAGCGACCGCTTTGGGGGAGAAGCAGTTTGGGAACGCGCCTTTCAGGCCAATCGGACATCATCGCATCGACGCTGGAGCAGGTTTCATTCTTCTCATCATGGCCTGCTGAAGCAATGAGTGTCCTTAAAAACACAGCAGAGCTTTGGCGTTTTGACAAAGGCGAGGCGCTCATTCCCGCTGGTCAAAATGTGGATGCTGTCATTGTGCTGGCTAAGGGGTCTGTTACCAACGACCGCACCTGGCCCAACGGCAAACACATGATGACCGCGGTCTTACGAACGCACTGGCCGCTTAAAGTTCACGCCGTATGGGACGGCCTGGAAGCGCCCTATGGACTCACCGCTCGAGAAGAATGTGTCGCCGTCTTTGTTCCACGGTCAACCTTCCTGGGTGTAGTGAACAACGATGTAAATCTTCTAACGCAAGTGATGACCTTGATCTGCAACCAACTCCGTCAGGAGATGATTGCTGTCCAGATGAAGACGGTGTTTTCTTTACGATGCCAGCTCGCCCTCTACATCTTCTACCACGCCCAGACCTCCTTCCACACCATCACGACCGATGAGATGAGTGCCGAAACAGTGCCGATGGATGTCACCCAGGACGAGTTCGCTGCCATGCTTGGCTGCTCGCGTCAGAAGGTGAATCGCCTGATGAAAGAGATGGAGCAGGATGGGATCATACATCGTCGCGGACGTCTGGTAGCAATCGCCGACCCCCTCCTTCTAATGGATGCTATGGAGGAAGATGAACCTCTCTCTCCAGAGCTGCGCGCCTTCATCGCAGAACAACGCGAACTCATTCTGAAAAAGGCGAGACGAAAAACCGACTAAATGTCTCTACTAAAAAAAGAGCGCGGACAGGCTCGGGACCGTCTCGCGCACCTCTTCAACCGCTTCATTGGGCATGGAGAGATTAAAAGTCGACGGAACGACAGGACCATATTGCGCAAGAATTGCGTCACGCGCAGGTGCATCAACCGGTGGTGCGGACGCATCCAACAAGTCTCCGTCCGTCCAGTGCTCAAGGATGAAGCCGGCCGGGTCCCTCCAGTAGTCATACATCTGACTGCCAAGAAGGTGTCGTCCGACACCCCATTCATGAGTATATTTTTCAATTGTTTTCATATGGAAATGGCCAGCCATCAGGTCGTCCACAGACTCTGTCAACTCATACCCGGCATGCCCGAAGGTCCCATGGAACTCAGCCTGATGGGGTGGCAGAGCCGTAATATTGATTGTGTGATGATCTGCTGGTGTGTCGCCCAAATCACAACGCATAAAGGCACCCATCAAAATGTCGCCAGGCGCGACAATATTGTCTGAGACCAAGAATCCCAGTGTTTGCGCGTACCAGTCCATGGACCGTTTGGCATCAGCCACATTGATCGCCGTATGCCCCAACCGCATGACGTTGGACGTCAGTTCGTAAACAAGCTTTCCATCATGTGCCTGCCATTCGTCAGCCGCCTTTCCAAACCGCTGAAGATGGTTTTGCCGCGGCTTGTCAAAGCCACTATTGAGAGCCGGGGCATGTCGCGCGGGAGAAGCAGTCCGCTCCATCCCATAGAACACCTCAACACCCAAACCATCAGGGTCGCTCAAGACGACCTTTTCGCCACCGCCTGGCTCCGTGCTTTGCACAATGTCGACATCAAAATGATCCGCAAGACGCTCAAGATCCGCACGCGCGCCCACCCGATAGCCCGAAGATACAAATTGATTTTCGGCGCCCTTGGTCGCGGCATATATGAAGGGGTCAGCCCCTGTCCCCTTAAAATAGATCGCATCGCCCGTCTCTAGGGCAGGCCGCATACCAAAATGCAGCAGATATTCTTTCTGCGCCTCTAGGTCAGCAAGTTCAAAACGAACAAATACGATGTCCACTACTTTACAAATTGGGTCAGCCATAGCTCAGCCCTCCGCTTCCTGATCCATTTCGTCCCACACGTCGGTTAGCACTGTGTTCGCGGTAATCGCTGTCGGCCAGCCGCTATAGTGTGCGAGGTGAAGGATGACCTCTTCGATCTTCTCTTTTGAAATTCCGAGATTGCGTGCGCCGCGGAAATGCAATCGCAGCTCGTGCTCCCGATTAAGGCTGATGAGCGAGGCCAGTGTGATGAGGCTGCGCTCTTCAAGCTCAAGGCCTTCACGAGTCCAAATCTTTCCAAAAAGAGCAGAAATAGTATGTGCCCGCAGGTCGTCACTAAGGGAAGGATTGGCTTTGGCTAACAGGCCAAGCTTCTCAACAATCTCCATCCCCGCTTTGAGTGTCGCCTCATTGGTTTCGTAGGCCATCAACTGTTCCTCCAAATTTCCGATCCACGCTATGCGGTAGATCTATGTTCAGCGATCATCTCTTTCAGATAGGGAAGATAGGGAGAGGGCCTACCGCCATACACGTCTTCCATAGCTTCGCGCCATTCCCAGCTATGTTGTGCCAACATGGCGGGCTCATAGCTCGGGCGCGCTTGAAGCCTTTCCCAATAAGCTTTGATATTAGGGAAGTCGTCAGACAGGAGTATGTCTCCCAGCGCGACGTCTTCCAGTCGGTGGAAGTGCGCCGTCATCATCGTATCGATCATCGTGTAATCGCCAAACAGATAGTCTTTGCCGTGATCGAGTGCAGTCTCCGTCGAAAGCAGGCCGGTCGCCAAACTGCTGACAAATTTCTTGTAGAGCTTGTCGGGCAACCCACCACGCAACCGAAGTATTGTGAAGGCGACCGCTCTCTCCTTCATGGGGTGCTTGAGAAAGTAGTCCCAGATCACAGCCAAAGCCGGACGCCGCTGCAGAATATTTGCGAGAAGATAGGTGCTTGCGCCGGCGACAGAGGTTCCAAAGTTCCCGCCAAGCTCCACGTCCCGATCCAGCGCATTCTCCATCATGACGGCCTCGATCACATTTTGGCTCGCCTCATCTTTGGGCCAAAGAGGCGTGCCCTGCCCCGGGGCATACCGATCAAGATATTTGAGAATCTCCCAGCTGTCATAAACCGGCATTCCCTTGTGAACGAGCACGGGTACAACAGCGCTCGGATTAATCTTTCGAAAGTCCTTGGTGAGGTTCCCCGCATTCAGCTCCAGATGCATGTGATGCGACTTATAGGGGATTTGTTTTTCCTCCAACGCAAGGCGCACCATCTGAGAGCAGAGGGATTCCCCATAATGATAGAGCTCAAATTCGTCGGTATGCTCAATGCTCATAGATCACCTACCCAATAACTGTGCCGACGGGATCTGCGACCACTTCGTTCTCAATGGCGCCAAGCTGATCGATCTCGACGCGAACCATGTCGCCTTCTTTGAGCCAAGGCTGCCCCGGCATCCAAAGCGCAACACCGGAGGTGGTGCCCGTCAGGATCACATCTCCGGGCATCAGCGTGAATGCCGTCGAAACATGCTCGATGAGAGTGGGAATATCGAAGATCAAGTTCGACGTATTTGACTTTTGGCGAACCTCTCCATTGACTGTACAGGTGAAATCGAGATTAGTCGGGTCAACCTCATCCAAGGTGACAATCGAAGGACCGAGAGGACAATGACTGTCCCAGGACTTGCCAATGGTCATGGTTGGCGACGCCAATTGCCAATCGCGAATAGTGACGTCATTGTTAATTGTGCTTCCCGCGACAACTTCCATCGCTCGCTCTTTTGGGACACGGCGCGCGCGCTTGCCGATCACAATCGCAAGCTCGGCCTCATAGTCCAACTGCTCGGACTCTTTCGGCAGATAGATCGGGTCATAGGGCCCATTCACTGAGGTGTTCTGCTTGGTGAAGAGGATCGGCACCGTAGGTGTTGGGAATTCAGGCCGCGCTTCCTGCACTTCTTCCAGGTGGTCACGGTAGTTAAGCGCGACTGCGAGCATTTTGGACGGCCGCAGCACTGGGCTCTCAAGTTTGACGTCTGACAATTTGAGGTGATCGCCTTGAGCCGCTCTTGCTGCATCCATCGCCACATCACCGGCCTCCAGAAAGGCCACCATATCTGTCGGCAGGTCCGGGTTTGACTGGCTCAGATCCGTAATACTCTCACCGTTCAGCCGACCGATGCGGGTGCTACCATTGTGCGTGAATGTGATGAGGCGCATGTGTTTTTCTCCCATTCAGCAGCCAAGGTGCTGCTCTTGTTCTTAAAACGAATTTGAAATTGAGGGTCGCTATCGCAGGCCCAGTTTGGCACCGAGTTCACCAATCAGATCATCAAGTGATGTGCTTTCATCTGTGTGACCAAAAACATGACGGTCAGGCCGAACGATGGCAGCGGTCGCATTCTCAAAAAGCGGGTCAAAACTCCCCTTAACAACCTCCAGGCCATCAAGAGAAGCCAACTGAACACCAAGCTGGTCGAGAAGGTTTTGCGACGCCGGTGAGATTGGGCCCTCCCCTTTTGTCACCAGCGCGAACCCGCCGCCCAATGCTTCGTCGAGCAGGAACTCTTTACCCGAACCATTGCGTACGAGCGGTTGCCTGAAAAGGTATCCCGTCGACCCGGTATCACTCACCTGTGGCATATGGACGACACCTGCGCGCAGGGGTGGCGCGTCCCGTCCCTGTCCATATCCAGATTGCTCAAGCGCCTCTGGCATCTCCGGCGGGGCCGAACCCTCACGCTCAGCCTTTTCCGTCGCCGCCAGGTGCTCCATCAAATGCCCAATCGACACAGCCCACTGCACCAGGTCTGTTGCGTGGGCCCCTCGCTCATCCTGATACGTATCCAACAAGGACTGCGGAGCCGCACCAGACACAACGAGCGGCAGTTTCCACGCAAGATTGAAGACATCCCGCATCCCGGCATTCATACCCTGACCCAGGAAGGGAGGCGTTTGATGCGCCGCATCCCCGGCAATCAACACACGGCCAACCCGCCACGTGTCTGCTACCGCCGCATGGAACTGATATACCGCTGTGCGCAAGATGGAATAGGTGTCACGTGGCGTCCAAGGGTCCAGGAGTTCCTGAATTCGTTCTGGATTCAGCATTTCCTCACGGGTTTCACCGTCATTGAGTTTAAATTCCCAACGACGATACGGGTCCTTTGTGCAGACATAGGTCGCGAGCCGGTCTGGATCGCAGACCTGGACAGTTGAGTGGGTCAGTGTGTGACCGGGTTTTGCTTCTATGTCGACCACCAGCCAATCATGATCGTAGCCAAGGTCATCCCACCCAACGCCCATCGTTTTGCGAATGAAGCTGTTGGCACCATCACAGCCAAGGAGATAGGACGCTGTTACTTCTGACGTGTCGCCTGTTTCCGCATTACGCAGGGCGACCATCACTTGGTCCGCACCATTTTCAATCGCCGTCGCTTCCTCACCGAGGAATGCGGTCACATTTGCATGTGCGATCGCGTTCTCGCGCAGATAGCCGTCTACTTCTGGCTGATGGAACATATTGATGGGTGCCCAGCCATTGGAAGCAAAGGAGACAAAATCCTGACCAAACAACCATTCGCGGTTGGAATTGCTGAAACCAGCACGCTCTCCCTCCCGCGTGGGCTGAAGCAGTGAAGCGAGATCATCGCCCAAGCCGATGCGCTGGAATCCACGAACGATTTCACCATCCATCATGACGGCTCTCGGAAGCTGGTAAATCTCCGGATCGCGCTCAACAACCGCCACCTGCAGCCCCGCCGAAGCAAACTGGATAGCAGCAGCACTTCCTACAGGACCAAGCCCCACAATCACGACGTCAAACACTTGATTTTCCATAGTTATCTTGACTCAGTTCTTTTTTGAATGTATTCACAATTGCATTCGTTCAAAGCAGAGTCAACACATGAACACCTCAGCACTGGCCCGCACCCCCTCGCCTCGCGTCGCGCAAAAACAAGCCCGAGCACGAAACAGCATCATCGAAGCCGCAGATGAGCTGACGAAAAACCGGTCCGTTGACGACGTCTCGATCAAAGACATCACTGAAGCTGCTGATGTTGGTCAGGGCACGTTCTACATCCACTTCAAATCGAAGAACGAAGTGCTGATACCCATTATGCAGGCAGATGCCGCCCACCTAGACAGCGCTATGCAGGCGGTTCTGAAGAAAACGGAAGACCCCGTCGGCATCCTCGCAACATCAGGACGCATCATGGGTCGCTACGTGACGTCGGATGAGCGTTGGAGATGGGTCTTGAGAAACTCGAGCGTGCCCGTTGAGGAAATGCAGCGTGCCTTCGGACAATTTCGAGATCGCGACTACCAAAAAGGTCACGTCTCTGGCGATTTCATTAAGTTGGACTCATCGATCACCGCGAGCTTCACCTTCGGTGGTTTCGTCAATGTGCTAGTTGCGAACTTGGATTCTCAAGAACGCGAACATGCCATCGATCAGGCAATTGAACTCGTATTACGTGCTCTTGGCGTAAACGAAAAAAGGGCACACCAGCTCGCCACTCAGAAACTTCCGGAAATTCAACTCGCCTAACTCTTCGACTCACACCACAAGATGCAAGATGCGGTGAAAATCAAAAAGAGGGCCGCCGCTCTGCTTGCAGAAAAAGAGAGCCTGCTGTTCAACTGGGTGGGCAGTTGCAGGTGTACAATGCGCCCGTGAGAGCGGGTGCGTAAGTATCAGTTGATTGCATATCGATTGTGGAAAGAGAATTTTTCTCGTACTTCTGTTCTATGGCATGAAGGCCGTGACTAAGGTGAGCATTTTCAGATGATGGAATTACATCTCTTCCTATTTGCGATCGACGTTGTCGCCTTCATCACTATCTCCCTGGTAGGAATAAACTTCCTCGTCTCACAGCCAAAAAATTTCAACGCGAGATTGTTGACGCTCATCTGCTTCAACACAGCGTGCTACATCATATTTACCCGATATATTTATTCGAATCTGATCCCCAGCCCTTACCAGGTCGACCCCGGCGGTCTTCTCATCCCCATGCGTCTCGTGATGAATCTCACGCCAGGGCTTTTCATGATCCTCGCCCATTCTCTGTTCCAAGATGGCCAAAAATTCCCACGCTGGCTTCTTGCTGCGTTTGCCCTGCAAATCTTACTTGAAGAACCAATCCCGCTGGCTTTGTCGATTGATGTTGCACTCGGCGATTTTCTTTTCGAGACGACACCCGCGCTTCTACAGCTTGTGTTCACCTGTCTCGCAATGGCCTGGACAATCGAAAACTGGCGAGCAGATATGGTTGAAGAGCGCAGAATATTGCGCGTGGCTTTTCTTTTGATCGTCGGGATCACCATCATTTTTTCCGTGCTCGCGCGAGTTTTAATCCCGCTCGGATTTGTCACACCGCTAGCGACCCACCTATCGTCTGCCATTCTGTGCGCACTCATGGGGGTCATGGGAATATTCGCCGCCCTTCGCAGGGGGACACACTTCTTCACCGAGCCAGGAAAACCGCTACCAGTACCAAACGTCCCCACCCCGGAAGATGTTCTGTCTGAGCGGGATGTTGCGACCATCCGTGATGCGTTCGAGAAGAACCATATTCACCGCGAAGGTGGCCTCTCTATTGGCTCTTTGGCAGCCAAATTGGCGATCCCGGAATATCGTCTCCGCAAGATCATTCATAAAAAGCTGGGATACCGAAACTTCAACGCCCTCGTTCACAATTATCGGATCCAGGAAGCAGCGAAGCGCCTGGTCTCTTCAGACGAGCGCCATCTCCCCATCCTCACCATCGCACTCTCTGTCGGTTATCAGTCCATCAACCCGTTCAACCGGGCCTTCCGCGAGCTCAAAGATATGAGCCCATCGGAATATCGAACACAACACAGTTTGAACAATCCCGACTGACCACGCGGAAAAGACGCGAAAAGCCGCGTCATTCATGCCAAAGCCTCCCCATTTCTTGAAATTGACCAACGCTTGCAATCATTGACGCGCAGGCGGCCGCCTCCCCATGACAGTTTTAGCCTCTGGCCCTCACACCCGTGGACCAGGCAGCTGAGAGCCCGTCATGGTTGATATACACATCGAAAAACGTGCCCTTCTGGACGAACTGGCGAGTGTGGGATCGCATCAAGACTTTTCGTCTCCCAAAGCGTCCAGTGGCGCCGGGCGATATGCGCTCGTTCTTGTCGTTCTTGGCGCGATTGTAGGGCTCATCGCATGGCAAATTGTGCCAGGAGAACAGCTTGCCTCCACAGAAGAAGCTGCTGAGGCAGAGGTCGAGTCGGCCCCCGAACCCGCTGCGCAAACCGTCACGGTGAGCGCCCCTGCGGCTCTCCCCTCACCGGTCGTTACTACTGTTCTGGACGCCACAGGTTATGTAGTCGCCCGGCGCCAGGCTGCCGTGAGTTCCAAGATCACAGGCAAGGTTGCTGAGGTTTTGATTGAAGAAGGCATGCTCGTCGAGGAAGGTCAGTTGCTTGCGCGGTTGGATGATCTCATTCCCCGCGCTGAATACAATCTTGCGATTTCCGAACTTGAGGGCACGAAGCTTGCCGTCAACGAACTTAGAATTTCCCTTGCGCAAGCCAGGCGCGATCTCCAACGCGTAGAAACCCTCGCCGAGAACGAGTTTGCAAGCCGGGCTATGCTGGAACGTGCAGAGACCAAAGTCGCTGAGCTGCGCGCTCAAATCTCAAGCGCACAACAAAGTGTCACAATGGCCGACCGCAGAGCTGCGGTCCGGGCCCAGGTTCTAGCAGATACAGAGATACGCTCACCCTTCACCGGCATTGTGACAACCAAGTCTGCCCAGCCCGGTGAGATGATCTCGCCTGTCTCGGCTGGCGGCGGCTTCACCCGCACCGGCATCTGCACCATCGTGGATATGAGTTCGCTTGAGGTGGAGGTCGATGTGAACGAGGCCTTTATCGACCGGGTTTACAGCGCGCAGCCCGTACAGGTTCTATTGAACGCCTACCCGGATCATCCATTTCCGGCAGAAGTCATCGCCATCATTCCCGCAGCTGACCGGAACAAAGCAACCATTCGCATCAGGATTGGTTTCCTCGAAAGAGACGCACGTGTCCTCCCTGGCATGGGCGTGCGGGTGTCGTTCAGAACAGAACCAGCGCTCAACTAGATCGACAAATAAGGAGGTCCTCATGTCTGATAGCACCACTGCTTTGATGAGCTGCCGCAACATAGAGAAGACATATGTAAAGGGACGAGAGAAGGTCAATGTCCTGAGCGGTATCAACCTGGATGTCGCAGAGGGAGAATTCCTCGCGCTCATGGGGCCGTCAGGCTCGGGGAAAACAACCCTACTCAACCTTATGGGCGGCCTCGACCATCCAACATCTGGAGAGATTTTGATGAATGGTCGGGCCTTGCAGGACCTATCCTCCAACGAGCTCGCCCGCTGGCGGTCTGAAAATGTCGGATTCATCTTCCAGTTCTACAATCTACTGCCTGTTCTGAGCGCACGAAACAATGTCGCCCTGCCTCTTCTGCTCACCAATCTCTCCGCCTCTCAGCGGAAGAAGAAGGCGATGACAGCGCTCAAAATTGTGGGTCTTGAAGCTCGCGCAAAACATAAACCCCGTGAGCTCTCTGGCGGACAACAACAGCGTGTCGCCATTGCCCGCGCCATTGTCAGTGATCCCAAGCTTATTGTTTGCGACGAGCCAACCGGGGACCTAGACAGGGCAACCGCTGATGAGATTCTTGATCTCCTGCAAGCCCTCAACCGCGATTTTGGCAAGACCATCATCATGGTCACTCACGACCCAAAGGCCGCGGAACGGGCGGGCCGACTTCTTCATCTAGACAAAGGCCAATTGGTTGGGGAGTTGGTATCATGATCCCCCTAAGCCTCGGGAGGCTGACCGCCGCAAATCTTTTTCGCCACCCAACACGCACGCTTCTCTCCTTCACGTCGCTGGCCATCGCTTTTCTACTTTTCATGTTGTTGAACGCGATCACCACCGCCTTTTCCAGCGGCCCATCTGAGGGAGCCGTCAACCGTCTCGTTGTCGATGCAAAATATTCCATGACAGACAATTTGCCGATAACCTACCTCCAGCAAATACACGCATTGGACGGTGTCGCCAGCGCTGCAAGCGTCAGCTGGTTTGGCGGCTATTACCGCGATCCGAAAGAAACCTTCACGACTTTCTCTGTCAATCCGAGGGAATATTTCGAGATCCTCACCGACTATGACATTGCACCAGAGGCGCTCGCACGATTTGAAGCCACACGGACAGGCGCGGTTGTATCCACAGCCCTTGCAGAGAAATATGGATGGCGCGTGGGTGACCGCGTGACATTGCGGGGGAACATCTGGCCACTCGCAGATGGCAGCTGGGACTGGGAGTTTGAAATTGTTGGTACGTTCACGGGTAATGCCTCCCAACTCTCAGATACACTTTTTCTTTTGCGCCAAGACTATTTTGACGATGCGGTTATCAGCTGGGCAAAAAACCAGGTGGGTTTCATCCTTTTGAGTGTCGCGAAAGGCCACAAGCCAGAAGACGTCGCCAGCACCATAGACGCGCTTTATGAAAACTCATCTGATCCAACCAGAACGGCCAGCGAGGACCAATATGCCCGGCAGTTTGTCAGCCAGCTTGGGGACATAGGGTTGATGAGTACAGCAATTCTGAGCGCCGTCTTCTTCACCATCCTGCTCCTCACCGGCAACACCGCGTCTCAGACATTTCGGGAACGTGTGCCAGAGCTTGCCGCGATGAAGACCTTGGGTTTTACAGATGCATCCGTTGCCGCACTCGTGCTCGGTGAGGCTGTCGTCTTGTGCCTGGCTGGCGGCGCCTGCGGCATTACCATCGCTTTTGTTATGGAACCAGCCTTGAACGACAGTATCGGCGCGGTGCTGGGTGGTCTTGAAATGAACATGGCGAGTGCCCTCATCGGCCTGGCTCTAGCCGCGGGCATCGGTGTTCTGATCGGTGTCCAGCCTGCATGGTCTGCAAAGCGTCTTAGCATCACCGATGCTTTACGGGAATAGATGGAGAACAACATGTTTGATCAATCAAGAGCCATCACAGCCATGAATCTTCGCAATTTAATTCAGCGACCGGGTACGAGCTTCGTCGTCATAATTGGCATCGCCGGCGTTGTCGCCGTCCTCGTTGGTCTTCTCGCAATGGCAGCGGGCTTCAACGCAGCACTCACCACCACGGCAGCGCCTGACCGCGCTATTGTCCTGGGACATGGCAGCCGCAATGAGATGAACTCCTGGCTCACAAATGAAGAACTTAACATCATGTCCCAGCTGGAGGGCCTTGAGGTCGCAAGCGGTGAGCTGTATGCCGTCGTCGATCTCACGCAACGTGACAGCGGCGAACAAGCTTATGTTGTAGGGCGTGGCATTACCCCTGCTGCCTACGCCGTACGGCCGGAACTCACGCTCGTTTCGGGGCGTTTTCCGCAAGCGGGCCGTTCTGAACTATTGGTGGGCGCAACGGCGGCGCGGGAATATCTGGGACTTGCTATTGGCGATGAAGTGAAGCTACGCGATAGCGTGTGGCAAGTTGTCGGTCATTTCGATACGGGCGGAACAGCAAACGAGTCTGAGGTCTGGATGGACCTCTCCCTTGCCAAATCTGTCTTCCGTCGAAATGGTGTGAGCACCATGCGTGTGCGCCTCTCGAACGCAAACCTTATGGCCTCGGTCCAGGAGCAAATTGCAGGCGACCCACGCCTCAACATTTCGCTGGTGAGCGAGGAAGAATTCTACGCCTCCCAGGCCGAAGCACGTACCAGCCTGATTGAAACCTTTACCTATTTCATTGCAAGCATCATGGCCGTTGGCGCAGTTATCGCCGCGCTCAACTCCATGTATGTCGCCGTTCATTCTCGCAAAGTGGAGATCGCAACATTGCGCGCGCTGGGGTTTGGGCAAGGCCCCATCATTTCATCGGTGATGGTGGAAGCTCTTTTTCTGTCCGCCATCGGTGGAACAGCTGGCGCTGCCCTCGTCTATTTCGGCATGAACGGGTACACGACCTCAACACTCAATGGCGCGTCAAACACCCAGGTTGCGTTCAGCTTCGCTGTCTCGCCAGAACTGCTCGCCTTGGGACTCGTCAACGCTCTGGTGTTAGGGCTCATCGGCGGCTTCCTGCCTGCAATCCACGCGGCACGGGCACCGATAACAAGTGCGCTATTAGGGAAGTAGTTCAAATAGGACAGGCAGTAGGTTTGAAATGTATCAGTTGAAGCGAAGAAGCCATACTGACCTCAGAAGGGCAACACGGCTCGCACAAACCCACCGTGACTCTGGCTCACCTCTCCCAGACGCCCGTCATATCCAATCTTGATCGACGCGTTATCTGTGGCCTGCCACTCAAGCGCACCCGAAAGATTTCCCACAACATCATCAAAACTGCTTGTTGTGGTGAAGCCGGCAGTTCCCGCCGGGGCGCCCGCAAACCGCGCTGCGGATGTAAATCCGCTCTCGGAAAATACACTGACGCCCGCCTTAGCACTTACATTCACTTTATAATCTTCCGTCGCCAGCAGCGTACCGAGCGCGCCGATGGCAGGTGTCACCGAATAGATCCATTCATCTGAATCTGCCACGATCAGGTTTGCAGCCCCCGCACCTGTCTCGCTGATACCCCCAAAGGAAACATAGGTCGCCGTGAGGTCAAGCATTGGCACAAGCCGTACACCGCCCATCTCATGCGAATAGGAAAGCCGCGCAACAGAAGAGACAGAACCAACATCATGATCGCTCTGAGCAGGACCAACGCCCGCAAGCCCGATCAGTCGCGTCGTGTCGTAGAAGGCCAATCCGCCAAAAACGCCCAGGCTTGTTTCCCAAGCCCCAAATGATTTTTCAATCTTGGCACCGACCGTCACCCGCGTTCCGTCTGAGAAAGCGCCGCTATTTGTCTCTGCATCACTTGTTTCTAGTGCAAAGGAAATACCCGCACGAACATCCTCGTCGATCGGTGCCTCAAAGCCGCCTGAGAACCCCCACACCGTCTCTCGTCCGCCGACATTTGTTGTGCTGCGTTCTGTATCAACAGAACGCCCTTCCACACGGCCCCATATACACTCTTCGCCTGCGACCGGAACCTCCGCGCCATCAAGACGTGACGGACAAGAGAGCAGATTTTGGACAAACAGATGATTACTGCCGAAAAGCTTGCCGACCTGGTCTAAGAAGGCTTCGCCCTGCAGCTGATCAAGCGCCGCCTGATAGGCAGCCGGATCGGTAATGCCGAGAAGGCCCGTCGCAACGACACCACCTCCACCAGCTGTAAACAGCGCGTTCAGCCCCTCGCCCACCAAGGTCTGGTTTGGTGTAAGCCCTGCCGTCAGGGTCGCTGGTGTGAAATCCACACCATAGGCCACCGCAACTTCATTAGCATTGGGATAGGTAAGCGTTGCATTGACCGCCACAGGGCTCCCAGCCGCTGTGATGCCGTTATTGGTTACGCCGCCTGTTGCAGACAGGATCGTGACGATGCCTTGTGTCGGGGCAAGGTTGCTAAAGTCGAGGGCAACAGAACCAGCAAGATTTGCCGTACCTGTGATGTTAAGACGGTCCGCGCTTGCCGCGCCTGCATCAACATCGACTGCGAAAACTCCATCCGCCGTCTGCACAAAATTGCCCGTTAGCGCTGTTGTCAGCATCGTGTCCATACCACCCGGGGACACAGTACCGGCATTGGTAAGCGCATTGCCCGCGCCAATCATGACCGTCCCCAACGTCTCAAAGACACCGCCAACGGAATTGTTGAACGCGTTCACCCCACCACCAAGGTCAACAAGACCGCTCACACGCCCGGCATTCGTCACAATGTCATCACTGTTTCGATCAGTAGTACCGCTTGTGAAGATGGCATAACCACCGCCCGTCACGGACCCACCATCCACAATACTGATCTGGTTGCTGCCGTGAGCATAAACTCTGATGCCGGTATCCATTGAGGTCACGGCACCGCTTACGGCAATCTCCGCCCCACCTGTTCCATCATTCCGGGAGAAAATCCCCCATTGTCCGCCACTTACATCACCGGAAGTGGTGACACGCGTGCGACCCGCAGTGCTGGAGCCTTGCAAAGTCCGCACCCCGGCATAGAGGTTTGCTGAAACATTGACTGCGTTGACCGTCAGATCGCCAGCACCAAAAAGGCGAGCCTCAATACCATTGACATACCCTGTAACGCTTCCCGTTGTGGTGACGTTTGCACCAGAGGTTACATAGCTGGCGCCATACACATAGACACCGCTCTCCTGCGCACTGGTGACATCGGCTGCATTGACGCTGATTGAGCCGGCACCACCATGTCGGGCATTGATGCCAAACTTCTCTGCCGACACAACACCCGATGCGCTGACCAAAAGCCCTGTGCTTGTGGCAAAGACAGTCTGGGCAGCAATACCAGATTGCGACTTCCCTTCAACAGACGCCGCATTGATCGTCATTGATCCACTGCCGAGACTTGTCGCAAGAATACCGAAATCAGCACCACTGACATGACCAGAGGAAGAAATCACAACATCACCCATACTCGCAGCGTTGTAATTTTGAATAATCAGGCCGTTCCCCGTCATGCCCGTCGCAGACGCCACATCAATGGTGAGCGCACCCGTCCCCGTGTGAACAGCAACAACACCGTTGGTCGCCCCAGTCACGCTTCCAGACGCTGTGATCGCAAACCCCGCGCCATAACTGCTGCCATAGACGCCAAACCCAGTTGTACTCGTGACATCGGCAACATCAAGAGCAAGCATGCCAGTACCGCTGTGGCGAGCAAGTATCCCATCCCAGCCACCGCTAACCGCGCCAGTCGTCGTGATGCGCAGATCCTGGCTGGCCGCATTTTGACTGATTGCGCGGATCCCGTTGCGGCTTGTCCCGGCGACAGACGTGGCGTTAATCACAAGAGACCCAGTACCAAGAGTGCTTGCTGTGATGCCATAGGACCCTCCCTGCACCGCGCCTGTTGATGTAATGTTCACGTCGGTGCCGAGATTAAAGAGACTATTCACCCGAATGCCGGAGACTGCACCCGTCACTTTCCCCGCATTGACGTTCAGGGCACCACCTTGTGCAACGTGACGAACATGGATGCCGTTAAGGGCGGCACTCGTCACCTCCCCTGAGACAGTGATGCTCGCATCGCTCAAAGTCCCGACAATATTGGCATGAAGACCATTGCCCGTGGTGCCTGTCACATTCATCGCGTTAATCGTCACAGCTCCTGCACCTGTGCTCAACGCATCAATGCCGGAATACCCACTGACCGTTCCAGTCGCATTGATGGTCAGGTCACCACCAGTAGCCACCCCAAGGACACCAGTAGACATCGCGCTGGTCACATCTGCCACATTGATGGTGGACGCCCCCGTGCCTTGATTGGTCGCATAGACGCCAACGTCCTCAGCCATAACAGCACCGGATGTTGTTATGGAGAGGTCTGTTCCATATGTCCGTCCGAAAACCCCCCTGCCAGTTGCCGTTGAAACGGCGGCCGTATTGATGGTCACGGCGCCACCGCCATCGTGGTTCACAGAGATACCACCGGTGTCGCCACTGACGGCACCTGTTGTGGTCACACTGATATCGCTCATATTGGCGGCGTTGGTGCTGCGCGCAAAAATCCCGGTCGCAAGCGTACCCGTAGCCGCCACTGCATTGATGGTGATCGCACCCGTTCCGCTGTGGAGAGCATAGATCCCGTTTTGAGTGCCCGCCAGAGTCCCGGTTGAGGTGATATTGAGGTCCCCACCAACAACTGTTGCCTGCTGGCGCGCATTAATCGCACTTCCAGTACTGCTGCTAACGTCAGCGACATTTATCGTCGTGTCGCTGGATCCGTGATGCACCGTGTAAACACCATTGGTCACCCCGGCAACGGCGCCAGAGGCGGTGACAGTCAGACCCGTGCCATAACTCCGCGCAAAAATGCCGGTGCCACCCGCACTGGCATCAACGGCCGCTGTATTAATCGCCACCGCACCCGTGCCGTAATGCGCTGCGAAAAGGCCACCGTTCCCAGTGACGGTTCCCGTCGTGGTCACACTGAGGTCGCCGGTATTTGCAACATTGGTGCTGCGGGCAACGATCCCGGTCGCAAGCGTGCCCGTAGACGCCACCGCATTAATATTGATCGCACCTGTTCCGCTATGCAGAGCATAGATCCCGTTGAGATTGCCCGTCAGCGTCCCCGTTGAGGTGATATTGAGGCCTCCACCAACGACCGCTGCCTGTTGGCGCGCATTAATCGCACTTTGGGTGCCCCCGGTAACATTCCCGACATTGATATTGGTATCGCTGGACCCGTGATGTACCGTGTAAACACCGTTGGTTGCGCCCGCAACTGTGCCAGACGCAGTCACGCTCAAGCCTGTGCCATAGCTGCGCGCGAACACACCATTACCGCCCGCACTGGCATCAACGGTCGCTGCATTAATGGTCACAGCGCCCGTGCCGTAATGCGCAGCAAAGAGACCTGTATTGCCGCCGCTGATCGTTCCCGTCGATGTGATCCGCAAATCACCGGTGTTCGCACCGTTGGTTACCCGTGTCGCAATACCGCTGGCTGCTGTGCTGGATGCGCCCGCCACATTGATCGTAGTCGTCCCAACACCGGCATTGAGGGCATAAATACCACCGATCCGGCCGGTCACGTCCTGCGTGGTTTGCACATAGATGGATGCCGCAGGCAATCCATTGCCAGCTTGAATATCAAGCCCTCGCAGATCACCGCGAACCGGGCCGCCATCGGTATTGGTGAACGACAAAGCACCGTCGCCAGTAATGATAATCGCACTGCCCATGCCTGCACTGGTATCCACCGATGCACCGGGCGCCATGGTGACAGCCGCATTGTCCGCTGTGATCGTCTGAGTCACCGTCTCAACACCGGAACAGAGATAGGTACTTCCACCAGTATTGGCACAGGCTGCATAGGCTCGATTGCCGCCATATCCAAAGATGGCAGGCACAGACAGAGCCGTACTCAACATCAACTTCTTCTGGAAGGTCAGTAAGTGCGCACGCGTCGAATTACCGCTTGTGGTCTCCTGCGGGAGACCTCCCAAGCGCCGAGAAAGGCTGACCATATTACTCGTATGTCCTTCGCCAGCCCCGCGCGCCGCGCGTCCACCGGAAAGCAGTGGTTCCCCCCAGGCTGAACTTTATGTCTATCACCCACAAAGCCGTCAGCGAAGAAAATAAGCGGTCGGAACGACGTTTTCGCAAGAAGAAAGTAAAACCGAGATTGTTATCAACGCCAGCACCCAAGCACGGCCATGCCGCATGAAACCCAACCATGGAAATTTGGCTTTATGTGCCGAACACCGAGAAGCACGTGAACTGTCTCGTTGATCTACAAGATACATTTCGAATGAGGAACATGACTGCGTAGCAAAGTGTGTAGGTTTTGGACAAATTTATCGACTTCAGCGAAGCATGGAAAATCGCCTGCTATCACCGCCAATCAACTTTTTTGTAAGCCCACACGAGGAAGCCACACTGAAGTGCAACGAGCACTAGGGATGCAGGCGTGAACACAGCATCCCCCGCGACCACCGACATCTGATGCGAGATAATCCCGTCACAGATGAGGAACCCAAGATAAAACCAGCTCGACGCTTTAAACAGTTCGAGCCGTCCCTTGAGAGCGCTCCAACCGATGAGCATCCAAGAGGCAACGATAATAATCTCAATGTAGAGAAATGATCGATAGATGTTCAGTGCCAAACCTTCTTTGGCCGCATCATCAGCTGAGGCGAATGCGACCTCATACCCGATATACCCAAAGATGGCTGTGTTGAGCGCCACGAAGGCGACGATGATTACGGTTTTCACTACCTCATATCTCCATTTGCAATCGCGATCTGTTCCTCAACAGCTCTCCATGCGGCGTCCATCGCCCCATTCACATAGGCTTTGTATTCCGCGTCAGAGTTAGCAATTGATATTCTGTGGTGTTGGGCACGCGCATCGAAATGCGGCGAGGTTGGATCATCGATGCTGGGTTCATCTGGCCACACGGGTAAATAGGCATAACCATGCGGCCAGCGATTGACCGTAATAGCTGCAATATCTCGGTCAGCATCGAAGCCATGCTTCCCCAACATTGCATTCAGCTGAGCCCGGATTTCAATCTCAAAATCCTCAAAGCTACGGCGGTAGATCACGTGCTGGCCCTCGCGGAAAAGCTCACGGAGCGTTTTGCCTTCCGCATCCAGGTGGGCAGACGGCGTATAGATAATGTGCAACAAGATCGGTTTGTCAGGGTCAGCAGAGAACTCGACGTCGCCCATCGAAACCGGGAAATCAAGCATCAACGTAGAGAAGCTCGCCTCAGGCGCGTAGACTTGGTTGACGCCCGCTGCATGAAAAGCCTGCCAGTTCCGCAATGCCACATTGATGGAGCAAAGCGGTGCCCTTTCCGCCTCATCAAGCGCGCGCTGCTGCGTCTCAGGCAGTTCTCCACACACATAGGGAATGACTTTGTGATTGCAGGCAAGGATTACATGGTCAGCAGCTGCCCTGAGGTGGCGCCCCTTCTGCACATAGCTGACGTCTACGCGCATTCGATCATCATGATGGCGAACATCAACAACTGTACTCTCAAGCCGACATCGTACATTGGCAACAGCACTGTCGAGCTCGCGATAGTGGAGTTCAGATCCAATCATGTCCTCCATGGTCTGGCCACTTGCCACATGCGGCATAAGTCGCCTTACCAAGAGGCGGGCGATCCCTGCATTCCCATCAGGAAAATGAAAGATATAGGGTTCAACCCCGGCAGCGCCTAAAACTGCGTCGCTCATACCACGCCACACACCTGTCGGAAGGTAGCGTTGAGCACCGGTCAGGATAGGAATAACTGTGCTCCCCTCAAGACCAAGACCACGTGTTCCGGGCATCAGAAGCTCAGCAGCATATATCGCGGGAACGGCGTCCCAAGAAACCGCTTCTAGCGCCGCCAGGTTGCGTTTGATCAGCCGGATGACAGGTTCGCTCGCACCCGCGTAATCTCTGAGATATGCAGAATATGATATCGCGCTGAGGAGTTGGGTCTTCTCTTCGTCGCTCTTCCCATCAAGATAGTCTGTGTTACCCAGAGCAAGATGGCGAAACATCTCTTTGTCGGCGCTGAGAAGCGGCAGAGCATCGATATAGGCGTCATCTTGGCCATCTCCACCTCCGAAAAGAATGAGAGCGGCTGCACCGAACAGAGATGACGGTGCGCGCAACAGCTGGTCCTCACCATAATGTTTGCGATCAAAAAAGACGCCCGTACCCATTTGCTTTTTGCTGTAAAAGTCTCGGTCAAAATATTTGTAGAACCGCTCCGTATCGATCCCAATATCTCTCAACAGGCTTTGCGCCTCCACTGAATAGCTGGAGGGAGAGTCGATGGTCTGACTTCCGCCATAGCCAACAAGATGGTGTCCATCAACCGTGAATTCATTCCGTTTGGCATGACCACCAAAATCGTCATGATTGTCGAGGATCAAAATCCGCGCATCAGGTTTCTTCTGCTGAAAAATACGAGCTGCTGAGAGGCCTGACAGGCCACCCCCAACCACGATGAGATCGTAGGGTTCATCAACCGATGTTTCGGCGCGACCGTAAACTTCACCCTCCCAGGCCATTGAGTGTGCAACCTCAAAAGAGCCGGGATGAAACCCGCGCATGCCCGTGAGCGAAGGTGGATAGTGCGTGTTCTCCGGACCGGTTGCAGCGGCAATCGCTGCTGAGGGTGAAGTAGCGGCACCCACTCCAATACTCAGCGCAACGCCATTGAGAAAATCTCGCCGATCAATTCCGGGCATTTTCTCCTCCTCCATCCAGTTCCACTAGAATGTTCTCTGCAGCGGTTTTGGCCGCCTTCTTGCGCGATGCGTCAAACCCCAGGTCCGTAAAGACGGAACTCCCTTCCATCAATTGCGCGAGGACATAAGCCGCACTCAGACACCTTTTTTGCGACACATCGGGAAAGGCATCGCAGACAGCCTGAAGGACCTTGTCTTCAAATTCGACGTAAGCAGCCTTTACGGCTTGGTGAGTTCTGTCGTCTTTTTGTGCAACCACCAGAAACTCATTCAGTATTCTGGAGCGCGTCCGATCTGCAAACGGCGCGCCAAATGCCGCATGGATCAGTTGATCAAGTCGTTCTCGTGGCGCGGTTGCCGTGATTCCCTGATCGAAGGCCACGCTGTAATCTTCAACGACACGGTCGAGACCCGCAAACATCAGCTCCTCCCACGATCTGAAGTAGTGATGCATGGTCGTCCGGTCTATCCCGATAGAAGCCGCCACCGACTTCATCGAAGTTTCCGCCAAACCATCTTTTTCGATCGCAATGAGTAGCGCTTTGAGTATCTCTTCTCTGCGCTCCTCCGCCCGTGACGGCCTTCCCATCTCGCTTTCCTTTTATTCCACACTAGTGTGGAATAAAAGAATTGTAGAACGCGAAAGTCAAGATTATTTCGAGCCGGAGTGATTCAAAGACTGAGAACGTAGCTTCAGAGCCAGGTAGTGAGTTCATTTTGTGTGGATTGAATGTGCAGCTCTTCACAGCCGGAACATTCGGAACTCATTCCGTATATATCAGCATGCTTTCAATCAGATAGGCAGGCAGTGATCACCTACAAAAAACACGACCTTCAGGTTTTTCGCTCAAACGTCGTAGATCGCCCAAAACAAAAAGCCCCTGGTGCGTGAAGCACCAGGGACTTTTCTTTGGTTGCGGGGATAGGATTTGAACCTATGACCTTCAGGTTATGAGCCTGACGAGCTACCAGACTGCTCCACCCCGCGTCAGGTATCTCCACCGCTGGTGGAGAGCGCGCTTTATATCAGCTTTGTCAGATTTGTGAACCTCCAAAGCGGTCTTTTCTCAGAAAAGAATCGGCAGAATTCTGGGATTTTCACAAAGCATGGGGTGTCGGTCCCCGGACCCTCAAATAAACGGCAGCTTGGCGCGATTGTTCAAGCAGTGCTGTGGCAAAGCCCCAAATCTTCCTTCAGGCAAACGAAGGGAAAGACAAGATGGATATCACCGTTAATGGCCGTTCCTGGCAGGTAGACGACACCGTTGCAGACAGCCCCCTGCTCTGGGTCCTGCGCGACGAACTTGGTCTTGTGGGAACAAAGTTCGGATGTGGCGTCGGCACTTGCGGCGCCTGCACCATTCATGTGGATGGAAAAGCGGTGCGGAGCTGTCAGACCACTCCAGCAGATGTTGCTGGACAGGACGTCACCACCATCGAAGGCCTCGCTGGCACGGCACCGAACGCCAACCTCCACCCTGTACAGCAAGCCTGGATAGACCACTCTGTTCCACAATGCGGATATTGTCAGGCCGGACAAATCATGTCTGCCGCCGCTCTCCTGGCTGAAAACCCGGCGCCTAGTGACCGCGACATCGATCGAGATATGTCCGGCAACCTCTGCCGATGCGGCACCTATGCCCGCATTAGAAGCGCCATCAAACAAGCCGCGCGGAACATTTCCCCAAGCGCCAATCAGGACGCGAGCTAAGCCATGACCCACTCCCTATCACGCAGAACCTTTCTCGCCCGCAGCGGCTGGACCGCCACAGGCCTCACAATTGCCGCGACGGTCTCCGGTTGCAGTCTTGTTCCAGCGCTCCCTTCCAGGAATGAATTGGCCGAGACAGATGCCTTCACCTGGCTTCAACTCAAACCTGATGGCGTATTTCTTTTTTGCTCCCCGAGACAAGAAATCGGGCAGGGCATTTCCAGCACCCTCAAACTTGTCATAGCTCGAGAACTCGGTGTTGAGTTGAAACAAGTAGAGGTCATTGCCCCTGACACCTCCATCATCGCACAAGCAAAATCCACCGTGGGGAGTGAGTCCATCAAAGACTTCCTAGAGCCCGTCACCGAAATCAGCCAAATCATGTCCGGGACCCTCCGTGCCCGTGCTGCACTGCATTTCGGCACCCAGCCTGCGGACGTGGCCTTCACTGGCAAGGAGTTTGTCTCAGGTAACGGGTCAAGACTGTCATTGTCTGAACTTGCGGCTGGCGCGCCCATTCTATTGGACCCAAGCGAGGCACCAACCGCGACGAAACCGTTGCAGCCAAAGCCGACGAACCACCTTCCCTCTAGCCTACCTACAGATCGGATTGCCGACATTGTGACGGGAGCGCCACTCTTTGCCGGAGATATCCAACTACCAGGCCTCGTCCACGGGGCCTTCATCAGGCCCTCGCAACTCGGTGCCGCGCTGTCAAAGGCCAGCTTCGATGCAATCCCCCAAGACCAGATTTTGGCGCATTATTTTGATGGTGAGCGCGCGGGTCTGGTTGCTCTCACACAGACAACTCTCGTTGAAGCCTTGGACTTAGTGGAAGCAACGTGGGAGATAAAAGAACCTGCAAGCCAGGACGCCATTAACACCTCTCTGGCACTTGTCGAACCTCTCGGTGAACTTGAACACATTGTGCTCGAAACTGCGGGCAAACCGAGTGGACAAGCTGACATTGACCTCTCAATCTCAATACCCTTCGCTGCCCACGCAGCCATTGAACCGAGAGCTGCCGTTGCGCGATGGAGTGAAAGCTCAGGCCCAACACTCGAAATATGGACTGGGACACAGGATGCCTTCTACGTCCGGTCCCACATTGCAAAATATTTTGGACTGAGTGAAGAAGAAGTCGTGGTGTACAGCCAGCGAGTGGGCGGCGGCTTCGGCGGCCGTACCTTGTGCACCGTTGAGCTTGAGGCAGCCTTACTGGCTAAAGAAGCGGGGCGCCCGGTCAAAGTCCAATGGTCCCGACCAGACGAATTTCAGGAAGGCTTTCACCGTCCCCCATCCAGGCACCGCATAAGGGCGAGAGCGAACAAGGACGGCGCGCTTACTGACTGGAGCCATGGCTTTAAATCTGGTCATGTGATTTTCACCTCAGCCGCCATGCCCCCCTGGATGCAGGCGTTGACAAGTTTCGCCAGCGACCCGGGAACGGCGCGCGGGGCCAAAGTGCCTTATGTCGCCAAAAGAGCTGAAGTTGCGTTCTCCGATGTCCGCATGCCGGTAAAGACCGGACCATGGCGCGGGCTTGGAGCCGCGCCCAACAACTTCGCCATTGAAACCGCCATAGATCAATTGGCATCAAACAAAGGTTTAGACCCCCTGACCTTCCGTCTTGCCAACCTGCCAGCTGAGCACGAACGCCTGTCTACCTGCCTTGAGAAAGTCGCGAAAAACGCGGAATGGCAAGGTCGCTCGGCAACGGATAGGTCGGCACGCGGCATCGCCTGCGGAATTTACAAAGGTGTGACCTATGTCGCAGTCATCGCAGATGTAGACATCGACCGGGAGACCGGGACCTTTCAGGTAACCCGCTTGACCTGCACCCATGATTGCGGTCGCGTGATCAATCCGGACCAGGTGCGCGCGCAAATCGAGGGTAATCTCATTTGGGGCCTCGGCATGGTCAAAAGCGAAGAGCTCTCAGTCGAGCAAGGGCGCCTAAGCGCCGACTATTTGGGAGATTATCAGATCCCAACAATCGCTGATACGCCCGCCATCTCAATTGAACTGATTGAGCCGGAAAATGCAGCACCAGTAGGCGCCGGGGAAGCCGCTATCGTGGCATCAGGCGCCGCAATCGCAAACGCCGTGGCCGCATTCACAGGGCAACCGACTACTGAGCTTCCCATTCGTCTGTAGCGGAAACGAGCGGCTTATTGATCAGGAGGCACCACTGACTGGATCCAGTCAGCCGTTTGTTGCCAAACACCGGGCGCGAAGGCATAGCGCCCGGAGATCACATAGGCGAGCACCGTCCAACTGGGCCACTGTGATATAAGCTGGTAGTTATAAAATGGTGCCCGCAAAAGTCCGTGGGTCGCCGCCTCCACAACAATCACCTTATTCTCTGAGCGGAGGGGCTCCGCAAGCTCACGATAAATGGCGGCGTCCGCAACCGGATCCACATTCAGATCTTCTGATCCAAAAATGCCGAGAAACGGAACACTGATTTTCGCCAGTGCTCCACGCGCGTCGGAATTCCTATTTAGCTCCACAAACACCAAACGCTCTGCCGTCATTGGTGCACGTGGGATTTCCCGCGCAAGCCTTTGGCGACCATAATAAGCGCCCTGTTCTTCCCAATTGACCGCGCCCCCAACCAGAATGGCAAAGGCAGCGGTCGTGCCAGGCCCCACGGCCTCTGGCACCACCCAACCCGCTTGCGAAAAGCCGAGGAACCCCACCTTGGAGGGATTCACATAATCGATCTGCTGGACCGCGCGGAGTGCCGCATCGGCCTCCCGAGCGCGGTCACTCATAGTTTGATGAAGCCAGTTGCCTTCGCTTTCCCCAACACCCGGCTTATCCCAGGAATAGATACCGACCCCCGCTTCAAGCAGAAGCCGCATCTGCACCAGATAGCCGTCACTGGAGAAACGGTCTTGTGGGCCATCGCCATGAACGAAGATCGCAACAGGCGCGGCATCCCCCTCGCCCGGCAGAATAAGCGTGCCCGCTATCAAACCTTGATCGGTCGAAAACTGAACTTCCGTCTGAGGGTACTCAGCCAGATCAAAGTCAGAAAGCCCCCGCAGAAACAAGAGGCCAAAGAGAAGGACGACCCCGATGAAGGTGAGGACACTATAGAGAACTGTTTTTTTCAATCTCTGAAACCCGGTCTACAAATGACAATGTCAAATGGTGAGACTAGCGTCAGGACTGCTGTGCGGCCACATGCCGTTTGATAATTGTATTGAGTGGTTCTTTCTGCAGCGCCTCCGGCGAGGCTTCAGCACCTGCCAGCCATTCCTCATAGGCGGGTTCGAGCGCACGCCACTCACGGTCCAGAATGGAGAACCAGGCTGTATCTCTATCGCGTCCCCGATAGACAAGCGCTTGTCGAAATACGCCCTCAAAGCGAAACCCCAAACGCATCGCCGCGTTCCGCGAAGCTTCATTGAGCACATCGCATTTCCATTCATAGCGACGATAGCCCAATTCGACAAAAGCCTGGCGCATCATCAGATACATCGCCTCTGTTGCCGCCGGACGCCTCTGCAGCAGAGGTGAAAAAACCAGATGACCCACCTCAATCGACCCAGCTTTGGGATTAATCCTCAGATAACTTGCAATACCCACAGCTTTATCTGTACGACGATCAACAATCGCATAGAACTGCATGTCGTCCTGTCGACAGATCGCCGCCATGAACCTCTCAAAGGCTGGGCGTTCCGGAAAGGGTCCGTGAGGAAGGTAAGTCCAGTTGCGCCCCTCGCGATCCAGTACAAAGGCATCATACAAATCGCCCGTGTGTGCCTCTGCATCCAATGGGTCAAGTCGACAAAAACGCCCTTCCATTGTGATGTGCGGTGGGAAAGAAGCAGTGGACCAGTCAGGAACTGCCCGCCCGATAGGCTGCCCTAGCTCATTCAACTCATGCGCGCCGCTGTAAATCGCACTAACACCTTCTCCCATTTGGCTCTTCCTTTAGTCGTCCGTCCCCAGCTCATCATGCATAAAACTGGCTCTGTCAAAATGACCATTGAGAAGAAGAGAAAGGGACCAATTCCAGCCTACTTATTGGCCGAGGCACGCATCTGAGCCTGCAGGTCGCGCGTCAGCTCCCCTTTGCCATCAGGTGCCCAGCCTGGAGGTTGAAACAAATGCCCCAGCGCATTTTTCATGGACCCCGATGCCTTGATGTCCCGGCCCAATGCAATCCACTCATGGAACGTTGCTTTAATCGGATTGTGGGTCTCAAGCTGATGGCGAATGCCGTACACCACTTCCTCGGCTTCAACTTCGTAGGTCCCAAAGAGACGGTCCCAGACAATGAAGGTGCCGCCATAGTTGCGATCACAATATTGCAGGTTGGATCCGTGATGCACCCGGTGGTTAGACGGCGTATTCATGACCCACTCGAGCGGCCCAAGTTTCCCAATGTGGCGCGTGTGAAGCCAGTATTGGTAGAGATGATTGAGTGACAGAAGCGCAATCACCATGATCGGGTTGATACCGATCAGAAGCGCAGGGATCATGAAAACAGGTTCAATCCACGCTTCCGCGAATGAAGCCCTGAGTGCAGTCCCTACATTATACTGCTGACTGGAGTGATGGTTCACATGCGCTGCCCATCCAAGGCGCACCTCGTGGATCGCGCGGTGATACCAATAGAACAGGAAGTCGACAAAGACATAGGCCGCAGCGATCAACAGCACGCTGCTCGTCCAGTCAATGTCGAAGAAGGCAAACTGATGCACCCAGTAAAATGTCAGCAACACCGTCCCGGCGGCCAACGCGATGCTGGCTGCATAAAAGAGCCCCATCGCCACGGAGCAGAGCGTATCTGACATCTCGTAAAACTTGCGCCGCAGCACCCAGGTCAGTGCCACCTCCCCCAGCAACAACACCAGAAGAATTCCGATTTGGTCCACATCCCGGATCGCCAAGAGCCCCTGAAGAAAGTCCAACATGCCTGTTTCCTTTACACAACATATGTTCTGCAAAAAACTTATTACAAAACATATGTTGTGTAAAGGGCGAAAAACGGCTAAAATCTGCGAATGCCAAAAATAGTTGATCACGATGCACGCCGACAGGAGCTGATTGAAGCCAGCTGGCGCGTCATTGCCGCCGAGGGCCTTGAGGGCGTCACCATGCGCAAAATCGCGGCTGAAGCCGGGTGCACGACGGGAAGGCTCACCCACTATTTTGCAGACCGGGAGGCGCTGATCCTGGCCTCCCTCCGTACGTCCTATGACGTCACTGGTGACCGCGCCCGCCAGGCGATTGCAAACAACTCCAGCGATCAGGAAATGCTCCTGCAGTTTGCAGAAGAGATGCTACCCGCAGATGAAGAGCGCTTGCGCGAGTGGAAGGTCTGGATCGCCTTCTGGAGCGCTGCGACTGTCGACAAAACACTCGCCGTTGAAAACGATGCACGCCATCAAGCATGGGCCGATGAACTTGCCGAGCTCATCAAGGATGCCGCGCCCGCAGCCGATGCGAGGCAGGAGGCTGATCTTCTTATCGGACTGATCAATGGCGTAGGGCTACACGCGGCGGTTAACCCCACAAAAGAAAATCTGGATCGCGCCCGAGGGCTTCTTCGCCGCCACATCAGGCAGCTGACTGGCTGATCATTCAGCAATCAAAACGTGAAAGGGGTCGTTCCCAAAGGAACGACCCCTAAGCGTGAGCGCGCTAACTCGCTCGAGTGGCCTTCCTAAGAAGGCCTAGCGTTTTAGGAGGTAAACGAAGGTTGCTCCATCATCCCCTGGACACGCCTACTCTCCCGAGTTAGCGACAAAATCTCACTGGACATCGGGTCACCTCCTTTCAATGGTTGAAAACACCATGAGCATGAACTGATTTGCCAGAATCGGTAAACCCCCAATTTGAAAAAAATGTGGTTTGCTTCCCACTTGCCAAGCTGGCTCCTCCATTCCCTACCGCCATCCATCACTCTCCCTCCTCCATAGGAGGACCGACATATGAACAGTTCAGCACCGAGCCAGCACCCGTTCATCGAGACATTTCGACAAGTCTGGGCAAACCCAACACTCGATGATCTAATGGCCCCATTACGCGAAGACGTCACCCTGATCCAACCGCTCTCAGCGCCGTTGTACGGAAAAGACGCAGCGCACAAAGCCTTCCGAAAAATTCTCAAGCAGTTCCCAGGTCTTCAGGGAGATGTGCATGGCGGGCTTGGAACCGGTGATCTCATCTTCATCGACTGGACGATGATTGTTCCCATCGGACGCAGCGAACAAAGACTGCCCGTCATCGACAAGGTTATTCTGGAGGACGGGTTAGTAAAAGAACGGACAGCCTATTTCGACCCCTCCCCCCTCTTCGGCCCAATTGCACGAAGCCCAAAAACGCTGGGTCGCCACCTGCTGGCGGCATTCCTCTAGCGGCAAGCGACGCGCACAAGAAAAAGGCCCGACATTTCTGCCGGGCCTTCTTCGTCTCAGGTACAAGTGCCTGAAAGCGTTTCCAGGAAAAGTGTGCAGCGGGTTTACGCCAAAACCTACGGCGGAAACGCGAAAACAAAAAGTTACTTAGGGTGCACCCGAACTGGCAGGTCTGTAATGCCATGCACGAAAATCGAGTTCGCACGCGTTTCCTTGCCAACCACTTCGACCTTATCGAAGCGCTTCAGAATCTCTTCCCACAAGATACGGATCTGCATTTCTGCAAGACGATTACCCATGCAGCGGTGAATACCAAACCCAAAGGACAGGTGTTTCCGCGCATTCGGGCGATCGATCAGGAATTCATTTGGACGGTCAATGGCGTCCTCATCCCGGTTGCCCGAGATGTACCACATGGCAAGCTTATCGCCCTTCTTGATCTGTTTGCCACCAAGCTCTGTGTCCACCAACGCTGTGCGGCGCATGTAAGCGAGCGGCGTCTGCCACCGGATGATCTCTGACACCATATTTGGGATCAAAGAAGGGTCAGCTTTGAGCTTCGCATATTCCGCTGGGTTTTCATTGAGCGCCAAGACACCGCCGGACATGGAGTTCCGCGTTGTGTCATTGCCACCAACGATCAGCAGCATCAAATTGCCGAGCAGCTCGAATGGCTGTTGCTTCGACATCTGTGGATCATGAGCCATCATCGAAATGAAATCTGATTTCGGTGGTTGCTGTGCACGCTCAGCAAGCAGCTTGGAAAAAGTTTCAAGACAGACAAGCAGCTCAGCTCGGCGCTCATCTTCGTCCAAACCAGTGTCGCCACCATCAGGACCAGCAGTCGTAACGTCAGACCAGAAGGTCAGCTTCCGGCGCTCTTCAAATGGAAAGTCGAAGAGTGTCGCGAGCATCTGTGTCGTGATCTCAATGGAGACTTTATCCACCCAGTTGAAAGTCTCGCCCACCGGCAGACTATCGAGAACCTTGCCGACACGCTCACGGATCAGGTCTTCAAGTTCAGCCAAAGCTGGTGGCGCGACCGCTGGAGAAACCACCTTGCGCTGAACGTCATGCTTTGGCTGATCCATCGCGATGAACATTTCAGGTGCAAAATCTTCTTCCAGGTCTGGCAACACAATGGTCGGCTCAGAGGAAAAGATCTGGTGGTTTGTGTCGACATGCATGATGTCCTGGTACCGCGTCACTGACCAGTAATCACCAAGCTCTTCAGAGTGCGCCTTATGAACCGGGTCTTCTTTGCGAAGGCGCTCGAACAGAGCCCAATGCTGCTGGTTGGCGAAGAACTCAGGCTGAGCAATATCGAGTTGCTCAATAGGAATCGAATAGGGGTCGAATGCCTGTTGATCGTCTTTTACGGCAGCCTGGGACATGGTTCCTCCAAAAAGAAAGCGCTTATTTTCACCCACATTAGGTCAATAATGACGCATGCGTCAACTTTACATATGGGGACTCTTCGCACGAGGGTCAAGAGAACGTAAATGCTACCAAACCGGCCTTAACAGCGTCTGACAATGCAAAAAGGCCCGGAAATCCGGGCCCTTTCAACAAAAATCAGTGCGATCAAGACCAACGCTTAGAGCGGGTGCACAACCACTGGAAGGTCGGTGATCCCCATCACGAAGCTGGAGTGAAGCCGTGTTGGCTCGCCCACCACTTCGACACGGTCGAAACGCTTCAGAATTTCTTCCCAGAGAATCCGAACCTGCATCTCACCAACACGGTTGCCCATGCAACGATGAATGCCAAACCCGAAGGAAAGGTGCTGACGCGCTTTAGGACGGTCGATCAGGAATTCATTCGGACGATCAATCGCACTGTCATCGCGGTTTCCAGAGACATACCACATGGCAACCTTGTCGCCCTTCTTGATGGTTTTGCCACGGAACTCGACATCTTCCAGCGCTGTACGGCGCATATATGCCAGCGGTGTCTGCCAACGAATGATCTCGGAGACCATATTTGGAATAACAGATGGGTCTGCTTTCAGCTTCGCAAACTCTTCCGGATGATTGTGGAGTGCGAGCACGCCACCAGACATAGAATTCCGAGTTGTGTCATTACCACCAACGATGAGCAGAATGAGATTCCCGAGAAGGTTCATCGGGTCCATGTCTTTCATGGCGGGATTATGCGCCATGAGCGAAATGAAATCATTGGTTGGTGGCAGCTCTGCCCGCTCTGCATAGAGCTGACCAAATGTTTTCAAGCACTCTAGAAGGTGTTCCCGACGCTCATCTTCCGTCAGGCCATATTCCTCAAGGGTGACCGGGTCAGCAGTTGTAATGTCAGACCAATAGGTCAGCTTCCGGCGATCCTCGAATGGGAAATCGAACAGTGTGGCCAGCATCTGCGTGGTGATTTCAATAGAAACTTTTTCCACCCAGTTGAACGTCTCACCCACAGGCAGACTGTCGAGAACCTTGCCAACACGCTCACGGATGAGCGGCTCAAGTTCAGCAAGAGCTGGTGGTGCAACAGCAGGCGTTACCGCTTTGCGTTGCACATCATGCTTTGGCTGATCCATCGCGATAAAGGTTTCAGGGTTGAAGTTATTTTCCTCAGCCCGTAGCTCATTCTCCAACGTGGTCAGAAAGATCGATGGCTCAGAGGAAAACTGTTTGTGGTTGGTATCGACCGCAACAATGTCTTCGTAGCGTGTGATGGACCAGTATCGGCCGATAATGTCGCTGTCGCAGAAGTGGACAGGGTCCTCTTTGCGCAGGCGGTCAAACAGCGCCCAATGTTGTTGGTTTTGATAATAGTCCCCGTTCGCCATATCCAGCTTCTCGAGCGGAATGGAATTGGGATCAAAATCTGTGGCTTCACGATCAAGCACGGCCGATTGCGACATGGTTCCTCCAAAGACCAGGCCCCACATGGGGTGGGACCAAAATGACGTTAGCGTCAACTTTCCATATTGGGGCTTTTTCCGCAAGGTCAATCGGTTGGGCATAGAAAAACCGCCGCTCACGGGGGATGAGCGACGGCAGCGCCCTTCTGGGAAGGCGCGAAACCGGACCGATACGCTGTCCGGCTGGGGATTCTTAGGATCTATTTCGCGTGCAACTTAACCGGCAGATGCGAATAGCCCATGACAAAGTTTGACGTCACACGGACCGGCTCGCCCACCAACTCAACATTGCTGAAGCGTTTCAGGATTTCCTCCCAGAGAATCTTGATCTGCATTTCCGCAAGACGGTTGCCCATGCAACGGTGAATGCCAAACCCGAAGGAAACATGGTGACGTGCTTTTGGACGATCGATGATGAAGTCATCGGGCCGGTCAATCACCTCATCATCCCGGTTGCCCGAAATGTACCACATGACAACCTTGTCGCCTTTCTTGATGGTCTTCCCACCAAGCTCAACATCCTCAAGTGCATTGCGACGCATGTGGGCAAGCGGCGTCTGCCAGCGGATGATCTCTGACACCATGTTGGGGATCAGCGAGGGGTCCGCCCGAAGCTTGTCATACTCCGCTGGATTCTGGTTGAGCGCAACGACGCCGCCGGACATGGAATTCCGGGTCGTGTCATTGCCTCCCACAATAAGCAACATCAGGTTTCCGAGATATTCCATCGGATCCATATCCTGCATGTCAGGGTGATGCGCCATCAAAGAGATAAAGTCGTTCTTGCGAGGCTGCGCTTTCCGCTCCTGCCAAAGCGCATTAAATTCCTCAAGGCACTTTGTGAGTTCCTGAAGGCGGAACTCCTCCGTCATGGAATCATCACCCACCTGAGGGCCCGATGCAGAAATGTCCGACCAATAGGTGAGTTTACGCCGCTCTTCGAACGGGAAATCAAACAGGGTCGCAAGCATCTGTGTGGTGAGCTCAATGGAGACACGGTCCACCCAGTCAAACGTCTCGCCAACAGGCAAGCCGTCCAACAGATCACCAACCCGCTTGCGGATCATCGGCTCGACTTCCGAGAGTTGAACCGGTGACACTGCCGGCGTCACAACCTTGCGCTGCACATCATGCTTTGGCTGGTCCATCGCGATGAACATGGGCGGTTGAAAATCAACCGCATCACCAATAACGATCTGCGGCTCCGAAGAGAACTGCTTGTGATGTGTATCTACATGGACAATGTCGTTGAACTTCGTGATCGACCAATAGGGCCCGAATTCCTCTGACTCACAGAAATGAACCGGATCTTCCTTCCGAAGACGTTCAAAATAGGCCCAATGCGCTTGCGCTGGATAGAGCGCAGCTTTCCCCATATCGATTTCGTCAAGCGAAAGGGAATAGGGATCGGGGATAACACTCTCTTCTGGTTTTACGGCAGCTTGGCTCATAACGGTCTCCTCCAGAGCAAACTTCAGTGCTGTGATTCAGGCAGGCGGACGACAATGCCGTCAAGCTCGGCGGTCGCTTTAATCTGGCAGGCAAGGCGACTATTCGCTTCAATACCCTCTGCAAACTCGAGCATGCTGGTTTCCATATCGTCTTTCTCACCGGTCTTGGCGAGCCAGGCTTCGTCGACAAAAACATGACACGTCGCGCAGGCGCAGGCCCCACCGCAATCCCCGTCAATTCCAGGGATCATCTTTTCAATCGCGACCTCCATCAGGGAATGCCCCTCAGCCGCATCCACTTCATGGGTCGTCCCATCATGCTCGATATAAGTAACCTGGACCAATGTCCCCTCCCAAAACCATCAGCGTCAAAGACCGCCCCTAACGAACCGGTCTCAATTTTTGCGTACTATTGATACGCATAATGAATTCTAGGACGAATCAGACACAGCCGTCAACAAGGCCGGACCCTGACCTGCGGCAGTTAGGCAAAACGCAGATTTAAAGCTGACGGGCTCTCAATCCTCACCCATACTTCAGGACAGGGGCGCGGTTGCAGCAAATCCACGCCCGGTTTCGGGAGGGAATGAATGAAACGACTGAGTGTCCAGGATGCGGCCTTTTTGCAGGCAGAGAGCATCGAGTGTCCCATGCACATTGCCAGTGTGCAGATATTTGACCTTCCGAAAAAATACGCCAAAAGGCGAGACTTCGTCCCCAACCTGATGAAACGGTTTGGCGACATGAGCGCCTCCCCCCCCTTCAATCAGAAACTGCATTCAGACTGGAGCAAGCTTGATGTCTGGCCGAGCTGGGTTGAGGACGACAAGATTGATCTCGACTACCACATTCGCTTTGTTGCCTTGCCTGCACCGGGAGACAAAGATCAGCTCATGCGGCTTGTTGAACGGCTCCACGAGCCAGTTCTTGATCGCAACCGCCCGCTCTGGGAGCTTTATTTCATAGATGGGTTGGAAGACAACCGGGTCGCCATCTATTTCAAAACCCATCACGCCCTGATTGACGGCGTTGCTGGAATGGCACTTGTTCAGACTGCCCTGTCGAAGGAAAAGAGCGCATCAGGTCCCCTGCACCCGATCTGGCAGATCCCCAAAAAGAAACGCCCTGCCCCCGACAAGGAATCCTTCGTTGCCGCTCTGCGTCACACCATGGAAGATGCCTTCGAACAGGTGAGTTCGCTTCGACAGATCACCGGCAACTTCTTGCGCGGTGAACTGGACAAACTCAGCCACGGAAACATGCCATCTCTCGGGCGCTCCCAGGCACCCAAAACTCCGTTCAATGTGGCCATCACCCGACATCGACACCTCGATGTGTTTTCACTGCCTTTGTCTCGCACCAAAGAAATCGCAAAAGACTTCGGAGCGACGGTCAATGATGTGGTGATCGCCATAAGCGGCGCTGGCATACGCCGCTATCTGGAAGAAATCGGAGAGTTGCCTGACAAGCCTGTATTGGCGGGTGTCCCCGTGTCGGTCCGCCCGGCAGGCGCCGAGCAGGAAGGCAATAATGTCTCCATTTTTGCGGCGACAACCGGGTCTAATATCGAAGATCCTGTCCAGCGCTTGAAGGCCGTCTCCATCTGGGCAGCAACGCAAAAGAAAAAGATCAGCGGCCTCACCTCAACCGCCGCACAAAACTACGCCACCATCTTTGGTCTCTCTGCCCTGATCCCACAATTGGTTGGCGCCGGCGACTTCTCCATGCCACCGACCAATGTGGTGATCTCAAACGTGCCCGGTTGGCGACACCCGCTCTATTTGGGCGATGCAAAACTATCAGCCATTTTCCCGGTCTCGGTCTTGATCGATTATCAGGCGTTCAACATCACGGTTCTATCGCGGGAGGACAGTCTCGATTTCGGGCTCATTGCCGCGCATGAGTCCATTGACGATCTCGGCAAAATCTCCACCTACATGCAGGAAGCCTTTGCTGAGCTGGATGCGGCATCAACCGCCCTTCTCAACGAAGAAGTTGCGCGGGTCAGCGCGAAGGTAAAAGCACGAAAGAAGAAAAAGGCGACCAAAACCACAGCCACCACGACCCGCAAGAAACCGGCGCCACCTACGAAGAAAACCAAAAAGGCGCCAGCGAAGGCTAAACGCAAGAAGACAACCTAGCGCTTACGACCATCGCTTGATGGCAACACGCGGAATGTTGCATTCGCCCGCGCACACACTGTGCCGTCCGCGGTCACAAAGGCTTGCGCAAAATCGAGCGTGCGGCCGGTCTTGGTGAAGGGTGAATTGACTTCAATCCACTGTCCGAGCTGGGCCGTCCCCAGGAAATCAACACTGAGATTGACGGTCACCAAACCGCCAACAGCATCATGCTGAACCGCGCAGGACAGTCCCATCGCATTGTCCGCAAGCGCACTCAGCAAACCGCCATGAACAAAACCCCGGGAATTTGTGTGCTGTTCAGCGGCGAAAAATCCCAACGCCACGGATTTGTCGTCTGTCTTGGAATAAAGCGGTTCCCATGGGTCTGTAAGGGGGCTTTTTCGAAAATGTGGCGTAAAGCCCTGAGGTATCTCGGTCATTATGCTCTCACGCTGAAACTTGAAATGGGCGGACACTGCACAATTCAGAAAGCACCGACAAACGCGCATCCCTCACCTCACATGAGGTCATTTCACGTATATTGTGTATATACATAACTTATGCTAGAGAGCTCGGATGAAAAGCCCATTCCCGCCCGACATGACAGATCACTGCATGGTGTTGAAGACCCGTCGGGCCGCCCGTGCCATCACCCGTCGATATAATACTCTGTTGAAACCCTTAGGCCTCAAAAGCACCCAGGCCTATCTCCTGTCCGCTATTTACGGCAATGACTTCAAGTCCGTTTCAGATCTCGCCGAACATCTTGTAATTGAGCGCAGTGCGCTGACCAGAAACCTCAAGGTACTGCGGGATGCAGGTTTAATAACCTCCGACAATGAGGGACGCGGACGCGCACAAAAAGTCGTCCTTACAAAAGCAGGAAAGAAAATCGTCGAAAAGGTCGTCCCTTTATGGACCAAAGCTCAGAACGACCTCCGAGACGAGCTGGGTGAGCGCGAGTGGAACCGCGTCCAGGCAGCCCTCACAGCCGTTGGCAATCTGACCTAAAAATTTCATCAAGTAGTGCATATACATAACTGGAGAAACCATGAGCAAGCGGATTGTGATCACAGGAATGGGGTTGGTGACCCCGCTAGGTGTCGGCGTGGACAATGTATGGAAGCGCCTTGTCGCAGGGAAGTCCGGCATACGAACCAACACCCGCTTTGACGCAAGTGCTTTACCGGCACACATTGCCGGCCTTGTACCGGACATTGCAGAAGATCCAGCTGGCCTTGATATGGGCGCGGTGGTTTCGCCGAAGGAGCGACGTAAGGTTGACCTCTTCACCATCTACGCAATGGCAGCCGCAGAAGATGCGCTCACCCAGGCAAATTGGAAACCTGAAGAAGAAGCAACCCGAGAACGCACCGCGACCATAGTCGGCACCGGGATCGGCGGCCTGCCGATCATCACAGCCGCCAAAGAAACAATGGATGCTCGAGGCTACCGCAAATTATCACCTTTCGTTGTGCCAGCCTTCCTCGCTAACCTTGCCGCCGGAAACCTGTCGATCCGTTATGGCTTTATGGGACCGTTGGGCACACCGGTCACCGCCTGCGCCGCGGGCCTCCAGGCAATTGGAGATGCCATGCGCCTGATCGCAAGCGGCGAAGCTGATATAGCGCTTGCTGGTGGGACCGAGGCTTGCGTCGACCCACTTGGCCTTGGTGGATTTGCCGCTGCTCGCGCTCTTTCAACCCGCAATGACGCACCAGAAGCAGCGTCTCGTCCGTTTGACAAAGACAGAGACGGTTTTGTGATGGGCGAAGGCGCCGGACTTGTCGTGCTGGAATCCCTGGAACATGCGCGAGCCCGCGGCGCAAAGCCACTCGTTGAACTCACAGGATACGGAACCAGTGCAGATGCTTACCACCTGACGGCGGGGCCAGAGGACGGCTCCGGCGCTGCCAGGTCAATGCGCGCCTGCCTCCAGATGGCGGGCAGCGACGGATCCGACGTCGACTATGTAAACGCACACGCGACCTCAACACCTGTTGGCGACCGCGGCGAGGTCGCGGCCCTCAGACAGATCTTTGGTACTCGCATTCCAGAAGTTGCTATCTCGTCCACGAAATCTGCCATCGGCCACCTGTTGGGCGCTGCAGGAGGCGTCGAGGCTGTTTTTACTGCCATGTCTCTCCTCACCGGGGTGCTGCCGCCCACTCTCAATCTGCACACTCCGGACAAAGGCATGGAGGACCTCGACCTCACCCCTTTGAAGGCAGCAAAAAGGGATATCAATCACGCATTGTGCAACGGCTTCGGGTTCGGCGGCGTCAACGCGACCCTCTCAATGAAACGCCTTTGATGCGCAATAGATTGTTACAAATCGCAATGAGCGAGAAAAACGCCGACCAGTGGTTCGAGGCATACTCAAACTCCACTGGAGAGCAACCCATGCAAAAACTTCTGCCCCCTGCACTCGTCGCGATCTGCATCCTAATCATGACCACCCTTCACTTGCTGTTGCCGCTGGGTGTCCTCATTGACCAACCATTGCTGGCTGTCATTGTCGCTCTGACAGGTCTGACTTTTACGCTCTCAGGCGCGCGGCTTTTTTCCCGCGTTGGCACCAACATCAAAACCTTCAACAAGCCTGATCACTTTGTGACTACTGGCCTTTTTCGCTTCACCCGAAACCCGATGTATCTGGGTTTCGTCCTCCTTCTCATCGGTATTGCCATTGGCCTGGGAACCGCAACACCCTTTGTTGTGGTTGTGGCCTTCTTTGTGATTACCAACCTTTGGTACATCCCCTTTGAAGAGCGAAAGATGGAAGAGATATTCGGCGCCGACTATTTGGCATACATGGCCCGCACCCGTCGCTGGATCTAAATCCGGTCGCACCCGTTGCGCTGACAGCCGATCCCACTCACTATGATGCCAACTGTTTTGGGAGGGTATCATGGGTAAATGGATCAGCAGTCTTGCTGCAAAAGCGGTACTGACATTCTGTGGACTTATCGCCATCACCTCGCCCGCATGGGCTGATCTGATGATCCAAAACGTGACCATCATCGATCCAGTTGCCGGAGAGACGCAGAACCAGGACATTCTGATCGGCAATGGCACCATCGCGGCCATTGGGGAACGCGGCAGTATCGCCACCTTCGCACCAGTGGATACGCTCGATGGCACCGGAAAGTTCCTCATCCCCGCTCTGTGGGACGCCCATGTGCACCTTACTTTCGATAAGGGCATCGGAAACACCGCCCTTCCCCTCTTTGTCGCCAACGGCATCACCCGCGTGCGCGACACAGGTGGGCTTCTCTCTGAAATACTCTTGGTGCAGAACATCGCAAAAGAGAAAGGTCCAGAAGCCCCTGAGATCTATTTCGCGGGCCCACTCATAGACGGCATGCCGCGTGTCTATGACGGCACCCCCGCCCGCTTCCCGAATATTTCCGATGGCGCCTCAACACCGGAGGATGCGGAACGCATCGTTGATGAGCTCGCCGCAGCCGGCGCAAGCCTCATCAAGTCTTACGAAATGCTGCAACCAGACGTCTTCCGGGCGCTTGTCGCCCGCTCTACCGAACGAGAATTGCCGGTCACCTCCCATATTCCGCTCAGTATGGATGCGGAAGCGGTGATTGCAGCAGGCGTCAAAGGCATGGAGCATCTGCGCAATATTGGCCTTGCGTGTTCGAACAAATCACAAGTGTTGCTCGCAGAAAGACAGGCCCTGCTGCGCGACGGCGCAAAGGCGGAAGGCAGCACGCTTCGATCCTCAATCCACGCTGCCCAACGACCAATTGCCTTTGGGTCTCAGGATGCCGAACGGTGCGGCGCTGTCATTAAGGCGCTCGCCGACGCGCAGGTCTTTCAGACACCGACCCTCGCCCTGAATACCCGCGGCGCCTTCAGGCAGTTCCTTGAGCCTCGACAGCGCGATCCGTTCCAGTATCTCCCCGCTGCCGTTCGAGACAATTGGAATGCTTTTGCGGACGGCGCCGCAGACACGCCAATTGATCCGGCTTACGTGGCCTTTGCCAATTGGTCCCTGGGAATGGTCGGCCAGCTTCATGAGGCAGGTGTGCCAATCATGGCCGGAACAGACACGCCCATCGGCCTGCTCACGCCTGGTTTCAGCCTTCATCTGGAGATGGAGATGCTGGTCAAGGCAGGCCTGTCACCACAAGAGGCCCTGGCAAGCGCCACACTTCGCCCAGCAGAGTTTTTTGGCCTAGAAGAAACAATGGGCACCATCGAAGCAGGGAAAAGCAGCGAGCTGGTCCTCCTCACCGCCAACCCGCTTGAAGACATCGCCAACACGCGCACCATCGATACCGTCATCACCCGTGGGACAGTTCTTGACCGCGCGGCTCTCGACGCAATGCTGAACAATGCAGCCCCTTGAACCGCCGATCAGGCAGCAACAAATGTTTGGGGAGATTTCCCGACTTCCCTAATTGGTGCGCCACGTTCAACCATGATAGGACGAATCTCACTGAACACTTTCTTGTACTCATAGAAGGGAACCCGCGGAAACAGGTGATGAATGGCGTGATAGTTCTGAAACAGCCATAGCCATGTGATCACGCCGTCCAGCCACTTTGGAAAGACATAAACAGCCGTATCAACATACCGCCCCGTCTCGGAGTGCGGGTGATGAACCAGCCAGGCAAAAAAGACCACTGTGATGTAATTGCCAACAATGTTTGCGAGAACAGTCAAGACCAGCACTTCAAGCGGAAATCCAAACGCAGCCAATAGAACCCGACCACCAAGCATCATCGTGACGTCTGCCAAAACAGATACACGCTCACCTGTTGATGCTTTAGGCCACACATTCCTGAAATAGAAGGAATATTGGATCGCCACAGTCTTCAAAGATTTAAAGAACACATCGACTGGACTACGCCCTGCAAAAACATGATCCGGGTCCACATCGACATCATTGGTCGACCGGTGATGAGCGAAATGCTCCGCCTTATGAACCTTGAAAGGGATCAAAAGGATCCAACCGGAGACATGACCAGCCAGAGAATTCAGCCATTGAAACCCGTTGCCGTTCCCAGCGACATTCCCATGTACGGCCTCATGTAAGACAGTATAGACAGCGTAGACCACGACCGATTGCAAAGCGAAGGCAGCTATAAGACCCATCTGGCCGGTAGCTGCAGCGACTAAAATCGCTCCATAGGCAAAAAATAGAACCGAAGCCAACAGAACAGTCTTCCAGGCAAACATTCCCATAAACCGCATCGCGACCTGCGCCGCCTCACGATCAAGCTTTTTCGTATCCATTTCCATGGCCCTCTCCTCCCAATGCCGTTTGCAGGGCTAAAGCTAGGGAAAGTCGATTGGAAAGAAAAATTAATACTTGATCTATTTTGATAAGTATTTCTAATGAGCAAATGCATCACATCAGACAACTGCAATGTGTAGAGGCCCTGGAAGCGACGGGGCATTTCGGGCGAGCGGCAGACCGGCTTGGCATTACACAATCTGCACTCACACAGAGCATCCAGAAGCTTGAGGAGTATTACGAGGTTAGCCTTTTTGTCCGTGACCGCCGACAAATCACGCCGACACCATTTGGCGCGATCATCGTTGAACGAGCGCGAGAGGCACTTCAATCCATCGCAACCGCAGATCGCGAAATTGAACTCATGCGCAATTTGGAGACAGGGCACTTAATGGTAGGTGTCGACCCCTTTGTCTCAGGTTCGCTGTTGGCGCCAGCGTTGAGCAAGATGCTAACCGTTCATCCCCACCTACGCTTTTCGGTTCGGACAGGCGATTGGCACACCTTCAAAGCCTCACTCCTTGAGAGAAAAATCGACCTCTATGTTGGATTCACCCAGTTAAGTTCCGACGACCCCCGGGTAAACCTAAAGCGCCTTTCCATGCCACCACCCATCCCCGTGTGTGGTCCGACACACAAGCTTGCGGGGAAAAGGAACATTCCACTTGATGTGCTCCTTCAGCATCCCATCGTCAGCCCATCGCCGCCTGACTGGTTTCTGGATTGGGCAGCATCTGAAGGTTCCGGACGCACAGTTGAGGATATTCGAGCGCCCTTCTTCCTTGTAGCCGATGACCTACATCTGGTGAAAGAGATTGTAAAACACGGGCATGCGCTTACGGCGGCGCTGCCAGGGGACCTTGAGATCGAAATCAAAAACAAACTTCTCTTACCAATTGAAGTGAGGAACTGGCCCAAAGAAACACCAATCTCGCTAGCGACACTTTCAGGGCGCCCGCTGCCACCTGCGGCGTCTCTTCTCGCTGAGGAAATCACTAAGACCGCCAAAGCGATGCCCCCAGCGTGACGGCTCCCACATACACTTGTGGGTCACCACCTTCAATAAGGAGTGCCATCCTTGCGAGCCGCATACCAGGTGCCATCCTCGGCGACAGCCCATTTGAAATCATCATGCGGGTAGTGCACTTCGTCGCCCGGCACACGTGATCCGACAACAAGAAAACGGGCATCTGTGTTCGACTTGTTGATGAGGTGGTGGGCATTCTCCTCCCCGGCCTTAAACCCGACAACCATGTCAGCCCGCACCAGGGTCTCCCCCTCATTGGTGACCAGAGTCAATTCACCCTCCAGCACCATCACAAACTCATCTGATTTTGTATGCCAGTGACGGATGGAAGAACGGGAACCGGGAGGGAGCGTTTCCATCATCACCCCAAACTGTGTCAGTGCGAACAGGTCGCCCAGATTCCGGCTTTCATAGGGTCCACCAAGCTCATGGGGGCCTAGAGCGGCACGATCACTTTCCACAGGCAGAGATTTGCCCCCCTTAGCGGCATCAACCTTCATTGCATCAATGGCTGGTTTCATTGCCGATCTCCCAATTGTCGACCAAGCTCACTTCACAACAATCATGGTTCAGCGCAGACTGGCAGTCAAAGACCGACGTCACAGGTGGGGGAAACCATGACCAAAACCATTGCCGAGCCAGCACGCGAGACACCTGTCGTTCATGAGACCGATGTCTTGGTTGTAGGGTCCGGGCCCGGCGGCCTGGCAGCAGCTATCGCAGCAGCACGCTCCGGCGTGCGCGTCGCCCTGCTGGAACGGTTTGGGTGTTTCGGTGGCAACATCACGGTGGTCGGCGTGGAAGGCTTTGCCTGGTATCGCCACGAAGAAACCGTCGAAGCTGGCGGCATCGGGCAGGAGTTTGAGGACCGCGCCAAGGAGATGGGTGCGGCCGTACCCGAAAGCCAGTCACTCAGCTACGAACTGGATTCTGAAGGCTTTAAGCTGGTTGCCGACAGGTTAGTCGAAGAAGCAGGCATCCATCCCATGCTGCACCGCCAATTTGTCGCTCCCATCATGAACGGCAGCAGCGTTAAAGGTGTGATCGTGGAATCCAAGGCCGGCCGCGAAGCCATCCTCGCCAAACGTATAATTGATGCAACGGGGGACGCCGATGTCGCACACCGCGCAGGCGCTCCCACAATCAAAACTCCCCTGGAGGACATGCAGGCGGCATCGGTCATGTTTCATCTCGCAGGTGTCGACAAGCAGGCATTTCTTCAGGGTGTGAGAGACAACCCACAAACCTATAAGGACTGGGAAAACAGCACCTGGCACATGGAAACCGATGGCAAGGAAGATGAGATGTTCTCCCCCTTCCTCGGCAAGCCCTTCGATCAAGCCATCAAAGACGGGGTGATACCTGCAGAGCTTAAAACCATCGGCGGCACCTGGGGCGCTGTCCACGATAGCGGTGAACTGACCTATATGAACCTCATCCACTTGAACGAGTGCGACGGCACAGACCCGGAAAGCCTTACCAAATTTGAAATGGAGGGCCGACGCCAAACACTCGCGGCCATTGACGTGCTCCGAAAATACACGCCGGGCTGTGAAGAAGCGCGGCTGCGCAATTTCGGCATGAGCATCGGCATCAGAGACACGCGTAAAATCGACGCGGTCTACAACATGACGGAGGAGGATGTACGGTACGAAGGGCGTTTTGAGGACTCGATCGGGATCTATCCGGAGTTCATTGATGGCTATGGCATTCTGATCCTGCCGACCACAGGCCGCTATATGCACATCCCTTATCGGTCACTGCTGCCTAGGAAAGTTGAGAACCTACTTGTCGCCGGGCGGGCAATTGGCGGGGACAAAATCTCTCACGCCGCCACCCGCAACATGTCTTGCTGTGCGGTAACCGGTCAGGGCGCGGGCGTCGCGGCTGCCCTTTCAGTGAAGCAAGGCACCCCGCTCAACGACCTTAACGTCAGCGCGGTGCAGCAAGAACTGAGCCGTCAGGGTGTGCGCGTCCATTAACGGGCAAACACCTGCTGACGGACATCGCTTCAAGAACTTGGGGTCGAATCTGTCACGCCCCTACGCATAGCCCTTCAGGGATTGCAGAAAAGCATGCACACGGGCAACCGCTTCATCGATCTCTTGCTCCGCAGGCATCTTGATGACGAGCGCATCAACCGATTTGACAAGGGCGACACGGGCGGCGTCATCTCCCAACGAAAGCGGGAGCGTCCCTGCCGTTTCCAAGAGCATCAGCAACTCGTGAAGGCGACGCACCTGCCGGAAACTGCGGGACATAGGTTGAAGCAGCGTAGGGTCTTGCTGCCAGGACCGTCCCCCAAAGAGCTCTTGTGTCACCCGTTGCCCGGCGCCATGGCATTCATAGACAGCACAGCCCCGAAAACCCCGCTCCGTGAGTTCGTCATGCACTTTGCACTGACCACATTCATCAAGATTGGGACAGGCCGTTTCAGCCGGCTTACTGATGGCAAAATCATCCGACACTTCAAACTCAAACGTCACACAGCAGAGCGCTGCACAGTTAGAACAGTCAGACTGAAGCGAGAGAGACGACCCCATAGGACAATCAGCGCCTCGTCTCGACGGGTTTTTCAAGCGCATAAATCACATCGGCAAACGCATCTATGTGCTTGGCCAGCGCGGCGTGGGCATCTTCCAGACCGCGATTGTAGAGAACAGCCCCTGCTTCCTTGGCCAGAAAGTCGAGCAGAAACTCGACATCAAACTGCCCTGCATCCACATCCAGCTCATCCCTGAGATAAGTCATTAACTTAGGGACAAGAACCGCCTTCTCATCAGATGTCAGCTTAAGATCTTCCATAAAACCACCTCACAGATAGGCTAGGGCGCGGACCGTTCATCATCAAGTGTCGCTATTGCCAGTCCATCAACAATGGACGTGAAAACATCGCCCTGTTTCACGGCTACATTTGGCAGGCATCCCTGGATCGCGTCCGTGACAATTTTCATGGAACTGGATCCTCCGACACTGACAACCGCTTCAACGTTCTGCGCCTCTATGCCCCCTGCGTCCAAGGTCTCCTGGATAGCGTCAGCAATCTCTTCGCCAAAGCGCAGGAGGCTGCTTTCAAGTCCTTCCTCGGTGAGCTCGGTCTGCAGGCCAGATTCAATCAGGCTCAGGTCAACCACTGACTGATTGCTGCCCTCATTATGTGCAATTTTGGTTCGTTCCGCTTCAAAAGCGAGGTCATGACCAAGCCGTCTCTCCAGAACCTTCACCAAGCGCGCGAACAACGGGCGGTGGACGGCATCGCGTTCCATGCCCCGGGCCAATTGCAGCGTCTTGTCGTCATAGAGAAAGGGGATCTTCTCCCAGGTCGCAAGCTCAGAAAAGATGTGCGCCGGTGCCTGAATAGTGCCCTCGGCAAAGCGACGCGTCAGCTGCTGCCCGCGACCAAGCAGCGGCATAAAGTGATCGTAAGAGATCTGACGGTCGAAGTCGGTTCCGCCAACCCGCACACCGTTCGAAGCGATGATCCGCACCCCCTGATCCTTTGCCTCAAACAGGGTGAAGTCAGACGTGCCCCCACCAATATCAACCACCAGGCCGACACTGCCCTTCTTATAGTCGCGGGCACTCTCAAGCGCCGCTGCTTCGGGCTCATACATAAACCGAACCTCTTTGAAGCCCGCCTTATGGTAGCAAGCCTTCAAATCCCGCTCTGCTCGGGTATTGCGATCGGCGTCTGCCCGGTGGAAGAACACAGGCCGTCCGGCCACAACATGGTCAAATGTGACCCCAGCAAACTGTTCCGCCCGCCCTTTAAGCTGAGTGATAAACGCCGAAACAACCTCAAAAAAATCCGTGCGCCGACCAAGCAGCAAACGCTGCTCCTTCATCAAAGGCGTACCGAGCACGCTTTTCAGCGACCGCATATAGCGCCCTTCGGCACCATCCAACAGCGCCTGGTTTGCCCGCCGCCCAGTCAGCACTTGTTTGTCGTAGAGGTCGAAGAAGAGCGCAGTCGGGATCGTCTCCCGGCCTTCTTCAAGTTCCACATGCACAACTTCTCCCGCTGACATATAGGCAGCAGCAGAATTTGAGGTGCCGAAATCCACGCCCAACCAATTGGTCACAGCTCACCGTCCGGTTTTCTTTTGATGTAATGCTAATCAGGGCGCGGAGATATATAGGCAGAGCGTGGCAACCACAAGGAATTTCTGGCTCAGCACTAACCAGTGCGTGCTTCGCTGCAGTGGTCCAGCAACCGCCGTTACGAAGCGTCCTTAGTCCGAACGCATACCTGCAATCACCCTGCGCATAAATTCCATAAACAAGGCCTGGTCTTTTTTACTCAGAACGGACAAGGCTTCCATATTAATCTGCGCCGCTGATTGGTAGGCCTCGTCCTTAATCTTCGAAGCTTTGTCAGTCAGCCAGATCAATTGAGCGCGGGCATCTGTCGGATGCTTTGTTCTCTTGATAAGGCCATCACGCTGCATGCGGGTCAGGGTATTTGCCAGCGTTGCCTGCTCTATATCGAGTTTTTCCAGCAGTTCCCGTTGCGTAAGACCGTCTCCCTCCCACAATTCGAGCAGGATGGGGAACTGCCCGGTCACGATTCCCAAGGGCTGAATGCGGTGTTGCAGTTCCTTTGCGAACAGCCGGGCTATGTGATTTATGAGGAATCCCGCCGATTTTTCTTTATCAAATGCCATAGTTGAATTTTACACTTGCATAGCAAGCTATGCAATTATATATAGCTTGCTATGCTTTGAACTGTTGAAAGGAAACAAGATGCCCGGATTTGAAGAACTCGACCCAAAAGTCACTTTGGCAGACCAGTTTAAGACCGAAGAGGGGCCTGTCGTTCTAGTCAATCTTTTCACCGTGGATGCCATCGAAGAAGATGCGCTCGTAAAGGCATGGAGTCATGACGCTGCCTTCATGAAAACACAGCCAGGCTACATCTCAACGCAGCTTCATCGAGGGATCGCAGGCAGCTCAACCTTTCTGAACTACGCAGTCTGGAAAGATGTAGAGAGCTTCAAAAACGCGTTCACCCATCCAGAGTTTCAGCATCGCATCTCCAAATACCCGAGCACGGCAATCGCTAAACCTCACCTCTTCAAAAAGCTCGCCGTCGACGATCACTGCGTTGCTTAAGCAGAAAGGGAGATGAATGTCATGAAAACCAAAATCCACGCAAGCGCAGGGATCATCGGGTTCCTGACCATATTGACCTTTTGGTCTTCGACGGTTATTAGCGAGCTGTTCACTACTCATGAAACAATCGCCTTGGTCAAAACCACGATCCTTTGGGGCATGTTCATCCTGATCCCCGCGATGATCATCGCGGGCACATCGGGCATGAACCTCGGGCAAAAACGCCGGGACCCACTCACCGCCGCGAAGAAAAAGCGAATGCCCTTCATTGCGGCAAACGGCCTCCTCATTTTGGTTCCCGCAGCGATTTATCTGCAATCAAAAGCAACCAGCGGTTCCTTTGACGCGATGTTCTACACGGTGCAGGTCATCGAGCTTTTAGCGGGCGCCACCAATCTCACCCTGATGGGCTTAAACATCCGCGATGGCCGCGCGATGACAAAATACAAGCGGGTACAGAGGGCGTAACCGCAATCTTTCGCGCCAAATAAGAGGCCAGGGCGCGAGATGAATGCCCCGGCTTCACAGGAACCGCTCCAGGCGCGACCGGTCTCGCGCAAGCCTGAACTCTGCCAGCAGCTTGATGCACCCTATGGGCATGGCTACCATTCGCAGAAGCAGACATCATTGGAGGCGCCATGCGGTCGAACATCGAAACACCTTTCGCGATTTTCACTCTCACAACGGCCTTCACCCATTTTGCAGGGGAGACCTACTACCACGTCACCCTGGGTCAACCGCTCCCGGCATACATTGTCGACCTCATCGCCATCGGACTCATGTTGCTGGGCGGTGTCTATTCACTGAAGGATCGGACAGGATCCGCGTCGGGATGGCTGGCCGCAGCTTGGGGGTTTGCTCTCTGTCTGAACTACCGGTCCTTTTTTTCGCGGTGGCAGGACCTGCAAACGACAGGGACCGTTGAAGGTGAACCAGATGTGGTGATCCAGGTTTTGGGCGTGACCCTTGCAATCGCTGCAATCAGCTTTGTCGTCTCAATGTATCTGGCAGCCCCTCACCGCAATCGATAATCCAAACACAGAAACGCCGCCTGAGCGGTGAGGCTCAAGCGGCATTTTGGAAGTCTGGTAAAGAAGGGACCTAAGACAGTTGCTCGAAAGCAAGCGATCGTCGTTTGTTTTTGCATTTAGCAGACCTGGCAGCGACCTACTCTCCCACACCTTAAGATGCAGTACCATCGGCGCTGAGGGTTTTCACGGCCGAGTTCGAGATGGGATCGGGTGCAGGCCCCTCGCAATAACCACCAGGTCGGCAAAAGGCAAAAACCTTCAGAAGTTCTGAAGTAACGACAATCATTTTCTGATCTGAACCACATTCACTGTCACCCAATCCATTTGGATGGGCATTGGTAAATGAGAGTAATCAAGCCAATCGAACGATTAGTACCAGTAAGCTCAATACATTGCTGCACTTACACACCTGGCCTATCAACGTGGTCGTCTTCCACGGTTCTCAAGGGAGAACTGGTTTCGAGGTTGGTTTCCCGCTTAGATGCTTTCAGCGGTTATCCAGTCCGTACATAGCTACCCAGCTGTGCCGTTGGCACGACAACTGGTCCACCAGAGGTACGTCCACCCCGGTCCTCTCGTACTAGGGGCAGATCCTCTCAATTCTCCTACACCCACGGTAGATAGGGACCGAACTGTCTCACGACGTTCTAAACCCAGCTCACGTACCGCTTTAATTGGCGAACAGCCAAACCCTTGGGACCTGCTCCAGCCCCAGGATGCGATGAGCCGACATCGAGGTGC
>Ga0189287_100044_pt1 | contig 171349 bp, 156 predicted proteins | sample UW86minimetaG_FD_130319 | JGI IMG/M metagenome (GOLD analysis project Ga0189287, IMG submission 130319) | Marine microbial communities from the Costa Rica Dome - UW86 mini metaG | ecosystem: Environmental > Aquatic > Marine > Oceanic > Photic zone | place: Costa Rica: the Eastern Pacific...
CTTCAAGGGCGAAATGCAGCCCGGCATCACCCTGCGCGATCTGGTACACGCCATCCCGCTGTACGGCATCAAGCAAGGCATGCTGACCGTTGAGAAGAAAGGCAAGATCAACGAATTCTCCGGCCGCATCCTGGAAATTGAAGGCCTTGAGCACCTGACCGTTGAGCAGGCGTTCGAGTTGTCTGACGCTTCCGCCGAGCGTTCCGCCGCGGGTTGTACCATCAACCTGTCTGAAGACTCCGTGGCCGAGTACCTGCGTTCCAACATCACCATGTTGCGCTGGATGATTGCCGAGGGTTACGGCGATCCGCGTACCCTGGAGCGTCGTGCCCAGCAGATGGAAGAGTGGCTGGCTGATCCGAAGCTCATGCGTGCCGACAAAGATGCCGAGTATGCACACGTCATCGAAATCGATCTGGCCGACATCAAAGAGCCGATCGTATGCTGCCCGAATGATCCGGACGATGCCAAGTTCTTGTCCGAAGTGGCTGGCGACAAGGTTGACGAAGTATTCATTGGCTCCTGCATGACCAACATCGGTCACTTCCGCGCCGCCGGCAAACTGCTTGAGCAGCACAAAGGCCCGCTGAGCACGCGTCTGTGGATGTCGCCGCCGACCAAGATGGATCAGGCGCAGCTGATGGAAGAAGGTTACTTCAACACCTACGGCACCGCCGGTGTTCGCACCGAGATGCCGGGCTGCTCCCTGTGCATGGGTAACCAGGCACGCGTAGCGCCGAAGTCGACGGTCCTGTCCACTTCCACCCGTAACTTCCCGAACCGCCTCGGCGATGGTGCCAACGTGTACCTGACGTCTGCGGAACTGGCGGCTGTGGGTGCGGTTCTGGGCAAACTCCCCTCCCCTGCGGAGTACATGGAGTACGCGAAGGACCTGAACAGCATGTCGAAAGAGATTTACAAGTATCTCAACTTCGACCAGATGGAGAACTACACCAAGAAGGCTGCTGAGGCGAACGTTGCCTGAGCACTGACCTTCAGGGTTTAGCTCCACGGAAACGCCAGCCCCCGGCTGGCGTTTTTTTATGCCTGATTACCCACCCGGGATGACCCTACAATCAGTAGATAACTAGCCTCACCAGAATCGCAGCCACCATGACAAGGGTTATCCCCTTGATCCAGCGTGCGCCGCGTTTGCTCATATTGACCCGGGTAGCAATGAAAGCGCCGGTAACGTTGCCCAGTGCCAGGGTCAGGCCCACGCCCCAGCGCACCTGGTCGTTGAGGGCAAACACCACCAGTGCAGCAAAGGTAAACGGCAACACAATCGAGACCTTGAGCACGTTCACCTGGCGCAAGTCGATCTTGAGCATGTGGTATAGCACCACAAGGAAAAGCACACCGACACCAACCTGGATGAATCCGCCGTACATGCCAACAACAAACATCGCCAGGTAGACAGCCGGGCCAAGCCGCTCGGGCGTCAATGGACGGGTATTGAGAACCGGCTGTGGCAACAACATGAAGACGGAAGCGCCGATCATGGCCGACACCAGCACCCATTCGAACACGGCGTCGGAGACCCAGGTAGCGACCCAGGCACCCACCAGAGAGCCCAGAACCGCAGGAATCGCCAGGTGCAGACTGACAACAAGGTTGCCATGCCCCATGCGGTAGAAGCTGCCTACAGCAGTGATACTCTGCAGGGTTATCGCCACCCGGTTCGTGCCGTTGGCGACCTGGGGCGGCAGACCCAGAAACATCAACAAGGGCAGGGTCAGCATGGAACCGCCGGCAGAGAGAACGTTTATAAATCCGGCAATGCCGCCGATCGACAGTAAAGCCACGATTTCCAGAACAGTCACTCAGTGCGCCCCATCGAAGATTGGAGGATTCGAAAGGAGGAAGCCCCCGATCCGGAATCATTATGACCAAAAAAAGGACTCCCGGAGGAGTCCTTTTCACTTCTTGCAACGCGTTTTGCGCGTTCTCTGTTTACCGTTCGATATGTTGGTATTCTCCGGCATCGGCGGTTGCCGAGCTCACTACCAGGATGGCAATGAAGGCAGCAATGAAACCGGGAATGATTTCGTAAACACCTGGACCACCCATGAACGAACCGTTCCAGCCCAGTGAAATCCAGATCATAACGGTGGCTGCACCGACAACCATACCTGCGATGGCCCCGGCACCGTTGGTGCGCGGCCACATCAGTGAAAGGATGATCAGCGGGCCAAATGCGGCACCGAAGCCGGCCCACGCGTTAGCCACCAGAGCCAGAACCTGAGAGTTCGGATCGGATGCGATGACGGCAGCGACAAGGCCGACGAGGACAACGCACACACGGCCAATATTCACGCATTCCTTGTCGCTTGCTTCCTTACGCAGGAACAGGCGATAGAAATCTTCTGTAAGCGACGAAGACGACACAAGCAACTGACTGGAGATGGTACTCATCACCGCCGCCAGCAGGGCCGCGTAAAGGAAGCCTGTAATCAGCGGATGGAACAGCATGTCTGACAGGATAATAAAGATGGTTTCCGGATCCTGTACGTCCATGCCATTTCGGATGGCGTACGCGCGACCGAACACACCCAGTGAAATCGCGCCGATCAGGGAAATCAGCATCCAGCTCATACCGATGTTCCGGGCAACCGGTACATCTTTCAGGGTGCGGATGGCCATGAAACGCACAATGATGTGGGGCTGACCAAAGTAACCCAGGCCCCAGGTAACCGCAGAGAGCCAGCCGATGAAGGTCAGCCCTTCCGTCCAGGACAGCAAGGTGGGATCGACCTCATTTAGTGTTTGCGACGCCTGGGCAAAACCCCCGCCGCCTTCACCAAAGAGTACGACCGCCGGCATGATGACCAGCGCCAGCATCATGATACAGCCCTGAACAAAGTCGGTCAGACTCACCGCCAGGAAACCGCCCACCACGGTGTATGCCAGAACCACACCGAGGGTGATCACAATACCTACGGCGTAATCGCTCAAACCACCAAAGTTGAAGATGCCGGAAAACGCGCTTTCGAACAGCTTGCCACCGGCGACGAGGCCGGATGCCGTGTAAACCGCGAAGAAGATCACGATGACGATGGCCGACACCGTACGCAGGGACAGGGCCTGTGTCGGAAAGCGGTTCGCCAGGAAAGACGGGATAGTAATCGCATTGCCATAGTGAACCGTCTGTTCACGCAGACGCGGGGCGACCAGTGTCCAGTTGAAGAATGCCCCCACGAGCAAACCAATACCGATCCAGGCCGATCCCAAACCCGACGCAAACAGCGCCCCGGGCAGACCCAGGAGCAACCAGCCACTCATGTCAGAAGCACCAGCGGAAAGCGCTGCCACCTTTGGACTCAGGGCGCGACCGCCCAACATATAGTCCTCAGAGGAAGACGTCGCTCTGCGCATTGCGAAAACGCCAATGGCAATCATGAGCGCGAAATATAAAAAGAGACTTATCCAAACACCAATAGCCATAGGGGCTCCTCCGGTTTAATGAGTCGGACCAGGTCCGCTCGCAAAGCACATGGCTGACCTGACGCCAACTCGCTGCACTATTCTTCTTTTCTTTCCAAGTTCCATCTCGAATGAAGCAGGAATTTTCCTTGTAACAACTTCCTGAACCTGAGCACACAAAGAAGATTTGCGACTCGCGCCCCGCACGCATGCATGAGACCGGGGCTCAGTCGCTATAACTTAGTATTAGTACGGATTCCGGGCTTACGAAATCCTACGATTCTTTTGCACAATCCTACGGGACTGGGAAACCGGCATGCCAAATCAGGCCACTCGGTCACCAACCTGCAGTCGTGAGGGCGTAGTCCCTTTGTATTTACGCAGTGCATTTGTCAGTGCACTTTGAGATGAGAAACCGGTTCGGTAACTGATTTCAGACACCGTAAGGGTAGTTTTGGAAAGGAGGGTAGCGGCCTGTTCGAGGCGTGTCTGTAACAGGAACTGGTGGGGCGTTATGCCTGCCAACTCTCTGAACACCTCATGGAAACGGCTAACACTCAGGCAAGCCTCTCCTGCCATATCTTCGACGGTGATCTTTTTGTGGAGATTTTTGAGAATGTAACGACGGACTGCCTCAGGGCTGATGGCATTCCGGTTTGAGGAGAACGAACGGCCTTCGGTAATACGATCGGCCATGCAGTACAGAATGCTCGAAGCAAGGTGTTGCTGGAGCGTAATATGATCCGGTGCCCGGTCGAACTCGCCGGCGGCAAACTGAACCAGCCCGTGCAAACGACTGTCCATTTGGAGAGTCCGCGGCTTTTCAAAAACCCGCATCATGCGCTCGTAATCGGCGTGTGCTGGCGAGTTGACGGCCGGAGTAAGCGGATCAAGATTGATCACAAGAACATGATTCTTGTCGTTACCGCGATAATCGTGGCGCGCTTCCGTGGGCACCAGATAAGCTCTCCAGGTATCCAGTTGAGCCCCGGCTCCATCGACGCTCAACTCGGCTTCGCCACGCACCCCTATGACAATCTGGTGGTGTTCATGCCGGTGCTGGTGCGCGGCCATGGGAAGCTTCAGAAGTTTCGCGTTAACCATTAAAACTGCCAGCGTTTAACTGAGAATGTTCCTCAATTAAAGCAGAACATTATAGAAAGTGCACGAATGGAACTGGAACCCGAGGGAAAACTCACAGTTTTCAGTCAGCCTGTGAACGACTTAACCAGTGATTCAACAATTCCGAAACCTGCCCGGAAACCTCGGCCAGCGGGCGTGCAGCGTCAATCACGTGATACCTGGAGGGCTGGGCCATGGCGCGAGCGAGATAGGTCTCCCTGATTCGCTGAAAGAATTCCAGATCTTCCTGTTCAAAACGATCGAGGTCGCCCCTCTTTCGGGCTCTGGCCATCCCGGTGTCCACGGGGGCATCAAGGACAATAACATGGTCTGGGCGGATATCACCCTGAACCAGTGTTTCAAGAAGCGCAATTCGCTCCTCCGGAACACCACGCCCCCCGCCCTGGTAGGCAAAGGTCGCATCGGTGAAACGGTCGCATAAGACCCACTGGCCCTGCTCAAGCGCAGGCAGGATTCGGGTATGCAGATGCTGGGCCCTGGCGGCAAACATCAGCAGCAACTCGGTGATTTCGTTGACCGGTTCATCCCTGGGCGCCAGCAAAAGCTCGCGAACAGCCTCAGCCATGGGCGTGCCACCCGGCTCACGGGTGACGATATAATCGACGCCCAGTCCAGCGAGCGTGTCGGCTGCATTCGTCAGCTGGGTCGATTTGCCAACCCCTTCCGTGCCTTCGAAGGTTATGAACTGCCCTCGTACTCTCATCCGGCATCCTCATCAGAATCACTGTTTTTTGGCGCCGGTGAAGAGCGGTAGTCTTCACGCCTGTTTAACTGAAACTCACGTACGGCTTTCTGATGCTCTGCGAGCGTGCGCGAGAATTTGTGGGTGCCATCTCCCCGGGCAACAAAGTACAGGGCATCACCGTCATCCGGGTGCAGGGCCGCATGAATAGCTTCGCGGCCAGGCAGGGCGATGGGAGTCGGAGGTAAGCCATTGATTCGGTATGTGTTGTAGGGCGTGTGCGTGCGCAGGTCCTTACGCCCGATCCGGCCCCGATAGCTGTCACCCATACCGTAGATAACCGTGGGGTCGGTCTGCAGTCGCATTCCCTTCTGCAAACGGCGGACGAACACCCCTGCCACCTGCTCCCGCTCATGGGGCGCACCGGTTTCGCGTTCTACGATAGATGCCATGATCAGGGCTTCGTAGGGATTGTCATAGGGCAAACCCTCTTCCCGAGCCGCCCATTCCTCGGCCAGTACTGTCTCCATCCGGTTGAAGGCACGCTTCAACAAATCCAGATCGGTCTCGCTACTGGTAAAGGCGTAGGTATCGGGGAAGAATCTTCCTTCGGGATGCTCACCCTCGGCTCCAACTGCCGCCATGACCTGCTCGCTGGTCCACTCGCCGGTGATTTTCTGAAGTCGCTCGGCCTGCGCCAGAGCGGCTCGCATATCCTTGAAGGTCCAGCCTTCTATAAACTGGACGTACCAGTGCTTGGTGTCTCCCGACACCATGACACCGATCATGTCCCTGGGGCTCATGCCATCAAGAAACTCGTACTGACCGGCCTTGATCCGCGTCTGCTCGGGCTCCAGCCGACCGTATAACCTCAGCCAGAGCCGGTCTGAAACCAACCCCTCAGCTTCGAGTCGACCAACGACTTCAATAAATGAACTGCCCTGGGGAACGTCAAACAGAAGAGGTTCTTCAAGCACCACCGGCTTTTTCAAGCCTTGTAGCCCCTGCCATACCCACAGCCCGGATCCCGCAGACGCAAGGACGGCGACACAAACGCACGCAAGCAATAACTTCTTGAGCAAACGATTTATTCCAGTGTTTCGAGAGGATTGAAGATTGTCGCAAGTCCGCTATCCACAGGCAAATGATGGCCGGCAATAGTGAGAACCGGAACAATGCCCAGAACGCTGTTCAGGAGAAACATTCCCTGACAATCGGGACCCAGTACATCGGGCACAGTGACGGGGCGCTCTGTTACCGGTTCGCCTCTCTGCCTCAGACGCTCCAGCAGCCACTGCCTGAGAACACCGGCAACCGCCAGACTCGACGCCGGCGGCGTCACCCATCCATCAGCCTGCCGCAGCAGGATGTTGGTACGAGTGCCTTCAACCAGGTTTCCCTCACGATCGGCCATGATGACCTCGAACAGCGATGGCTTGAGCTCGGCGGCCGCCAGGACCTGCTCCATCCGGTTCAGCGACTTGACCCCGGCCAATAACGGATTAACCGCCAGAGTTACCTTGGAGAAATCAACGGCGACACCATCAGAGTCCGGTGTCGGCGGCAAAGCCGATGCCGAAACCAGCAAATTGGGCTCCATCCCCGGATCAGGGCGATACCCTCGACCGCCACTGCCGCGGGTCAGGGTCAGCTTCAGAACCCAGCCGTCGCCCTTGAAGCGGTCCGCAAAACGTTGCCCCGCCTCGACGCAAACGCTGGCGAGCTCTTTGCGCGACACCTCGATACCCAATCGGCCGGCATCGCGCGCCATTCGTTCCAGGTGGCGGGATAGCAGAACCCCCTTCTGACCGGACATCCGAATGGTTTCAAACAGCCCGTCTCCATAGGCCAGACCCCGGTCATTGGCGGGCAAGCCACCGTCGTCAGCCCAGAAAAGACGAAACACGGCGGGGGTCAGCCTTCGTAGCGACGGAAAATCAGGGTGCCGTTGGTACCACCAAACCCGAAGGAGTTGGATAGGGCTACCCGCACATCCGCCTTACGGCTCGTGTGTGCCACAAGGTCCAGATCGCAACCCTCATCCGGATTGTCCAGATTGATGGTGGGCGGCAGGACCCCATCCCGAATCGCCAGAACCGAGAAGATCGCTTCCACAGCACCGGCAGCTCCAAGCAGGTGACCTGTCATGGACTTGGTGCTGCTCATGGCCAGCTTTTCGGCATGCGCGCCGAACACCCGACGAACTGCGGCCACTTCGGCCACGTCACCAACCTGGGTGGAGGTGCCGTGGGCGTTGATGTAGTCGATTTCTTCCAGATCAAGGCCAGCATCACGAACTGCGTTCGCCATGGATCGGGCGGCGCCCTCGCCATCTTCGGGCGGCGCTGTAATGTGGTGGGCGTCGTCGCTCATACCAAAACCGACAACTTCACCGTATATGGTGGCGCCCCGCTCCTTTGCGTGTTCAAGCTCTTCAAGCACAACGACACCGGCGCCATCGCTGAGCACAAAGCCGTCCCGGTCTTTATCCCAGGGGCGGCTGGCCTTTTCCGGTTCATCGTTACGGGTAGACAGAGCCCGCGCAGCCGAAAACGCAGCCATACCGGTACGCGTCGTCGCCATTTCCGAGCCACCTGCCAGCATGACATCGGCGTCGCCATAGGCAATCGTGCGGGCCGCGTAACCAATGTTGTGGGTGCCGGTAGTGCAGGCTGTCACAATCGCAATGTTGGGGCCACGGTATCCGAAACGGATCGCGGCATTGCCGGAGATCATGTTGATGACAGAAGCAGGCACGAAAAACGGGGAAACCTTTCGGGGCCCCGACTTGTCCATGGTCAGGACGCTCTTCTCTATGTACTCAAGGCCGCCAATCCCGGAGCCGATTGCAATACCTACTCGCTCCCGATCAAGCTTCTCAAACGACTCCAGGCCACTGCTGTCAACTGCCTGCTGCGCAGCAATCAGGCCATAATGGATAAAGGCATCAAGCTTTCTGGCATCCTTCGGGGACAGGTAGGACTCCATGTCCAGATCCCGAATGGCCCCACCAATTCTGGTGTTGTAGGCAGACGCGTCAAAGCGGTCGATCATACCGATCCCGCTGCGCCCGGCCTGAATCGCTTCCCAGGACGACTCCACGCTATTGCCGACTGGCGACAGCATGCCCATACCTGTGATGACAACTCGCCGTTTAGTCATAACCTGTTGCACCTGATCTTGTCCGAATGAATCTGAACGCCGATTGAACCTGATTTTCGGCCAATAAAAAAGCCGTCCCTCGCTATTTCACAAGGACGGCTTTTTGCCTGGCTTTCTTAAATGCAGAGTATCAGGTGTGCGCGACGATGTAGTCGATCGCGTCCTGAACACTTGTCAGCTTCTCGGCTTCCTCGTCAGGAATCTCGGTTTCAAACTCCTCTTCAAGTGCCATAACCAGCTCAACGGTGTCCAGTGAGTCAGCGCCAAGATCCTCTACAAAAGAAGATGAGTTCTGAACTTCGGACTCTTTAACGCCCAACTGTTCACAAACGATCTTCTTCACGCGCTCTTCAACTGTACTCATAATGTCCTCACTTTGTGTGTCAACCAAGCAACTCTAGTGCTGCCAGTTTAGTTTAAACCCTACCTGCAAACAAGCAGGGATTCTGATAAACATGTTGTGCGACAAGGGGTTGCGCACAGACCCCGAAAGGGGCTTATCCCATGTACATTCCGCCGTTCACGTTGATGGTTTCACCCGTCACGTATCCGGCTGCATCTGATGCCAGGAAGGCAACCACGGCTGCCACTTCTTCCGGCTCACCCAGACGACCCGCGGGTATGATTTCCAGCATAGCCCCGCGCTGCTTGTCGTCCAGTTTTTTTGTCATATCCGTGTCAATAAATCCGGGAGCCACGCAATTTGCAGTGATACCGCGGTTCGACATTTCCTTGGCCAGGCTTCGGGTAAACCCTTCAACCCCGGCCTTGGCGGCGCAGTAATTGCCCTGCCCCGCATTCCCCATACCGGCAACCACGGAGCTGATATTGATAATCCGGCCCCATTTGGCCTTGGCCATCCCACGAAGCACGGCCTTGCTGGTCCGATAGACGCTGGACAGATTGGTTTCCAGAACCGAGGCCCAGTCATCATCTTTCAACCGCATCAGGAGGTTATCACGGGTAATGCCGGCATTGTTGACCAGAATCAGGGGCGCCCCCGATTTTTCCGTCAGCTCCTTCAAACCGGCTTCAATGCTGGCAGGGTCTGCAACGTTCATGACCATGCCGTAACCCTTGTAACCGGCCGACTGGAGATCGTTGGTGATGGATTCTGCACCGGCTTCACTGGTTGCTGTTCCGACAACCTCGGCACCCTGCGCGGCCAGCGCACGGGCAATGGCCTGACCAATACCGCGGGTAGCACCGGTGACCAGTGCGGTTTTACCTTCCAGAGACATGAATAACTCCCTTTCGTTTCAGGACTGACCGAAAGCGTCCAGCGCCTTCGCCAGCGAATCCGGGTCTTCGATACTGTGAACGGCCAAAGCCCGGTCGATACGTTTGGCCAGCCCTGCCAACACTTTTCCAGTGCCGCACTCGACTGCAACTTCGACATCATTGGAAACGAGGGCACGCACAGAGTCCGCCCAGAGCACCGGAGAATAAAGCTGCTTGAGAAGGTTGGCCTTCAGTGTAGCGGATTCGGTCTCGGCGGCAGCGTTAACATTTTGTATAACCGGGATGACAGCATCATTAAAGCGAACATCCTCCAACGCTCTCGCCAGCTCCTCCGCTGCGCCTTTCATAAGTGCGCAATGGGATGGCACGCTTACAGGCAATGGCATGGCCTTCTTCGCGCCTTTTTCCTTGCAGGCTTCAATAGCCCGCTCAACTGCGGCTGCCGAGCCAGCAATAACCACCTGACCAGGGGCATTGAAGTTTACCGCAGATACCACATCGCCCTGTGCCGCATCCTGACAGGCTGCCACAACGGCATCATCCTCAAGACCAAGGATGGCTGCCATCTTCCCTTCCCCAGCCGGCACAGCGTCCTGCATGAGCTCACCACGCAGGCGAACCAGCTTGACCGCTTCAACAAAATCGAGGCTCTCTGCCGCCACCAGGGCGCTGTACTCTCCCAGACTGTGACCGGCGAGAAAATCGGGAGAAGAACCGCCGGCAACAAACCACTGCCGCCAGAGGGCAATACTGGCCGTCAGGAGCGCAGGCTGCGTCACCATGGTTTTATTCAATTCCTCCGCCGGCCCCTTCTGGCAGAGATCCCAGAGGTCATAGCCGAGAACATTGGAGGCTTCGGAAAAGGTTCTGTCGATGATGGGCCAGGCTTCAGCGGCAGCCGAAAGCATGCCCACCGATTGCGACCCTTGTCCTGGAAAAATAAAGGCTGATTTCATAAGCGGGATCTTATCGTCATTGGGTGGTTACGTGAGATTAGCCAATAGTACAAGTTAGGCCAATTATCCGCGAATGCGTGGCCAAACCGGGACAGACTTTAGTCTCAGGCACTCAAAGCATGAGATCGTCGAGACGCTCGTTGATACGGCGGGGTACTTCCAGCTCAACTTCCCGAACGGCCTGTCGAATGGCCGACAACATGGCCCGCTCGTTGGCGTTGCCATGACTTTTGATCACCACGCCCTGAAGACCGAGCAAACTGGCACCGTTGTGTCGGGAAGGATCCATCAATTGCAGAAGCCGACCGATAATCGGACGGGCCAGCAGGCCGACCAGTCGGCCGTAGAGATTTCGTGTGAAGGCCTGTTCCATCAGCTCTATGAGGAGACCGGCAACACCCTCGCCGGTTTTCAGGGCTATATTGCCGACAAAGCCATCACAGACGACCACATCGGCGACGTCCCGGAACAGATCGCTACCTTCCACATAACCGATGTAGTTGATGGTATCGCACTGGGCCAGCATATGAGACGCCAGCCGGACCTGTTCATTGCCCTTTATCTCTTCCTCACCGACGTTCAGAAGAGCGACCCTTGGTTCCGCCTGGCTGCAGATCGCAGAGGCCATCAGGGACCCCATCAGGGCATACTGATAGAGATTCTCGGCGGTTGAGTCGACATTGGCGCCGAGATCAAGGACGTGACAGCGCCCCCTGAGCGAGGGAATCAGTTTGGCAATAGCCGGGCGCTCGATACCCGGATACATGCGGATAATGGTGCGCCCGAACGCCATCAATGCACCGGTGTTACCGGCACTGACACAGCCCTGGGCCTCGCCATCGCGGACAAGACTCAGGGCGATGGCCATGGAAGAGTTTTTCTTGTGGCGGAGAGCGTGGGAGGGGCGCTCGTTCATCCGAACAACGTCTGCCGCCTCGACAATGCGAATTCGGGCGTGCCCCTCACGCAACAAAGCCTCGAGCTCGCTCCGGATTCCCACCAGAACGATGCTCAAGGCTTCGTTTTCACGCACCGCCCGCAGCGATGCGGCAACCACGACGGCAGCCCCGCGGTCGCCACTCATTGCATCAATCGTGATGGTGACCGGCTTCACCGTTCTGCCATCCGATTCGGGACGGTGCATAGCGGCAACGAGATTACTCGTCGCGTGCTTCGATTACCTGCTTGCCGCGGTAGAAGCCGTCCGGAGACACGTGGTGACGACGATGAACTTCACCAGTAGTCGCATCGGTGCTCAGAGCAGCGGCGCTCAGGGCGTCGTGTGAACGGCGCATGCCACGCTTGGAACGGGTCTTACGGTTTTGCTGTACAGCCATGATTATGCTCCTGACCTGTTAACGTAAACTTGAATTGCTGAATAAGTAACGTCTGTTCGTTAAATGTGCGCCGGTCTCCCGAGGGACGACCCACGCCCGGTTAATGCTTTGTCTTCTTGAGATCCGCCAGGACACTGAACGGATTCTCACCCGACTTTCTCACCGGCTCTGCCCCGGAGCTGTCAGGCTCGTAGGCTTCCAGATCTTCCCGGGCAGGACACTGGTCCCGTTCGTGAAGCGGAAACGGTGGCAAAACCAGCAACAGCTCGTCTTCCACCATCGACCAGAGGTCCGCCGTAAAATCATCGGTCAAAAACGGCTCGAGTTCTTTCGGCAGCTGTTGCGCCTGCTCGTCACTGGTAACAAGACCCAGCTTGAACTCGGAGACCAGAGTCACGCTCATGGCGCCCATGCACCGCTGACACTCCAGATCAACCGGGGCCGCCAGCTCGCCCGAAACAACGCGACGACGCTCACCATCCATAAAAAAAGACAGTTTGACCCGGCACGCAGCGCCTTCCGAAAACCCGAGAACGGATTCACGAAAACGGCCAAGCCCGCTGATGGGAATCACTCCCTCCAGTGTGCTGTTATGTTCCGCTAACCGGTAAGGATCAACAGATTTGGGCAACTCGGCGTTGGACGCGTTTGACATAGGCGCGCAATTTTAGGGGCGCAGCCGGCCGCTGTCAAAGACTTCGTTGCTTTTTCACGGGGGTTCCAGTGCAGATAGGTGTAATTTACGATAATCGCACAACAGATGCACCGGCCAGATACTTAAAGGACTCGATCAATGCCCCCAAAACCGCTTTTACTGGCGTCTTCATCACCGTACCGGAGAGCGCTCCTGGAGCGGCTTGGCTTGCCGTTCACCTGCGCAAGCCCGGATATCGACGAATCACCCTATCAAGGCGAGACCGGCGAGGCCCTGGCGACACGTCTGGCCGAGAGCAAGGCCCGCGAATTGGCGGACCGGTTCCCCGGCCACTGGATCATCGGCTCGGACCAGGTCGCCTGTCTGCCCGACGGCTCGGTACTGAGCAAGCCCGGCAACCACGAAATGGCGACAGAGCAGTTACGCCAGAGCAGCGGTCACAGGGTACTGTTTCTTACAGGCTTGGCGCTGCTCGACTCCGATTCCGGCAAAATCGACAGCCTTTGCGAGCCGTTTAACGTCAGGTTCCGGGAACTGGCTGATGAGGAGATAGAAGCCTACCTATTGCGGGAGAAACCTTACGACTGCGCCGGCAGCTTCAAGATGGAAGGCCTCGGCATTACTCTGTTCGAGGCCCTTGAGGGCCGGGACCCGAACAGCCTGGTGGGCCTCCCCCTTATTGCCCTGAACGATCTGCTGAGGCAATGGGGCCGGAATCCCCTGCTGGAAAACCGGCCTGCCTCATAAGGCATTACCGAAGCTCGAGCCGGGACTCGACCAGTTGACTGGCAAAACCCTCGCCAAAGGCGACGCCAAGCTGATCAACAATATCCTGGAACGGTGATTTGCGACGGCTGTAGTCCACCAGTTCCTCCTGACCTATGATCTGCCGGGCAACGTGTGATGCGCTGCCGAGCCCATCAGCCAGGCCAAGCTCAACGGCCTGCTCGCCACTCCAGACCAGCCCGCTGAACAGACGCTCATCATCCGCCAGACGATCACCACGCCCTTGCTTGACCGCTTCGATAAACTGCTGGTGGGTGTTTTCCAGGACACTCTGCCAGAAAGTGACTTCCTCTTCCTGCTCCGGCGAAAACGGATCAAGGAACGCCTTGTTCTCACCGGCCGTGTAGAGACGGCGATCCACGCCGATCTTCTCCATAACCTCGGTAAAGCCGAAACCGCCAGCCACCACCCCAATCGAGCCGACAAGGCTGGCCCGGTTGGCATAGATCTCATCCGCTGCCGCAGCAATGTAATAGGCCCCGGAAGCGCCGATGTCCGAGATCACAGCGTAGACCTTTTTCTCGGGATACTCCTCCCGCAGGCGCTTGATCTCATCGTAGACATACCCGGACTGCACCGGGCTCCCACCCGGGCTGTTGATGCGCAGAATCACTGCTACCGAGTTTGGCTCTTCGAAGGCTGTTCGCAGAGAACCTACAATATTGTCTGCACTGGCCAGTTCGTCGGCAGCGATCGGACCGTTTATTTCTACCAGAGCCGTGTGCTTGCCGGTTACACCCTCCAGTGAATCGCCCAGGGGAAACTTGATCAAAAACAGCAAGGCAATCAGGTAACCAAACGTCAGGAACTTGAAAAAGATACCCCAGCGCCGGCTCTTGCGCTGCTCAGACTGCAGCGACATGACGAGTTTTTCGATGAGCTTCCAGTCACGTCCGGACTCGGGCGGAAGCTTCGGTGACTTGCGCCCGAAAAACGGCTTACTTTCTTTTTCAGGCTCCACCGGTTTGTCACCCCAATCGGCAGACTTATCAGATTCCCAGTCACTCATGTGCGCATCCTGTCAGCAACGTCAATGAATTCGGTCTGTTTACAGCCCCAGCACCCGCCGGAGGTCTGGCACGGATTCAACAATGGCATGGGGCGAATAATCACCCAACACATCCCGCTTGTGCACACCCCATTCAACGCCGATGGAGGGCATGCCGATACGCCGGGCCATATCAAGATCGTATCGGGTATCGCCAATCATCACCGCCTCTTCGGGCTCAATGCGATAGAAACGAAGAATCTCCTCAAGCATGGCCGGGTCGGGCTTGGAGCGCGTCTCATCGGCACAACGGGTGATCTCGAAGTGGTCGCCAAGACCGCTGGAAGCCAGCGCAAAGTCCAGGCCGCGCCGGCTCTTGCCGGTTGCCACAGAACAACTGCGACCGGATCCTCGCAGATCTGCGACCACATCGGCCATACCCTCAAACACGTTTTGCGGCGTTGTCACCTTGCTGAAGAAATAGCGTCCGTATCCGTCGCGAATCCTGTTCATTTCTTCCCGACTGATACCGGGATAAAGCTTCTCCAACGCCTCGACCATGCCAAGCCCGATAATATCCCGGTACGCCTCACGCTCCAGGGCCGGAAAGCCCAGCTCGGTTGCCGCCTGATGCAGGCTGTCAGCAATATGCTCAACCGAGTCCACCAGGGTCCCGTCCCAGTCAAAAATTACTACTCTGACGTTCATTGATCGTTTCCTTTAAGACGCCCGGAAAGTTTCCTGAGCACGTCATTGAATGCATCGTCGTAAGGCGCCTCAAGGCGCATAGCCTCACCCGAGACCGGCAAGGTAAACTCCAGGGCCCGCGCATGCAGCATCAGCCTTTGCCCGCCAATGGACCGGAACGCCTTGAGGCTGACATCATCCATATACTTGTCGTCACCCGCAATCGGATGACCGGCCCAGGCGCTGTGCACGCGGATCTGGTGTGTACGACCGGTAATTGGCGACGCCTCGACAAGGCTGTAGCCCGCGTAATGCTCGAGGCAGCGGAATGTCGTCAGCGAGGCCTTGCCGGCAGCGTCAACCTTCACCCGACGCTCGCCATTGGGCATCTCGTAGCGCAGCAGAGGCACATCCACCCGGTCAACGCTGGCCGGCCAGTCGCCGGCGACCAGCGCATGGTAATGCTTGCGGATTCGTTTCTGCCGCAGCTCATCCTGCAGGTACCGAAGCGCCGACCGCTTCTTGGCCACCATGATCAGTCCGGACGTATCCCGATCCAGACGGTGAACGAGCTCCAGAAACTTTGCCGTCGGGCGAGCGGAACGAAGCACCTCGATCAACCCGAAACTCAGGCCGCTGCCGCCGTGTACGGCGATACCGGACGGTTTGTTGACCACCAGCATCTGCTCGTTCTCGAAAACAACCGCGGATTCCATCACGCCCTGCACCCGGGAGCCGGGCGCCACCTGATCCGGCTTTTCCTTTCGGGTGATCGGTGGGATACGCACCTGATCACCGGTTCTCACCCGGGAATCCGGCTTGACCCGTCCTTTATTGACCCGAACCTCGCCCTTGCGGATGACACGATAAATAATGCTCTTGGGCACACCGCGAAGCTGGGCAAGAAGGAAGTTATCCACCCTCTGACCCTCGTTGTCTTCGTCCACGGTAACCCACTGGACGCCCTGACGGACTTCTCCACGAACAGCCTGACTCTCACTGCCGGCCCTGCTGGTGTTTTTTGCCCTCTCGGGCCGCGGTTGGGCTGGCTTTCTGCTCGCAGACTTTCGAGACATGAAGTTCCTTGGCTACTGGAGTGACTGCAGGATTGAACGGCTGCATGAATACTGTTATATTCCGGCGTGCTTTGCCGTTTGTCTACGGCCTGACCAACTCAAGTCAGAAGCCGGAGCGGCAGAAGTATACCGACACTATTCGAGAGTTTGAACGCCGTGCACCCAATCACTACCGGGAACGGCGAGAGAAATGCTCCCGGAGGACCAGGACAGATCTTCGAAAGGCTGCATCCTGTACCCGGGAGAGAGAAAAACCGCGCGGAAAACCGCGGGCGACATCGCGAAGAATCACTGCCACCCAGGGCCGGGCCGTCCAGCATACGAATACGACGTGAGACCCAGGCACCTGAGTGAACCTGAAAACGGATAACATGCGTCAACAGACACGAACCTTACACGACCTCTCCCTGCCCACAGGCAGCCGGATCGTCGGCGTTGGTCTCAGACCGAAAGGATCAAACCCCAGAAGGGTCTGATTCGTCTGGCCGCCGGTCCGCCCTTGATGTAACAGGGCCCGCGGCACGCACATCCTGCTTCGCTGATGCGATCCCCTCCGGTTTTCTGTCAAATTAAACGACAGGAACTCTTTCTTTCCATGAAAAGAATGCTTATCAATGCAACTCATCCCGAAGAGTTGCGCGTCGCCCTGGTTGACGGCCAGCGTCTATTCGACCTTGATATCGAATCCAGCTCCCGCGAGCAGAAGAAAGCCAATATCTACAAGGGCCGCATTACCCGGGTCGAGCCCAGTCTCGAGGCCGCGTTTGTGGATTTCGGCGCCGAGCGCCACGGCTTTCTGCCGTTGAAGGAAATTTCCAAGGAATACTTCAAGAAGTCGCCCGGCCAGATCGAAGGCAAAATCAACATCAAGGACGTTGTTTCCGAAGGCCAGGAAGTAATTGTGCAGGTCGACAAGGAAGAGCGTGGCAACAAGGGCGCAGCCCTGACCACGTTTATCTCCCTGGCAGGTCGCTATCTGGTACTCATGCCCAACAACCCCCGTGCCGGCGGCATCTCCCGTCGCATTGAGGGCGATGAGCGGGCGCAGCTCAAAGAAGCGATGAACGATGTTCAGGTGCCGAAATCCATGGGCATCATCGTTCGTACCGCCGGCATCGGCCGTACCACTGAAGAACTCCAGTGGGATCTGGACTACCTGGTGCAATTCTGGGAGGCCATCACTCAGGCCGCCGGCGAGCGCAAGGCACCCTTCCTGATTCACCAGGAAAGCAACGTTATCATCCGTGCGGTCCGTGACTACCTTCGCCAGGACATCGGCGAGGTTCTGATTGACGCTAATGGCGTCTATGAGGACGTCCTGAATTTCGTTCGTGCGGTCATGCCCACCTTCGAAAACAAGATCAAGCTGTACAAGGATGAAATCCCGCTGTTCAGCCGGTACCAGATCGAAGGCCAGATCGAGACCGCCTTCCAGCGGGAAGTGAAATTGCCCTCCGGCGGCTCCATCGTGATTGACCCGACCGAGGCCCTGGTTTCCATCGACATCAACTCTTCCCGCGCCACGAAAGGTCAGGATATCGAGGAAACCGCGCTCCAGACCAACCTGGAAGCGGCAGAGGAAATCGCCCGCCAGCTGCGCCTGCGTGACATGGGCGGCCTGATTGTCATCGACTTTATCGACATGACGCCTGCGAAGCATCAGCGGGAAGTTGAACAGAAGATGCGTGAGGCCCTGGAAATCGACCGGGCCCGGGTTCAGGTGGGCAAGATCTCCCGCTTCGGCCTGCTGGAAATGTCCCGTCAGCGCCTGCGCCCCTCCCTGGGAGAGACACGCAGCGAAGTGTGCCCCCGATGTGAAGGTCAGGGCACCATTCGTGGCATCGAGTCCCTCGCCCTGAGCATCATGCGCCTGATCTACGAAGAATCGTCAAAGGATAAGACCGGCGAAGTACGAGCCGTTGTGCCCGTTTCTGTCGCCACTTTCCTGCTCAACGAGAAGCGCAAGCAGCTGGCCGACATTGAAGCCCGCCAGGAAGTGAGCGTTGTCGTGGTGCCGGTTCCGCATATGGAGACACCGCATTTCGAAATCATCCGGATGCGTCAGGATGAAACAACGCCAGAGCACATTTCCAGCCATCAGGTGGCCCAGGAGTACAGCGAGCGTGAAGAAGAAATCTTCGAGGCGCCGACCCCTGAGAAGCCGGTACGCGAACAGGCTGCGGTAAAAGCAATCCGGCCGAGCGCACCCGCACCCGCGCCTGCCCCGGCCGCACCGAAGGCTGATGAAACCACTGAACAGGAAGAAGGCCTCTTCCGCCGGCTGGGACGCAAGATCGCTGGTTTCTTTAGTGGCGAAGAAGAACAGAAAGTCGAGAATCGCGAGCAGAGCCAGAGCCAGCGCGAAGATCGTCGCAACCAGGGCCGTCAGGACCGTCGCAAATCCCGGGTAGCCCGCGGCGATGACCAGCGTGCAGGTGGCAACCGCAGTGGCAACGAACGTCGCCAGGGCGGCCAGCAGGGCCGTGGTGACGACAACCGTGGCCGCGGCCGCAACCGCAACGACGACCAGAACCGTGGCAACCAGAATCGCCAGGCATCCGAAAACAAAGGCCAGGATAATCGCGGAGGCGACAACAAGAGCGCCGATAACAAAGGCTCTGAAAATCGTCGTGACAACCGTCGCGACAACCAGGGCCGCGGCCGCAACAGGCCCCAGCGCGACCCGAAGGATAATCGCGAGCAGAAGGACCAGAAGGATCAGGGCCAGCAGGATAATGCAGCCAAGTCCGGTCCAGCGGACAAGACCGGTTCAGAAGAGAAACGCAGAAAGCCACGTCGCCAGCGCAACCGCGACGGCTCTCCGTCTGAAGCACCGGCGTCCGCTCCGGCTGATCGAAAAGCCGCTCGTAGCGAGAAGCATCAGAAGGACACGCAGCCGGAAAACGGTCGTGACGATGCCAAGCCCGAAGTGAAAGCCGAGCAGGTAAAGGAAACCGTCAACAAAGCGTCTGACAAGCCCGAAACCAGCGCTGAGACTGCGCCGGCAGCCAGCGAAGCACCGAAACCGGAAGCTGCTCAGAAAGAGCCGGCAAAAGAGCAGAAGCCCGAGAAGGCATCCGCAGACAAAGCGCCGTCGGAGAGCAAGCCGGAAGCGAAACCGGCAGCGGAAACAAAACCCGCTGCAGATAGCCCGGTTGAAAAGCAGGAAGCTGTCCAAGCGAAACCTGAAAAAGCCGAGCCCGCCAAGGCTGAACAAAGCTCCGAACCCCTCGAGAAGCCTGAGGAAAAGAGCGAAAAAGTTACCGGGCAGGCGCAAGGCGCAGCCACAGACAAAGAGCCTGCCAAGAGCACCGCGGCCACTGATGAGCCAAAGCCGGTGACTGACCAGGCTCCCGAGAAAAAAGAGGCAGCTCCGAGGCCAAAGCCGGAGTCCAGGGCCACAGCCGACGGTGAACAAGCGCCGCGGGCGAAGAAGCAGCCGGCGAAGCCCAAGGAAGCGCCAGCCGCCAAGACAGAACCGGAGGAGGCACCACAACCCGAGAAGGCTGAAAAGCCAGCGGAGGAGAAGGTAGCACCAGAGCGTAAGGCTCCCGAGGCTCAACCGGAGCCAAAGCAGCCGGAAGCAGCGCAGGCCAGCCCCGAAAAGGCCGAGCCCAAGAAAGCCGAGCCCGAAAAAGTTGAGCCCAAAACCGCAGAGCCAGTGAAGGAAGAGACGCCTTCCGCTCCGGAGGCAACGGCCAAGGACACGCCTGCCGATGCCCCGGCAGTCGACGTTCCTGTAACACCGGGCCGCGCTTACAATGATCCAAGAGAAGTCCGCAAGCGCCAGAAGGCCGCGGAAGAGGCCAAAAAGGCCGGGAGTAACTAACTGATGCTATCGAACTCCGACATAGAAGCGCTGGAAGACATCCTCTTTGCCGAGCCCTGGGGCGATGAAGCCCTGGATTTCTTCGGTTTCCATGGGGTGGTCTGCGCCAGCGTCGTCGGCCCGGCTGAACTGAGCGCGGAAGAAATCTTCCGCCTCGCCACGGGCACCGATCAGGTGCCCGACACCGGGATTCCCGAGGTGTTCAGGCGCTGCTCGACCCAGCTGGCCAATGACATGGCCCATTCCCTGGACATGGGGCAGTCTCTGGAACTGCCGGAGCCGGAGGATGGCGACCCCATGAACGCACTGGAAAACTGGTGCGCCGGGTTCGTGGACACCTTTCTGGAACACGAAGAAGAATGGCTCGAAGCAGCTAGCGAAGAAGAAGCAGCGGACCTGATGGTGCCTATGCTGACACTCTCAGGACTGTTCGATGACGAGGACTTCCAGAAGGTTCGCAACAGTGAAAAGCTATCCCGGCAGATGGCCGACGCCATCCCGGACTCACTGACGGATCTGTACCTGCTGTTCCACGCGCCGGATTAAGCCGGCGCCGCACCCGGAACAGGTTGTCTGAACGAATGCCAGACCGGCTCAAGCCCGTCTGGCATTTTCATGATGCGGCCAAGCTCACACCAGGGAGCCCCGGGAAAGTGAAAATCACTGCCCTGGGATGCCAGCAATTCCTCTTTCCGACAAAGCTCTGCAAGAAACCCCAGATCACCACTGGATTGACCTGAAGTAGACACTTCAATTGCCTGCCCCCCTGCCCTTCGGAAATCCGCGGTCAGTTCCCTGAGTTTGGTTGCCGTAAGCTGGTATTTTCGGGGATGGGCAAGAACCGCAACGCCACCTGCCTCGGTGATCCAGCGCACGACTTCTGGAAGCTCCGGCCAGAAAGCTTTTACATCACCGGGCTTACCGTTACCCAGATATCGCTTGAATGCCTGGGCAGCATTGCGAACAACGCCAGCCTCTGTCAGAACCTGTGCAAAATGGGGCCGTCCAGGCACATCGCCACCGGCAGCCTCGGAGGCCTTATCGAGAAGGCCATCAACACCAAGCTTACCCAGGCGGTCCGCGATCATGCGGGCACGAGCCCAGCGATTCTCGTTCTGCTGCTCCAGCGCCTGCCTGAAACCGGCCTGCCCGGGATCAAAATCCAGACCGACGATGTGGATGGTCCGGCTTTTCCAGAGGCAGGAAAGCTCAACCCCGGGAATCAGGATGATACCCTGCGCCTGCGCAGCCGCCTCGGCTTCGGCAAGGCCAGCGATCGTGTCGTGGTCAGTAAGGGCCAGGTGGGTAACCCCCCGACCGGCAGCGCGCTCGACCAGTGCCGCCGGTGATAGCGCGCCATCGGAAGCCGTGCTGTGGCAATGCAGATCAATGCACAAATGCGGGTCTTGCGGTATAGTCACAAAATATCCTGAATCTTCAGATAACTGGCGGCTTGCCAGGGTTTAACAGTGTACCAGCCAACCCTTGCACGACACGACCGCTGATTGTCTGATCAACTATCCTGTCTTTGAAAACCTGTTCGGAGAGCTGAATGTACTACGCCATTATCAGTGAAGATGTCGAGAACAGCCTGCCGTTGCGCCAGTCCGCGCGTCCGGCTCACATCGACCGGCTTCAGGCCCTGAAAGCCGAGGGCCGATTGCTTGTCGCTGGCCCTCATCCGGCGCTGGATACTCCAGAGCCCGGCGATGCCGGCTTTACCGGTAGTCTGGTAATCGCGGAATTTGACTCTCTGGAAGCGGCCCAGGCCTGGGCAGATGCTGACCCTTATGTGGAGGCAGGCGTTTATGACAAGGTTGTGGTAAAGCCTTTCAAAGCCGTCCTCCCGTGAGCGGGCCTTGGGGCCCATGAGTTTATTGTAATGATGGCACGCTTGCACGGCGGGGCATCTGTGACAAAATTGCGCTTTTAATCAGACTCAGATTTCAACCGCAGAATTTCAGGGAACGTAACCAGTGACGCTTTTTCGTCTAGCAATCAGTGTGTTGTTCGCAGTGTCCTCCATTGCTGTTGCCCAGGCAAAGACTGTCTGGGTTGACGACCAGTTGTACCTGCCAGTGAGGTCAGGCGCAGGTTCCCAATTCCGCATCATTGAAAACGCGGTTCCCAGTGGCACGCCGCTGGAAGTCATCGAGGCCTCCGATTCCGGATACACCCTCGTTCGCACTCCCAAGGGCACCGAGGGCTGGGTTTCCAGTCAATACCTGAGCGAGACACCCATTGCTGCAGATCGCCTGCGTACGGCCAACCGTCAGTTGGAAGAAACGCGCGCTGAACTCGCCCAGGCAAAAGAGCAGCTGTCTAACGTCGTCACTGAGCGCAACGCGCTGGAAAGCTCCGAAGCCTCGCTTTCTGACCGCTCACAGGAGCTCCAGGAAGAGCTTCAGCGGATCAAGAGTATCGCCGCCGATTCCATCAATCTGGAACGTCGAAATCGCGAGCTGCGGGAAGAGAACCAGAAGATTCGCAACGACCTTGAAGTGCTCACGGCTGAAAACGAGCGTCTCGAAGCCAGCAAGGAATACGATTTCATGTTGCTGGGCGCGGGCCTCGTTCTCGGTGGCGTTTTGCTGGCACTGATCATTCCAATGCTCAAACCAACAAGAAAAACCGACAACTGGGCCTGATGCCATGAAGGATTATTCGGAGAAACGCGATTTCCACCGTATGCAGGTGAACTCGGAGATTGAGATCAGCGACAGCCAGGGCAACCGCTTCAAAGGGATCTGCCGTGATCTGAGCGCGACCGGCATGCAACTCTACGTTGAGCAGGCCGTGAACGTTGGCGAGGAACTTCACACGGTGCTTCACTCCAGCAGTGATCAGTTTCCGCCGCTGGAGACTGTCTGCGAAGTCATTCGCTGCGAACCGGAAGGAGACGGGTTCCTCCTTGGAACGAACATCAGCGAAGTCACTCGCTGAACGAAAAACGGCGGCCATTGGCCGCCGTTTTTGTCTCTGCCTCGAAAAGCCTCAAACCAGAGGCTTCTCAGAAACAATGATGCCGTTGTTGTCGGCGTAGACGTAGTGTCCGGGATGGAATGTAACGCCGTGGAAGGTGACCGGCACATTCAGGTCGCCCAGGCCACGCTTTTCACTCTTTCTCGGATGGGTGCCAAGGGCCTGCACACCCAGGGCGGTGTTGCCAATCTCATCCACGTCGCGCACGCAACCATAGATGATCAGGCCCGCCCAGCCGTTGCTAGCAGCCTTCTCCGCGAGCATGTCGCCCAATAGCGCATGGCGCTTTGAAGCGCCACCATCCACGACCATCACACGACCGTTCCCTGGCTGGCCAACCTGCTCTTTCACCACGGAGTTATCTTCAAAACACTTCACGGTCACAATCTCACCGCCAAATGCCTTGTTGCCACCGTAGTTATTGAAGCCGGGCTCTACAACCAGCACTTCCGGAAATTCGTCACACAGGTCCGGGGTAATTATCGTCGTCACGTTGTCGCTCTCCTTATCCTGGAAATAAACTCAGTCGATTTTTTCGTCGGCCAGGAAGAACCAGGTGTCCAGTACCGAATCGGGGTTCAGTGACACCGTATCAATGCCCTGATCCATCAGCCACTTGGCGAGATCCGGATGATCCGATGGCCCCTGCCCGCAGATACCGATGTATTTGCCGGCCTTCTTGCACGCCTGAATGGCGTTGGAAAGCAGCGCCTTGACCGCATCGTTCCGCTCATCGAAGAGGTGCGCGATGATGCCCGAATCCCGGTCCAGACCCAGGGTCAGCTGAGTCAGATCGTTGGAGCCGATGGAGAAGCCGTCAAAGTGCTCCAGGAACTGATCCGCCAGCAGCGCATTGGCCGGCAGCTCACACATCATGATGACCCGAAGACCGTTGTCACCACGCTTGAGTCCGTTCTCCGCCAGCAGGTTCACTACCTGTTCCGCTTCACCCACGGTACGCACGAACGGAACCATCACTTCCACATTGGTCAGCCCCATCTCGTTACGCACCTTTTTCAGGGCACGGCATTCCAGCTCGAAGCAGTCCCGGAAGGTATCGGAGATATAGCGCGATGCACCCCGGAAACCGAGCATCGGGTTTTCTTCATCCGGCTCGTACAGAGTGCCGCCGATCAGGTTGGCGTATTCGTTGGATTTGAAGTCCGACAACCGCACGATCACTTTCTTGGGCGCGAACGCCGCTGCCAGGGTAGAGATGCCCTCAACCAGCTTGTCGACATAGAAATCCACCGGCGAGCTGTAACCGGAGATGCGTTTCTCAACGGTCTGCTTGATATCCCGGGGCAGTCCATCAAAGTTCAGCAGTGCCTTGGGATGAACACCGATCATCCGGTTAATAATGAACTCAAGCCGTGCCAAACCAACACCTTCATTCGGCAACGCCTGGAAATCAAAAGCCCGGTCTGGGTTGCCGACGTTCATCATGATCTTGAACGGGATGTTCGGCATGGAGTCCACGGTATTTTCCCGCAGCTCGAAATCCAGGGAGCCCTCGTAGATCATGCCGGTATCGCCCTCGGCGCAGGAGACGGTCACTTCCTGTGCGTCGGACAGCAACTCGGTGGCATCGCCGCATCCAACCACGGCCGGAATGCCCAGCTCGCGAGCAATAATGGCCGCGTGGCAGGTACGACCACCGCGGTCGGTAACAATGGCGGAAGCCCTTTTCATCACCGGCTCCCAATCCGGGTCGGTCATGTCGGTAACCAGCACATCGCCGGCCTGCACCCGGTCCATTTCCTTGATGCTGGTGATGATCTTCACCGGGCCACTGCCGATCTTGTGGCCGATGCTCCGGCCTTCCACCAGCACCTTGCCGGTTTCTTTAAGCAGGTAGCGCTCCATCACATTGGCAGACGCACGGCTTTTCACCGTCTCAGGGCGCGCCTGAACGATGTAGATCTTGCCGTCGTCGCCGTCCTTCGCCCACTCGATGTCCATCGGTCGCTGGTAGTGCTTCTCGATAATCATCGCCTGACGTGCCAGGTCTTCCACCTCGGCGTCAGTGATGCAGAAGCGGTTGCGGTCTTCCTGCTCCACCTTCACTGTTTCAACGAATTCACCTTCACCGGGCTTGGTGTGGTAGACCATCTTGATGGCCTTGCTGCCCAGATTGCGACGCAGGACGGCCGGCCGACTGGCTTCGAGAGTAGGCTTGTGTACGTAGAATTCATCAGGGTTTACAGCACCCTGAACGACGGTCTCACCCAGACCGTAAGAGGCAGTTACAAATACCACGTCACGGAAGCCGGATTCTGTGTCGAGGGTGAACATAACGCCACTGGCCGCCGTCTCACTGCGCACCATTTTCTGGATACCAGCTGAGAGCGCGACCATCTTGTGGTCAAAGCCGTGGTGGACGCGGTAGGAAATAGCGCGGTCATTGAACAGCGACGCAAACACTTCCTTGACCGAGGTACGCACCTGTTGCAGCCCCACCACGTTCAGGAAGGTTTCCTGCTGGCCTGCAAAGGAGGCATCCGGGAGATCTTCCGCCGTTGCAGAGGAACGTACCGCAACCGCCATGTGTTCGTTGCCATCCTGCAGGGTGGCGAACGATTCCTTCAGGGCGTTCTCCAGAACATCCGGAAATGGCGTTTCAATGATCCATTGACGAATCTGGGCACCAACCCGGGCCAGTTCGTTAACGTCGTTGATGTCCAGGGCATCGAGAGCGTTGTCGATACGCTCTTTCAGTCCGTCAGTAGCGAGGAATTCGCGATAGGCGTGCGCTGTTGTGGCAAAGCCACCTGGAACGGTAACACCTGCGTTGGCGAGATTACTGATCATTTCGCCGAGTGAGGCGTTCTTGCCGCCTACCCGATCGACATCGGACATTCCCAGGTGATCAAACCAGATAATGTAATCTTCCAAAGCATGTCTCCCTTGAGTCTGTGAAGCTAAGAGCAAAATCGGGCCAGCGGTATCAAGCGGTAAAAGCAGACAATATCCACTGCGGAGTCTCGAACTTGGCGTGTATGATACTGTAACCTGCGGAAATTACCTAGGCCACCGAGCCGGGAATCAAGAACCAAGGAACCGGACAATACAGCATGAAACGCACTGCTTTTTTCATTTCTGATGGCACCGGCCTGACAGCCGAGGCTCTCGGGCACAGCCTTCTGGCCCAGTTCGAAAAGATCGAGTTTGAACGGGTTACTGTTCCCTACATTGCGGACGAAGAAAAAGCCCGGGAAATGGTCAAACGGATCAACAAGGCGGCCGAGACAGACGGCGCACGGCCGCTGGTGTTCGACACCATTGTAAACAGCGATATCCGGGAAATCATCGCCACCGCCGAGGGTTTCATGGTGGACATCTTCGGTACGTTTCTCAGCCCCCTGGAACAGGAACTCCAGTCTTCCTCTTCCTATACCGTCGGTAAATCCCATGCCATCAACAATGAAGGCAGCTATGAACGCCGGATCAATGCCGTCAATTTCGCGCTGGATAATGACGATGGCGCACGCACCCGGCATTACGACGAAGCAGACCTGATCCTCGTTGGCGCCTCCCGAAGCGGGAAAACCCCCACCTGTCTCTATCTGGCACTGCAGTATGGCGTGAAAGCGGCAAACTATCCGATTACCGAAGAAGACCTGGCAGACCAGCAGATCCCGAAAGCCCTGAAACCTTATAAAGAGAAAATTTTCGGGCTGACTATCGAGCCGGAGCGGCTGGCAACCATCCGCAACGAACGCAAGCCAAACTCTCGCTACTCATCCATCAAGCAGTGCATGCACGAGATCGAGGAAATTGAATTGATGTATCGGCGTGAGCGGATTCCGTACCTGAATACCACCGCATATTCGGTTGAGGAGATCTCCACCCGAATCATGGTGACAACCGGTTTGAAGCGGCAACGCTAGGGGTACGGACGGCTGGAGGGCGTCATCGGGGCAGAATAAGAAATGGGCCAGACCAAGAAGAGGCCAGATGAAGACTTCATCTGGCCTCTGTTGTTTTGGCTTTACAGTTCCTGAATGTTCAGGCCAAGCTTCTCGGCCCTGGCCCGGTTTTCCGGACTGGTTACCACGGCCGTACTGGCTCTCTCCGGCACCAGCCAGGTTCTGGCCACACGCTTCAGGTCATCCAGGGTGGCGGACAGCACCCGCTCCCGGAACCTGGCACGCTGCTCCGGGCTTCGCCCAAACAGCTTGTTGTGAAAAGCATGGCGAGCAGCGCCCGCGGGCGATCTGGGCCTGTCGAGTTGACCAATTACACCAAGAATCGACTCTTCAAGCTCCTGATAGTCGTGGTCATTGTCCTGAAGCCACGCAAGGGCCGCGTCGAAATCGTCCAGCGTTTCCTCCAGGCGCGGATCACGGTAGGAGAAGAACCGGAACGTGCCATTCACGCTGTCCTGCCCGGCGCCGCCACCGTAAGCGCCACCCTTCTCCCGAATGGCTCGGTGCAGATAACCGTTACGCAAGAAACCACCCAGCACGGTCAGTGCCGCCGCATCGGGATGATCCACAGCGACAGTGCTGTAGGCCTTGGAGCAGAAGTTAACCTGGGTAGAAGTCAGCCACGCCTCACGGGTGGTGTAATTGACCGGTTCCATTTTCCAGCCTGCAATGCCCGCTCCAGAGGCATCACGCCAGCAGGATTTCAGATCATCAACCATCGCCGGGAGCTGATCCTCTTCACCAATCACCAGGAACTCCCGACCCTGCTTGCCGATCTTCTCGTGCAATGCAGAAAGCTTGTCACAGAGCGCCGTCAATTCCTCTGGATCCTTCAGGGCCTGATCGAGCTGCTTGGTGCCGCGAATACCGGCAAGACCACCCAGCCGGAAAGAAAGCCAGGCACCCGGACTCATACCCTGTGAAGCCGCGCCCATGGCCAGTGCATGGCCACTGCCGGTTACGGCCTGCTCGCGACGGGCCCGGATCTGCGCAATGATCTCCCGGATTCGCTCTTTCTCATCGAAGCGGGCACTGGTGTAGACATCCCGCAGAAGACGGGTCAATTCACTGCGATTGCGGGCCAGCGCCTTGCCGTTGAAGATGATGTAACCGGACAGCGCCTGAACGTCATCAATCCGGCCTTTGGCGCTGAACGCTGCACCGATACCACCAGACTCCGCAGAGATACGATCCTGCATTTGCAGGTAGTCCAGATCACCACAACCCACTTCGGAAATCAGCGTGGTGTAGTAAGGCACCAGAAGCAGCTCCTCTTCGGTCAGCGCCGGCACCGGGACAACAATCTGCTCGTAAACCAGACCGTTGGTACCACGGGCATAAACGGTTGCCGAAATGTCGCCGTCATAACGCCCTTCCGGCTCGGGCATCTGCAGAGGCACGTCAGACAGATCCACCTTTGGCAGAATGGAGTCATCGTCCTTCTGCATCTGGCGTTCTTCCAGCGCCCTGGCCCGGTCAACAATCATCCGGACCTCGTCATCCGTCAGCTCGGCCTTGCGACGGGCCAGCGCTTCACGGATGGCTTCCTGCCGGCGCGACTCGAGCTTTTCATCCGGCCGCAGGGTCAGGGTGACCCGGTGCGGGTTCTCAAGAAGCTTGCGGCGGATCAGATCCGGCACGTATTGCGGGTCCCGGATTTTCTCCCGGAGCGTTGCCAGGACCGGCTCCAGATCCAGCAATTCAACCGGATCACCGCCGTGCACCATGGGTGCAATGGCACTCATGATCAGCTGCAGGCCGTACGGGAACTGGTCACCAGCAATTTCCCGCTGGTGCAGTTCGAGCTGATGCAGGATGGCTTCCAGACGTTCCTGGCTGACGCCCTCCTCCACGACCTTGAGCAGCGTGGACTCGAGCAGGGCTTCCAGATCCTTGTGCTTGTCCGGCTCGCTGCCTTCGATGCCGCAAACAAAGGTCATTTCACGGTTGGAGTCTTCCAGACCACACATGGGCGAAGGTGCATGACCAAGATCCGTGGTTTCCAGGGCTCGCATCAGCGGTGAGGCACTGTTTTCCAGCAGTACCGCAGAGAGCAGTTGACCCTCCAGGTTCTCCTGCAAATCAAAACTGTGGCCCAGCAACCAGCCCACAACGATGTGAGTCTTGTTGTCGGTCCCCTCGCCTTCGTTGACCGCATAACCCTGCTCTACCCTGACCGGCGCGAACATGCGCTTCTCGTCGCGAACCGGAAGATCGATGTCCAGCCGGTCGAACCGTTTCAGCGCCAGCTCTTCAAACTTCTCATGATGCTCATGAGCCGGGATATCGCCGTAGGTGGCAAATATCGCGTTGCTGGGGTGATAGTGGTGGCGGTAGAACTGCAGCAGGTCGTCGTAGCTCAGATCCACGATGTGGTCGGGCTCGCCACCGCTGTTGTAGTGATAGGTCGTGGTCGGGAACAGGTGGCTGCTGAGGTTCTGCCACAGCTGGGACGTGGGCGAACTCATGGCGCCTTTCATCTCGTTGTAGACAACACCCCGATAAACCAGGTCGGTGGACGGATCTTCCGGCTTATCGAACTCAAGGCGATGACCTTCCTGCGCAAAATCCAGCGGATCGAGCTTGGAGAAAAATACACAATCCAGGTAAACCGACAGAAGGTTGTCGAAATCCTTTCGGTTCATGCTGGCGAAGGGATAGGCCGTCCAGTCGCTGCTGGTGAAAGCGTTCATGAACGTGTTCAGTGACCGCCGAATCATCATGAAGAACGGATCACGAACCGGGAAACGCTCGCTGCCACACAATGCCGTGTGTTCCAGAATGTGCGCCACCCCGGTGGAATCCATCGGGAAGGTACGCAGGGCAACGAAAAACACGTTTTCGTCGTTGTCGGCTGCCAGATGCAGATGGCGGGCGCCAGTCTTCTTGTGACGATACTCCTCGACCTCGAGATTGAGTGTATCGATCCGGTGACTGCGAAGTTTCTCAAAGGCCGGATGAGTTGCGTTGTCGATCACTGCAGCCATTCAAACTATCCTGTCTTTAAACAATTGGAGAATTGTAGGGTAACACGTAGTATCGCTTATCATGCATCACTCCAGAAGCTATAGGGTACCGCGCCGTACATGACAACACCTGCACCTCAATCAAAGGCCGTTGAGGCCCCGGAAGTAGCCGCCTATTGGGCAGAACGTCGGCGGTACCTCGAGCGGATCCGGAAAGTACCGGAAGTCAGACAGCGCTTCTGGCGGGAAGTTGCCCTTTATCTGCTCCGCCGATTGCTCTGGTCATTCGGATTCTTCCCGATCTTCATCGCCTTCTGGGTGCCACTGGTGATGGCCAGCTTCAACCCGGTAGCGATGGCATCGGATCTGATTCCGGTGTTACAGAATTTCGTCGACTCGAACCCGGAGGTACAGGCAACGACCATTAGCACCCTGGCCATCGCTTGGGCCTCCATCGGGTTTTTCTTTCTCGTCTTCGATTTCGTGCTAACCCCTTTCAAATCGCCTTATCAATACGAAGCCGACGTGTACATGAGATCATGGGAGCAGCTCAACCATGATCAGCTTCCGGATAAAGTGTGATTTGGCCTGCATTCTCGGTAACTCCCCGTCACTTTCTGTTACATAGCGTTGCACTCACTGGGTAAGATGAACCGGTAGACAGAATTCCAAGAATGCAGGATCAAGAGGTTCCGTCATGGTCGATTTCAGACCGCTTCTGTTCGTCAATGCCCTGGCGCTCATGCTGCTGGTAACCGCCGGGTTCGCCTCGGTTCGGGATGACCTTCAGATAACAGAAGCCTTCGAACCACCCTCGACGGATCAAGCTGTTGCCTCTATTACTACCGAGCCCGAGCCGGCCCCAGAGCCTGTTCCGGAGGCATCCGCCAGAACCGAACAGGCTGCCCGGGAGTCGCGCCCACCCGTGGTGGAAGCCACTCCGTTTACCGTGCCATCCATGCCGGAGAACCCGGAGGTTCTGGCGGTAGCTGAACCGCCATCGGTAATGGCAACGAGAACAGACACCGCCCCGGCAAATCCGCAACAACCGGAAAAACAGCAGGAACCCCAGCCACCGACGCAGGCGCTGCTGGTACTACGCTCAAACGTTGTCGGCGATCAGGTCACCATCAACGGCAAGAAATATGGCGCGACCCGCCTGGATCTTGAGCTGGACCCGGGCCGCTACGAGGTCACCATCACCAAGCCAGGTTTCAAACCCTGGAACCGCTCCATTGCCCTGAAAGCCGGCAATGAGGTGACTCTGGTGGGCGAACTGGAGGCTCTGACCACGGTGAATTTCCGCGACGGGATCTGGATCGGTGGCGTGAAGACCGGTGATGGCACCTACCAGGACAACGATGGACTGCGCTACGAGGGGCATTTCGTGGATGGTGAATTCCACGGCCAGGGCACCGCGTGGTATCCCGATGGTGGCCGTTACGAGGGAGGCTGGTCTGCAGGCAACCGCGAGGGCGACGGTGAATGGCGCAGTGCCGACGGCTCGCGCTATTCCGGCGAATTCCGGGACAACCAGTTTAACGGCAAAGGCACGCTTACACTGGCAAACGGCGACATACTGACCGGCCACTGGAAGGACGGACAGCTTAATGGCCACGGTTCCCTGACCACCGCGGATGGCATGCTCTACGTCGGCGGCTTCCGAAACGACGAATTTCATGGCACCGGCACACTCACCTACCCCGACGGTCGCCATTACGAAGGCGAACTTTCCAACGGCGCCTTCCATGGCACCGGGGCAGAGGTCTTCGCCAGCGGCAAGAAATACGAGGGCGAATACATTGAAGGAAAGTTCCACGGTAAGGGCTTGCTGAAGAATCCCAACGGCAGCTCGATCGAAGCGACATTCCGTCATGGCGAGCCTTACGGACAGGTACGCCTGACCACAGCGGCAGGGGAAATTTTCACTGCCCGAACCACTGAACCCGGTGTCTGTTATAGGGACAAGAGCTACCGGGCCACAGAGTGCCCGAAACTGGAAGGCTGGTAATCATAACGGCCCGATAACAAACGCGTTTGCAGTAAACGATTGAGGTAGTGACATGGCGATCAAGAACGCTCTGCTGGTAGATGACTCCAAGGTGGCCCGATTTGCCCTGAGCAAACTGCTGGAAAGTCGCGATATGGAAGTCAATATGGCTGGCTCGGCCGAGGAGGCCCTCGATTTCCTGAACAGCCAGGGGCGTCCGGATGTCATCTTCATGGACCATCTAATGCCGGGGATGAATGGCGTAGAGGCGACCAAAGCCATCAAGGGCAACCCGGAGACCGCCGGCATCCCCATCATCATGTGCACATCCAAAAAATCGTCATCATTCATGGAGGAGGCCAGGAACTTCGGTGTTTACAACATCCTCACTAAACCGCCGCAAACGGAGGGCCTCAAAGAGGTTTTGGACCAGCTGGCCAGTGACGTCACAGGCGGAAACTTGCCGGAGCCACCGCTGCAATCTGAGCCGGCTGCCGCGGAAGAGGACGAACTGCTGAACGTACCTGCAGATGCGTCGGTGGAACTGTCGCCCAAGACGGGCGATTCAGCCAGCCGGAGCAACCCGCAAGCCAATGTGGTGCCCTTGACCAGCGAGTTGATTGAGCAGATCGCCCGTTCCGCAGTCAAAACTCACATCAACAACCGCCTCCACGAACTGCTCAGTTCCCTCTTTGACGAGCAGTTCGATCACCTGAAGCGGGCTCTGGATGAATCCCGAAGCAAACAGGACGCGGTGATTGAGGAACGCCTGAACGCCGTCACCGAAATGGTCGACGAACGGACCAAAAATCTGCGGGACGAAGTTGCCGCGGAGGTCAACCTGAACCTTGGCAGCGAACTTGCCGTGCTCAAGAAGGAGCTGAAAAAGAATTCCGGCTTCACGAGCGAGCATATGGCCGAGCTGAAAGATCACATCACGAGTGTGCAGACGATTGATACCGAGTTCTGGCAAACCCTTCAGTCCGAGGCTATTCAGCAAGCCCACGAGATCTCGAGGGAAACCGCTGAAGACATAGCCCAGCGCACAATCGACCTTTTTGTTGCGCAGCAGCGCTCGGCATCGTCCCGGGTCTACACCATTGGTCTTGCCATAAGTCTAGGCATCTTCAGCGTCGGGATTGCCTGGCTGTCTGGCCTGTTCGGTTGAGCAGGGTCCTGATCCTCTGCCAGTCTGCCGGGGTGTCCACATCATCGTGGATCCCCGGAATATCTACCCGGGTTGCACGCACCTCTGCAAGCAGTCGCCCGGCGCCCCTATCCCCCTCCAGATCCAACACCAGCGGCCAGAGCCATCTGGGCAAATAGGCGGGCACACCCGGCCGGCCACCGTAATCTGCAGCGATGGGCTGTTCCGGTACACAGCGGGCCGCCTTGCCAAAGGCCTCGAGGGCGTTCAGATCCAGTAACGGCTGGTCCGCCACCAGAACAAACACGCCTTTTACGGCTGGCCCCAGGCTGCGAAGTCCCGCTGACAGAGATGCCGAGATGCCCTCCTGCCAATCCGGCGCCCGCAACCAGGAAGAAGGTTGCCTCCGACAACGAAAGCGTATGAGCGGGTACCAGGCCCCACACACCACTCGAACTTCCGGGCTGAGGATTCGGCCCTGGGCAATGGCGGCGTCCAACAATGTGCGGTTACGGCAGTCCGTGTCTGTCCCTTCACCAGAAGCCAGCGGCAGGAGGGCTTTCGGCCGACCGAGGCGGCTCGAGGCACCGGCCGCCAGTATCAGTGCCGGAAATTGCTGATCAATGTGCGAGTCGAGGTTTAAAATGATGAGTCCGATAGCAAAAAGAAATGAAGCAGTGGCTAACCGCCAGACTGCTGTATTCGGTGATTTTTGCTAGAATTCGGCCATCAATCAACCATACCCGCCTGGAAATTTGATGAACCATCTGTTTGTAGACAACCTGACCGTTATCGATTTTGCCTACCTGGACCCGACCCGTGGGCTGGTGGGTGAAAGCTGGATTGCGGATGTGGTGCTTGGCGGGGAGCTGGACGAACAGGGCATGGTGTTCGACTTCAGTAACGTAAAACGCACCATCAAGCGGGTGATCGATGAGCGTGTTGACCATCGCCTGGTGATTCCCCGCGGCTACCAGGGGCTCTCCTGGAGTGAGGAGCAGCCAGACACTTTTACCTGGGCACTCACGGACGGCAGCCAGATCATTCACCGCTCACCGGACGAGGCCATTGTCTGGTTGTCCGCCGATCGGGTTGTGCCCTCGGCCGTGGCCTCTTTGCTGGAACAGGAAATAAAGGCCGTGCTTCCGGCCAACGTGATTTCCGTGGAGATCAATCTCCGGGAAGAGGAGATCGATGGTGCCTACTACCACTATGTCCACGGCCTTAAGAAACACCTGGGCAACTGCCAGCGCATCGCCCACGGCCATCGATCACCGATTCGTATCGACCGGAACGGCCACCGCGATTACGATCTGGAGCGCAGCTGGGCCAAGCTCTGGCGGGATATCTACGTGGGGTCCGAGGGGGATGTGGTGCGTCGCCATGTGGGCGAAGACGGCGTTCGCTATGTGACCTTCGAATACGAGGCCAACCAGGGCGAGTTTGCACTGACCCTGCCAGAGGAGCGCGTGTACATGCTGGATACCGACACCACGGTGGAGCTCATTGCCGCCCACATGGCCGACAAGCTCAAGGTGGAGTTCGCGACAGACACCATCCGGGTGAAGGCTTATGAGGGTGTTGGGAAGGGTGCCATTGCCGAGCGCTGAATAAATCCGGGGTCAGATGGAAATTTCATTTGACCCCATTGTTGTCTGACCCGACATTCAGACACAAAAAAACCGCCAGAAGGCGGTTTTTTTGATGGCTTCCCGGTGGACTAAACCGTCAAGCCGTATTGGCGTCCCCTAGGGGGTTCGAACCCCTGTTGCCGCCGTGAAAGGGCGGAGTCCTAGGCCACTAGACGAAGGGGACTAGAAATTGGTGGAGCCAGGCGGGATCGAACCGCCGACCTCAACACTGCCAGTGTTGCGCTCTCCCAGCTGAGCTATGGCCCCTCAACGGCTGCGTATATTAAGGATCCGCCCTGTGGGCGTCAACCTCTGAAACACACTTTTTTTCAGTTTTCTGAACATCCCTGTTCAAGCCGTTTATTAATTCACCAAAGCGGTTAATGAATACCCAGAGCCGCGTACTCCTTTTCCACCTTCTTGGTTTCCTTCTTGGAGAATCCACCCATCACTTCCAGGGCATGCCGAAGCCTTGAACGGGTCATGTCCGGGCCCAGCAGCGCCATGGAATCCATGACAGACCAGGAATTCGGGGTGCCAGCAACCGCCACAAAAATGGAGAACATGAAGTCACCCATCTTCAGGTCCATGGCTTTGGCCAACGCCTTGATATCCGCGAAGATGGTCTCCTTGCTCCAGTGTCGCTGCGCTTCAAGCTTCCAGAGCGTGAACTGAAGAACCCGCTTGATCTGGGCTTCCTCCAGCTTGTTGTGGACAAAGTCTTCCGGCCTCAGGTTGAGCATGCCGGAGAACATGAACTGGGCCATGGGCGCCACATCCGAAAACACCTCTGCCCTGCCCTTGATGTGGGGCACCAGAGCACGCAGGGCATCCTCATTGAACCACCACTGGCGCATGCGCTCCATGAACTGCTCTTCAGTCAGCTCTTCGCGCAGCCACTGGCCGTTCAGCCAGCGGAGCTTCTCCACGTCAAACACCGGGCCACCAAGGGAAACTCGCTGGATGTCGAAGTTCTCGATCATCTCGTCCAGGGTGAACTTTTCCCGCTCGTCCGGCATGGACCAGCCCATGCGCCCCAGGTAGTTGGTGACGGCCTCCGGCAGAAAGCCCATGCGCTCATAGAAATTGATGCTGGTCGGGTTCTTGCGTTTGGACAGCTTGCTCTTGTCCGGGTTGCGCAGCAGCGGAAGGTGACACAGCACCGGCATATCCCAGCCAAAATACTGGTACAGCAGCTTGTGCTTGGGCGCCGAGTTGATCCACTCCTCACCGCGCAGAACGTGGGTGATTTCCATCAGGTGATCATCAACCACATTCGCGAGGTGATAAGTGGGCATGCCATCGGACTTGAGCAGAATCTGGCAGTCCACCTGAGCCCAGTCGATCTCAATGGTGCCCCGAAGCATGTCGTCGATCTCGCAGACGCCCTCATCGGGCACTTTCATACGAATCACGTATGGTTCACCTGCATCGAGGCGGCGCTTCACTTCGTCCTCGGGCAGCTCCAGATCGCCCTTGATACCCGGGTTCAGGCCCTGGGCCTTGCGTTCTTCCCGAATGGCTTCCAGCTCATCCGGTGTGCGGAAGCAATAAAATGCGTGGCCGGCCGTCACCAGATCCTCGGCATACTGCCGGTACGAGTGCTTGCGCTCGGACTGGCGATAGGGGCCGTGAGGACCACCCACGTCGGGGCCTTCATCCCAGTTCAGACCGAGCCAGCGCAGCGCCTTGAGAATGTCCTGCTCGGATTCTGCGGTACTGCGGGCCTGGTCGGTGTCTTCGATACGCAGGATAAACTGGCCGCCGTGCTGACGGGCAAAGCACAGGTTGAACAGGGCCACGTAGGCGGTACCAACGTGAGGGTCTCCCGTGGGTGACGGAGCAATTCGGGTACGTACAGTCATGAAACCTTCCTGAAAAATCGGTGGCCGTTTGATAAAGCGGGCATTATACCGGCCAACGGCAGGTTTCGCATGATCAGGAAGTTAACGAGCACACCAGAAATACTAAGTAAGAAGTTTCTTTTGCCGGCCCCGGCCGAGTTTGTTATATTATAACATTACACATTAGCATCGCAGGATCTCACTTATCATGCGCGTTACCGGAAAAGCACTTTCTATTGCACTCGGAGCCGGCACCCTTTTGTTTCACAGCGCCCTGCAGGCCGAGACCCGTATTGTTACTTCCATCAAACCGGTTGAGCTGATCGTCAGTGCGATCGCCACGGAAGACATGCAGACAACGAGTCTCGTCCCGCCCGGCTCCAGCCCCCACAATTACACCATGAAGCCATCCCAGCGCCGGGCACTGGAAAACGCCGACGTGATTTTCTGGGTCGGGCCCGACATGGAAACCTTCCTTAATCGCCTTCTGGCAGGGCAGGAATTCAGCGGTCGAACGGTCGCGCTCATGGATGCCGAGCACGAACCCGGGGAAGTTACCCACGATGACCACGCGCACGACGAGCACGCGGACGATCACCATGGCCATGCTCACGAAGAGGAGGCCAAGGAGGAAGAACACCACAACGAGGGGCACGGACACGGCCATGATCACGGAGAAGGCGAAGACCCGCACATCTGGCTGGATCCCGAATTGGCCATCGAAATGGCCGGGACGATACGCGATGCTCTCTCAGGACTGGAAGGTGTTGACGCTGGCGCGTTGAACGAAAATTTCGAGCAGTTCAAAGCCAGCGTTCGAGAAACCGATGCCAATATCCGGGACCGCCTTGCACCGGCGCGCGAAATCAGCCTGTTCGCCTATCACGACGCCTTTACCCGATTTGCCGAACACTATGAACTGAAACTCGAGGGCGTTCTGACGCTGAACCCGGAGCTGTCGCCAGGGGCCCGGCATATCGCGGAAGTGCAGGAAAAACTGCGCAACGCAAACCATCCCTGCCTCCTGACCGAACCGCAGTTCAACCGGCAGTGGTGGCGCTCGATCACCGAGAGCCTGGACGTGACCTTCAGCACCTGGGACCCTCTGGCCACTGACATCGCGGCAACGCCAGAAGGTTACAACAACTTCCAGCACAGCATTGTCGACGCGGTGCTCAAGTGCCTACCAGAGAATACTGAGCATTAACGGTATGGTGACGATGGCCAGCAAGGTCTGACCACTGATGATGCCCGCCATCAGGGGGGCATCGCCACCAAGCTGTCGAGCCAGAATGTAGGCAGAGGTGGCCGTGGGAAGCGCCGACAACAGCACGGCCACCTGAACCATCATTCCCTCAAGACCCAGCAACAAGGCCAGCCCCGCAGTCATCAGCGGAAATCCGACCAACTTCAGCGCCGATGAAACAATAAACGGCAGTGAAGCGCCTCTGAGGGCCTTGAGCTGAAGCCCGGCGCCAACCGTCATCAAACCCATCGGCAACGCCAGATTGCTTAGCGGCTCGAGAATGCCGCCGATCAGCGGATGAAATCCGATTTCGAAGAAACTCCAGACCACGCCAATCACCGAGCCCACTATAAGAGGATTGGTCACAATCGCCTTGAATACTGGCACCAGCCTCACCGGCCCTTCCGTGGCCACCAGTGAAAACATCAGTATGCACAGCAGATTCAGCAACGGCACCATGATGGCAACCGCAATCGCCGTGAGGGAAAGGCCCTGATCGCCGAGCAGCATGCCGCCAGCCGCCAGGCCCACGTAGGAATTGAACCGGATAGCCCCCTGGTAAACCGAAGAAAAAACCGGGCCGGACCAGCGCCAGAACCATTGGGCAATCGCCAGGATCAGCGTCATCGCGATCAGCATGGCGCCAATGAGCAATGCAATGTCGCCATAAGCGGAAGCCGGCAGCCTGGCCTGCCCCAGCTTGAAGATCAACATGGCCGGAAACAGCACGTAGTAGGTAAACCTCTCCGCCTGGGGCCAGAAATCGCCGCCCGGAAAGTCAATGCGGCGGAACACATGCCCAAGCATGATCAGGATAAATACCGGCAGCAGAGCCTGCACCATCAGGGGCATACGTTCAAACTCCAGGGCAAGGTTGTTTACTTGGGTTTTATGGGAGTACAGTTAAAGAAGCATGAGATCATAGCAGAAGGAGTGCTTCTCCTTCAGGGAGGTTTTTTGCTATGGACGCATCAAAGCCCAGACTTTGCAGGCTTATCTATTTCAGCAGCGTTTCTTCGCATCTGCAGGAATCCGATTTAGACGACATCCTCGCGGAATCCATCAAAAGAAACGAGCGGGACGGCATCACCGGCCTGCTGGCTTATGATCAGTTCAATTTCATGCAGGTTTTGGAAGGTGAGAAAGAGGCTGTCAACAGACTTTACCTTGGCATCACTGCCGATCCTCGCCACCAGGATGTTCGCCTGATTCAGTACGAGCAAATCGATCATCGCCAGTTTGACGATTGGGCAATGGCTCTGGCGAAGCTTCCCGAGGTTCCGGGCAATTACATCAACAAACTCTATGGTGGATTCAAGCCCCAGCTGTTCTCCACTCGAGACGCTCTAATCTACTTCAATTTTCTCCGCAACTATTTGAAACGCGCAGCCTGAAGCCTGTTATGGGTTTCGCCAAAGCCTTACGGAAATCGCAAGCAGATGCCTGTTAAACTAGACGACAATTTTCGCCGTAACGATTTACGCCACACGTTTTTGGTTGATAACAGGTACCGTAATGTCTGGAATACCATCCCAGGAAACCATGCTGCACAACTCCGGCCCCTCCCGCCGCTTCTGCGTGGCACCAATGATGGACTGGACCACCAGTCACTACCGTTATCTGGCGCGCCAGCTCAGCCGGCATACCCTGCTCTACACCGAGATGGTCACCACCGGCGCACTGATTCATGGCGACACCGCGCGCTTTCTGCGCCACGATGAGGCCGAATACCCACTGGCCCTTCAGCTGGGTGGCAGCGATGCTGGCGAACTTGCCCACTGCGCCAGGCTGGCACAGCAATACGGCTTCGATGAGGTTAACCTGAACGTCGGTTGCCCCAGCGACCGTGTTCAGAACAACATGATCGGTGCCTGCCTGATGGGCCATCCGGACAAGGTGGCAGAGGGCGTGCGCGCCATGATCGAAGCAACCGACCTGCCAGTCACCGTGAAGCATCGAATCGGTATTGATGGGCGGGAGTCCTGGGACGATCTCTGCGAATTCGTGGAAAAAGTGTCCGAAGCTGGCTGCCGGACCTTTATCGTGCACGCCCGGATCGCGATTCTCGAAGGCCTGAGCCCCAAGGAAAACCGGGAAGTCCCTCCGCTTAAATACGACTGGGTCTACCGGCTGAAAGCGAAATACCCGCACCTTGAAATCATCATCAACGGCGGCATCAAGACCTTCGGTGAGTGCCACGAGCATCTCCGGCATACCGACGGCGTGATGCTGGGTCGGGAGGCGTACCACAATCCCTGGCTGCTGGCGGGAGTTGACCCGGAGTTTTTCGGGCAGGCGGCGCCGGTAGAAACCCGGCATCAGGCACTTCGGGCCATGCTTCCGTTCATAGGGAGCGAACTTGAGCGCGGCGTATTCCTGACTCACATGTCCAGGCACCTTCTCGGCCTTTTCCACGGCCAACCTGGCGGTCGGCAGTTCCGTCGCTATATCAGCGAGAACGCCCATAAATCCGGTGCTGGCCTGGAAGTGATCGAAACCGCTCTGGAAAAGGTTCGTGAACCGGCGGCGCCGGAGATTGCCGAAGCTTAATCGCAGGCAATTGCCACCATACCTTTTGTTGTCTTGTTCCTGTCAGAGCGGCCCGTTATTGTAGGCATATAGCCAGCGCCCGGGATTCGGGCGCACCAATAACAGATCAACCGGGACGACAGGACGAATGACCAGCAAGCTCGACCAACTGAAGACCATGACCACGGTGGTAGCGGATACCGGCGATATCGAAGCCATTGCGAAGTGGCGGCCGGAAGATGCCACCACCAATCCATCCCTGCTGCTCAAAGCTGCCGCTTCCGACGCTTACCGGCCGATGCTGGACAAGGCTGTGGCAGAAGCCCGGCGGCATGGCGGCTCAGACGCCGAGCAGCTGACCATGGCCACGGATATGCTGGCCGTACTCGCCGGCCGAGAAATCCTGAACCTGATTCCCGGTGTGGTTTCGACGGAGGTGGATGCCCGTTTGTCCTTTGATACCGCCGGTACGCTCGAGCGCGCCCGCCGCCTGGTTGAGCTGTACGACAAACAGGGCGTAGACACCAGTCGCGTACTGATCAAGATTGCTTCTACCTGGGAAGGGATCCGGGCCGCCGAGCAACTGGAGAAAGAAGGCATTCACTGCAACCTGACGTTGCTGTTTTCTTTCATTCAGGCCGCTGCCTGTGCCCAGGCCGGTGCATTCCTGATCTCGCCCTTTGTAGGTCGAATCCTGGACTGGCACCTGGCCAGCACTGGCCGGGACACCTACCCGGCTGCAGAGGATCCGGGGGTGCTTTCGGTATCCCGCATCTACAATTACTACAAGGCCAACGGCTTTAAAACGGTAGTGATGGGTGCCAGTTTCCGGAACACCGGCGAAATTGAAATGCTGGCTGGCTGTGACCGCCTGACCATAAGCCCTACCCTGCTGCAGGAGTTGCAGGACGACCCGGGCGATCTGCCGCGTCGACTGGTCGCCGACACCGCCAGCTCACCGGATCAGTTTGGCACCATCGACGAGAAACTGTTCCGCTGGGAATCCAACGAGGACGCTATGGCTACCGAGAAGCTGGCCGATGGTATCCGCCGGTTCACAGCCGACCAGATTGAACTGGAAAACCGGGTCCGGCAGCTGGCCAGGGCGGCCTGACGCGGCGCCTCAAACCAAACACAGAAGTAGGACTGTCCGATCATGATCGAGCGCCTGAAAAAACTGTTTGCGGCACCGGAAGCTGAACGCGAGAAGCCCGATAACCATCAGCTCGCAGTGGCTGCCACGGCATTGATGGTTCAGCTTTCCCGTGTCGACCAGGATGAAGACGAGCGCGAACTGCAGGCCATTGTTGATGGCGCAGTAAAAGCACATCAGGTAACCCGGGCCGAAGCCGAGGAAATTCTGGAAGACGCCCTTAGCCACGCAGACGATGCCACGTCGCTCTATGAATTTACCGGCCAGATCAACGAGTACCTGGACCAGGAAGGAAAACAGGCCCTGCTCGAAAGTATCTGGCGCGTGGCCTTTGCGGACGGCCGCATCGACAAGTACGAAGAACACCTTATTCGCCGCATGGCAGACCTGCTGCATCTTAATCATCGGGAGTTCATGCAGGCGCGGCACCGGGCGCAAGACGCCGGTTCTTAAAAGGAGACAGCATGCTAGCGATTCTTCATCCGAATACCGCTCTGGACAGCGAAGAATACCGACAGACCATGCACTACCTCGAGAATCTCCCGAACGTGTCGGTTCGGGTTCATGAGGTTCAGGGCGCCACCCAGAGGCTGACCGAAATCTACCTTCTCGGGGACACCAAGCCCCTGAACAAGGAAGAGATCGAAGCCCTGCCTGCGGTCGAACGAGCCATACGCATTTCGGACGACTACCGTATTCTTGGACGCCACCGGGACGATCGACGGCAAAGCGGCTTCACCTACAACGGTGTCGAGTTCAGTCAATCCAACCTGAACATCTTTGCCGGGCTGTGCGCGGTTGATGTGCCCGAACACGTCGACATGATGATGCAGGCCCTGGAAGAACATGGGGAAGTTTGCACAAGAATGGGCGCCTACAAGCCGCGCACCAACCCCTATTCATTCCAGGGCCACGGCAAGGGCTGCCTCCCCTGGGTGTTTGAAAAGGCGGGTAAACACGGCATCAAGGTGATCGCCATGGAGATCACTCATGAGAGCCACATTGAGGAAATCGACAACTGCCTCGAAAAGCTTGGCCGTCCAACCGGTGTAATGCTGCAGGTGGGCACCCGCAATACCCAGAACTTCGAGCTGCTCAAAGCCATTGGCCGCCAGAGTACCTATCCGGTACTGCTCAAACGCGGGTTCGGGATTACCCTGAATGAATCCCTCAACGCTGCCGAGTATCTGGCCAGCGAAGGCAACGCTAATGTCATCTTCTGCCTGAGGGGCATGAAAACCGAGGCCGGCCAGCCCCATCGGAACATGGTGGATTTCGCCCATGTGCCGGCGGTCAAGCGCCTCACCCGTATGCCAGTCTGTGTGGATCCTTCCCATTCGGTGGGCAGCCGCGAGCAGTCTCCGGACGGCATCCTTGATGTCATGCACGCGACCGCCCAGGGCGTCGTCGCCGGTGCCAACATGGTCCTCGTGGATTTCCACCCCAAGCCGGAAAGAGCCCTGGTGGACGGCCCTCAGGCCTTGCTGATGAACGAGCTGCCGGCGTACCTCGAAGACATACGCCTTTGCCACGACACTTGGAAGAAGCGCCAGGCCATTTACCAACGCCTGAAGGATGATGCAGCGGAATGATTGTCTACGGACACAGAGGCGCCAAGGGAGAAGCTCCCGAAAACACCCTTCCGGGATTTACGCATGCCTACCGGCACGGTATCCGGCACTTCGAACTGGATCTCGTATTGTCAAAAGACGGCAAGCCGGTACTGGTACACGATCTTTCGGTTGACCGCACGACCAGCCAGAAAGGCAGTATCAGTCAGTACACGGCTGCCGAACTGGCTGCCATGGATGCGCGAAGAAACACCAGCTCCTGGCCCACACCCACGGGAATTCCCGCGCTGGAAGACCTTCTGGACCGGTTCGACGACCTCGAACACCTGCAACTGGAAGTCAAAAAAGACACGCGTCAGCGCCTGAACATTCTCAGCAATCGCCTGACAGAGGTTATACAGCGACGCAATCTGTATCAGACGGTGGCCATAACCTCTTCCGACACCTGGTTTCTGAAACAGATCCGGCGGCGGAATAAGAACATCCGCATCGGCCTGGTAGCAGAGCGCAAATTCCCGCGCCCCTTGAGCATTGCGGGCCAACTCGGCTGTGAGTATCTCTGCATCAACTGGAAGCTTTGCTCAAAAGCGCTGGTTGAAAAAGCCCATCGAAAGGGCATGCACGTGTCCACCTGGACGGTGAACCGGATTCACGACATGTTGCAACTGGAAGAAATGGGCGTGGACAGCATCATCACTGACTATCCCACCAGCACCCGCATATTCTTCGACAACAGGGCCAGGTCAGCTCTGTCACTGCCACAGAGTCACGCCGGGGTGTCCGCCAGTAAAGAAGCCCTGTCAGCGGGTGAATTCGGGATATGAAAGGTTGAGCCGGGGTCAGTTGAAGGCTTTCTTCTGACCCCTCTTGCGGCCTGCCCCGTTAAAAGATCCGGTTCAGACCGTTCAACGCCGCGACACGGTAGGCTTCCGCCATGGTCGGATAGTTGAACGTGGTATTGATGAAGTAGTTCAGAGAGTTGGCCTCTCCTTCCTGATTCATGATCGCCTGGCCGATGTGGACGATTTCCGCCGCCTGGTCACCGAAACAGTGGATACCCAGAATCTGACGGGTCTCCCGGTGAAACAGGATTTTCAGCATGCCTACCGCTTCTCCGGTAATCTGGGCACGGGCGAGATCCTTGAAGAACGCCTGTCCAACCTCGTAGGGCACCTTGGCTTCCGTCAGTTCGCGCTCGGTTTTACCAACGGAACTGATTTCCGGAATGGTGTAGATCCCGGTCGGAACATCCGACACAAAGCGGAAGTATGCGTCATCGACAATATCCGAGGATGCAGAGCGGCCCTGGTCATAAGCGGCGCTTGCCAGACTTGGCCAGCCGATCACGTCGCCCGCTGCGTAGATGTTGTCCACTTCGGTGCGATAGTGCTCGTCAACAGCCAGTTGTCCACGACCATTGGGTTCCAGACCGATATTTTCGAGGCCCAGCTTCTCGGTGTTCCCGCTGCGACCATTGCACCACAGGAATGCATCCGCACGGATTTTCTTGCCCGATTGAAGCGACAACACCACACCGTGGTCGTCGCCCACAACCGACTCATACTGCTCGTTGTGGCGAACCAGAACGCCATTATTCCGCAGGTGGTAACTCAGGGCGTCGGAGATCTCGTCATCCAGGAAGGACAACAGCCGGCTACCCGGGTTGATCAGGTCGACTTTTACACCCAGGCCCGCAAAGATCGAGGCATACTCTGACCCTATGACGCCAGCGCCATAAATAATCAGTGTACGAGGCGTGTGAGACAGGTTCAGAATGGTGTCGGAGTTATAGATACGGTGGTGACGGAAGTCCACATCGGGTGGCAGGTAGGGCCTGGAACCGGTGGCAATGATCGCCTGCTTGAAGTGCAGCGTCTCGGAGGACTTGCTACCCCGGACTTCTATGCGGTTCTGGTCGACAAAAAAGGCCCGGCCGTTTATCAGATCCACGCGATTGCGAGAGTAGAACTGCGTCCGGAGCTTGACCTGTTTGCCGATGACTTTCTGGGCATTCTGAAGCACGCGCGGGAAAGAGAACCACCGAGGCTCACCGATATCCCGGAACATCTGGTTGGTGTTGAACGTAATGATCTGTTTGACGGAGTGGCGCAGCGCCTTGGAAGGAATGGTGCCCCAGTGGGTGCAGTTCCCGCCAACGGTAGGCTTGTCTTCGATGATAGCGACACGTTTGCCGTGTTTCGTCGCATTCATCGCCGCGCCTTCGCCGGACGGACCGGCGCCGATAACGACGACGTCGTAATGATGTTCTGCCATGCGCGCAGTGACTCCTTATCTACGTCGTGAAAAGATGGTTGTAATTGTCAAAAACAGATCAGTGCTTGCTGGCCTTGCTGGCGTCGTAAGCCAGAGCCTCGGGCTCTTTACCCTCGTTGGCCAACCGTTCGTTTTCTTCTTCGCACTTCTGGGTATTACCACCGCAGATATCACAGGACTGGCTGATACCGAGCGCGCCAATCCCGCCGCAGGTTCCGCTGATGGGCTTGCGCCCGAGGATCACGCCAATAGACATGGCTGCAACCAGCAAAACCACGATGAAAAGAACCAAAAGAAAGGTACCCATGTTGCCCTCCCCTCATTGAGTCACGTAGGACGAAAAGGCGGGCGTCTGGTGCGTCTCGAAGCCTTCATCCGTCCTGACAATAAAATAGGCCGGGATATTTTCCCTTACCGCGAGCTCATTTGCCCGCTCGTAGCCCATCACATTAAAACCGGTTGCCAGAGCATCTGCCGTCATACAATCGTCCGCGATAACGGTTACTGATGCCAGCTTGTGAGCAATTGGCTCACCCGTTTCAGGGTCTATTGTATGGGAATACCGACGCCCTTCCGATTCGTAATAATTACGATAATCACCTGATGTTGCCATAGCACGTGATTCCAGCGCCACCACGCGGTTTACCGCGCGCCCTTCGGCCATCGGCTGTTCTATGGCCAGTCGCCAGGTGCTGCCATCAGGTTTACGGCCATTGACGCTAACCTCTCCGCCAATCTCCACCAGGTATGCCTCCACGCCTTCGCTCTCAAGAAAACGGGCAACCGCATCTACACCGTATCCCTTGGCGATAGCCGACAGATCCACATATTGCGGTGGTGTCGCACGCACGGCGGGCGGATCGACCCGCAGCTCAAGCTTCTCGAAGCCAGTGGCAGCAAGAACCCTGGAGAGAGATTCTTCTGACGGAATCTGCTCCGGGCGCGCCTCGGGGCCAAACCCCCAAAGATTTACCACCGGGCCGATGGTCACATCAAAGGCACCAGCGGTCATCGTTGAGATCTCTTCAGCCTTCTGAAGAACACGGAGCAAGCCCGCTGACACCGGAACCCACTCGGATTGATCGGATCGTTGATTGAAACGGGACAGCTCCGAATCCTCGCGCCAGGTCGACATTGACGCATCAACCCCTTCGAGCACCTCATCGATACCGCTGGCCAGAGTTTCAAGCCTCTCCTGATCCTCGGTCAATACGACATTGATGTGGTAGCTGGTGCCGAAGACAGGTCCGGAGATTTCCCAGATTTTTTCCTCTGGCTCAAACGAACAACCCGCCAGAACGGCAAAGGCCAGCGCTGTAAAAGCGCTGGCCAGGGCCACCCTGGCGGGTCGTACCATGCTGAATGTCATCAGAACTGCTTAGCCTCCAAAGTCATCCAGCATGATGTTTTCATCCTCTACACCCAGATCTTTCAGCATCTTGATGCAGGACGCATTCATGATTGGGGGCCCACACATGTAGTACTCACAGTCTTCCGGAGCCGGATGGTCCTTCAGATAGTTCTCGTACAATACGTTGTGGATAAACCCTGTGGGGCCTTCCCAGTTATCCTCCGGCAGTGCATCGGAAAGAGCTACGTGCCACTCGAAGTTGTCGTTCTCTTCCTGCAGCCCGTCGAAATCCTCTACGTAGAACATCTCGCGAACACTGCGCGCACCGTACCAGAAGCTGATCTTGCGCTTGGAGTTCAGGCGCTTGAGCTGATCGAAAATATGGGAACGCATGGGCGCCATGCCGGCACCACCACCGATGAAGACCATTTCCGCGTCAGTCTTCTTGGCGAAGAACTCACCGAACGGTCCCATCACGGTCACCTTGTCTCCTGGCTTCAGGTTGAACACATAGCTCGACATGATGCCCGGGTTATGGTCCGTGCCCGGAGGCGGCGTAGCGATACGAATGTTGAACTTGAGAACACCCTTTTCTTCCGGATAGTTCGCCATGGAATAAGCCCGGATGGTCTCTTCCTTGTTGACCGCCTTGTAGCGCCAGATGTTGTGCTTGTCCCAGTCCTCGTGGAACTCTTCCTCGATGTCGAAATCCTTGAAGTCGATTTCGTAGGGAGGGCACTCAAGCTGAACATAGCCGCCGGCACGGAAATCCACTTCCTCACCTTCAGGCAGCTTGAGTACGAGTTCTTTGATGAAGGTAGCCACGTTGTGGTTGGAGACAACCTCACATTCCCACTTCTTCACGCCGAAGAATTCCTCCGGCACTTCCACCTTCATATCCTGTTTGACAGGAACCTGACAGGACAGGCGCCAGCCTTCTTTCTCTTCACGGTTGGTGAAGTGGGTCTTCTCTGTTGGCAGCATGGCACCGCCGCCTTCCAGAACCTTGCACTTGCACTGGGCGCAGGTACCGCCGCCACCGCAGGCAGAGGAGAGGAAAATACCACTGTTTGCCAGAGTACCGAGCAGCTTGCCGCCGGCTTCGGTCTTCAGCGTGTGTTCTGGATCATCGTTGATCTCAATGGTCACATCACCGGTGCTTACCAGCCTGGACCGGGCCGCAAGAATCACTGCGACCAGGGCCAGAACGATAACGGTGAACATGACCACGCCGAGAATAATTTCTGTATTCATGGTCTCGCCTTTTCGTTAAACCGAATCACCGGGTGAATTACAGTGAGATACCGGAGAAGGACATGAAGCCCAGGGACATCAGACCAACAGTAATGAAGGTGATACCCAGGCCACGCAGGCCTTCCGGAACGTCACTGTACTTCAGCTTCTCGCGGATACCCGCCAGGGCAATGATTGCCAGTGCCCAGCCGAGGCCGGCACCAAAGCCGTAAACCACACTCTCGCCGAAGGTATAGTCACGCTCAACCATGAACAGCGAGGCACCAAGGATGGCGCAGTTCACCGTAATCAGTGGCAGGAACACACCCAGAGCGGCATAGAGCGCCGGTATGTACTTGTCCAGAACCATTTCCATGATCTGGACGATAGCCGCGATTACACCGATATACGTCAGCAATCCGAGAAAGCTCAGGTCGACATTCGGCAAGCCTGCCCAATCCAGGGCGCCTTCGCGAAGGATGGTGTTGTACAGCAGGTTATTCACCGGCACGGTTACAGTCAGCACCACAACAACGGCAATGCCAAGCCCTGTCGCAGCCTCGATCTTCTTGGAGATGGCCAGGAAGGTACACATCCCCAGGAAGAACGCCAGAGCCATGTTTTCAACAAAAACGGCCTTCAGAATCAGACTGATATAGTGTTCCATCAGAAGGCCTCCTTGGCGACATGACGTGACATTTTGTAGTCCGGCTCTTCAACCTGCTCCGGCTTCCAGGTCCGCAGACCCCAGATGGCCAGGCCGATAATGAAGAAGGCGCTCGGCGGCAGCAGCAACAACCCGTTCGGGATGTACCAGCCGCCCTCGTTGACCACCGGCATCAGGGACACGCCGAACAGGGAACCGGCACCCAGCAGTTCACGGAAGAAGGCAACAAAGATCAGGAGCACGGAGTAGCCCAGACCGTTACCAACGCCGTCCAGGAAGCTCAGCCAGGGGCCGTTCTTCATGGCGAAGCCTTCCGCGCGGCCCATGACGATACAGTTGGTGATAATCAGACCAACAAACACCGACAGCTGCTTGGAAATCTCGTAGGCGTAAGCCTTGAGTACCTGATCAACCACGATTACCAGTGAGGCGATGATGGTCATCTGTACGATGATCCGGATACTGCCCGGAATCTGGGTACGTACCAGCGACACTGCGAGGTTGGAAAATGCGGTAACGGCAATAACCGCTGCACACATAACAAGAGTAACGTTCATGCTGGTGGTTACCGCCAGCGCTGAACAGATGCCCAGAATCTGCAGGGCAATCGGGTTATTGCTGAAGATCGGTTCGAAGAGAACCTGTTTGGCTGATGCATCTGCCATGATCAGACCTCCCCTTCACGAAGTTTTTGCAGGAACGGCGCGTACCCGCGGTCGCCCATCCAGTAGTTGACCAGTTGCTCAACGCCGCGGCTTGTCAGCGTAGCACCAGACAGAGCATCAACCTTGTGCTCCTTGTCCTGCGCGTCGGCGCCAACACCGCCCTTGACCAGTCGCACCTGGGGCTCGGAACGGTCTTCGTTGTAGACCTCCTTGCCAACCCACTGGCGCTTCCAGCGCGGGTTGTCCACTTCGCCACCAAGCCCCGGGGTTTCTGCGTGCGCATAGAAACCCAGACCTTCGATGGTGTTCAGGTCACCCTCAAGAGAAATGAAGCCATACAGCGTGGACCAGAGCCCGTAGCCGTGGATCGGAAGAACCACGCGGTTGATCTGGCCGTTCTCGCTCATGGTGTAAACCTTGGCAACATTCGGGCGACGCTTGATGCCGGCCTTGTCTTCCGAAGAAGGAATGTTGGTGGACATCTGCGGATCAGAAGCAGCCTTGTACATGTCGTACTTCATGGGATCCTGGACACCCACGTCGGACGGCTCGACAAATTCACCGGTATCGAGGTCGACAAGGCGAACATCAAAACGTGCGAACGCATCTTCGATCTGCTCGGCACTGGAGCCAGACTCCAGCATGCCTGCAGCAGAGAGGATGTTGGTCTTGATATCCAGATTCTGGTTCTGGATCTGGGCCGGCCGGAGCAGAACCGCTGCAGTGGACACCACCACAGAGAAGGCAATACTCAGAACCAGCGCAACAACCAGCGTGCGGGAGACGGTTTCTTTAGCTTTAGCCACGAGCAAGCCTCCGTTTGATGTTGGCCTGGACCACGTAATGATCCATCAGCGGCGCAAACAGGTTAGCGAACAGAATCGCCAGCATGATGCCCTCGGGGAAGGCCGGGTTGATGACACGGATCAGGATGGTCATGACGCCCACCAGAATGCCGAAACACCAGCGACCGGTGTTGGTCATCGCCGCAGACACCGGGTCGGTTGCCATGAACATCATACCGAAGGCAAAACCGCCCATAACAAGATGCCAATGCGCAGGAATTGCAAACATCGGGTTGGTTTCGGATCCGACGATATTCAACAGCAGGGACATGCCGATCATACCAATCAGCACGCCGCCAACAATCCGGTAACTGGCAATCTTCATGACCAGCAGTATCAGACCACCTATCAGAACCGCCAGGGTCGAAGTTTCACCCATGGAGCCCTGAATGGTGCCCACGAAAGCGCTCATCCAGCCAATCTGGGCTTCCAGGGCTTCCAGACCGCCACTTGCGGCCCAGCTCAACGCGGTAGCACCACTGAAACCGTCAACCGCGGTCCAGACAGTGTCACCGGAGATCTGCGCCGGGTAGGCAAAGTAGAGGAATGCGCGACCTGTCAGGGCCGGGTTCAGGAAGTTCTTGCCGGTACCGCCAAACACTTCCTTGCCGATAACCACACCGAAGGTGATACCCAGTGCCACCTGCCACAGCGGAATGGTGGGCGGGCAGATCAGGGCAAAAAGAACCGATGTAACGAAGAAACCCTCGTTTACCTCGTGACGACGCACGGTGGCGAACAGGACTTCCCAGAAACCACCAACCACGAAGGTCACGAAGTAAATGGGGACGAAGTACGCCATACCATAAACGAAGTTATCCCATACGCCAGCACCGGCACCGGTGATGGCAAGTGCCTGAATGAAGGCAGTCCGCAGGCCGCCGTCGGCAACCATGGCGTCCGGGTTGGACGCGAGGAAGCTGTTGGCCTGGAAGCCGATGTTCCACATACCGAAGAACATCGCCGGGAAAGTACACAGCCACACGGTAATCATGATGCGTTTGAGGTCGACGCCGTCGCGCACATGAGCGGTTGTGGAGGTTACTTTGCCGGGGGTGTAGAAAATGGTATCCACGGCTTCGTACAACGCATACCAGCGCTCGTACTTGCCACCCTTTTCAAAGTGATGCTCGATTCCATCGAGAAACTGTCTGATAGCCATCGTATTAGCCCTCGATCTCGATTCGGGTCAGGTTCTCGCGGAGAATCGGACCATATTCATATTTGCCCGGGCACACGAACGTGCACAGCGCCAGATCTTCTTCATCCAGCTCAAGCGCTCCGAGCTTCTGTGCCATCTCGGTGTCACCGACAATCAGCGAACGCAGCAGCTGCGTCGGGAGAATGTCCAGAGGCATGATCTGCTCGTAAGCGCCAACCGGAACCATCGCCCGCTCACTACCATTGGTAGTGGTGGTAAAGTTGAAAAGCTTTCCGCTGGTCAGCTTGGACAGGTAAATGTTCAGCACCGAGAACCGGTTCGGGCCCGGAGACAGCCATCCCATGAACTCGCGCTTGTTGCCCTCTTCAAGTACGGATACCTGGTTGGCAAAGCGGCCAAGGTAGGCGCAGGGGCCATCGCCGCGGCGACCACCGAACACAGAACCCGAAATCGGCCGGATCTCACAATCTGTGGCAACTTCGCCCTCCAGAAGTTCCTCGAGGCTGGCACCCAGACGGGTACGAACCAGGCGCGGCTTCAGGGCCTTGGGACCACCAATCGCGACAATACGCTCCACCGGCACTTCTCCGGATTCGAACAGTTTCGCGATGTCGATGACGTCCTGATAATTGATGCTCCAGACCGTCTTGCTGCCGGATACGGGATCCAGATGATGGATGTGGGTACCAACGTTACCTGCCGGATGCTTGCCATCAAACTGGTGCACCTCAACAGCGTCGGATTTGGGTACCGCCACGTTGGATCCGGGCTTGCCGGTAACAAACACTTTGCCCGTGGTCAGCTTGGTGAGAAGCGTGAGGCCTTTTTCAAACGCCTGGCTGTTCTCGCCAATGATCACCGTCGGGTCCGCTGCCAGCGGGTTAGTGTCCATCACCGACACGAAAATGGAGTGAGGGGCGGAGTCGATCTCGGGAACCTTGCTGTAGGGGCGCGTCTTGAATGCCGTCCACAAACCGGATTCCACAAGATTATCAACCACCTGCTGGCGTTCCAGGCCGGCAAGATCCGCTTCGCTGTAGCGGGCAAATGTCTCAGCCTCGTCGCCATCGATTTCGATAACGACAGACTGGAATACCCGACGCTCACCGCGGTTAATCTCTTTCACCACGCCCGCGGCGGGTGAAGTATAACGAACGCCTTCGGTCTTCTTGTCCGTGAACAGCAGCGTACCGCGCTTGACACGGTCTCCCTCTTTCACAGCCATCGTCGGCTTCATGCCGATGTAGTCAAAACCGATCAACGCCACGTGGCGAACGGGTTTGCCGTCTGTAATGGTCTGTTCGGGAGCGCCGCTGATGGGAAGATCCAGGCCTTTTTTGATCTTGATCATTAGCCTCATCCAATCATCAGAAACTTTTCAATGGATTCGTAACGCCCGACACCTGCGGCCCAGAAAAAACCATGAGAAACGTAGTGCCAGACGTACCCAAAATCGCGCCAATTATAGAGATTAAGGAATCCTATTTCCACCAGAAACCGGAACGGGTTAAGAGCTGGTCGCCAATCGAGCCAGTCAACTGGCCATAAAAGCAAAAACCCCGGCAACGGTTGCTGCCGGGGTTTTTGATGACCTTTACCTCACCAATCAGGTGCGTTCCGCTCAGTCTCTCGCACGTTTGGGGAAGATCGGGTAATTTACGCCTGCCATCTGGTTGACCACTCGCACCACCTGGGCACTGTAGCCAAACTCGTTGTCGTACCAGACATACAGGATCAGACGCTTGCCACTGGCGATAGTTGCCTGGGCGTCAACGATGCCGGCGTGACGGGAGCCAACAAAGTCGGTGGAGACCACTTCCGGCGAATTGACAAAGTCAATCTGCTTCTGAAGTTCTGAATGCAGCGCCATGTCGCGCAGATAGTCGTTTACCCCTTCTACATCAACGTCTTTCTTGAGGTTGAGATTCAGGATCGCCATGGAAACGTTCGGCGTCGGTACGCGAATGGCATTGCCGGTCAGCTTGCCTTTGAGCACCGGCAGCGCCTTGGCAACGGCTTTGGCTGCGCCTGTCTCGGTAATTACCATGTTCAGGGCGGCACTCCGTCCGCGACGGCTTCCCTTGTGGTAGTTGTCGATCAGGTTCTGGTCGTTGGTGTACGAGTGAACGGTCTCAACATGGCCGTCTTCGATACCGTACTCGTCCTCAATTGCCTTGAGCACCGGTGTGATGGCATTGGTGGTGCAGGACGCTGCCGACAGGATCTTGTCGTCGTCGGTGATCCAGTCGTTATTGATGCCATAAACAATGTTCTTGATATCACCCTTGCCCGGAGCGGTCAGGATCACGCGGCTGACACCCTTCGATTTGAGGTGCAGGCCAAGTCCTGCCTCGTCACGCCACTTACCGGTGTTGTCGATCACGATGGCGTTGTTGATGCCGTACTCGGTGTAGTCCACCTTATCCGGACCATCGGAATAGATGACCTTGATGTAGTTGCCGTTGGCGATCAGGGCCGATTCTTTTTCATCAACCGTGATGGTGCCATCGAACGGGCCATGCACAGAGTCACGGCGCAGCAGACTGGCGCGCTTCTCGAGATCGTTTTCCGCTCCACCCTGGCGAACGACGATGGCACGCAGGCGCAGATTATTACCGCCGCCCGCTTTCTCAATCAGAATGCGCGCCAGCAGACGCCCGATACGGCCGAAACCATACAGGACAACGTCTTTGGTGTCGTTGTGGGCATCTTCCTCGGACTGAGCGGCGTACTGCCCTACAACAGGACCGATTTCACGCTTCAGAAATTCGGTAAGATCACCGCCCTCGTCCTTGAACTTGACCGCAAGCTTGCCGATATCCACGTGGGCGCGGCCAAGATCAAGCTTGTCCATGGCCTGCAGGATCGGCAGGGTGTCGTGAACAGAAAGCTCGCTGTCTTCAACCTGGCGCACAAAACGATGAGCGCGGATGATGTCGATAACCGACTGGTTGATGATGGCGCGGCCGTATACAGAAGTAACCACATTGTTTTTGCGGTAGAGGCGGCCGATCAGCGGAATCATGGCTTCCGCGGTGGATTCTCTTTCTGTCCAGTTGGACAGGTGCTGATTGATCTGTTCGTGACTCACGCTTGGACCTCTGCAATTGGCACTTGGAAATTGGGGCGCACATTATCCAATTTAATCCGGTCGACCGCAAATACGGCGGGGCATGACCTTCGTATAGGTCGCGCCGGCTAATAACGCAAACGCCGACCATGGCGCCGGCGCCATGACAGTGAGGGGCGCGAGCGTTAGAATACGCGCCTCACCGCTCCCGGACATCCACAGCAGGAGAACCTGACCGCCCATGAGCCAAGGTGCCAGCACACGCCCGTCACCCCTCCCCCTGATTGCGCCCGAATTTCCGTCTCGGCCGGCCGATCACCGAACATGGGGTCAACTGCACGGCAGCAGTGAGGCGCTGGCCATCTGCGAAAGTGCGCGCGCGCACAAGGGTCTGACCCTGGTCATTACCCGCAGCACCGCCGATGCCATCCGGCTTGAGCAGGCCATGCGCTTCTTCCTGGGGCTACCCCCGGAAGAAGACGGCCCGGCGGTCAGCGACGATGGGCTGGAACTGCTGTCGCTGCCCGACTGGGAAACCCTGCCCTACGATCTGTTTTCGCCCCACCAGGACATTATTTCCCGGCGAATCCGGACCCTGCACCGCCTGCCCGCAACCAGCCACGGGGTTCTGGTGGTTCCTGCACGTACGCTGATGCACAGGCTGCCGCCAGTAAATTACCTCCAGGGCAACACCCTGCTTCTGGAAGTGGGACAGTCCCTGGATATCGAGAGCTGGCGAATGCAGCTTGAGGCGGCAGGCTACCGGCATGCCGAGAACGTCTACGAGCATGGCGAATACGCGGTCCGGGGGGCCATACTAGACATTTTCCCCATGGGCGCCAGCCAGCCCTTCCGGATTGACCTGTTCGATGATGAGATCGAAACGCTCCGGACTTTCGACCCCGAGACTCAGCGCTCAATCGACCGGATCGAACGCATCGAACTGCTGCCCGCCTTTGAATTCCCCTGGCACAAAGAGGCGCGCTCCGGATTCCGCAGCCGCTGGTTCGAGCAGTTCCCGGATGCCGACAAAGACACCCCCATCTATCAGGACGTGACTCACGGCATTACCCCGCCGGGCATTGAGTACTACCTGCCGCTGTTCTTCGACGAGACGGCAACCCTGTTTGACTATCTGCCAGGCGCCACTCACGTTTTTACTGCGGACGGACTGAACGATGCGGTCAGCCACTTTGACAGTGAAACCCGCAACCGGTACGAAGATCGTCGTCACGATCGCCTGCGGCCGATTCTGCCGCCCAAGCGCCTCTTCCTGCAGCAGGAAGAGCTGTTCGGACAACTGAAGGCCTTCCCGAGGGTAACCGTCTCCGCGGAGACAAAGGATGCCGCGGGATCGGTTAACTGCCCCACGACAACCTTGCCGGATATCGCCATGGACGGTCGAGCCGCAGACCCTGCCGGTCGCCTCAAGCGGTTTCTGGGAGAGTTCGACGGCCACGTGCTGATATGCGCCGAATCGTCCGGTCGGCGCGAGGCGCTGATGGAGAATCTTGGCGAACAGGGTGTTGAATTGAAAACCCTGTCCGGCTGGCAGGCTTTTCTTGACGATAAGGAAAGCTCCGTGGCCATCACCATTGCTCCGATGGAGCAAGGCCTGGTGCTGCCCGAGCATTCCGTTGCCCTGATCACCGAGACCGCCCTGTTCGGCGAACGGGTACTGCAGCGGCGGCGCCGCGAGAAGCCTACGGAAACGGACGATGCCGGCTTCCGGGATCTGTCGGAATTGCGGATTGGTGCGCCGGTGGTTCATATCGACCACGGTGTTGGCCGTTATCTGGGTCTGGAGACCATCACCGTAGAGGGCGAAGCGAGCGAATTCCTGATGCTTGGGTACGCCGGGGGCTCAAAGCTGTACGTTCCGGTCTCCAGCCTGCACCTGATTTCCCGCTATGCAGGCAATGACACCGAACACGCGCCGCTGCACAAACTCGGGACGGACCGCTGGAGCACAGCGAAACAGAAAGCCCTTGAGAAGATCCGGGATACTGCCGCCGAGCTGCTGGATGTGTACGCCCGCCGGGAGGCGCGCAAAGGCTTCAGCTTCGAGGATCCCAAGGAAGCCTATCGTGCCTTTGCTGCCGGCTTTCCGTTCGAGGAGACACCAGACCAGCAGGTTGCTATCCAGTCGGTGTTCGAGGACATGACCAGCGAGCAGCCCATGGATCGCCTGGTGTGTGGCGATGTCGGTTTCGGGAAAACCGAAGTTGCCATGCGCGCGGCGTTCCTGGCTACTTGGTCGGGCAAACAGGTGGCGGTTCTGGTCCCCACTACCCTCCTCGCCCAGCAGCATTATGAATCCTTCCGGGACCGTTTCTCGGATACCCCTGTGCAGGTCGAGCTGCTCAGCCGGTTCCGCACGGCTGGCCAGACCAGCAAGGCGTTGGAGGCGGTGGAGAACGGCCGGGCCGACATCGTCATCGGCACCCACAAACTGCTACAGGGCGACATCAAATTCAAGAATCTTGGCCTGGTTATCATCGACGAAGAGCATCGCTTTGGCGTTCAGCAGAAGGAAAGACTGAAAGCACTGCGGGCCGAAGTGGACATGCTCAACCTGACCGCCACCCCGATTCCGCGGACGCTGAACATGGCCATGGGCCATCTGCGGGATCTCTCGATTATCGCCACTCCTCCGGCCCGGCGGCTCTCGGTGAAAACTTTTGTGCGCCAGAAAGACAACGCCATGGTCAAGGAAGCCATACTGCGGGAGATTCTCCGGGGCGGTCAGGTCTACTTCCTCCACAACGACGTGGCCACCATCGAGAAGACGGCAGAGGATTTACGTTCGCTGATTCCGGAAGCGCGGGTGGGCGTCGCCCACGGGCAGATGAGAGAGCGTGATCTGGAAAAGATCATGTCCGACTTCTACCACAAACGCTTCAACGTGCTGGTGTGCACAACGATCATTGAAACCGGCATCGACGTTCCCAGCGCCAACACCATTATTATCGAGCGGGCAGACAAGTTCGGCCTGGCGCAATTACATCAGCTTCGGGGCCGGGTCGGCCGTTCGCACCACCAGGCCTACGCCTACCTGCTCACGCCACCGCCGAAATCCATCACGGCGGACGCCAAAAAGCGTCTGGATGCGATTTCGGAGGCGCAGGACCTGGGTGCCGGCTTCATGCTGGCCACTCACGACCTCGAAATCCGCGGTGCCGGGGAGTTATTGGGGGAAGAACAGAGCGGGCAGATCGAAAGTATCGGCTTTACCCTTTACATGCAGCTTCTGGACGAGGCCGTCAAGGCCATTCGCGAGGGCCGAACCCCGAACGCCGACCTGCCCCTTAGCCACGGCACCGAAATGAACCTGAGAATCCCGGCTCTTATCCCCGAGGATTATCTGCCGGATGTCCATAACCGCCTGATGCTCTACAAACGGATTGCCAGCGTGGACAGCCCGGAAGCATTAAAAGAACTTCAGGTTGAAATGATCGATCGGTTCGGATTGTTACCGGATCCGGCCAAAAACCTGATCCGCCAGACCGAGCTTCGATTGCGTGCAGAAGCCCTGGGCATCGTGAAAGTCGATGCCGGCAAGGAGTGGGCGCGGCTCGAGTTTGGCAGCTCGACACCGGTGGATCCGCTGGTTCTGGTTAAAAAAGTGCAATCCGCACCTGACCAGTACCGGCTCGAAGGTGCCAACAGCTTCCGTTTTCGGCTGAAGGATGCCACAACCGGTGGTAAACTCGACGGCATTTCCCGGATGCTTGGCGAGCTGGAGCCAGCAAAAAATGACGCGTCCGGCTCATGAACGGCCGACCAACAAGTGGAGTACGACCCTTGCAAATTGATGGAATTCGCTGGTGCCGATACCCGACCCGGGCCATCCTGGCAGCTCTGCTTCTGAGCTTTTCTCTAACAGGCGCCGCACAGCAGCCTGACAGGGCAACCTTGCCTCTTGAGCCCGGCACGCCGGTTCCGGATGACTACTACCGGGCGGAGTTTGTCATTCTTGAGCGGATTGTAGAGCCGGAAGCTGTGAAGGAGCGGATGTCTGATCGCTCGGTAGAGCCGCCCCTTGAGACCGAAGAGGTTCTCTGGTCATCGCTGGAGGATGGCACCACGGAAACCACACTGGAATTGGCGCCCCAAAAGGATCTCCATCTTGCCAGTGCCGCCGCCAGACTCGAACGCAGTGGCCGTTACCGTGTGCTTGTGGCTGCCGGTTGGTACGAGGCGTTTCCACCGGATTACGAGGGGACACCCTTGCGGGTTGAAGCAGGTGACTGGCTAAACGAGGCTCGCACCCGGGAGGTGGAGGGACACATCACCATCGACCGGCAACGCTATTTGCACGTCAATGTGCATCTGAACCACTGGCAACTGGCAGAAGAGCCATCGGAGCTGCCAATAGAGGCTGCGACCGAGCTCTCTGAAGAAACACCCCCCGCCCCGGACGCATCCGGAGCAAGTGACTCCGCCCCAATGTCAGCAGCAACCGGAGAAGCAGCCGGTCAGCAACTACCGGTTCTGGCTGAACCCGCGCCCCTGGAATTGTTGACCTGGATTCGGGAAACCCGCCGGATGCGCAGTGAGGAAATCCACTTCCTCGATTCCCCCACGATCGGCGTGCTGGTATTTTTCAAGAAGATTGAGGCAACGGAGTAAGCACCCCAAGGCCAGCCATCGAGACTTCGAGGATCCGCTTGACCCCGGACATTCCCTGCTCGATGGCCGCCTCAATTTCTTCCATGGTGATGATATGGTCGGATTTTCCAGCCGCCCAGTTCACCACCAAACCCAGACAGACGTAACGCATTCCAAGTTCCGCCGCCAGCGCGGCTTCCGGCATACCGGTCATTCCTACCAGGTCGCAGCCGTCCCGCTCCATCCGGATGATTTCAGCCGCGGTTTCCAGCCTCGGGCCCTGGGTTGCGCCATACACTCCGAAACCGGAAAACGGCACGTTTTCTGCTCCGGCGGCATCAATCAGGATCTGCCGCGCGCTCTCGTCGTAGGGCCAGGTGAAATCAATGTGGGTCACCGAGTCCAGACTGCCCTCGAAAAAGGTGCTGGCACGCCCCCATGTGTAGTCAATAATCTGGTCGGGAATAACCACATGGGCAGGTCCCATATCTGCATGAATACCGCCCACGGCGTTGACACCGACGACCGTTCGCACACCGGCATCGTAAAGGGCCTTGAGGTTCGCCCGGTAATTCACCTGATGGGGTGGAATACGGTGTGGGTTACCATGGCGCGACAGGAACATCACCGGCTGATCACCCAAGCGCCCCTCTACCAATGGCGCGGAAGGCATGCCCCAGGGCGTTCCGGCTTTATTCTCGCCGGTGATTTCCAGGCCAGACAATGTGGTCAGGCCTGTACCCCCGATAATCCCGACAGGGTGCATTTTCTCCGGTGACGTCATTCTGACTCTCCTGAATCTTCTACATCTCCGGTGGTCTGGCGATTCTGCGATTTCTGCGCACTTTTCCCGGAGGAGGCTTCCCCACGCTTATCTGCCGAGTCGTCCGATTGCGATCCGGACAGCCGAACCCCTTCGGGCAAGTGCAGAGTCCGGGTCGGGAAGGCGACCTCAGCTCCGTAGCCTTCAATAATATCGCTGATCTTCAGCAGCACATCCTGTTTCACTTCGTGGAATGGAACCCACTGGGTTGTCTTGGTAAAGCAATACACCATGATGTCCAGTGACGAGGCATTGAAGGCCAGGAAATTCACAATCAGGGTCTCATCGCTCTCGATATCCTCATGCTGCTGAAGCATGGCTCTGATATCGTCAACGATCGTTGCCATCTGTGCGACATCCGCATAGCGGATGCCAATGGTCTCGTAGATCCGACGATTGCTCATGCGCGAGGGGTTTTCTACCGCAATGGTGGTAAACGCCGCATTCGGCACGTAAAGAGGACGCTTGTCGAAGGTACGGATGGTCGTCAGACGCCAGCCGATATGCTCAACCGTCCCCTCGATGTTCCGATCGGGCGATCGCACCCAGTCCCCGACCTTGAAGGGTCGATCCAGGTGGATGATAAAACCGCCGAAAAAGTTCGCCAGCAGGTCCTTGGCGGCAAAACCAACCGCAATACCGCCCACGCCGCCGAAGGCCAGTACCCCCGAAATGCTGTAGCCCATGGACTGCATGGCAATGAGCACGGCCGTAATGAGGACAACGGCCCGGGACAGTTTGCTCACCGCGTTGACGGTGGTGTAGTCCATGGGCTGTTTCATTTTCAGAGGAGATACGAGAATCCCCTCCGCTTCTTTGATCAATCGCAGAACCGCCCAGACCAGTACGAAGATGAAACCAATCTGCAGCACCGACTCATTGGCCTTGAAGATCTCCGCTTCCGAGTATTTGTGAGCCACTTCGGCAGCCCAATAGACCCCCTGCAGCCAGACAAACGCGACCACCGGCTTTCGAGCCGCATGCAGCAAGGCATCGTCGAACAGGTTTTTGGTCTGGCTGAATTTGCGTTCAAGAGCCGCGATTATGTGGCTGGCAATGTAGGCGACCGTGGCCGTTCCAAAAACCAGCGCAAAGACAACAATTCCAACGCGCCAGGCTTCAGACAGCAGCCCGAAATTCTCGATCCAGCCATTCACCATGGCCATAACATCCCCGATCATCGGATTCCTCTGGTCTAGACAGTTTTATCGAATGGAAACGGCCGTTCCCGGCCTGACGCGATCAAACAGATCAATAATGTCTGCGTTGCGCATCCGCACGCAGCCATGGGACAACGGCACGCCCATGGGCTCGCTGTCCGGTGTGCCGTGAATGTATATGAAGCGGCGGAAAGTATCGACACCCGGGCCCCTGTTTTTGCCCCACTCGCGACCGCATAGCCAGAGAATCCGGCTCAGTATCCAGTCGCGTTCGGGATGAAGCCGGGCGAGATCCACGCTGTAGGTTTCGCCGGTGGGGCGCCGGGCACGGAATACTGTCCCAACAGGAAGACCGGCGCCAATACTGGCCCGGACATAGTGCTCACCACGCGGAGTGCATCCGCTGCCATCGCTCTCTCCCGGCCCGTTCAGGCCGGTGGAAACCGGATAGGAGGCAACAATCTCTCCGCCTTCGCTTTTCAGCTGCAGGCGCTGAAGGGTCAGGTCAATATCGATTCGAACAGATGCGGGGTGCGTCAAAACCGGCCAGGCTCCCTTGGAGGTTCAGAGGGAAGCCTAACCGAGAGAGAGGAATTCAGGCAACCGAGACCTTGCTGCCAGCTGGCGGGATCAGCATGGCGTCTTCGGCCTGCATGCCGGCTGCCAGGAAAGGCACCAGGCGGGCAGCAATTTCCTGGACGGTGGTTTCCACGCCCAGCTTGTTCTGAAGAATATCGCGAAGCGCATCGCTGCTGGACATGGTGAACGCCGTTGCCCCCAGCATGAACTGGATACGCCAGTAGCGATCCACCGAGGAAAGCTGAGGCGTTGCTTCCTTGAGCAGGCGCATGAACCGGCTGAAGGGCTCGCTGTACTCTTGCTCAAGGAACTTGCGCAGATGGCCCTGTGACTGGGTATAGGCAAGCCCAAGCAGGCGCATGAAGATCGAGATACCCTTTTCGTTACGCTGGGGCATACGCACCGCACTCTCGGTAAGCGCCCAGAGCGTCTGATTCAGGGTTGGAGGCTTACCGCTGCAACGCTCTTCCAGCTCATCGAACGCGTTTTCCAGTGTGGCGGAAAACGGTGTCAGAAAGCGCGCAAATACCGCATGAATCAGTGCGTTCTTTGAACCAAAGTGGTAATTGACAGCGGCCAGATTTACTTTAGCCTTACTGGTAATCATTCGGAGCGAGGTTTCCGAAAAACCCCGGTCGGCGAACAGCTCTTCGGCTGCATCGAGAATCCGGTCAACGGTATCAGACTGCGCCATTTTGTTATCAATGCCTCTAGCAAACGTCTGTTTGAAACATACGTTTGAAGCGCATCTGTGTCAAGTTCTCGGCTCAGGCTCTGCGGCGACTTCTTCCCACCCCTGATCAATCGCTTCCTGATTACCCTCGAAAAAGGCTTTCTGAACTCGGCTGTACGCCTTCTCTGCCTCCAGCAGGTAAATCAGGTAAAGGCGCACGTGCTCCCGGCGAGTCAACTGGCGTGCCAGGCCCCGGTTCTCCGACAGTCGCAACAGATGGCCAAAACGCGTGTTCTTCAGCGCAGGGTTAAAATCCGACATCCTGGCACATTGCCAGATAAGGCCATCAGAGCCCTCCAGGTGGGCAACGTGCTGCCTTGCCTCGCGGAGCATCCGCTGCCGGGTCATAAGCAGATCAAGATAGGAAGGTTTTGTTGTGTAGATTCGGCGCACCGCCGGAATCCCGAGCAGCAGGATGATCACAAACGCACCGAAGCCGCCGCCTGCAATCCAGGCTGGCACAAACCCGGTCAGCCCACTCAGAAAGATGGCTGCCGCAATCAAGGCACTGAATAACCAGAGGTCCCGGCCCCGACGCGCCTCGGCCATCGTATAGTTGTCCGGCCAACCGTTCATCGCCAGCAGCTCAAAGTCCATCAGCAGCACCCGGTCGCATTGACGAAGCATCAACCGGAGTTTGCGTTGCCGGGATTCCGCCAGAATCCTCTCGGGCTTGCTGCTACCAGCGTCCCGATGCTGATCATCGCCCGAGGCTTCTTCGGACCCGGTTGCGGTATCCGGCGCCTGATCAACGGGCAGCGTTTCCGCGCCTTTTGCGGCATCCGCACCTGCAGCCGGCGCAGAAGGCTGGCTTCCCGCCTCCAAGGGTGCGGGCACAGGATCGGCCGCCCGACCAGGGCGCAGCACGGGGGCCTGCGCCGGACTGTTTGCCCGGGTGGCGGCCTTACTCTGATTTTCAGCCATGGCAGATTGTCCGCATTCAGGGGTTATGAAGGGTATCGACCATGATGCAGGATACTTGAATGTTTACCCCGGTATACCGACATCAGTCGGGCCTTGGCATCAGTCAGCCCGCTCGCTATCCTTGGCGCACCTGCCGGAAAGGCGCCCCATACCACATTGAATGAGGTCAGGCTTATGTTCACAGGCATTGTCCAGGGCATTGCAACCATCGAAGACGTCACTGCAGAGCCCGGGCTCAGCACTTTTGCCATTCGCCTCCCCGCAGAAAAGGCAGATGGCGTCTCCATCGGCGCCTCGGTGGCAATCAACGGAACCTGCCTGACCGTCACACGCCAGGAAGACAGCGTGCTTTATTTCGATGCCATGCAGGAAACCCTGAGACTTACCACGCTGGGGGAGCTGACTACCGGGGACCAGGTGAATTTCGAGCGCGCCGCCCGGATTGGGGATGAAATTGGTGGCCACCTGCTTTCTGGCCACATACACACGGCGGCCAGCATTGTCGAAATACGGCGCACGGAAAACAACGTCACGCTATGGTTTGAGGTGCCCGAGGAATGGGCCCGCTACATCTTCCCCAAAGGCTACATCGCCATCAATGGCGCCAGCCTGACTATTGGCGAGGTACGGGGCAACCGGTTCAACATCCATCTGATCCCGGAGACGCTGCGGGCCACAACCTTTGGGTCCTGTGAACAGGGCCAGCGGGTGAATATTGAAATAGACAGCCAGACACAGACCATCGTGGATACCCTGGCCCGGCTCGGGTATGACCGCCCGGCGCCAACATTGTAATCTGACAGGTTATTCAGCGGTTGCCTGCCCGAAACACCACGAACTTGGGGCTGGCGTCCAGCTGCTGCACTGACGAAAAGTACCGGCGCAGGCTTCGGTGATAGCCAAGGTGTCGATTTCCTACCAGGAGCAGGCGACCGCCCGGCCTCAGGTGTTGCGACGCCTGCTCGAATAACCGAAGTGCGATGTGATCACCGACCACACCACCCTCGTGGAACGGCGGGTTCAGCAGTATCAGATCAAAGGCTCCCAGATCGGACTCAATACCATCGCGATGGGAGAAAGCGGCTTTGGCATCCGGAAAGGCTTTTTCAACATTACGACGGGCACTGAGCACGGCCTGGCTTGAAACATCGCTGAAAACCAACTGCAGATCCCGTCGCTCCGACAGCGCCGCCAGGCCCAGTACGCCGTTACCGCAGGCCAGATCAAGCACCGAATCGCCAGCCCTGGCCGTCGACACCTCGTTGACCACATGTGGCAACATCAGGCGGGTGCCGATATCCAGCTTTTCCCGGGCAAACACCGCCGGCAATGCCTCTATGCCCACATCACCTTTTCGGTCGCCCAATCGGTAGCCTTTCCAGGTCGCTGACCAATCCGCCAGATTCGCAGCGCCCCTGGTACAACGAATCACCCGCGCTTTCTTTCGCGCCGGCAGCACCTGCTCTGTCCGTACAGCTTCGGCGAACACATCAACGCTTCTTGCCGGTAGATGCTTGATCATGCCGCCTGCCAGCAACACGCCCGAATCCGTCATCACGCGATTGAGCCAGCGCAGCAACCAGGCCAGATAGTCGGCCTGGCGGGGTATTCTCAATACCACCAGGTCAAACGGGCCCTCGGGCGCATTAATCCAGCTGAAAACAGATTCAGGTGGCGTGACTTCCGGGTTCAAAGAAGCATTATGTGCCAGGGCAGCGGGCAACACAGCACTGTCGGCCACCACGGTCGGAGAGAGCGCTGCCAGCCCCAGTGAAAGAGCCCCGAACTGATCATCCACCACCAGAACCCGGGGCTCACCCAGGGCTGCCGCCGCGCAAATGGCTTCCTCAAGCAGAAGCTCGTCCGCCGCATCCCATGCCCTCAGCGTCGGATCACCAGTGCCTGGCCGGGCAAGAATCAGTGAGCCTCCGGAGAAATCAAGTTGGGCGGTTGTCATTTCGGGCATGCTGGAGGCCTTTTGTCACAAAAGCGCCATTCTAGGCTGTTTATTCTAGAAATTAACCCTAACGTGGAAGGTGTTCACGCTGAACATCCCTTTTCCGGTTGGCTCCGTTGTTCTGGACGCGAACCTCTTGCCCCTCACCCCAGGGGCTTTTTTCGTTCAGGAACGTCGAAAAGCGCGATAAACGGTAAAACGCTGATTCTCCCGCAATCGTTCAACCGGCCCGATACAGCGCTTCATCAATGGCTCGTAGGGCAGAAAACTGTTCGCCACCAGGCGCACCTCACCACCTGGCGCCAGATGGCGCACCACCTCCCGAAGAAAACGCTCAGTCATCGACAGGTCTGTTCTGACACCGGAGTGAAAGGGTGGATTACTGAGAATAACGGGCCATGAACCCTCAACGCCCGGAAGGCCGTCCGAAGCCATGATCCGCCCGGAAACGCCGTTGCGCTCATAGGTGGCCCGTGCACAGATAACGGCCTGGGACTGAACATCAATCCCGTCGATCGTTAGCCGGGGAAGGCCCTGCCGCTCTTGCCAGCGATGGAGCCAGGCACCGAGGACACCCGCACCACAGGCAAAATCCAGAACCGGGCCAGACCGCAGAGGCGCCCCGTCCAGCGTTTCCATAAGCAAGCGGGTACCGTCGTCCAGCTCACCAAGACTGAAAATACCCGGCAGTCCGGCAACATCCAGATGAACCGACTGGCAGTCAATCCCGGTCCAGGTCATCCACTCCCGGAGCGAGAATTCTGGAAGAGGCTCGATATTCTCAGCACACCAGACCTGGCAATGCCGGGCGCTATCGGTCTTGGTAGCCTGCGGCGCCACAGCCTTGAGTTGTTTCACGGCCCCGGCAATGCCTTCTTTCTTCTCACCTACCAGCACCAGTCGAGCGCGGGGTGCAGCCAGCCAGCGTGCCAGGGCAAGACGCAGGTCAAGCTCCGCCCGGGCCTTGGGAAGAAAAACCACGAGTGTGTCAAAGGTACCGGCAGCCAGAGCAGGATCGTCGTAGCCAAAACAGATCTGCCAGCCGTCGCGCCCGCTGAGTGAGGCACACACACCGGCATGCTCACTCATTGCCATACCGCCAGCGGGCAAATCCGTCAGCAGCTCACCAGCGGATACGCCCAAAAGGGCCAGCCTCCCCTGCACAAGGTGGCGGTTTCGCAACAGGACTTCATGGGAATTGGGCAATGACATTGATGGGCTTATCCCGAGTGGGTAGTTCAAAGACGGGATATGCTAACCGGAATGAGCCCTCGCGTCTCCCTTGAAAGACGGAGACCGGAGGGCCTTCAGAGAGGAAATACCATCAAATCTTCAATCACTTGTAACGGGCAACCGTTCCAACCCTCAGGGCGTCCTCCGGTGACATACCCCAGTCCTCAGCCTGACCGGCATCAGACGATTTCCGCCCCCGACCCCGTGACTCCGCGCTGGCCGTGGCATCTTTCCTCTGGTTCAGAACTGTCAGGGCTTTTTGCATCAATTCTTTCATGGTCACACTCCTCGCTTACTGCAGGATCTACTCTAGCAAAGCAGGAGGTGACCAACTGTGATGACGCCGAGGGTCAGGAAGTGACGCCCTTCACGAATTTTTGACGCAATTTTACATTCTTCACTGCACGATTTTCTGGCGCCCAGAGCGTACCGGCCTCTGAACCAGCTCATCGATGCTGTTCTGCCGTACCCGCTCACGATCTTCCTCGCAGGCTACCGACAACCCCATATCCCGCAGAACCCCATCCGAGACATCGTAGACAAAGCCATGAACCGTGAGCGGCTGACCCCGCCGCCAGGCTTCCTGAACAATGCTGTTCTGGCAAACATGCCCCACCTGCTCAACCACGTTGAGTTCGCACAGACGGTCGACCCGATCCTGAACGCCCGGCAGGGCATCGAGTACTTGCTGATGCCGGTCACGGACATCCTGAACGTGTCGAAGCCAGTTGCTGATCAGTCCAAATCCTTCATTGAGCAATGCCGCCCTGACGCCGCCACAGCCATAGTGGCCAACCACCAGGACATGTTTCACCTTCAATACTTCGATGGCGAACTGCAGTACCGACAGACAGTTAAAATCCGTGTGGACAACCACGTTGGCCACGTTCCGGTGAACAAAAAGCTCCCCCGGCAGAAGATCGACGATCTGGTTGGCGGGCACGCGGCTGTCTGCGCAACCAATCCACAGGTATTCCGGTGCCTGCTGATTCGACAGGCGGGTAAAAAACTGCGGATCCTGGGCCTTGATACCGTCTGCCCAGGCCCGGTTTTTTTCCAGAAGATGGTCAAGCTGACCCATTATCCCACTCCGTTTGATGATTCCCGTCCGGCGATTGAACGGGAATACGCATCCCAAAGCAATACTCAGTTGGTCTGCACCTCCACCTCCGCATGAGGCTGATGCATGGTGCTCTGGGCCAGATCCAGCAACTCACGCAGCGCCACGGAGAACATGGCGTACTCCGGCTCCCGCACACCCTTGAGCTCGGAAAGCATGGATTTCCAGCGGTCGATCATCTGCTGATGGCGGGACAGCCACGCCTCCACGCAGGCCGGCACGTCTTCCGGCTTGTCTGCCAGCTTCAAAACACCTGTGGTTAGCGCCCGCTGCTGCCAGTCGAGATCTTCCCGGAAACTTTCCCGGGCCAGGGCCTGCCAGTGTGAGCCGGGCTGCAGCGATGCAATGGCGCTCGCGAACCAGTTCAGATCCAGGCGGTCACCCAGCTCATAGTAGAGATTGGCCACCGTCTTCAGTGGCATGCCAGAGGCTTCGTGGGCCTCGATGATACCCAGAGACGAGTACAGGTGGCCGGTACCCGAAACCACGGACGCCAGCTCTGATGGCAGCCCGGCATCCACCAGAGCTTGATGCCGTTTCTCCCAGGTGGTTTTCGCCTGATCACCAAGATACTCGGGCAGCCCCGCTGTAATCGCCCAGACGCTGTCGGCAAAGCGCTCCATGTGGTGCTGAATGCTCAGCTCCGCCCGACGGTTGCGTAACAGCCAGCGCACCGAACGGCGCATCAGGCGCATCAGGTCCTGCATCAGCTCCATCTGCAGCTGGGCTGAGACATGGAAATCCAGGGCTTCAATCCTGTCCCACCAGTTATCAATGCGGAACACGTCACGGGCGATAATCCAGGCCAGAGCAATAGAGGCGGCATCGGCACCCGTAGACTGGTTCAAACGCTCCACAAAGGTAATCCCCATGTGGTTGACCATGTCATTGGCAATCTGTGTCGCGATGATTTCACGCCGCAGCTGATGCTCTCCCAGCTCCTTCGAGAATTTCTGGGTCAGATCCCTGGGAAACACCTTGTACATTTCACCGGCCAGAAGGGGATCGTCAGGCAGGGTGCTGTCGATCAGGGTCTGCTTCAGGTCGCCCTTCACATAGGAAATGAGTACCGACAGTTCCGGCCGAGTCAGCCCTTTCTTGTCCAGCTTGCGCTCGGACAGGGTCTCGTCATCGGGCAGGAACTCCAGGGCACGATTGAGCTTGCCCTCGCTCTCAAAGGTATTCATCAGCCGGCGATACTCTTCCAGCCGGGTCGCTGCATCCTCGCTGGCAATACTGATGGCCTGGGTCTGACGGTAGTTGTTCTTGAGCACCAACTCCGCGACGTCATCGGTCATCTCCTCAAGCATGATGTTGCGCTGCTTGTTAGTGAGATCACCCATGGCAACGGCCCGGTTGAGCAGGATCTTCATGTTGACCTCGTGGTCAGAACAATCCACACCGCCGGAGTTGTCGATAAAGTCCGTGTTCAGGCGTCCGCCCTTGAGCGCAAATTCAATGCGACCGAGCTGGGTAAGCCCAAGGTTGCCGCCCTCACCGACCACCTTGCAGCGAAGATCCGAACCGTTGATCCGCAGACCATCGTTGGCCTTGTCGCCCACATCACTGTGGGATTCGCTGGCGGCTTTCACATAGGTGCCAATGCCACCGACCCAGAGCAGATCGACCTGGGCTTTGAGGATGTGCGAGATCAGCATGTTTGGTGGCACCCGATCCGATTTGATACCCAGCAGTTTCTTCATTTCCGGGCTGACCGGGATAGATTTCGAATTCCGGCTGAAAACCCCGCCTCCCTTGGAAATCAGTTTGCTGTCGTAATCGGTCCAGGCGGATCGCGGAAGTCCGAACAGACGCATCCGTTCCTTGTAGCTCTTCTCCGGATCCGGTGAAGGGTCGACAAAGATATGCACGTGGTTGAAAGCAGCGACCAGCTTGGTCTTCTCTGAGCACAACATGCCATTGCCGAAGACATCACCACCCATGTCGCCAATGCCAATGGCGGTGAACTCATCCAGTCCGGGGTTGATGCCCATTTCCCGGAAATGCCGCTCTACAGAGACCCAGGCACCCCGGGCCGTGATGCCCATTTTCTTGTGGTCGTAACCATTGCTTCCGCCGGAGGCGAAGGCATCGCCCATCCAGAAACCGTATTCCGCGGCCAGACCATTGGCGATGTCCGAGAAGGTTGCCGTACCCTTGTCAGCCGCCACAACCAGGTAATGATCGTCGTCGTCATGACGGATCACCCGTTCCGGCGGCGCAATGCCGGCATCCACCAGATTGTCGGTGATATCCAGCAACCCCCGGATAAATGTCTTATAGGCTTCGATGCCCTCGGCCTGGAAAGCTTCCCTGTCCGACGGATCCGGCAGGCGCTTGGCCACAAAGCCACCTTTGGCGCCGACCGGCACGATAACCGCATTCTTGACCTGCTGGGCCTTGACCAGCCCCAGAATCTCGGTGCGGTAATCCTCAAACCGGTCTGACCAGCGCAAGCCGCCGCGGGCGACCTTGCCACCCCGCAGGTGTACGCCTTCGACGCGCGGCGAGTACACGAAAATCTCGAACATCGGCATGGGCAATGGCATGTCCGGAATCCGGGATGGATCAAACTTCACGCTGATGTAGGGCTTGGGACCACCGGACTCGCCATGCTGGTAGTAGTTGGTACGCAGGGTCGCCTGGATCAATTCCAGGTAGAGCCGAAGCACCCGGTCCTCACTGAGGTTCTCCACATTTTCGAGGCCGGCATTGAATTCGATTTCCAGTTTCTGCTGGGCCGCCTGGCTCTTCCCGGGGCTCTGGTAACGCTCCGGATTGAAACGTATTTCGAAAAATTCCAGCAGCAGGCGGGTCAGTTCAACGTGGTTCACCAGCGTGTTGGAGATAAAGGTCTGACTGTTGGAAAAGCGTATCTGGCGCATATACCGGGCGTAGGTCCGCAACAGCGCGATTTCCCGCCAGCTCATGTAGGAAGAGAGCAGCATCCGGTTGAAGGCGTCGTTTTCCGCTTCTCCGTACCACACCCGGCGGAACAGCTCCTCAAAGATCGGACGGATACGATGAATATCGACAACAGTCCCCTGGTGAGCCTGGAGCGTGAAGTCGTGAATCCACACCGTTTTGTTGTGCCGGTCGATGACCTCGAAGGGGTGTTCGCCGATAACCCGGAAGCCGAGGTTGTCGAAGATCGGCATCACATCGGAAAGCGGCAACGGTTCGTCCGGGTAGAAAAGCTTGAAATGCAGCGTGCTCTCGTCTTCTTCCAGAGCCCGGTAGAAGCTCATGGCAAGGTCATGATTGTTCGCCGATGAAGCGATATGCTCCAGATCGATCGCCGCTCGCCTTGGCGAGAACATATCGGTGTAGCTGGCCGGAAAACCGCCCGCCCACAAGCGATAGAGCTCATTGCCCTGCTCTTCGCCCCAGGCCTCACTCAGGGCTTCAGACAACCCATCACGCCAGGACTGGGCAAGCTCGATAACCTTTTCCCGGATCTCCGCCGTGGGCAGTTGGCGGTTCTCGACCTGGGGTACCCGTATGGTGAACTGGACCCGCGCAAGGACCGACTCGGAAAAGTGGGTGACAAACTCGACGTCTTCCGCTCCCAACCGGTCAACCAGCACCTGCTCGACTTTCAGCCGTAGTTCGGTGTTGTAGATGTCCCTCGGAAAGAACGCCAGGCAGGTCACGAACTGGCCATAAACGTCTTCCCGCAGGAACAATTCGATCCGGCGACGCTCCTGGATGTACAGGATACTTTTGGCCACCTTGAGCAGCTCGTCCTGCTCGATCTGGAACAGTTCGTCCCGGGGATACACTGTCAGAATCTGCTCGAGTTCTTTACCGGCGTAGTCGTCACGCAGAAAACCGGACCGTTTCATCACGCTCTGGAATTTACGGCGCAGCAGGGGAATCTCGTCCGGCCGCTCGTTATAGACGCGGGCAGTGTAAAGGCCCAGGAACCGCCGCTCACCGACTACCTCGCCTTTGCTGTTGAATTTCTTGACTGCGATGTAGTCCGGGTAGGCGGGCCGGTGCACCCGCGAGCGCTGGGCCGATTTGGCGAAGATGAAAATATCATCGCTTCGGGTCATCTCGTGGCGCGTGCGCTGCGGCAGTTCGTTCAGGCGAACCCGGTCCGGGCGCTCGTTATTGACCCGGAGGATACCCAGTTCGGAATTCTCTACCCGACGCACCACCATGCCACTCTTGTCCTTGGCAAAGTCGTACTCGTCGTAGCCAAGGAACGTAAAATGGTCCCGGGCGAGCCATTCCAGAAACGCCCTGGCCTCTTCTTTCTGCTCCTCGTTAATGCCCGCCGTGGTGTTGTCCAACTCACCAAGAATCTCGTTCACTTTCTCGGTAACTACCGGGAAGTCGCTGACAGCGATCCGCACCTCATGAAGCACGTTCTGCAGGGTGTCTTCCAGATCACGGAGATCCTCGGGATTACTGTGCCGATCAATCTCGAGGACAATGAACGCCTCGTAGTCCGAACCGGAGGCTTTCTTTTTAGACGTGTGCAGCTTCTCGAGTTTGCCATTCTGGTCGCGGTTCACCTGCAGGATCGAGTGCTGGATAGAATGGGTACCGATTTCCCGATGGTTGATTGCAATGCGCAGGGAATCAATCAGAAACGGAATGTTCGGATGCAGTATAAAAACAACGGTGTGAGTCGATTGCCAACCGTCACTCTCCAGGTCGGGGTTGAAAACGGCAACCGGAGTTTCCTCGGCAGACCGTTTCTGCAGAAACTGCCAGGCGGCCAGAACGGCGCCATAGGTATCCGCAAATCGTCGACTGACCAGCTCTTCAAGGGGAATATGAGCATAATGCTGCTTGGCAAATTCGCTGATTTTCTTGGCTTCGGTTTTGGAAATCTTCTTAGCGAAAGCGTCAGCCAACTGTTCAAAGAATTGATCCTTGCTGGCCACTGTCAGCGCATTCATGGTCGACCTCAGTTAGTGTGAAATAAACGTAATCGGCGTATCGTCACATAAGCATAGTCAAACCCTTGATTTTTGCCGGCCAGACGCCAAAACTTCGGCAACTACCTACGCACGATACGGGTTTCTCCGGAAAATCCTCAGATACAGAGAGCAGTCATTTCCAATGTCGCTACAGCATACGTTCGGTGAGTTACGGGAACAGTTAGCCAAACGGATAATCGGGCAGGAAAAACTGGTGGATCGTCTGCTGATCGCGCTTCTTGCCGACGGCCACCTGCTCGTAGAAGGCGCCCCGGGGCTGGCAAAAACCACGGCGATCAAGGCGCTTGCCGACCATCTGGAAGGCGACTTTCACAGAATCCAGTTTACGCCAGACCTGCTGCCCTCAGACGTTACGGGCAGTGAAATCTACCGCCCGGAAACCGGGCAGTTCGAATTCCAGCGAGGCCCCATCTTCCACAACCTGGTGCTTGCGGATGAAATCAACCGTGCGCCTGCCAAGGTGCAGTCTGCCCTTCTCGAGGCCATGGGTGAACGCCAGATCAGCGTCGGGATGCGCACGTTTCCGCTGGACCGGCTGTTCCTGGTGATGGCCACCCAGAATCCCATTGAGCAGGAAGGTACCTACCCGCTGCCCGAAGCCCAGCTGGACCGCTTTCTGATGCACGTGGTTATCCACTACCCGTCGGCGGAAGCGGAGAAGGCCATCCTGCAACTGGCCCGTAACGATTATCGTCACGGCCTTCCGAAAACGGACCTTCGCCTGACGCCAGACCAGGTGTTTGATGCCCGCGCGGAAGTCGCGAACATCTACATGGCGGAACCCGTAGAGCAATATTTGTTGGCCCTGGTGCTGGCAACCCGCGACCCGGCGGCACTGGACCCGGAACTGGCCCGATGGACAGCCTTCGGCGCCAGCCCCCGTGGCACCATCGCCCTGGACCGCTGCGCCCGGGCGTTGGCCTGGCTAGACGGCCGGGATTACGTAACACCCGACGATGTCCGAGCCATGGCCTTCGATGTGCTACGACACCGCATCCTCCTCACGTTCGAAGCAGAGGCCGAAGGCATGACCGCTGACACGGTTATCGAACGGCTGATCGAACGTGTTCCGGTGAGCGCCTGAAGCCATCGACGGAAGCAATACACGGGAGCCGTCTGGCATGGGCAACACCGAAGCAATAACGCACATCGGCCTACCGGATCTGATCCGCCTGCAGGCAGACGCACGGGCACTGAAACTGCCCTCTGCCCGCCCGGTGCGGACGCGTCAGGCCGGCTTGCAGCGCTCGCCGCAACGAGGCCGGGGCATGGCGTTTGCCGAGGTACGGTTGTACCAGCCCGGGGACGACATCCGTAGCATCGACTGGCGGGTAACGGCGCGGCGCCAGGAGCCCCATACCAAGCTTTATGAGGAGGAACGGGAACGGCCCGTTCTTCTTCTTTGCGATCTCGGCCCAAGCCTGTTTTTTGCCAGTACCGGCGCCTTCAAGCAGGTTCGTTGCGCACAGATCGCCTCCATTCTGGCCTGGCTGGCACTCTGGTCGGGCGATCAGGTAGGTGGCATTGTCTTTAACGACGAGGCCCTGAGAGTGCTTCGCCCGGCGCGGCGGAAGAAATCAGTGCTGCGACTGCTGGATACTCTCGATGAACTGCAAAGAAGGGATAATCGAGGGCCGGAACAAAACGAGCCGTCCGGCCAGAGCCGCCTGGACATGGCACTGACCGAGGCTCGCAGGGTGGCCCATACCGGTAGCCGGATTTTCGTGATCAGCGATTTCCTGGATATCTCACAGGAGACGGGCACCCTGCTCGGCGCGCTCGCCCGCCATAACGGCGTCAGCGCCCTGAGGGTCGTGGATCCATTGGAAAAAGAGCTGCCGAAAAGCGGACGCTTTGCGATAGCCGGCCCGGACGGACCGGTATGGTTCGATGCCGGAAACCCCCGGTTCCAGAGGGCCTGGCACGAGAAAGTCACCAACCATGAACACCGGCTGGCAGAGTGTTTCCGTACCTCCGGCGTTACCATGGCAGAAGTGTCCACGGCGAATGACCCCGCAGCGACCCTCAAATTGCTGCTGGGACCCGGAGGCCGCATAGGATGAACCCGCAGGATCCACTCAGCCAGCTTCGGGACATTCACCTGCCTGAAACAGGGGGCCTCTGGCCTCCGGCGCCAGGTTGGTGGGTATTGGCCATTTTGCTCATTGCTGTGCTTGCTGCCCTGGTCTGGCTGTTTATCCGGCGGAGACAAAGAAACCGGTGGTTCCGCTCCGCTCGGGCCGAACTCGCCAGACTGGAACGATCAGCAGCCACTACCCCCGCGTGGTTCACACAACTGAACACCCTGCTGAAGCAGGCCGCCCGCGAGCGCTACCCGGAACAGCACCCGGAAGCGCTGACCGGCGATGCCTGGGTGGAATTCCTGTTAAAGACCGCCCCGAAGGACCGGGTTGCCTCCAGACCGGTTGCCGAGGCTCTGGTTCACAGTGCCTGGCGACCTGAGGTTTCAACCAAGCCGGCCGACGCCCTGGCGTTCGCCCGTTTGTGGCTGGGAGGTCAGAAATGCTGAATCTCGCCTGGCCCTGGGCACTGGTTCTGGTGCTCTTGCCCCTGATTCTCAAATGGCGCAAGCCCGGAGCGCAATCGGTCGACGCGCCCGTGTTGCCGGTTGGCCACTGGCTGTCGGACCTGCCCGGTGTCAGTCGTCGTGGCAATGCCGTACCGCTCTGGCAGCAACTGTTGCTGTTCCTGATGTGGACGCTTCTGGTGGTTGCCCTGGCACGGCCGCAGCATGTGGGCGAGCAGGTTCAGATGCCAGTTTCCGGCCGGGATCTCATGCTGGTCGTCGACATTTCCCCCAGCATGGATGAGCAGGATATGGTCCTTCAGGGCCGGAGTATTAATCGATTGCAGGCGGTCAAGCGCGTGCTTGATGACTTTATCTCCCGCCGCCAGGGTGACCGGCTAGGTCTGATCCTGTTCGGCACCGAGCCCTACGTACAGGCGCCGCTCACCTTCGATCTGGAGACGGTCAGAACCCTGATGCGTGAGGCGGGCCTTGGCATGGCCGGGCGCGCCACGGCCATTGGCGACGCCGTGGGCCTGGCAACCAAACGCCTGAGAAACCGGCCCCAGGATCAGCGCGTTGTGGTCCTGCTGACTGATGGCGCCAATACTGCGGGAGAAATCACCCCAGACAAAGCTACCGAAATCGCCGCGGCCGCCAGCATTCGCCTGTACACCATTGGTATTGGCGCCGAGTCCATGGTCCAGCGTGGGCTGCTGGGTTCGCGCCGGGTCAACCCATCCAGGGATCTGGACGAAAACCTGCTAACCCGCATGGCCCAGCAGACCGGCGGGGAGTATTTCCGGGCGCGCAGCCTGCCCGAGCTGGAGCTTATCTACGAGAGCATTGATCGACTGGAACCGATCGAGCTTGAAGGCAAGTTCTATCGGCCGGTAACCGAGCTCTATGTCTGGCCTGCCGGGCTCGCGGTCATTCTGTGGCTGGCGCTGTTCCTCGTCCGCCACGGGCGGGAACTTGTTGCTGAAACCCGCCGGAGCAAGGAGGAGAAAACGCATGTGGGCTGACTTCCATTTCCTGCGCCCGCTCTGGCTGCTGTTAATCCTGCTGATACCGATACTGTATCTTGCATTCCGGCAACTCCGCATGGGCGACAGCGGATGGTCCCGGCTTATTCCGGCCCGCCTGCTCTCGCCCCTGATTCGTCACAACGGCAGCTCGGGCCAGTCGAACAAGTCACCTCTGGTTCCGGCCTCTTTGGCCCTGATCATTCTGTCCCTGGCCCTGGCCGGACCGGCCTGGCGGGAGGCACCGACACCGCTGAAACAACCCGGCGATAGCCTCGTGATCGCACTGGACCTTTCACTGTCCATGCTGGCAACGGACGTGGAGCCTGATCGACTGACCCGGGCCAAACGGAAGATCCGGGATATTCTCGAGCTTCGGGAAGGCAGCCTGACCGGCCTGCTCGTCTTTTCCGGCGATGCCCACGTGGTGACACCGCTGACCGATGATAGCCGTACGATTGAGGGCATGCTCAACGTGCTGGACCCGGTGATCATGCCGGCGACAGGCAACCGGGCCGATCTCGCCGTTGCCCGCGCAAAGGCATTGCTGGAACAAGGCGCACCGGGCGAAGGTCGCATCCTGTTAATCACCGACAGCCTCAACGACGACTACGAAGGTACCATTCGGGACACGCTTTCCGGCACCGGATACGCGCTCAATACCCTGGTCGTCGGCACCGAGAACGGAGGCCCCATTCCCCTCGCCCGGCGCGGTTTCATACGGGAGAACGGCGACATTGTCATCAGTCGTGCTGAACCCGAAGCGCTGGCGGCACTCGCCCGCAGCAGCGGCGGCCAGAGCCATGAGCTGACCCTGGACGACACCGATATTGAAGCGCTCGACCTGAGCCCGCGGGACAGTGACGACTGGCAGGATTCCGAGGACGGCCTGACGGTCAATCGCTGGCAGGATGACGGTTACTGGTTGCTCTGGCTCGCGCTGCCGCTGGTTTTGATGGGATGGCGCCGGGGGGCTCTCAGTGCGCTTGCTTTGATCCTGCTGCCGGTCTGGCCGCAGCCGGCAGCCGCCATAAGCTGGGAAGAACTCTGGCAGAGGGAAGATCAGCGAGCTCCCGCCTTGATTCAGGACAACCCGGAATCAGCCGCCCGCCAGCTTGAAGACCCGGAATGGCGGGGCTCTGCCCTCTATCGTTCCGGCAAGTTCGACAGCGCCGCCGAAGCGTTTGCGCGCAAACAGGGTCCCCGTGCCAGTTACAACCGGGGCAATGCCCTGGCCCGTGCCGGAAAACTGGAAGAGGCCCTGGCTGCCTATGATGCGGCGCTGAACGCAGCGCCTGACATGGAAGACGCCCTTCACAACCGGAAAATTGTCGAGGAACTTCTGAATCAGGAACAGCAGAACCAGGACGGCAACCAGGATAACAACCAACAGGAGTCCCGGAACTCCCAGGGCGACGGCAGTAATCAGCAACAAAACCGTCAGGGCCAGAACGGAAACAATGAAAGCGAGAATCCCGGCAGTCAGGGGAACAGTCAACAGCAGAACCCGGAAAACAACGAGTCTTCTTCCGACACGGAGAATCAGCAAGGCGGCCAGACGGCTGAACAGAATCAACAGCAGGCGGGCGAGCGCGGAGATCCCGAGCAGGCTTCCGGGGAGCAGGAAACCCCGTCCGGCCAGTCCCCGGCACCCGCCCCTATCTCTGAAACACCGCTGACCCAGAGCCAGGAGCAGTGGCTCAGGCGCGTCCCTGACAATCCGGGCGGATTATTACAGCGCAAATTTCTGCAGCAGTATCAACAACGCCAGACTCCATCCGATGAGGGCGATACACCATGGTAAAACGGCTGATGATTCCCGCCGTCTGTCTGTTTCTTCTGACGGCATTCTGGCTGCCGGCCCAGGCCCAGGCACAACCCCATACGCAGGCCCGGCAACTGACAGTCGAGCCGGACCGGACCCGCCTCTATGAGGGTGAGGTTCTGACCCTGACCGTAAAAGGCAGCATGGAGATAGACATCAATCTCGGCAACCTGTTCGACTTCGACATGTCGAGCCTGCCCAAGCCTGATATAGAGAAAGTGGAACCAGATTTTGAGATCCTGGCCCAGAACCAGCAGTACAGTATCCGCACCGTAAACAGTCAGATGGTGGGTGAAATCACCTGGACCTACCAATTGGCACCGAAAACCACCGGCGAACTGACCATTCCTGCACTCACCTTCAAGGATGCTGTTTCGGAGCCGGTTACCGTGGAAGTCGTCGACGGCTCGCCGCCAGACCAGGCCGCGCCTGGAAGGGACAGCTTTATCGAGCTGTCCGCCGACAAGGATGAAGTCTATGTGCAGGAGCAACTGATCCTGACAGTGCGGCTTTTCTTCAGGGGCAACCTCATTCGCGGCGAGCTGTCTGAGCCGACCCATCCCCATGTGATTATCGAATCCCTGGGCAGGCAGCAGGAATTTTCACGCTATCGCGACGGTGTGCGATACCGCGTGGTGGAGCGGCGCTACGCGATCTTCCCCCAACGACCGGGAACCTTGAAGCTGCCCCCCGTACGCTTCGAGGGACAGGCCAGAGATGCCTCTGGCAGCCTCCGTTTCCTGAGGGACAGTGAGGAGCTTTTTGAGGTGCCGGTCAAGGATGTCCCGGCCCAGTTCAGTGGCGATACCTGGCTGCCGGCAACAGGCTTGTCGCTTGAGGAGTCCGGGCTTCCGCCGTCACTGGAAGTCGCGACCGGCGAAAACATTACCCGAGAGATCAGGCTGACGGCGGCGGGCTTGCCCGGGGAGGCACTGCCACCCTTACCCGATACGGTCCCGGACGGACTGAGAAGTTACCCGGAAGAGCCAGAGAGGCAGACCGAAACAACGCCGGCAGGCCTGACCTCTTCGCTGAAGCAATCCGTGGCTCTGGTTCCGGTTGAGGCGGGACAGATGACGTTGCCAGCCATTCGCATTTACTGGTGGGATACCGAAGCGGATCGGGAACGCGTTGCCGTCATCCCGGAAAAAAAACTGACGGTGACGGATCCGAATGCCGTCGCCGCCGAACCGCCGCAACCCGCGAATGGAGAACCGGCCCCTGAACCGGACACGATCAGCCCGGAATCATCGACTGACCGGACAGCACCGGAGGCCGGGTTGTGGCAGTGGCTCACCCTGGCGTTCGGCATACTCTGGGCCGGAACCTTGATGGCATGGTGGTGGTCGCGCAAAGGCGCCAAGAACGCCCCCGACTTTACTCAGCACAATGACGATGAAGATGTCGCCTTCGAGCACCTGATCACGGCCGTGAGAAGCGGTTCAGCCCGGACACCGGAGCTGCTGGTAGCATGGGCCAATCGGCACAGACCCGGCGAACACTTCCGTTCCGCGTCTGACGTTGTGCACCACTTCCAGGACGAGACCATGGCAACAGAGCTAGGCAAGCTCCAGGCCCGGTTTTTTGCGCCAGACCATGACAACGAAAACTGGGATGGACGGCCACTGGCCCGGACTCTTGAGGCCATTCGAAAGCGAAAACAGACGCGGGCAAACGCCGATCTGCCTCCGCTTTATCCCAAGGGCCTCTCCTGAGGATCAGTCAATCAGTTGCTGATCGATCACAACCGCTACAGGCGCTTCCTGGCTCTCGTTAACGGCTACAGGAACGTCGGTGCTGCCCTGCCAGTCTCCTGCTTGGGCGGCCACATTGCCGGAACGACTGAGACGGGCGGTTACAACCACCTCGTCAACACTGGAAATGGTAGCCTGCGGTGACATGGCGTACCGGTCGTCCAGCCGGATCTCCACCGGCAACTGGTCTGCCGTCAGCCGGGCTACTGCCAGAGGCGGGCCCTGCTGGACATTGGGCTGGCGAGCAAACAGGAACAGAGTGGTATCTGCAGGCACCTGATTCTGGAAGTCCTCGGAAAGCGTTACCCGAACGGTAACCCCAGCACCGGAGGTTTCGGCAGCGGCCACCTGTGCCGGTGGTTCCTCGCCGAGACGGGTGTAGGCTTCACGAATACCTTCCCGAATGGAGCCAATCTGGGGGTGGTCGGGTGCTACGGTTTCGATCCGCTCCCAGTACTCGATGGCTTCCCGATAGTTCTGCTGGCTGAAGGCGTTGATCCCCAGCAAACCGAGGGCATTCACTTCATCCGGGTTCAGCTCACGGGCCTGCTCAATGGCCGCCGTAACCTCTTTCGTCATGGCGCCCTGGCTACCGAAGAACAGCGCCTGGGCAGACAGACCATAAGCAACGGCTCGCGCCCGACTATCGTCATTAACACTGTCGGCCAGTTGCCGGAACGCCCAGGCGGCATCGTCGAAGCGTTCCAGACGCATGTAGGTGCGTCCCAGCATTGCCCAGCCGTCCGGATTATCCGGGCTGGCTTCCAGCCGTTCCCGGAGCTGCCCTGAAAGCTCGGTCATCTGGGCCTGCCTCGATCCTTCGGTGGTTCCCATTTCCTGCATGGTAATGAACTGTTCAACCCGGTCCATCGCGCCCCAGCGCTCATACAGATAAACCGTGGCAGCCGGGATCAATAGAATCGAGACCAGGGCCACTGCCATGGCACTCCTGCGGCCACTGATCACGGGCCTCACCTGGTCCTGCTCTGGAACGTCATCGAGCATGCTCCCTGCAAGCTCCTCCTTGAGTTGCCGGTAATTTTCGTCGTCCAGAATACCGGCCTCGTATTCGTTGTCGAGCTCCTTCATCCTGGAGCGATAGGCCATCAGATTCTGGTTTTTCAGGTCCGTCTGTTTCCTCGTGCCGAGCCGATGGAAAAAGACGGGGTACAAGACAAACAACAGGGCAAGAACAATCAGTACCGTTGCGGCAATCCAGAAAGTGTCAGTCATGGAGTTTCAGTCACAGGTTCAGAATTAAGAATGAGGTTGCGGCCAGGACATGCCGGAAAGTGCCGGCTTCAGGAGGATCTTTCCTGCTCTGCCAGCATTTTGTCGACACGGGCTTTCTCTTCAGTGCTCAACGCCGGGCCTGACGGCCCCGCTCGCCGGGAACGAATCACCACACCGGCAACCACCAGAAACCCGCCGAACACCGCAATTGCAGGTGTCGCCCAGAGCAGGAATGTCCGGCTGTCCAGCTCGGGTTTGTAGCGAACAAACTCACCAAACCTGCCAACGAGAGACTCAACGATTTCCTCGTTGCTGGCCCCGTCTTTCATCATCCGGTAAACAACATCCCGCATATCCTTCGAGATAGGCGCGTTGGAATCGGCAATGTTCTGGTTCTGGCATTTCGGGCAGCGCAGTTCCGAAATCAGGTTCTGGTAACGCTGCTCCTCGGCCCGATCCTCAAAATCGTATACGTCAGCGACATCGGCTGCAGCGATTCCGGCAAACAGAAGCGCAAAACCCAGGCAGAGGATCCGGAGCATCAGCCATTCCCCCGAACGTCATTGATGACCGGGAGCAACTTCTCCTCCCAGACCGTTTCATTGACCACACCCACGTGGCGATAGCGGACGACGCCGCCGGCGTCAATCACGAAGGTCTCCGGTGCTCCGTATACCCCCAGATCGAAACCGAGCGTGCCGCGGGGATCATAGATGGTCTGGCGGTAGGGATTGCCCAGGCGGTCAAGCCAGACCAGCGCATCCTCGCGGTTATCCTTGTAATTGAGACCGATGATATTGATGCCTTTCTCCTCGGCCAGCCAAACCAGGTCGGCGTGCTCGTCCTTACACGCGGGACACCAGGTTCCCCAGACATTCAACAGGCTGACCTGGCCGCGGAAAAGGCTCTGGTCCAGCATGGTTTCCGGGTTGTGCAGGTCCTTCAGGCTGAATGCCGGCACTGGCTTGCCGACCAGCACCGACTCCAGTTTGGTGGGATCCTTGCCAATACCCGCGAACAGCACCACACCAACTACGAGGGCGATCAGCAGCGGCAGAAAGAGCAGGACCCGCTTCATGAGGTTGCTCCGGCAGACGTGGCAGCGCCAGGCTCGGGCACCTTAGGTCCGGCCTGCACCTTCTGGTCGGCGCCTTCCCGGATCCGATACCGGCGATCCGAGATGGCCAGGAAGCCTCCAGCCGCCATAAACAGAGAGCCCAGCCAGAGCCAGCGTACAAGTGGCTTGTATTGCAGGCGAATGGCCCAGGCCTCGTCGGTGATGCGTTCACCAATGGCCACGAAGATGTCCCGGAACAGGCCGGCGTCGATATCGGCCTCGGTCATAACGCTCATACCGACTGAATACTGCCGCTTTTCAGGATGGAGCACGGAAACCCGCTCGCCATCCAGCATGACATCAAATGTGCCGTATTGAGCCGTAAAGTTAGGACCCTGACGCGCACCGATGTCCTTGAACACGAACTGATAATCACCGACTGTCGCGACATCACCGGGCACCATGCGGACATCCCGCTCGATACCGTAGTTCGAAACCACCGTTGCGCCGGCCATAGTAATAGCCAGGCCAAGATGCCCGAGCACCATGCCGAAATAGCTGCGGGACTGGCGCTTGAGCCCATGAATGCGGCCTTTCCGGGAAGAGGACTTCTCCCAGAGATCCCAGAAAGTGGCAACCGTTACCCACATGGCGGAGAAAATGCCCAGGAACGCCCAGGGCTTGAAGCCGCCGTAACCGATCAGGACGGCCGTGGTGGCGACAATGCTGACGGCCAGTGGCCAGAGCAGCTTTCGCGCCAGCCAGCCACCGTCGGTTTTCTTCCAGCGCGAGAAGATGCCGGCGCCCAACAACAGGCCCGTCGCAACCGCCAGAGGACTGAACGTCAGGTTGAAGAACGGTTCACCGATCGACAGTTTGCCCAGATCCAGGTAATCAAGGACCAACGGATACAAGGTACCGACGGCCACCAGAAGCGTCGCTGAAACCAGGAGCACGTTATTGAGCAGAAGAAACACTTCACGCGATAGCGAGCCATAGCGGGAGCGGACATGCACAACAGGCGCCCGGAATGCGTAGAGCGCGAGACTTGCGATCACTGTTACCGCGAGCAGGCCCAGCAGGAAAGTGCCCCGCTCCGGATCAGAGGCGAAGGCATGAACCGAGGTCAGCACCCCGGATCGAACAAGGAAGGTGCCAAGCAGGCTGAGAGCAAATGTGACAATCGCCAGCAGCACTGTCCAGCTCTTGAACACACCGCGTTTCTCTGTCACCGCCAGCGAATGCATCAACGCAGTACCGGACAACCACGGCAACAGCGAGGCATTCTCCACCGGATCCCAGAACCACCAGCCACCCCAGCCAAGCTCGTAGTAGGCCCACCAGCTTCCGAGCGCGATGCCTAGGGAGAGAAACGCCCAGGCAACCGTGGTCCACGGGCGTGACCAACGGGCCCAGGCAGCGTCAAGCCGGCCATTGATCAGGGCGGCGATGGCAAAAGCGAACGCCACCGCAAAACCGACATACCCCATGTAGAGCATCGGCGGATGAACAATCAGCCCGAAATCCTGCAGCAGCGGGTTAAGATCCGCGCCATCGGCAGGCACATTGGGCAGCAGCCGGTCGAATGGGTTCGAGGTGAGAACAATAAACAGCAGGAAGCCCACACAGACCATGCCCAGTACCGAGAGCACCTGGGAGATCATCACCGCAGGCAGGCGGCGGCTGAACACAGCGACCGCCAAGGTCCAGCCTGCCAGCATCAGTATCCAGAGCAGCAGTGAGCCCTCGTGACCGCCCCAGACGGCACTGAACTTGTAATACCAGGGCAGCAGGCTGTTGCTGTTATTGGCAACATAGGCCACGGAAAAGTCGTCGGTCACGAACGCATGGGTCAGAACTGCAAAGGCAAGACCGATGAAAACAAACATGCCGGACGCCAAAGGCCTGGCAAATGCCTGAAGATTATCCCTGCCGGTCAGGGAACCGGCGAGGGGGACTACGGAAAGGAGCACTGCCAACAACAGCGCGAGAATCAGTGCAAGCTGTCCGAGTTCGGGATACATCAAAGGCCTCCAGAAACCAGGCTGTTAGATAAAACGGTTAGTAGGATACGGTTTCCGCGCTGCCACTGGCTTTTTGCTGGCCCTTCGCGGCCTTCTCCAGCGCATCCGCAACTTCCGGCGGCATATAGTTTTCGTCGTGCTTGGCCAGTACCTGATCCGCAACAAAACGACCGTTGCTGTCCAGTCTGCCCATGGCAACCACACCCTGCCCTTCGGCAAACAGGTCCGGAAGGATACCGGTGTACTGGATCGGCACGGACGCGTTGAAATCGGTCACCTTGAACTCAACCATCAGGCTGTCCGGATCACGGAGGACCGATCCCTCCTCGACCATGCCACCGGCGCGGATTCTGACATCCACCGGCGCCTCGCCTGCGGAAATCTGAGTGGGGTCGTAGAACAGATTGATGTTCTGGCGCAACGCGTAGGTGGTCAGACCCACAGCAATGCCCAGTCCCACCAGGAGGAACAGGACGATTGTCAGTCGCTTTTTTCGGATTGGATGCATCAGCTATCTGCCTTTCAGTCTTGGGAAACCTTGACGCGGGTGAAGGATGCTGCCGAAGCCGGGGCAGCCTGCTGGTCCTTCCGCCCGGCCTGGAACTCGTACCCTCGGCGGCAGGCCTCAATGGCCGCTTTGCGACGGCGCAGGGACCAGACCATCAGGCCAATCATCAGCAGGAAAAACGCAGCGTAACAGGACCACACATAGGGCCCGTGGCCTTCCATCACCATAAATGCCGAAAAGGAATCAAACGCCATACTTCAGACCCTCCCGGCCAACACGTAATCTTTAACCCAGCGCGTTCTCTGTTCGCGTAACAGAATCTCTGTTTGCATACGCAGACAGGCGAGCCAGCCAAACAGCAGATAAAGCCCCAACACGGACAGGAGCAACGGCACCCACATTTCTGCCGGCATGGACGGCTTCTCCGTCAGTTTGAACGTCGACGGCTGATGTAGCGTATTCCACCATTCAACGGAGTACTGGATAATCGGTATATTCACCACCCCGACCAGCACAAGCACGGCTACCGCCCGTGCCGCAGATTTTTCATCATTGATCGCCCTGTCCAGGGCAATTACGCCACCATACAGGAACAGCAGGATCAGCATTGATGTCAGGCGAGCATCCCACACCCACCAGGTTCCCCAGGTAGGCTTACCCCATACAGCGCCGGTAAACAGGGAAAGAAAGGTAAGCACCAGGCCCACCGGCGCAACCGACTTTACAAACACGTCGGCCAGTTTCATGCGCCAGACGAGAGTGACAACACCTGCCACAGCCATCATTACGTACACCGATTGGGCGAGAAAGGCCGTGGGTACGTGAATAAAAATAATGCGGTAGCTATTACCCTGGAGGTAATCCTTGGGCGCAAAGGCCAGCCCCCATACAATGCCTGCCATCAACAGCAGGACACCGCCCACCAGGAGCCAGGGCATCAGCCGGGCCGCAATCCCGAAGAACCATTTGGGAGAACCCAGCTTGTGAAAAAGTTGCCACATCAGATGGTCACCGTTCTACCGTTACCTTGTTTTACCCGTTAGACAGGCTGATACGCAGCGCCGCTGCCGATGCGAAGGGCGCCAGAGTCAGTGCTAGTACCAGGAATGCCCCCATCAAGGCGACATACGCACCTACAGGCGCGCCCTCCGCGGCCGAAGCCACCGTGCCCGTTCCAAAGATCAGGACGGGAATGTACAGCGGAATGATCAGCAGGGACAAGAGCACGCCCGCTGACCGTAATCCAAGCGTCAGTGCCGCGCCAATTGACCCGATCAGGCTCAACACCGGTGTACCGATCAGCAGCGTTAGACACAAAACTCCGATGGAGTTCCCGTCAAGATGAACCATTACGCCCAAAACCGGCGTTAGTACCACCAGCGGCAGGCCTGTTAATACCCAGTGCGCCGCCGTTTTCGCCAATACCAGCAAAAACAGGGGCTGGGGCTGAAGCACCAGTTGCTCGAGCGTGCCGTCGTCAAAATCGTGGCGAAACAGATGGTCCAGTGACAACAACACCGACAGCAAAGCCGCCACCCAGAGGATACCGGCTCCGGCCTCCCGCAGGAATGACACTTCCGGGCTAACCCCGAGAGGAAAAAGGGTTACGACCATGACAAAGAACAGGAGCGGATTGAGCAGATCCTGCCGCTGCCGGAAGGCCACCTTCATATCCCGGGCGAACACAGCCTGCATCGCCGCCAGCGCTCCGACGGCATCCCGCTGCAAACTCAGCGTCGGCCGGCAATCAGCATTCATTGATCGCACCTCCACCCAGAACAATACGCTTCATACCGGGTAAGTTGAGGTCATGGTGGGTTGTTACGACCACGGCACCTCCCTCCCGGGCTCGCTGTTGAAGCAGTTCTTCAATCGCACTGACGCCGCCCGAATCAATGGCCGTGAAGACTTCATCCAGCAGCCAGAGCGGCTCATCGGCGATCAACAGGCGCGCCAGGGCCACCCGTCTTTGCTGACCTGCCGAGAGATTCCGGCAGGGAACATCCTGGAATCCGGCCAACCCGGTACCGTCAAGCGCCTCGCGCAGGACCGGATCCGGCAGTGGCCGACGACCTGCCGTCAGTGCCCGGAGATTTTCCAGAGGCGTCAGCAACGGTTTGATGCCCGGCCGGTGGCCAAGATACAGGGTATTACGGAGGAATTCTTCACGCTGCCCCGACCTGGGCTTGCCGCACCAGAGCAGGTTGCCGGACCACGCATCATTAAGACCGGCCAGCATCCGCAGAAGAGTGGTCTTGCCGGAGCCGTTCGGACCCTCGACACGGGTGACCGTACCGGGCAGTATGGAGAACGACAGGTCACGGAACAGGATACGTTCATCCCGTTCGCACTGCAGATCGACAGCCTGTAATAACGGCTCAGACATCAGGGCCCCGTAACCAGGACGATGCGCGTGAAGACGGCATCGGGTGCATTCGTGACAGCGGCGGCCATGAATATTGTTCGCTCGTGACCTGCCGGCGCGGCGTATTATAACGAAAGCGCCGGCGGATTACTCTTGTCCAACATCAAATCAGTGACGATGAAACTACCCAGCGGACAGCAGCCACCGACACCCCCTGCCCAGCCTGCAACGCAGACTTCCCGGCCCGCGGTCACAACCGAAGCGGCCCGCGAGCCTGTGGCCGCATCAGCCCGGCAGCTGCTCGACCAGATGCAGCTGGCCAACAGGGAAACCACCCTGGCCCGGGTCGCGGAGATCATCAACCGCCAGGGTGGCAACAACGCGGATCTGTTGCTGGACATCCGGGGCAAATCGCTTCTTGTGCAGTCAGCCGTCGGCAAGACCGAGCTGGCGACCGGTGACTGGGTAAAAGTAATGCGTGCCGGCAACGAACTGCAGCTGATGGGTAAACTGGCGCCTGCCCCCGAGGCCGGGATTGCCCGGGCCCTGGCCCAACGTCTTCCCTGGCAGCAAACTCTGGACGCTGGCCTGGCCAGACTACTGGGCACACTGACACAGGGCCTTCGACAGGAACCGCTTCCTGGGCAACTGCCATCATCACGAAGTCCTCAACCGCTTCCAGAAGCCGCCAGGCAGGCCATCGAACAATTGGTGTCGAGACTGCCCACGGGAAACAGTCTGCCCCCCGGCTCGGGCGGCCAGGACGCAACACCCCAGCAGGTCCGCCAATGGCTGTCGGAAAGCGGGTTGTTCGCCGAGTCACGCCTTGCCCAGACACCGTCGCCACAGCTACCCGATCTCAAGCTGGCGCTGGGCAGGGTGATCACCGCATTGCTTGCCCAACAGGGTAGCACTCCGGATCAGTTCAACCGGCTGACGCCGATTTCAACGCCGGAGCTGATGCAGGCGCCACTGCAATTTCCCCAACCCCTGGCAACGCCCCAGCCCTCGGGCAGTGGCGACGCGCCCACCGTTGGGCAAATGCTTCGCCTGCTGGCCGGGATGCTCAACCGGATCACCGTCAATCAGTTACACAGTCAGGTACTCTCGGCCAGGGGGGGCGGCGAAGCTCCGGGCCCGGCGCCCGCGTCGACTCTGGTACTTGATCTGCCATGGCTGACACCACAAAACGAACCGAGACTGGCACAGGTCCGGATCGAACAGTACCCCGAGAACAGCGAGTCAGAAACCAGGTCCGCGAAAGCCACCACGGCTGAATGGCGGCTGTCACTGACCATGGATCTGGATGAGGCAGGCCCCCTGCACTTTGATGTTTCCCTCCGCCAGCAGGCGGTCAGTGCAAGGGTCTGGGCCGAAAAGCAGTCAACCCTTCGCCAGGTGAATCAGGAGCTTCCCGCCTTGCGGCAGAGCCTGAGCGATCTGGGCCTGGAAGTCACTGATCTGGACTGCCGCCGCGGCACGCCCCAGAGCAGCGTAACCCGACTCGAACACAGACTGGTGGATACCCGGGCATGACCTCAGAGACAGAGCACCACAGCAGAGCCGCCGTTGCGCTCAAGTACGATGGCGAGAAAGCGCCAACCATCAGCGCCACCGGAACCCATGAGCTGGCGGAAGAGATCATCCGCATCGCCCGGGAGCACAATGTTCCCCTTTATGAAAATGCGGAGCTGGCCAGCATTCTGGCGCGCCTGTCACTGAACGAAGAAATTCCCGAGTCGCTGTACCGGGTGATTGCGGAAATCCTGGCGTTTGCCTTCCATATTCGCGGGCTAACCCCAGACGATCGCAGACCCGGCGAGTCGGATGATTCAGTGAATCAGTGATCGGAGCGCCCAGGCCTGCTGCCAGTTGTCGCCACGCCTTGGCGCCACGGTGGTTTCAAAGTAATGACGCAGCCGGCGCCGGTCCTCGGGCTGGTCCTTGAGGGCTGAACCGATGATGTGGTGCATTAGCTGCTCCACCGTGATACTGCCCCCGCCGTAATACCAGGCGTTCAGGCTGGCCGCGTGAGCCACCGAAACCGCTTCCGCCGTCGACAGCGCCGAACCGGCGAGTCGGTCGGTACTGCGTCCATCAAGTGTCTGACCATTGCGCAGCTCGTGGAACATGGTCACCAGTACCTCGATGACCGATTCTTCAAGTGCCACCTCTATCCCGGCCCGACTGTTGGCCCTGCCAACCTCCCGAAGAACCACATCCATCTCGTCGGCCAGATTGCGGATCGGGCGTATTTCCTCGAAGTCCATGCGCCGCTTCAGGGCGGCGCTCATCCGGTGCACACCCTCATCGATACTGTTGGACGTGGCGATGACGTTGAAGCCTTCCCGCGCAAGCACCACCCCGTCGTCGCCCGCCAGTTCCGGAATCACCACAACCCTGTCGGACAAGACCGAGAGCAGCGCATCCTGCAGCGCCTGCGGACAGCGGGCGATCTCTTCAAACCGCACCATTCGCCCCTCCATCATGCCCCGCAGCAACGGGCTCGGAACCAGCGCTTTCAGACACGGCCCCTCGGTGTGCAGGACCGCCTCGTTCCAGCTGTACAACAGTTGCCCTACGTCGCTCACCGCCCCGCCCTGCAAGGTCAGGGTAGAGCCACCCGAAATGGCGGCAGCCAGCAATTCCGACAACCAGGATTTGGCCGTTCCCGGCTCGCCAACCAGCAGGCACCCGCGACTGGTGCACAGGGAAATGATGATCCGGACCACCATGGCACGCTCCGCCACGAACTTCCGTTCAATGCCGAGCTTCTCATCCCCCATCACGAACTTTTCCACCGCTCGCGGGGACATCTGCCAGCCGGGTGGCACCGGGCCATGATCCATCCCTCTCAGCTTGTCCAGCTCAGCGGCATAGACCACTTCTGCCGGTTCCCGCTGGGCTGCCTTTGTAACCGATTGCTTGTTGCTCATTCCTGACTCCTGCGGCCGCCGCGAACTTCCGGTGCCATGCGCTCTCTCGGGAGAATACGGGGCAGTTCGGACAGCGGAATTATGCCTTCAATAACATGGTCCAGAGCACTGTCCCGCATGGTCACCAGTCCGGCATCGAGAGCGCGCCAGCGAAGCTCACCGATGGGCGGTTGGCTGGAAATGGCATTCCGGATGTCCGAATCAACTTCCATATACTCGACGATCGCCACTCGCCCCTGGGTGCCGCGGCCGTTGCATTTGTCACAACCGGCGCCCTGAAAACACCGGAAATCCGCGGGCGGGCCGTCGGGAAACACCTCGGACAGAATCACCGGGTCCGGCTCTGCAGGCTGGCAACAATGCTTGCAGATGCGCTTGGCCAGCCGCTGGGCGATCACAGCCAGCAGCTCACCGGCAATGGAATTCGGGTGGATACCCAGATCATACAAGCGCTGCAGTGAATCCACCGCGTCGTTGCAGTGCAGCGTGGACAGAACCACGTGGCCGGTCTGGGAGGCCCGTATCGCCTCCAGAGCGGTTTCCTGGTCACGGATCTCGCCCACCAGAATGACATCCGGATCTTCCCGGACAAACGCCCTCATGGCATCAGCGAAACCAAAGCCAATTTCTGATCTGACCCGGGTTTGTTGAATGTTGTCGATGGAGTACTCGATGGGGTCTTCCACCGTGATAACTTTCCGGCGGCCGTCATCGGCAAGGGTCTGCAGCCCCGCATACAGCGTGGTGGACTTGCCTGACCCGGTCGGACCGACCACCAGCACCAGTCCCGCCGGGTTATCCAGCAAGCGCTGATAACGGGCACCGATCATGGATGACATGCCAAGTTCGGCAATGGTCATGGCGCGGCCGGTCTGCGGCAGCAGACGTATAACGGCATGTTCGCCATGGAGCGAAGGCTGGGTCTGTATCCGCAGATCGTAGGCCATATCGCCGAGCTGCAGCCGGGACCGCCCACCCTGGGGCAGCCGGTGCTCGGCGATGTTCAGTTCTGCCCGCAGCTTGATGACGTTAATCACCCCTTTCATCTCCCGGGCCGACAGCTGGTACTGGGGCAGGTCATGGAGATCGCCATCCACCCGAAGGCGAATGCGAATCCGGTCACCGTACTGCTCTATATGGATGTCGCTGGCTTTTTCACTTACAGCGTCCATCAGAATGGCTTCGTAGACAGACACCAGATAGGGGCTGACGTGCTTGTTTTTCGGATCCTTGCCCAGAAGCTGATCCTTGCTGCCAGTCGGGTCCGCCGTCTGGTTCGGGGTTGGTTCCTGATCCGCTGCAAAGCGGCGCCCTTTGGCAGTCAGATCAAGAGCTGACCAGAGCCGACGAAAGTCCGTCGGTGTAACCAGCAGGCAGTCAACCACCTGGTTAGGACTCAACCGCTCGAGCTGATCAGTGCGCGCATCGGGATCGTCGGTCACAACCGTGATCCGACCATCTTCCTCGGCGATGGGTATCAGTCGTGAGAGATCCAGAAACGTTCGGGAAAATCGCCGGAACAGCGCCGGATGGAGATCCGGCAGAAGCTCGTCCGCGTCGGTGAAGGTCATGCCCCGCTGGCGGGCAAGAGAACGGTAGAGATCAATCTCTTCAAGATTCAGTTTCCGCCGGAGCACGTCCAGCAGCCGGCAATTCTGCTTCGCTGCCTCCGCCTTTGCCTCGGCCAGGACCGCTTCGTTCACGACACCCTGATCAATGAGGATCTGCTCGACGTTACGGTTGAAGTCGACCCAGCCCAGGGTGCGCACACGCTTGAGCTTGGCACCTTGTTTTTCGAACATGGCCAGGCTCGGGACGGGTCCCGCTCGCCCTTCAAGACACACCAGGCGCCCCCCCTCACGAACCAGGTGCGCCAGGGCAGTCTGGTCCCTGACAAACGAGGTACACAACACGAGATCACAGAGTGGATCAGGCTCGGGCGCCTCTTCCGCACGGGCAACAACGACATCCACATTGTGCATACCCAGGCGGACAAACCGCTCTCTGGCAGCCTCTGCGACAACGGCATTCCGCTCCACGTACAGGACCCGATGGGCGAGCCCGGACAGCACAGCGGCAAAATAGCCTGAGCCACCGCCCACGTGCATCACCATCTGATCCGGTTCTATTTCCGGGAGCAGGGAGAGAATGTGGCTGACAGTTTCTTCGCGGGGAATAGAGTGGCCGGTTATCGAGGCAACCAGGTCAGAACCGGAAACAAAATCATGGCGGGATACAGATCGAAGGGCCTCAAGGGCCCTCGGATAGACTCTCTTCATTCAACAACGTCCGTAACGGCTTGGTATCAGGCCGCCTGACGTTTTCTGAGTGCTGACACCAGCTCGGCCTCGGGACGGGAAATTCCGCACGTGTTCATAAGATCGTCGATATCGGCGCCGAGATCAACCAGTCGAGAGGCTTCATCGTAAGAGATTCGCAGCGGATCGTTCTGGCGCATTTCGTCGAGCGTGGTCCTCAGCTCGTGCAACTGACGCTCACAGCTAACCAACCGCTGCCCTACCCCCATGCTGCCACTGGTGGTGGCATGCAGTTCCCGGCCAAGGGTATCACAGCGCTCTTTCAGCGTTGCTCTGAGGCTACGTACCTGGCGCCCAAGAAACAGGCCCTGAACGAAAACCAGAGACAGGGCCGCAACAGTCAGCGCCCAGGGAAGGTATGAAGGAATTTCTGCAAACATGACGGATGTCTCCCGTTAATTGCCACGGAAGGCATCCATCGTGAGGCCTGTAGCGGGTTGCCCCGGATCACAGTGCCGCGATTTCAGCCCACTCGTGGTCTGACAGCATCTTGTCGAACTCAACCAGAATGATCAGTTCGCCATCCTTGTTGCACACGCCCTGGATAAATTTGGCACTTTCCTCGTTACCCACGTTCGGTGCAGTTTCAATTTCGCTGGCTTTCAGGTACACCACCTCGGCGACGGAATCCACCAGAATGCCCATAACCTGGTTGGCAGATTCCATAACCACAATCCGGGTGGCATCGGTTACTTCGGCATCGGCCAGGCCAAAGCGCCGGCGGGTGTCGATAACGGTAACCACGTTACCCCGAAGGTTGATGATGCCGAGCACATAATCCGGGGCCCCCGGAACCGGAGCAATCTCCGTGTATCTCAGCACTTCCTGAATCTGCATGACGTTCAGACCGTAGGTCTCATCATCCAGCCGGAAGGTAACGTACTGCAGTACCTGATCGTCCTGGGCCTGATTGGTTTGTCCGCTCGGGGATGCCATAGCGATGTTTCTCCTCTTGGGCTGCCCGGCGGGCAACCTGATCGTCAAAAAAATATCATCAGTGCCCAATACTATAGTTAAGGGCACAAACCGTGCCAGCACGGCTCGGTTTCATTCAGTAACCATTGTTTGCGTCAGCTCAGATCCAGATGGTGCTCTCTTTCCGCCCTCACCAGCAAGTCTGCCATGGTGCGCACATCAATCAGCGCACACATGTGGTCAATCACCGTGCCAGCCAGCCACGGACGCTTGCTGCGGGCTGTGCGCCAACGCACTTCGTCCGGCCGGAGGGTAAAGGACTGGGCGACGTCATCACAGGCCAGCCCCCAGTCGCTGTTATCCAGCCGGATCACGAACCGGTAGTTGTCCCGGGCATCGGGAGGCACCCGCCCTGCCATGATCCATTCGGCGGTATCCACCACCCTCAGGTTCTGATCCCGGTCCGGGCGGATTCCCATGTACCAGCGTGGACTTCCCGGGATGGGCCGGATCTCTTCTTCAATGCGGTGAATGGCACCGAGCAGAATCAGAGGCACCGCCAGCTGCAGACCGGCCACCGTGAAAATGAGACACTCAAAGGGCTGTTCTGACCACTCCGGGCGGGACGGCGGCGCGGCCGGCTCGGGCGCAGGCTGAGTTTCAATCCTTGCCTTCGGCACCGGCGCTTCCGGCGCCTGTCGCACTACTGGCCTCTCAGGTTCCGCAGGCGTTTCCCGGACCCGTTTGGGTGGTTCAGGTCTTGCCGCCGGTTTTTCGACGGTTGGCACAGATGCCGGTTTCGTGCGGGTTGCCACCCGCGGTTCCGGAGGTGCAGGTTTCACCGGTTCCGGCGCTTCGATTTCCTCCCGAAGCGCCGTATCAGTGGCCGTGTGCAGCAGTTCGTCAAGATAACTGGCAATGGCGGTTTCCGGATCCGCCAGCCGTGTCAATTTATCGTCAGCCATGCTGACGCTCCTTCACCCTGCCCACCCGGGCCATGAGATCATCCAGCAGATGGCTGTAGGCGCGAACACCATGGGTTTCGGCATCCAGCGCGGACGGTGTTATGCCGCCCTGGCTGGCATCCCGGAACTTGGTGTCCACCGGAATCGCAAACTGCCAGAGGGACTCGCGGTAGGTCTTCCGCAACAGGTTCAGGCTTTTCACCGACGCCTGTGTCCGCCGGTCATACAAGGTGGGCACAATGGTGTAAGAAAGTTCGTTTTTCTGGGAACGCATGATCATCTTCAGGGTGTGGAGCATGCGCTCCAGGCCCTTGATGGCCAGAAATTCGGTTTGCACGGGAATGATCAGATGTTGGGCTGCCGCAAGGGCGTTAACCATCAGAACCCCCAGAGAGGGAGTATTGTCGAGTAGGACATAATCAAAGTCGTCCCAAAGCTGAGTCAGGGCCCGGGAAATGATCAGCCCCATGCCTTCCACGCCGATCATTCGTCGCTCAAGGGTAGCCAGGGCTGCACTCGCCGGCAAAAGGGACAGGCCCTTGCAGCTGGCCTCCGTAATCAGTTGGGCGGGTAGCCCTTCCGGAACCTTGCCCTGGTGCTGGAACAGGTCGAAAACACTGTGCGCGATTGTATCCGGATCGTACCCGAACCAGCTGGTGAGCGAGCCATGCGGGTCCAGATCCACAACGAGAACACGCTTGCCGCGTTCGGCAAGCAAGCCGCCCAGGGCGACCACACTCGTGGTTTTACCGACACCACCTTTTTGATTGGCTACTGCCCAGATTCGCACGCTTTGATTCTCCAGAGAATACATCGGTGTGGCCGGCAATTAACCGTTGCCACAGTCCCGTTTATCGGCCATTCCCCGGGCAACTTGAACCAGTCCTCGGAAAATCCGGCAAGCTGTTGCCGGCGCCTTATTGTTAACGGGGAGTAATACAGGAACCATGCCAATGGCTCTATACGCATCTGCCGACGATCGGCTCAGCGCATGGCACCGCGAATACTGGCGTCACGGGAGATCAGCAATACCACTCGGCGGTTTCTGCGGCGCCCTTCCTCAGTGTCATTCCGGGAAACCGGCTGATACTGGCCATAGCCGACAGCCGCCAGACGTTCCGGCTCGATGCCCTCCATCACCAGCATCCGGACCATGGCAGCCGCCCGGGCGGCTGACAATTCCCAGTTTGAAGGAAAACGGGAGGTACTGATCGGCTGATTATCGGTGAAGCCTTCCACTTTGACAGCGTTGTCCCGGTTGTTCAGAACCGTGGCGATTTTCTCGACCACCTCGAACGCATCGTAATGGGGCTCGGCATCGCCGCTGCCAAACAAAAGACTGTTGGGCAGATTCAGCTCCAGCCACTGGTCGCTGGTCTCAAGCGACACCACGCCCTGGTTGATCAGCTCATCAAACTCCATGGAAAGCTGGTCAGCCATGGCTCGCAGCGCTTCGGTCCGCGCCTGCGCGTCCATCTCCGGATTTCGGGGCGCTTCGGTCACCGCCGGCGGGATTACGTTCTCGGCAGGCGCATTCAGCGATCTCTGGGGCTGGTCGCCAATCTCGATTGGCTGGAAGGAGCGCTGGGGTGCATTGAACACGCCGGTCAGGGTTTCAGAAAGGACTTTGTATTTGCCTTCGTTAACGGACGATACCGAGTACATCACGACGAAAAAGGCGAACAGCAGGGTGATGAAATCCGCGTAGGAAATCAGCCACCGCTCCTTGTTGTGCAGATCATCCTGGGGTTGCCTACGGCGCCGCATAAGTTGGCCTGCGCATGCTTACTGCAGGAAGCCCCGCAGCCGCAATTCGATGGATTTCGGGTTTTCACCCTCGGCGATGGCAATCAGGCCATCGATCATCATGTCCTCATAGCGGGTGCGCTCCCGCACGATACCGCGCATCTTGTTGGCGACCGGGAAGAACAGGAGGTTGGCCAGCGCCACACCGTAGATGGTGGCTACAAAGGCGGTTGCGATCCCGCTACCCAGGGATTGGGGATCCTCAAGGTTGGTCATCACCTGGATCAGGCCCATGACAGCCCCGATAATGCCGATGGTTGGCGAGTAACCACCCATGGCCTCGAACACCTTGGCCGACTCCAGATCCCTCTGCTCACGGGATTCCAGATCAACTTCCATGATGCCCCTGATGGTCTCGGTTTCGGCACCGTCCACCAGCAACTGCAACCCCTTGCGGGCAAAGGGCTCCGGCTCACGCTCTGCAAGACCTTCAAGGCCCAGCAAGCCCTGCTTGCGAGCTTTTACACTCCAGTCAATGACTTTTCCGATGCCGTCTTCAAGGTTGATAAACGGCGGGAAAAAGACCCAGCGCACCTGAGTGAAAGCCCGCTTCAGCATGGGCCACGAGGTCTGGAGGATAGTCGCGGCCAGAGTGCCACCGATGACGATAATGGCCGCCGGCCCATTAAACAGTGAGCCAACCGCTCCGCCTTCCAGCAGGTTACCGCCAAGAATTGCGGCAAAGGCCAGAATGACCCCAAGCAGGCTCAGGATATCCATCAGCACACACCTTCAGCGAGGCGTGGCCCGATCTCGTCCAGGGACAATACGTCATCCGTCAGCCCTGCCTTGGCAACGGCCATCGGCATGCCGTAGATCACAGACGATTTTTCATCCTGGGACCATATATCCGACCCGCTCTGCTTCATCATCCGACAGCCTTCTTTGCCGTCCGAGCCCATCCCGGTGAGAATGACTCCCAGCGTCTTGCCCGGAAAGCTGCGGGCAAGAGAACCGAAGGTAACGTCCACGCAGGGTTTGTAATTGAGCCGCTCGTCCCCGGGCAAAATACGGATCCTGGCCTGTCCGCCCCGATTCTCGACCATCATCTGTTTGCCGCCGGGCGCCAGCAAAGCCAGGCCGGGCCGCAACACATCACCATCCTCAGCCTGCCGGACTTCAATCCGGCAGAGCTTGTTAAGGCGTTCGGCGAAGGCCGGAGTAAAACTCGCCGGCATATGCTGCACCAGAACAATCGGTGCCGGGAAGGTCGCGGGCAACACCGTCAGTACCCGCTGCAGGGCAACCGGGCCGCCGGTTGAAGTACCAATGCCAACAACGGCGTAATGCTTGGCCGGCCCACGGCGGCCATGGCGCCTGGGGGCCTCGGTTTCGCCCGGAGAACCTGCCGGCGCTGCCGGAGCCCGGGTATCAGGACGCTGACGCGGTGCTGGTTCCGGACGCGGGCGCCCTGCAGGCTCCGGCGCCCGAGAGGCGGGAGTTGAAGGTTCCGCGCGGGACGGCGCGGGAGACCGGTTGCCGGGACGACTGCGGGCCACATCCAGAATCCGCTCAATCAGGATTTTCTGAAGCTGACTGTTGTCCCGGGCAATTTCTTCGAAATTCTTGGGCAGAAAATCAACGGCGCCGGCCTCGAGCGCATCCAGTGTGACCCGGGCGCCCTCATAGGTGAGCGATGAGAACATGAGCACCGGTATCGGATGTTTGCGCATGATTTCGCGCACGGCAGAGATGCCATCCATCACCGGCATCTCATAATCCATGGTAATCACGTCGGGACGCAGTTTCTCGGCCAGCTCAACGCCTTCCCGACCATTGGTCGCAGCACCTACCACTTTGATCTGGCCGGAGCTGGTCAGGATTTCCGTCAGCCGTTTGCGAAAAAACCCTGAATCGTCAACGACCAGGACAGAAACTGTCATCCACTTCTCCTACCCAATCCATCGTTCTTCGGCCTTCTCTGGCAAAAAGCGCCGGAAGGCCCGGCTCAACCGTAATGCTGCAACAGGCTTGGCACATCAATAATCAGTGCAATCCGGCCATCGCCGGTAATGGTGGCACCGGCCATGCCTGGCGTACCCTGGAGCGCTCGCCCAAGGGGCTTGATAACCACTTCTTCCTGACCAACCAGCTGGTCGACCACGAACCCGACCTGCTTGGTACCCATGGCCACAATGACAACATGGGCGTTATCGGGCACCTCCTGGCCAGCACCGCCACGAACCAGCCAGCGCTTGATATGGAATAGCGGGAAGACTTTATCCCGAACCACAATGCACTCGCGCCCATCGACGATGTTGGTCTTGGTCAGGTCCAGATGGAAAATCTCGACCACGTTGACCAGCGGCAACGCAAAGGATTGATCGCCCAGCATGATCATCAGGGTGGGCATGATGGCGAGCGTCAGCGGAACCTTGATGACAATGCGAGAGCCCTTGCCCAGCTCGGATTCGATGCTCAACTGGCCATTGAGCTGGCCAATCTTGGTTTTCACCACATCCATGCCGACGCCACGTCCGGACACATCCGAAATCTGCTCCTTGGTGGAGAATCCGGCGGCAAAAATAAGGTTGTAACACTCCGAATTGGTCAGCCGGTCCGCTGCATCCTGGTCGTAGATACCCTTTTCGACTGCTTTGCGGCGCAGGACCTCCGGATCCATGCCCGCGCCGTCATCCTCGATAAACAGCAGAATATGGTCTCCCTCCTGCTCGGCAGAGAGGGTAACCGTTCCCTGGCGTGGCTTCCCGGCCTTCTCGCGGACTTCCGGAGCCTCGATCCCGTGGTCCACCGAATTCCGCACCAGGTGAACCAGCGGATCAGACAGCGCTTCAACCAGGTTCTTGTCGAGATCGGTTTCCTCGCCATGCATCACCAGGTTCACCTCTTTCTTGAGGTTTCTGGCGAGATCGCGCACAACGCGGGGGAACCTGCCGAACACCTTTTTGATCGGCTGCATGCGGGTCTGCATGACGGCGGACTGGAGATCAGTCGTAACCACATCCAGGTTGGATACCGCCTTGTGCATGTGTTCGTCTTCACTTTCAGCACCCAGCCGCTGCAAGCGGTTACGCACCAGCACCAGCTCACCCACCATATTCATGATGTCATCGAGCCGCTTGGTGTCGACACGAACCGTCGTTTCCGCGGCCGGGGCATTCTCGCGAGCAGGCATCGCCGGTGCGGCAGCGCCTTTGGCCTCCGGCCTCTCGGCTGGCTTCGATTTTTCGGGCTTTGACGTGTTTGCTTTCGGTGAAGCCGGCTCTTTTGAAGATGCAGGCTGTTTCGGCGCTGAGGGCTGTTTTGGAGCTGCAGGCTCTTTCGAGGCTGAAGGCTCTCCGCCCGCGGTCGGGCTTCCGCCCTTGCCGTGAAGATCGTCCAGCAGTTTCTCGAATTCGTCGTCGGTGATCAGGTCGTCGCCGCCAGCAGATCCGGCCTTGGCAGCCGGCTTTTCTTCTTTACTAGAAGCCTCTTCCTCGCCAGCTGGCGCACCGGCAAACTGACCTTTTCCGTGCAGTTGGTCCAGTAGCGCTTCGAATTCGTCGTCGGTTATTTCGTCGTCTCCAGAACTTTCCTGGTCACCGCCGGCCGATCCGGCGCTCGAAGCCGAGGAAACCTCCGCTGATTTCTCGTCCTGCAATGCATCCAGAAGCTGTTCGAACTCGTCGTCGGTGATGTCGCCACCGTCTTCTGCCGGTTCGCTCTCTTCCTGCTCAGGTTGAGCGGCAGTGGCCGGTGCCCCCTCGCCTTCAGGCTGGGCCAAGGCATCCAGACGGGCAATAAGTTCGTCCGGAGCCGGTGTCAGCTCCTCATGATTGCGGACCTGCTCAAACATGGCATTGACGTAGTCGAGTGCTTCTAGAACCACGTCCATCAGTTCGGAATCCACCTTGCGCTTGTGATTACGCAAGATGTCGAAAACGTTTTCCGCGGAATGGCAGCAGTTCACCAGCGCTTCAAGCTGAAGGAAGCCGGCTCCGCCTTTCACGGTATGGAAACCACGGAAGATGGCGTTGAGCAGATCACTGTCGTCAGGATGTCGCTCAAGATCTACCAACTGCTCTGACAGCTTTTCGAGGATCTCGCCGGCTTCTACCAGGAAGTCCTGCAAAATCTCTTCATCAGCATCAAACGCCATGCGTTACCCTCATTATTCAGAAACCGAGACTGGACAACAGGTCGTCTACGTCGTCCTGCCCCGAAACTACATCTTCACGCTCATCGGCCTTGATCTGGGGCCCGACGCCCTTCTCTGCAGACTCTTCTTTTTCTTCAATCTGGTGCACCGTGCCCGTGAGCTGGTCCACATGACTGGCCATCACCACCAGGCTGAGCATCTGCTCCTCAACCTCTTTCACCAGGGCGGTGACCTTCTGGATGACCTGACCTGTCAGATCCTGATAGTCCTGAGCCAGCAGGATTTCCGACAGGTTGCTGTACATGGTGTCGGCATCGGTTGCCATGCTGACAAAAAAACGATCAATCCGGCCGTACAGCTCGCGAAACTCAGCCGGCTGCATTTCCCGGCGACGCAGGCGCTGCCACTCATCACGCAACGCGGCGGCCTCGTCTCTGAGGGCATTGGCCACCGGCATGGTTTCCTCAACCAGGTCCATGGTCCGGTTGGCTGCTTCACCGGTCATCTGCACAACGTATTCGAGACGATCAGAGGCATCAGTCATCTTTGACAGTGCTTCCTGCTGCTCGGCGTTACGGGGATCAATCTGGAAGTTCCGGATTGCTTCGTGCAGGCTCCGCGTCAGCCGCCCTACCTCACGGTACAGACTCTGATCCCTGACCTCGCTGAGTTCATTGATCAGGGTCATGGCTTTGGCATAATCACCCGCATCAACACTCTCGGCCAGTTCCGCTGCCTGCCGCTGGAGCTTTTCCGTCACCTCCGGTTCAAGGCCCCGATGGTTCTTTTTGCTATCGCTCATGAGAGCCATCCGACCTCTGGTTACTGGATTCTTTCAAAGATTTTCTCAATCTTTTCCTTGAGCACGGCAGCGGTGAACGGCTTGACCACATAACCGTTTACGCCTGCCTGGGCAGCGGCAACGATCTGGTCGCGCTTGGCCTCAGCAGTTACCATCAATACCGGCAGGGTTTTCAGATTCTCGTCCGCCCGAACGGCCTTGAGCAGGTCGAAGCCTGACATACCCGGCATGTTCCAGTCGGTCACCAGAAAATCGTATTTGCCGCTTTTGAGCATTGGCAGTGCCGTGTTGCCGTCGTCAGCTTCATCGGTGTTGGTGAAGCCAAGATCACGCAGCAGGTTCTTGATGATCCGTCGCATTGTGGAGAAGTCGTCCACAATGAGGATTTTCATGTTTTTGTCCAATGGGACCTCCAGTTAGTAACACCCGGAATTCGTTTGACCTTTGCGTTCAAAGTCTAGCAGGCCGCTGTTTTAACCGCTTATTGTCGGACCTTTGCTTCGGTTGTAAAGCATCGGTTACCAAAAACTACAGACTACCTCGTTGGCGACACAGACTGAACGCGGTCAGTTGTCCGATTCCTGACGCCAATCCGAGAGCCGTCCCCGAAGGCGCAGGGCTGCCTGGCTGTGAATCTGGCTTACCCTGCTCTCACTGACGCCGAGCACCGCGCCAATCTCCTTGAGGTTCAGTTCTTCCTGGTAGTAAAGGCTCAACACCAGCTTTTCCCGCTCCGGCAGGTCTTCAATCGCCTCAGCGAGGCTCCGCCGGAAGGCATCGGAGGACAACCCCTCAAGGGGATTATCCTGCGTCTCTGTCTGTTCTATCGGCAGCTCTCCGGATTCATTGAGCTCGTCGAGGCTAAAAAGTCGACCGCTGTTGGAATCGGAAAGGTAGGAGTGGTATTCGGGCAGCCCCATACCCAGCTCTTCGGCCACTTCCTGGTCGTGGGCTTCGCGGCCAAGTCGATCTTCAACGGCCTTGATGGCCTGGGAAATGCGACGGGCGTTGCGATGAACAGAACGTGGCACCCAGTCACCCTTGCGGATTTCGTCCACCATGGCGCCGCGAATACGGATACCGGCGTAAGTCTCGAAGGTAGCACCTTTGGTAGAACTGTAACGCTGGGCGGCCTCGAGCAGACCGATCATGCCGGCCTGCATCAGGTCCTCAAGCTGGACGGACGCCGGCAGGCGAGCCATCAGGTGAAGGGCAATTTTCTTGACCAGCGGCGCGTGCTGCTCAATGAGCTGAGCCGGCTTCTGCGCACTTGACTGGTTATAGATTCCGAGGTTTTTCGCCAATGTCATGTATCCGGTTTTTTGTTTGACTGGATCCGATTCAGACTTCGACGAGCCGCTCCACAAAAAATTCCAGATGCCCGCGGGGAGAGGACGGCAACGGCCAGCTATCTACCTTGTCCGCCAGCGCCTTGATGGCCAGTGAAGCTTTCGCCCTGGGATAGGCGTCCAGCACCGCACGCTGCCGCTGAACCGCTTTCTTCACGGCCTCATCGTAGGGGACTATTCCTACGTATTGTAGTGCCACATCGAGGAAGCGCTCGGTGACCCGGGTCAGTTTTTCAAACAGATGCCGGCCTTCCTGCTCATTCCGGACCTGATTGGCAAGAATACGGAAGCGGTTGGTTCCATAATCACGGTTCATCAGCTTGATCAGGGCATAGGCATCGGTGATCGAGGTCGGCTCGTCGCAGACAACCAGCAGCAGCTCCTGCGACGCTCTCAGAAAACTGACCACTGACTCGGAAATACCGGCGGCGGTATCAACGATCAGGACATCGATCTGATCACCCAGTTCGCTGAACGCATTAATCAGCCCGGCATGTTCCATGGGGCTGAGCTGGGTCATTCGTTGGGTACCGGAAGAGGCGGGGACAATCTTGATGCCACCGGGACCATTCACCAGAACGTCCTTCAGATCACAGTCGCCCGCCAGAACATCCTGGAGGTTGCGATTGGCAGTGATGCCCAGCAAGACGTCGATATTGGCGAGCCCCAGATCGGCGTCGAGCAGCACCACTCTCCGGCCTTTCTGCGCCAGGGCAATTCCGAGGTTCACCGACACGTTACTCTTGCCGACACCACCCTTTCCGCCGGAAACTGCAATCACCTGTACCGGATGTGCTCTGCTCATACTGTTTTTGGTCTCTCGCCACGTTTCGCCGGCTTTGTCTCCGACGCCTGCTGTCAATCTGTCCGGTCTCAGGCGTGCTCTTTCAGGCCCTCTGCGACCGCTTGCTGTTGCTGGAGTGTTTTCAGCCGATCCACGGCCAACCGCACCAGCGGAACGGCTTCTGCGTGGTGCAGGTCTTCAGGAATCTTCTGGCCGTCTGTGTAATAGGCTACCGGCAGACCGGTTTCCATCACAAACCCGAGAGACTCGCCCAGCGTCAGGGCCTCGTCGATTTTGGTCATCAAACAGCCCGCAAGATTTGCCATCTTATAGCAATGCCACACGGATTTCATGATGCGAGGCTGACTGGTTGCCGAGACCACCAGATGGGTTTTGATATTGTGATGGCTGCGAGCCAGTTCGGCCAGCTGTTCCTGATAGCCTTTGTCCGCACTGGTCAGTCCGGCGGTATCAATCAGCACCAGATGACGGTCTGAAAGCTCGTCCAGAATATCGTCCAGACTGTGGCTCTCATCCACGACCCGAACCGGCACATTCAGGATCCGACCGAACACGAATAACTGCTCGTGCGCCGCCACCCGATAGCGATCCGTGGTAACCAGGGCCACGGAATCGGAACCATGCTTGAGCACGTAGCGAGCGGCGAGTTTTCCGATGGTGGTGGTTTTCCCGGACCCTGTCGGCCCCACCAACGCGTAGGCGCCGCCCTCATCCAGCCACTCCATGCGGGAGGTCCGGACCCCGGTACACAGCATTTTCAGGGACTGCTTCCAACCGTCTTCCAGACGCCCCGCCTTGTGACGACGGGAAATTGACCCCGCCAGATCACTGCCGAGGCCGAACTCCTGCAAGCGCTCGGCAAGCCTCTGCTGCACGGCGGTGGTCGCAGAAACCTCCGGCTCCGGTTGCGGCCGACGGCCCTGCATCATGTCTTTGAGCGAGCTGATCTCGGCCCGCATCTGCGCCAGCTCATCGGAATAGGCTTCCCTCGGCGCCTGTGGCAGAGGTTCAATATCACCAAAACCACCGCTCACCTCTTCCTGAATGGCAGCGAACGAACCGGCGTAGCTCGCGCCCTGCGATGCCCGCTTTTCCCGTACTTCACGGATGCGGTCCCGGGACCGGCTCAGCTCGTCCTCAAGACGCCTGTGCTGGTCGGCCTGCATCTCGGCCAAGCGGGACCCGTTGGTGGCTTCTTCTGCCTGGTTGCCCAGTCGCTGGCGCGCCATATTCTCGTCATAGTCCAGCGCCGTCACAATTTCGACACCGCCGTCGACCCGACGATTGGAAAGGATCACGGCGTCCGGCCCCATCTGTTCACTGACCTGCTTGAGCGCCTCGGCCATGGTCTGAGCAAAAAACCGTTTTACTTTCATGATGCCTCTTCCTCCACCGGCAACGCCGTGCCGGCGCTGTCCGCTCTGTCATCCGCGCCGCTACTGGCCAACGGACGCCACGATCGTAATCTGTTTGTTATCCGGAATTTCCTGGTACGAGAGCACATGGAGCCGCTCTACCCCGTAGCTGGCGAACTTCGCCAGCACCGGCCTCAGGGGCCCGGACACCAGCAGAATGGCTGGCTTGCCGAGCATCTCCTGACGCTGGACGCTCTCCTGAAGCGAGCGCTGGAGTTTTTCAACCATATTCGGCTCCAGGACCAGGCCAATATCTTCCTGTCCGCCGGATTGTTGACTCTGTTGAACAGACTTTAGCAATAACTGTTCCAGATCCGGATCCAAGGTGATCACCGGTATCTCCGATTCGTTGCCGCAGATACTCTGGACAATCATCCGGCGCAGGGACTGCCGCGCAACGGTGGTCAACAGCTTCGGATCCTGACTCTTCGGATGCACGTTCACGATAGCCTCGGCAATGGACCGCATGTCCCGGATCGGCACTTCTTCCTTCAGGAGATTCTGCAGCACTTTCAGCAGCAGGCTGATGGATACGGTGGTGGGTACCAGTTCCTCGGCCAGCTTCGGAGAAATCTTTTCAAGCTGATCCAGCCATTTCTGGACTTCCTCGTGGCCCAGCAGCTCGTGGGCGTGTTTCTGCAGTACCTGGTTAAGGTGGGTCGCGACCACCGTACTGGCATCGACCACGGTATAGCCGAGGGTCTGGGCCTGGTCTTTCTTGTCTGGCTCAATCCAGCTGGCATCCAGACCGAACGCCGGATCCTTGCCTTCAATGCCCTCTATTTTTCCGAATACCTGACCGGGGTCGATGGCCAGTTCGCGGTCCGGATGGATTTCCGCCTCGGCAATGGTCACGCCCATCAGCGTGATGCGGTAGACGTTGGGCATCAGATCCAGGTTGTCTCGGATGTGGACCGAGGGCATCAGGAAGCCCAGATCCTGGGACAGCTTTTTACGAACGCCCTTGATACGACTGAGCAACTGGCCACCCTGTGACTTGTCCACCAGCGGGATCAACCGGTAACCCACTTCCAGACCGACAATATCGACAGTGGACACATCGTCCCAACCCAGCTCCTTGGTCTCTCCGGGGGCCGGTAGCTGACGCCCCTGATCGCCGCCAGCATCACCGCCTGGGGGCAGATCACGACCCGCCGGCCGTGGAGCCGCCCCGCCCGCGCCCCTAACCGGGAATGCGCCATCTTCTTCGACGGTCTGTCTCTGGTGCTTCCAGATATACCAGGCAGCGCCGGCGGCCAGTGCACCCAGACCCAGGAAGGCCACGTGGGGCATTCCGGGAATCAGACCGAGAATGATCAGGATAGCGGCGGCAATGGACAGCGCCTTGGGCGCACTGAACATTTGCTGGAGGATCTGGCCGCCCATGTCCTGGCTGGAGGTAACCCGCGTTACCATGATTGCAGCAGACGTGGACAGCAGCAGTGAGGGAATCTGTGCCACCAGGCCGTCACCAATGGTCAGCAGCGCATATCGCTCCATGGCCAGCCCGAAATCCAGACCGTGCTGCAGCATACCAATGGCAATACCGCCAATGATGTTGATCGCAAGAATCAGCAGGCCGGCAATGGCGTCGCCCTTCACAAACTTGGACGCACCGTCCATGGAGCCGTAGAAATCCGCTTCCTGGGCGATTTCGGCACGACGATGCTTGGCCTCATCCTGATTGATCAGGCCGGCGTTCAGGTCCGCATCAATCGCCATCTGCTTGCCGGGCATAGCATCCAGCGTGAAACGGGCGCTCACCTCGGAGACCCGGCCGGCACCCTTGGTCACGACCAGGAAGTTGATGATCATCAGGATCGCAAACACCACCAGACCCACGGCGTAATTGCCGCCGATCAGAACGGCGCCGAAGGATTCGATCACTTTACCGGCGGCATCGCCGCCTTCGTGGCCGTTCAGCAGAACAATCCGGGTAGACGCCACATTCAGGGCGAGACGCAGAAGTGTGGCTACCAGCAGGACTGTCGGGAAGGACGCAAACTCCATCGGCCGCAGGGCGTAGACACACACCAGCAGAATGACAATGGACAGGGTGATGTTGAAAGTAAAGAACACGTCCAGGAGGAACGCCGGCATGGGCAGAATCATCATGCCCAGCAAGCCCATCAGCATGATGGGTATGCCCAGGTTGCCCCGCGTCAGGGTTTTGACGTTATTGAGGACTAAAGCTCTGTCCATGCCGGATACTTCTCCGATTGGCCGTGCCTGCAGGCGTTTTGAAGGTCGAAAATCTGACACCGGAGCGTCGTTTGGAAGGGTTATCGCAAGATCCGTACCACCCCTTAGGGGATTTCCGTTAAGCAGCCATTTGCGGCCTGACTCGCCTTGCCAGATGCGGTATCCTTGCGCCATTTGATCGCGACGCCAAAATTCCAACCAGACACACAGGTGACCCCATGCCAATCCACGAGGTAAAACACCCTCTGATCCGCCACAAGCTCGGCATCATGCGCCGTGCGGATATCAGCACCAAGAATTTCCGGGAGCTGGCACAGGAAGTCGGTGCACTCCTGACCTACGAGGCCACCAAAGACTTCAATCTGCAGGAAAAGACCATCGAAGGCTGGGCAGGGCCGGTTAACGTGGAACAGATTCACGGCAAGAAAGTCACCATCGTGCCGATCCTGCGGGCCGGCCTTGGCATGCTTGACGGTGTCCTCAGCCTGATTCCGGTGGCCCGGGTCAGTGTTGTCGGCCAGATCCGCAATGAGGAAACCCTCGAGGCCAGCACCTACCTTGAAAAGCTGGTGGGCGAACTGGACCAGCGCATGGCCATGATTGTCGATCCAATGCTCGCCACCGGCGGCTCAATGATCTCCACCATTGACCTGCTCAAGAAGGCTGGCAGCACCGAGATCCGGGCCCTGGTTCTGGTCGCCGCGCCCGAAGGCGTTGAAAAGGTTCTGGAAAAACATCCGGACGTATCTATCTACACCGCCTCCGTTGATGAGCGCCTCAACGACAAAGGCTACATCCTTCCGGGTCTCGGCGATGCCGGCGACAAAATCTTCGGCACCAAGCAAAAGGACGTTTAAGAATGCAGGACCATAACAACGACCCGGTCTGGAAACAGGCCATTGCTGGCTCCCAGATGCTGCTGGTGGCGTTCGGCGCGCTGGTTCTGATGCCACTGATTACCGGGCTGGATCCCAACGTGGCCCTGTTCACCGCCGGCCTGGGCACCCTGATCTTTCACGTGGTGACCGGCGGTCAGATCCCGATTTTCCTCGCGTCGTCCTTCGCCTTTATTGCCCCCGTGATTGCCTCCAAAGGCAAGTTCGGCATGGAAGAGACACTCGGCGGCCTGATGGCAGCGGGTATTCTCTATATTTTCCTCAGTGGACTGGTGCGGCTGCGGGGCACCGGCTTTGTCCGCCGCCTGCTGCCGCCAGTGGTTATCGGTCCGGTGATCATGACTATCGGTCTCGGCCTGGCGCCGGTTGCCGTTCACATGGCCTCCGGCCGCACCGGTGATGGCGCCAACCAGCTGATTCCCTACGACACGGCGATCTGGATCGCCATGATCTCGCTGGCCGTAACCATCATCATGTCGGTCTGGTCGAAAGGCATTTTCCGGCTGATTCCGATCATGTTCGGCGTTATCACCGGCTACATCCTCTCCGCGTTTGCCGGTATCGTGGATACCACGCCAATCCGGGACGCCGCCTGGTTCGCCGTTCCCAACTTTGTTGCGCCGGAATTCAGCTGGGGCGCCGTGCTGTTCATGATCCCCGTCGCCATTGCCCCGGCCATTGAACACATCGGTGACGTGCTGGCCATCGGCAACGTGACCCGAAAGAACTACCTGGAAAAGCCGGGCCTGCACCGCACCCTGCTGGGTGACGGCCTGGCCACCAGCGCCGCCTCCATGCTTGGAGGACCGCCCAACACCACCTACTCGGAAGTCACCGGCGCCGTTATGCTCACCAAGAACTTCAACCCCAAGGTCATGTGGTGGGCTGCCTGCATCGCCATTGTTCTGGCTTTCGTTGGCAAGTTCGGCGCAGCACTGCAAACCATCCCGGTGCCCGTCATGGGCGGCATCCTCTGCCTGCTGTTCGGTTCCATTGCCGTCGTTGGCCTGAACACACTGATCCGCCACCAGGTAGATCTGTCGCAGTCTCGCAACCTGGTTATCGTAGGCGTTACCCTGGTGTTCGGTATTGGCGGCATGGTGCTCGGGCATCTCGAAGGCATCGCGCTCTGTGCGGTGGCTGCCATCATCCTGAACCTGATACTGCCCGGCAGCCGCGAGGCATGGGGTAAAGCCGTCTATGAGCAGAAAGCCGACTAACAGCTCCGGCATCAGCTTCACTGCCCTGTATACCGGTGCCGTCTGGCACCGGTACGGGCTTTCTGACGACACCCTCGTTACAGAAAAGGGCCGCTGGCTCTATCGCCTGATGACCCCCTTCGAAGCCGCCAGTCAGGCGGCCATCGGCGGAAACATCCGCACCTTCCTGCTGCAACGACATCTGATTATCGACCACCTAATTGACCAGGCCATCCGCAACAAGGGCATCACCCAGGTTCTCGAGATCGCCTGCGGCATGTCGCCTCGGGGGATTCGGTTACGCGAGAAACATCCCCTGCTCCATATGGTCGAAGCCGACCTGCCCGACATGGCCGCCCGCAAGGCCCTCCGCCTGATGGCCACGGGCCGCCTCGGCGACCACCACCAGGTCACGCCCATCGATATCCTCGCGGACTACGGTGAGTATCAGCTGGAAAAAGTGATCGACCGCGTATTCGAGAACGACCAGCCAGTGATCATCGTTACGGAAGGCCTGACCAGCTACTTCTCTCTGGAAACCATTTCCGAGTTCTGGCGCCGACTCGCCGCCGCCATGGCCAAACGCCCGGGCTCGGTTTACCTCTCCGAAAGCTACTACCAACCCCGCCAGCCGGTTCTGAACACCACCCTCAAGGTGCTCGGTGGCGTCCTCGGCGCCGTCACCCTCAGCGAGGTATCTTTCCACTTCCAGACCGACGAAGAGGCACGGGAGCATTTCCTGTCCTGTGGGTTTGCCTCCGCCACAGTGCACGATCCGCGATCCTGGTATGGGATTCTGCCAATCCCCGAAAGCCGCGGGGAACCGATGGTTCGGGTTATCGAGGCTGGTTGCTGACTTTCTGGAATTGCAGCCTGCTAGTTTGAGGGATGCGTGGTGGTGAAAGGCCTTTCCAGGACACGCTACGAGCACATCCATGTGCGCTTGGCTGTGGCCATCCATGGCCACAGACAGTCCTGGAAAGGCCTTCCACCACCACTTGTCATAACCTCCAGATATCGCTCTGGATTTATTTTGCTTGGTTGAAAGTCTCGCCATTAACCAAGATCAAAACGCAGGTTGGATTAGGCGCAGCCGTAATCGAGCCTACGATTCTGGCTTTCAATGCGATATCGAATGGCTCAGAAGCGGGTTGTCGGGTGGGCCTCCCAAAAATGTCGGCGGCCATGGATGGCCGACGCCAAGCGCACATGGATGTGCTCGTAGCGGTTTTTGGGAGGCCCACCCGACAACCCGCCAGCACCCAGACCCGCAGGCTACTTTCAGGAACCCAGCTCCAAACTAGACGTCCCGCCGCAAATCCGACGGAATCGGGAACTCTGGCATACCGGGCTTGGGCCCGCGCCCCTTGCGGAACTGTCGGAGCTGGAACACATAGGCGAGCACTTGGGCAATGGCCATGTACAGGCCATCGGGAATCTCCTCGCCGATGTCGGTGTTGTGGTACACCGCCCGAGTCAGCGGCGGCGTTCTCAGAATCTCGACTTTGTTCTCACGGGCAATTTCCATGATCTTGAAGGCTACCTCATCGGCGCCCTTGGCCACCACAATCGGCGCGGCCATCGCCTTCTGATCGTATTTCAGCGCCACTGCGTAATGGGTCGGGTTGGTGATCACCACATCTGCCGTAGGCACGTCCTGCATCATGCGGCGCTGAGCCATTTCACGCTGGAGTTGGCGGATCTTGCCTTTGACCTCGGGTTTGCCCTCGGTGTCCTTGTATTCGTCTTTCACCTCCTGCTTGGTCATGCGCAGTTTTTTCTGGTGATCGTAGATCTGGAAGGGTACGTCGATCGCCGCGATGATGATGGTGGCGCAGGAAAGCAGGAAAAAGCTCCAGGCGATGGTCCAGAGTACATGTTCCATGGCCGGCACCACCGGCTCCTCGGCAATGGCCAACAAGTCTTCCGTGCGCAGATCGAGGATCAGAATGGCCAAGGCCATTACCAGACCGACCTTGGCAATGGCCTTTACCAGCTCGATAAGGGAGCGCATTGAGAACATGCGCCCGAGGCCCTTGATGGGGTCCATGCGATTGAGTTTCGGGGCCACGGCTTTGCCGCTGATCAGCAGGCCGCCGATGCCGATAGAGCCGAAGATAGCGGCGATCAGCAGTAATACCAGAATGGGAGAGAGAGCCCAGGCCGCTTCCTTGGAGGATTCAATGAGCTGCACGCTCATGTGGCGCATGTCGAAGATGGCGGAGCGTTCGATAACGAAGCTATCGCGCATGATCGCCTCCAACGAGGCTCCCAGGCTGGCGCCAAACATCAGCATGCCGCCGGCGCCTGCCAGGAGGACGGCCATGGTGGCCAGCTCTTTTGAGCGCGCAGTCTGGCCCTCCTCCTTGGCTTTTTCGAGCCTTCGGGGGGTGGCCTCTTCCGTTTTTTCCTGACTGTTGTCGTCTTCTTCGGCCATAACTCTCTACGGCTGCCCCTGCAATCCCCGCATGAAATCAAACGTTTCCCGGGCGTACTGATCGAAGTGCGGCAGAAAATTGGCGTGCAGCACCCATATCGCAAACAATCCAAAAATCAGGCCAATCGGGAAACCCAACGCGAAGATGTTCATCTGGGGAGCGGCGCGCGTCATGACACCAAAGGAGATGTTGACGATCAGCACGGCAGTAACCGCCGGCAACGCCAGGAGCATGGCGGAGGCGAACATCCAGCTGATCCGGTGGGCCAATTCCCAGATTCCGGTCTGGCCGAGGCCTTCCATCCCGATGGGCAGGGTCCGGAAGCTCTCGATAAAGACTTCAAAGGCAACCAGGTGGCCGTTCATGGCCAGGAACAACAGGGTAATGGTGATGGTATAAATCTGGGAAAGTACGGGCACGTTCACACCGTTGGCCGGATCGACCATCGAGGCAAAGCCCAGCCCCATCTGCATGGCGATCATCTGGCCGGCAATCACGAACAACTGCCAGAGTGCGGTCAGCGCAAAGCCCATGCCGACGCCGATGAGTATCTGCTGCAGGGTAATGACCACGGCATCGGCGCTCAGGGCTTCCACCTGAGGAACGGGCGGTATCATGGGCGCGATGAGTATGGTCATCAGCAAGGCCAGCCCGAGACGGATCCGGGCCGGCACCAGCTGGGTACCGAAAATGGGGATCACCATCAGGAAGCTGGCCAGGCGGAACAGCGGCCAGAGGTGCTGGCCGACCCATTGGCCGATCACATCCGCGCTGATCTCCGCCGGTATCATCCGTCAGCCGATCAGGTAGGGTATGTTGCCGAACAACCGGTTGGCATGATCCAGCAGCTGCGTGAGCATCCAGGGGCCCCAGACGATGATGACGATCAACGTAACCAGCAGGCGCGGCAGGAAGCTCAGGGTCTGTTCGTTAATTTGGGTGGCAGCCTGGAAGGTACTGACCACAAGACCAATCACCAGCCCCGGGCCGATGATGATCGAGGCAAGAAGCACGATCATCCACAGGGCTTCGCGCAGGATGTCGATAACGGTTTCCGGAGTCATGATGCCTCCTATATTCCGTAACTGGCGGCGAGTGTGCCCATGATCAGGGCCCAGCCATCCACCAGAACAAAGAGCATGATCTTGAACGGCAGGGAGATGATGATCGGCGACAGCATCATCATACCCATGGCCATGAGAACACTGGCCACCACCATGTCGATAATCAGAAACGGTATAAACAGGATAAACCCGATCTGGAATGCGGTCTTGAGTTCACTGGTCACGAATGCCGGCATCAGGATCCAGAAAGACACGTCCTGCGGCGTCTCGTACTGCGTGTCAGAGATCCTCATGAACAGGGCCAGATCGCTCTCACGGGTCTGTTCCAGCATGAATTTCCGGAACGGTTGGCTTGCCAGCTCGACCGCCTCCAGGGAGGTTACTTCCTCCTGCATGTAGGGTTGCAGCGCCACCCGGTTGGCCTCCTCAAGCACCGGTTTCATGATGAAGATGCTGAGAAACAGGGCCAGGCCGAGAAGAATCTGGTTCGACGGTGTGGATTGCAGGCCAATTGCCTGGCGCAGGATCGCAAACACAACGATGATGCGGGTAAAAGACGTCATCATCATAAGCATGGCCGGCAGGAACGTCAGCGCTGTCATCAGCGCCAGTATCTGCAGGGTTACCGAGTATTCCTGGGCGCCCTCGCCTTCTCCGGGCGTCACTGTGAAAGCCGGTATACCGGGGATGCCGGAAGGCTCCTGAGCCAGCGCCAGTGGCGCCCAGACAAAGCCCGCCAAGACAATCAGGGATGGAAGCAGTCGCTTGATGGTTGCCGCAAGCATGGGGCTAGTCGTTCCTTGTCGGGGAAGTCCAGGATTTGCCGATCATGCCCTGCAGACGCCGGGCAAAATCACTGGAGCCGGCGCTGCCAGCCTCGACAACCGGCTCGTCAAACACATGCAGGGTCCGGATCGCCGATGGGGTAATACCCAACAGGATCTGCTGGCCGCCCACCTCAATCAGCGCGATACGCTCGCGAGCACCAATGGCCATCACCGACACCACCTTGATGGCGTTGTTGTTCATGCCGGTCATGCCATTCATACGGCGGATAATCCAGGCGCAGCCATAGATCACGGCAATCACTGCCACCAGCCCCAACCCCAGGCTGACAATGGTGCCAACGGTATCCGGGGCACGCACGGGTGAATCAGGGGCAACCGTCTTGGCAGTTTCCTGGGCAAAGGCCGGGTTGATCAGCAGCAGCGCCAGTACCGCAATGGATTTGGACCACATTTTACTTCTGCAACCGCTTGATACGTTCGCCCGGGCTGATCACATCGGTGAGACGGATGCCGAACTTTTCATTCACCATGACCACCTCGCCATGGGCGATCAGGGTACCGTTTACCAGCACGTCCAGCGGTTCGCCCGCAAGCCTGTCCAGTTCGATAACCGAGCCCTGGTTCAGTTGCAGCAGGTTCCGTATCGGGATCTGGGTGTTGCCCACTTCCATGGAAATGGTGACCGGTATATCGAGAATGACGTCGATATCCGGAGCAGGACCACCACCCATGGAGGGTTCGCTTCCGGTCTCGAATTCCTCCATGGGCGCAGCCTGAACATCGTCTTCGGCCTCTCCGGTCTCGCCGGCCTCTGCCATCGCAGCGGCCCACTCGTCCTCGCGTTCGCCCTCATCACCGGACTCTTCCATGGCGGCTTCCCACTCGGCAGCCAGCTTTTCGTCTTCGCTGAGCTCCTGCTCGTCTTTCTTGTCGTCGTCAGCCATTGCGTCCCACCTTCAATTGTTTCTTTACCTTGGGCACGGATGCCCGTTCATGAATTCTCAGTGCCAGTTTTCCGTCCCGAGTCCCCAGCGTTGCCTTGTAGATCGGGATGCCATTGGCCGTAACTGTCAGGTGTTCGGGAATCTCCACCGGGATAATGTCGCCGGCTTTCATCTTCGCGATGTCCCGCAACGATATCCGACGGCGACAGACCGTTGTGTTGATCGGTACGCTGACCTCTTTGATGTCTTCCTGAAGCGCGTTGACCCAGCGCTCGTCGACATCGTCGATGTCGCTCTGTACCCCGGCGTCGAGCACATCGCGGATGGGTTCGATCATGGAATACGGCAAGGCAAAGTGCAGTTCACCGCCGCCACCGTCGAGTTCAATGTGGAAGGTGCTGACCACAACCACTTCACTGGGACTGACGATGTTGGCCATGGCCGGGTTCACTTCCGAGCTCAGATACTCGAAATCCACCTTGAGTACCGCATGCCAGGCTTCCTTCATATCGTGGAACACCTGATCCAGCACCATCTGGACGATGCGGGTCTCGGTGGGGGTAAATTCGCGGCCCTCGATCTTGGCATGACGGCCCTCACCGCCAAAGAAATTGTCCACCAGCTTGAACACCAGCTTGGCATCCAGCACGAACAGGGAGGTGCCTCGAAGCGGACGAACCTTACACAGGTTGAGACTGGTGGGCACGTAAAGGGTGTGAATATACTCGCCGAACTTCATGATCTGGACGCCGCCGGTGGAGACATCGGCGTTGCGACGCATCAGGTTGAACAGGCTGATCCGGGTATAACGGGCAAAGCGCTCGTTGATCATCTCCAGGGTCGGCATCCGGCCCCGGACAATACGGTCCTGACTGGCGAGGTCATAGGACTTTATACCGGTGTCATCGGTCTCTTCGTAGGTATCAATGTCACCGTCGTCCACCCCGTGGAGGAGCGCATCGATTTCGTCCTGTGACAACAAGTCCTGCATACTTAGTCCTGCCCCTGAAGTACCGTGGCCCGTGCGCTATTGCACGACAAAATTTCTGAATAACACCCGCTTGATGGCGGGCTCGCCTTCCTGCTCCAGCACCTGATTCACCGTGGTCAGCATCCGCTCGGCCAGGCCACTCCGGCCCTCGGGCGTTTGCAGCTCGTTGAAGTTACTGCTACCGAGGACAGTCACCAGCTGGCTTCGAATCAGAGGCATGTGCAGCTTGGCAGCTTCAAGCGCCTGTGGATCGGTGGACTCCAGCGCCAGATAAGCCTGGGCGTAGCGTTGGCGGCCCTCAGCCTGAACCGTGGTAACAATGGCTTTTTCGATCAGGTAGTAGCTGCTGGGAATAAAGGTTTCCTCTGGAACCTCGGTTGCGTCACCCTCTTCCTCACCCATGCCCGGAAGACCGCCGCCCAGGAACCACAGGGTACCCACCACAGACAGCACAATGGCCAGGATCACCACCACAACCAGCATGATGATCAGCTTCAGTTTTCCCTTCTTGGCAGGAGCCGCTTCAGATTCGTTATTTTCAGCCATAATGTTCGCTTTGCCAGAAATCCGTCACGGGGAGCAATTTTCCGCGACTTTTCAGGATTGGATGCAAAGGGCGGGCCAGAACACCCAACCTTCCCGTTCAGAACAGCAGTTTAGCGTTGCCGGGAAGGATGGGCAAAGGAGATTGGAAGAGAATATCGAAGGGTATCAGGCGAAGATGTCTACTTCGCCTTTCCAGCTGAGATCAAGGCTGCCGGTGCTGATGCCTTCATCGTCCTGATCGCCAGCGACCAGCGATGCCGAACCGCTACCGGAGCCATCATCGTTTCCGGTGCCCTGCTCGCCGGTCTGCTGGCGAGGCGAATCGGAAACATCGAAGCCTGCCAACGACAGTCCCTGCTCACCCAGCATATCCCTGAGCCGGTGGGAATGCAGTTCAAGCTGGTCACGGACCACGGGATTGGCCGAATGGACCGTAATACTCGCCTGTTCGTTCTGCACCCGGACCTTGACCTCCATGGGGCCCATGTCCGGTGGTGTCAGGTGGATTTCGGCAACCGACATGTTGCGGGCCGTCAGCCAGCTGAGCTTACCCACCAGTTTGTCGCCCCACTCTGCATGGCCTACCGGCACATCAATGGACGTAGCATAACCTCGCAATGGCGCAGCATTCTCGGCCGTCAGTTTTGCTGCCCCATTGGCATTATTCGCCGCTTGCTGGGACACCAGATCCATGGCGGACTGGAAGCGGCCAGAATTGATCAACGAGCCGGAATCCGCATTGCGGCCGGAGTCGGTGAGCACTGAGGCCTTCATGACATCTGTCAGTGTCGCATCGCCGGAAACACCGCCGGATCCGGACTGAGCTTTCTGACCCGAGGCCCCTGTGAGAAGGCCACTGAACAATCCGGCAACGGAATTCGTCTGGCCCGAACCACCGGTGGCAGCGTTGACGCCGACTCCCGGCATTGTGGCTGACATGGCGGACTCACCGGCACCCCCGGCTTTTGGATTCAGCCAGGACTGCAACTCAACAAAGGTAAGAGGAAGCGCCGTCGGCTCTGATTTGCCATCACCGGCAACAGCGGCCTCGCCCGCGTCCCGTGATTCAGCATCCGTGGCAGCGTCGGCTTTTTCGCCACCCTTTGGATCAGCGTTCGCGTTTGCTTCCGTTTTCGTCTCTGAAGAAGTGTCCTGGGTCGCCCGGGATTCATCGGCAGATCTGGCCTCAGCGTTCCGATCCGCCCTCTGGCGATCGAGCCGCTTTTGCTCAGCCTGGGAGACAGAGTCAAAATCGCTTTTCCTGTCAGCCGGATCCCGGCTGGTTCCGGATTTTGACGGGCCGGGATCTTGTTGCGTCCCGGGCGCGGGGGTTTGGGGAAGAACCATCTGGGCCATGGCAACCTCTTGCCGCTTTTATCGCATTGTCGCCCTCACCTTGCCGGACCTGGCCGGTGCATGGGCGGTTAATCCACTCAATGCGAAGGACAAAGCAATTGTGATGCCAGCGCACACCTGCTTCACCTGACAAAGGGCCTGAATCGACCTGATTTACCCCACCATCAAGCCATCCAGGCCTGCGATTACCTGTTCGAATTCTTGGGCGATGTCATCCACTAATCCCGAGGCATCGTCCAGCCGGGACTCCTTTCCTGCGATTTCCGCCTTCAGGCAGAGTTCGCCAAGCCGCGGGGCGCCAATATTGATACAACTGCCCTTGAAGCTATGGGCCGTCTTGGCAAAGGCGTCACTATCGTCAGCCCTCAGGGCTTCTTGCAATCCCCGAATCCTGTCGCGGGAATCTGCAACATAGGTCTGTATCAGCACTTCGAATTCGTCCTCCATGACATCTCGAAGCTCAGCCAGTGCCTCCTCGTCCAGGTGTGGTTTATCAGTCATCTCGATTCTCCGCTGTACGGGCGAACTGCCAATCGTAGACAATTTCAACATGATTGCCCTGTTCATGAAACCTGATGGTCTCCGCCAGACGTTTCAACAGCAGCAGGCCCCGCCCTGCATAGCGCCCGCTCATGGTTGGGGAATTACCGGGGGCCACGCTGGGATGATTGTGAAAATCAAACCCCTGGCCGCTGTCCTCACAGATAACACGAAGCCGACCTCCATCCGGTTTCAGGGAATGGTGCAGTGTGAACCGGATGTAGTGACCCTCCACGTTGGCCAGGCGCCGATCGCGCTCCGCGTAGTAGCGGCCAAAGCCCTCCGGTGAGTGTTTCCATTCTGACGGGAGTTCCAGAACACCGTGCTCCAGCGCGTTGTTGTAGAGTTCCGCCAGCAGGGTATAGATTTCGCCGCTCTTCCGTCGAAGACCCGGCACCTCCATGCAGATATGAAGCAACAGAGGCAGAGGACTGAACTCGCCGAGAGTCCTTTCCCGGATTTCATAGCTGCAGCGCCATTCCGCCGGCCCGGCAAGAGCAGACGGTGCGGCACGATCTGGCAGGGTAGCCAGCCCAGCCTCGTCCATCATTTCCAGACAGCAGAGCGTCAGGTCATCGCCATCCTCAAAGTTTCCGGTGAACCGGTGAACCGCGGACATCATGGCATCAAACGGATGGTCGCCACCGTCCAGCCGGTCAAGCGTGCCGGTAACGCCCTGCTCACCGAATACGTTGCCGGCGCTGTCGGCAGATTCCAGAAAGCCATCGGTCATCATCAGCACCCTGTCACCAGGGGCGGCACCAACCCTATCGAAATCGGCATTGAACTGATCCGGCGCAAGGATACCCAGGGGAAGATGCCGCGATGGCAATGCCTGGAGTTCTCCGGAGGTCCGGATCAGCCAGCCATCGGGCTGACCGCCGTTCCAGACTTGCAGCTGATTAAGTTTGAAATCCGCCTCGATCATGGCGCCACAGCAGAACATGCCCGTGGGCAGAATCCGTTTGAGTTTCTGGTTGATCTCGCGCAATACGTCCTGGCCGTTAAAACCCTTATTGGCCATGCCGTAGAAGATCTCGGCTACAGGCATGGCGCCGATGGCAGCCGGCAGACCATGGCCGGTGAAATCCCCCATGAAGATCAGCATCCCGCCCGCCGGCCGCGGCGAGGCAAACAACACATCACCATTGAAAATGGACTGGGGCGAGGCGTGATAACGAATATTGGAGGCATCCAGGCAGCCGGAATGAGCCACGTTATCGAAGACCCGCTTGGCGATTTCCTGCTCTTCGGTAAGTTGTCGGTTGCGCTCACGAATGAGATCCCGCTGATCCGAGAGGGTCCGGTGCATCAATCGCATTCGGTTGAAGGCCTTGATCTTGGCTTCAATGATGATCCGGTTATAGGGCTTTCCCAGGAAGTCATCGCCACCGGCCTCCAGGCATCGGGCCAGGGCACCGGCTTCAGAGAGGGAGGTCAGGAAAATCAGGGGGACCAGCCGTTCACCTGCCAGGAGCTTGATCTGACGGGCCGCTTCCATGCCATCCATGACCGGCATCAGGGCATCCAGCAGCACCAGATCCGGCGCCTCCCGCTGGAAAACAGAGACCGCGTCCAGCCCGTTTGCCACATCAAGGACTTCGTGTCCCAGTCGCTTCAGCAGTGTTTTGAGGATCAGGCGATCGCTGTCCGAATCGTCAGCGATCAGTATTCTCAGGGGACGGCTATGTTCTGCAACGGAATCATCCATGAGTACTCCGGCAGTCCGCGAGCATCAGCGGATATTGAAAAGTTGCTCGAAATTGGAGATTGAAAGGATACGACGGACATCGTTATTGCAGTTTTCGATGACGATTCCTGCGCTGTCACCTCCGGCATAATCACGGAGTAACAACAGCATTCCCAGCGCCGAGCTATCCAGGTAGGTGGTGTCAGACAGATCCACAATGTAATTCCGGATGTTCGGATCACCGTGCTCGTAGGCATCACGGAACGCCTGATGGGTGCTGAAGTCGAAACGCCCCTCTATCCTGATAACAAGAGTCTGACCGTCATCATCGCGGCGCGTCTGGATCGGCATTCCAAAACCTCCCGGGCTATCAAGAGCAGCATTTGACCGGCGTGTTCTACCAGCCCTACATCCGGTAAGGATAGCTGAGTGGTCTGATTTTGCATCTGTATTTGCTTGATGCGGAGCAAGATTCAGCGTCGACGTTGGTTAAAAGCCCGCCCCGCGGCCTCATCCGAAAGCTTCTGTTCCCGGAGATCCTGCTCCCTCTGCTCCTGCTGGCGGCAGGTTTCTATGTATTTTTCCATGCCACGCCGGCGCTCCCAGGCGTGCTGCCATTCCTTTTTGCGCGCCTCGAAGACCTTTTCCGCCTGCTCCAGCTGCGTCTGTTGCTGCCGGATTACCTGATCCAGTTGCGCAATAAAGGCCTGCCACGCCTGGAGCCTGGACACCTGCACAACCCCCTGCTGGCTGTTGCGAATCTGATCCCGGTACTCCTGCTGGTAGCGATTCAGGTTCTGGACCTGTTCGCGCTGCTGCTCCGCTAGCTTCCTGGCCTCTCCCATTCGCTCCAGGGCTTCCTGCTCCTTGCGCTCCTCCAGGGAAAGAACCACTTCCAGACGCCGGGAACGCAGCATCAGGCATCACCTCCGCCGCCAGCTGCCGGATTCGGCACGGCCGACTTACGCCGATCGGGGGAACGACGCTCTGGCACCACCGCCAGCAACTGGTCAACACTTTCCTTCAGTGGTGCACTCTCATTCAGGCCCTGCTGCAGGAACTGGCGCATATTGCCGATGTGAGTGATGGCAAAATCGGTCTCGGGATCGGAACCCTTCACGTAAGCGCCGACAGAGATCAGATCCCGGGCCTGCTGGTACCGTGAGTACACCTGCTTGAATCGCTGGGCCCTGGAAAAATGTTCGGTCTCGGTTACCTGCGGCATCACCCGGCTGATCGACGCTTCCACATCAATGGCGGGATAGTGTCCCTCTTCGGCAAGCCGGCGGGAGAGTACGATGTGGCCATCCAGAATCGCCCGGGCAGCGTCTGCAATCGGATCCTGCTGGTCGTCGCCTTCGGTAAGTACGGTGTAGAACGCCGTGATAGAACCACCTCCGGGGCGACCATTGCCGGTTCGCTCCACCAACTGGGGCAGTTTGGCAAATACCGAGGGCGGGTAGCCTTTGGTCGCCGGCGGCTCACCCACGGCCAGCGCAATTTCCCGCTGGGCCTGGGCGTAACGGGTCAGGGAATCCATCAACAGGAGCACGCGTTTGCCCTGATCCCGGTAATACTCGGCAATCCGGGTGGTCAGCATGGCGGCGCGCAACCGCATCAGTGGCGAATCGTCCGCGGGCGCGGCCACCACCACCGAGCGGGAAAGGCCCTCTTCGCCCAGGATGTCTTCGATAAACTCCTTTACCTCGCGGCCCCGCTCACCAATCAGGCCCACCACGGTGATGTCGGCATCGGTAAAGCGGGTCATCATGCCCAGCAACATACTCTTGCCCACGCCGCTGCCGGCAAACAGACCCAAGCGCTGCCCCTGGCCGACGGTCATCAACGCATTGATCGCCCGTATACCCACATCCATCGACTGCCGCACCGGGGCGCGGTTCAGCGGGTTGATAATATCGCCGGTGAGCGCCACGCGGGCCTCTGCCTGCAAGGGGCCTTTTCCGTCCAGGGGCTCACCACTGCCATCGACCACCCGGCCAAGCAGCTGGGGGCCAACCGGCACCCGGCTTGCGGCAGACAGAGGCACAACCCTGGCACCGGGCTTGAGCCCCTCGATTGCTGTCAGGGGCATCAGATACACTCGGTCGTCCTCAAAGCCCACCACTTCCGCCTCAACATTACCGGTGTTCTGGCCAAAGATGACACAGCGGTCACCGACCACCATGGGGCAGCCGACACATTCGAGGGTAAGGCCCACCATGCGAGTCAGTCGGCCGGAAAGTTCAGGCTCGGGCTCGTTTCCCAGAAAACCCTGAAAGCGGTTGAGGCGATCAGCGAGGCTCGAGGTCATCACCGTCACCTGTATTTTGCGCCGGCTTCGGATCGTCTGAGGAATCCCCGGTCTCCGGGGAATCCAGCACGTCCCGATGGAAACCGGTCAAGTCTTCCATCATGGAGTCCAGTTCCTCGGTTTCCCCGCCCTCACTGTCGCTCATCTGCTGGTCCAGCATGCTCTGCACGGCCCGCTGGAAACGTTTCTCAACCGTGAAATCCACCAGGCTGTGACGGGTTTCCACCTTACAGCCACCGGGCAGGATACTGGCGTCTTCAATGACGGAAGCGGACGCTTCGAGGCGGGCGGTCACCTCGCGAACCATTTCACAGTCTTCCGGGTTTATATGGATGCGGATGTTTTCCGCGGTGGAGGGTAGCGCCTCCATGGCGCGGCGAACCACGTGACGGATCTGGGAGGAGTCGATGGTCAGTTCACGATAGACCACCGCCCGGGCCAGAACCGTGGTCAGGTTGACCAGAGAGGTTTCAAGTTCGTCCTCGTGGCGCTTGATCGGCAGCAGCAACTCACCGAGTAGATGTTCGAGACGGTCAAGCTTGGTGTCGATTTCCTTGCGGGTATCGTCGTAGCCCTGACTTTTGCCTTGCTCCCTGCCCTCTGCCAGGCCGGTTTCCAGCCCATCCTGGTGGCCTTCCTCTTTGCCGGCTTTCAGGCCATCCTGGTAACCCTGTTCCCGGCCCTCGTTATAGCCGTCTTCCCGCGCCGCCTCGCGAATCTCGTCAATGTCGGCGGCGGTGAGGGGTTTGACCTCGCGCTCCTCTTCTCGCGCTACTTCATTGCCACGGGCATCCAGCAGGGGCAGCTCCCACCGTTCATAGGCGGTCAGCTGTTCCTTGGGAATGCGATTGACGTCACGGGTGGAATCTTTCATCACATCATTTCTTCGCCGGCACCGCCGAGGGAGATTTCACCGGCCTCAGCCATACGGCGTGCGATGGTGATAATGTCTTTCTGGGCGGATTCAACTTCGCTGACCTTGACCGGCCCCTTGGCCTCAAGATCATCCTGCAGCAATTCCGCAGCGCGTTTGGACATGTTCTTGAAGATCTTGTTCTGAACCTCCTCGTCGGCGCCCTTGAGGGCCACCACCAGCACTTCCGAGGACACTTCCCGCAACAGCGCCTGGATTCCGCGGTCGTCCACTTCCTTGAGGTTATCGAACACGAACATCAGGTCTTCGATGGTGCTGGCAAGGTCCGGATCCATATCCTTTATGGAATCCATCAGATTGCCTTCGATGCTCCGATCCATGAAGTTCATGATGTCCGCTGCCCGCTTGACCCCGCCAATGCGGCTGGTCTGGGAGGCGGCGCCACCCGAGAACTGCTTCTCCAGGATATCGTTGAGTTCCTGCAAGGCCTGGGGCTGGATACTCTCCAGTGACGCAACACGCATCATCACATCAAGGCGGACCTTCTCATCCAGGGTGCCAAGAATTTCAGCGGCCTGATCCGGATCCAGGTAGGAAATAACAATGGCCTGGATTTGCGGGTGTTCATAGCGAATGATGTCGCCAACGGCCCGGGGCTCCATCCACTTGAGGGTATCGAGGCCGGTGGTATTGCCGCCAATCAGGATGCGATCGATCAGGCTGGATGCCTTGTCGTCGCCGAGCGCCTGGGTGAGCATCGTCCGGATGTACTCGTCATTGCCTACGCCAAGCCCGGTCTGCCCGCCGACGGCATCAACAAACTGGTTCATCACGTAGGTCACTTCGTCCTTGCTGACATCCTTCATCTGGGCCATGGCCACGCCCACACGCTGGACCTCTTTGGGGCCCATGTGCTTGAGGATTTCTGCGGCATCCGCTTCGCCCAGTGACATGAGCAGAATCGCAGCCTGTTCCACACGCGGAATTTTCCGCTGCGGCTTTGACGGCTCACCGCCACCCTGTTGATTGGCTTGCTCAGTCATCGACGTTCACCCACTGGCGCATTACCTGTGCGACCCGCGCCGGGTCTTCGGCAATCAGCCCTTTCAATGCGTTCAGCTGCCTATCATAACCGTCTGTGGCACCCGGCAAAAGCAGATCATCCTGGGCGGACATGGCCTTGCGGAGCTCATCTCCACCCTCGATGTCATCAAGGCCCCCGTAACCACCGCCACTGCCGGAGCCGGAATCCAGGCCGCGTTCCCGCTGGCCACCGCCGGACAGGCTTTTAAGCGTTGGGCGCAGCAGCCCCAGCACGAGCACCAGAATCACCAGGCCTGCGAGCACTTGCTTCATCAGATCCCAGAACCAGGGCTGTTCCCAGAAGGCCGGAGCCTCGAATTCAACGGATTCTTCCTGCGCAAATGCGGTATTCATCACCGTAACACTGTCACCCCGGGCAGCTGAATAGCCCACGGCGTCCCTAACCAGCATGCTGAGCCGCTGCAGCTCCTGCTCCGGCCAGGGCTCGTAGCTGACTTCGCCCGTTTGTGGATCCACTACTTTCATGTCGTCCACCGCCAGAGCCACGGTCACCCGCTTGACTCTGCCCAGCTCCTGACGTCGGTAGCTGACAGTACGATCCATTTCATAATTCCGCGTGGATTCACTTCGCACGTTGACCGGTGCTGGCGCCGCCTGCTCACCATCACCACCGGCAGCCTGCTCTGGCACCGTAGCATTAGCCGGCGGCTGGTTTGCCAGCGCACCGGGAATGCCGCCCTGTGCGCCGGCAGTGCGCCGTTCGGTCAGCTCACGCTCACTGCGCACCGCCTGCTGTTCGGGGTTGAACAATTCCTCTGCCTGCTCCACCGAGGAGAAATCGAGATCCGCCGACACTTCGGCACGATAGCGGCCATCACCCACGATGGGTCCGATGAGAGAGGCAACCCGACGTGTCAGACGCTCCTCGACTTTGGCGGTGTATTCGTATTGGTCCGCCATCTGATCCGCACCGCTCTGACTTTGCTTGCCCGTCAACAGATTGCCGTTTTGATCGACAACGGTTACGTGTTCCTTGCTCATCATGGGAACACTGCCGGCAACCAGATTCACAATAGCGTTGATCTGTTCCTGTTCCGGCCGGCGACCAGCGAAAACTTCAAGAAACACCGAGGCAGAGGGATCACGGGCATCGCGAACAAAGACAGAGCGCTCCGGGATAGCCAGGTGCACACGGGCATTCCGAACGCCACGCATGCTGGCAACGGTGCGGGCAAGCTCACCCTCAAGCCCGCGCCGGTATGAGATGGTTTCCATAAACTGCGACGTGCCGAGACCACGTTCCTGGTCCAGCAGTTCGTAGCCCATGGTTTGACGATCGGTGACACCTTCGGCCGCCAGCTTCAAGCGGGCGTTGTAGACCTGATCCGAGGGAACCAGCAATGCGCCGGTACGCGGATCCATCTTGTAGTCGATACCGTTGCTTTCGAGGATGGTGGTCACATCCTGAGGATTGTAGGATGAAAGATCACCCACCACCGGCTGATAGTTCGGCTCCTGAGCCCAGAGCACGACCGCCAGCCCCAGCGCCACGCTGGCGGCAAGCCCCACCATAAGCCCGATCTGGCGCAACAGGTTGAGCCGGTTGAACCCCATGAACAGGTCGCTACGGCTCTCTGGCGCGTCTCCCTCCCGGGCTGCGGGCATGTTGGAGGCATTGGTTTCTGCAGGTACGCTGGCCATGACTCTGCTCCGTTATCAGATCGGCATGTTCATAATGTCTTCGTAGGCCCGAACCACCCGGTTACGTACCTGGGTCAGCGCTTCGAAGGAGACAGAGGATTTCTGGGCGGCAATCATCACACGGGTGATGTCTACGTTCGGATCGCCCATGTCGTAGGCGGTTCGGAGATCCCCAGCCGTTTTCTGGAGGTCGTTGACGTTGTTCACCGCGTTGCTAAGCATGTCATTGAAGCTGGGCGTCTCCTGGGTTTCCTGAACCTGGCGAGGGCCGTCTATGCGACCACGAACCGATTGATCCTGCTCGACCCGCTGGTTCTGCATCATCTGTGAACGCAGGGACCTTATATCGGACAAAACACTGTTGATGTCGGCACGCTGAACCATAACTCTCTCCTGGCTCCGCCCTCCCAGGGACGGAATTGCTCTTGGGATAATCTCAGCTCCGGTGAAGCAATTGGCAGGCCAAGTAGTTTTTAGATATAAATATCAGAAGGTTACGAATACAAGGACGGAGTCGTGAAAGTTCCATGACGGACTTTTGACGACGGGCAGGGTGCCCCCACCGGCATGGGGAATCGAAGATAAAAAAACGGCACCCCGAGGGGTGCCAATGAAGGAGTTCGTCTTGCAGGGGGTCAGACCAAGGCCATTTCGGCGTCCAGATCGATTCCGGCGTCGCGCATCTGGGCCAGCTTGTACCTGAGCGTGCGGGGGCTGATCCCCAATTGCTCTGCGGCCCTGTTGCGACGCCCACGCTCTTTCCGGAGTGTCTGAATAATAATACGGAATTCCTGCTGCCTCAGATCATCTCCCAGCGAAACCGCGCCCTCCGGCTCGTCACTGCGCAAATGAGAAGGTTCGTCTAGGGGGGAAAAGCCAGAGTCTGAAATATCCGGCTCGCCCGCTGCTGTGTTGGCAACGGTTTCGGTCATCGAAACCGGCGCCGCGCTGCGAAGGTCCGGCCGGCCGGTGATGCCCAGCTCCAGACACAGATCGCCAGAGTGAATGACATTTCCCTGGTGCAGCACCAGCGCTCGCTGGATGGCATTGTCCAGCTCCCGCACATTCCCCGGCCATTGATGATTCATAAGCGCACTTTTTGCGTCCTGGGCAAAGGTAATCCCGGTCAGCTTCATTTTGCGGCAATGCTTTTTAAGCAGCGAAGTAGCCAGTGGCATGATATCCAGCGGCCGCTCCCGGAGCGGCTGCCAGTGCATCGGGAACACTGTCAGACGGTAATAAAGGTCTTCCCGGAACTTGCCTTCGCGAACGTAATCCGCCAGATCCCGGTTGGTGGTCGCTACAACACGGACATCCAGGCTGATGGTTTTGCGACCACCAACCCGCTCCACTTCCCGCTCCTGCAATACCCGCAAGAGCTTGGACTGAAGCCCCAGATCCATCTCCGAAATCTCGTCCAGCAGAATGGTGCCGCCGTTGGCCTGCTCGAATTTGCCGGGCGAGGAGGCGACGGCACCGGTAAAGGCACCTTTCTCGTGACCGAACAGGATAGCCTCCAGCATGTTTTCCGGTATTGCAGCACAGTTGATCGCTACGAACGGCTGCTCTGACCGTGGGGACTGCTGGTGAATGAACCGGGCAAGGACTTCCTTGCCAGTTCCGCTTTCCCCCGAGATCATGACGGTGGAATCGCTGCCGGCCACTTTGGTCGCCAGCTGGAACATCCGCTTGCTGATCGGGTCTTCTGCCACCGGTTCATCACTGGCTTTCTCACGCCCGCCGCCAACAACCTTGCTGACGGCATCCACCAGGAAACGCGGTTCGAATGGCTTTACCAGATAATCGATAGCACCGGCCTGCATGGCGGATACCGCATCGCTGATCTGGCCATAGGCCGTGATCAGCATCATCGGCAGGCCCGGGTACAACCGCTGCACCTCTGCCAGAAGCTGGTGCCCTGACAGACCCGGCATGTTGACATCACTGACCACCATATCCACCGGAGCCTCGGCCAGTCGCTCAAGGGCTTCGCTGGCATTGCATGCTTCCCGAACCCGGAATTTTGCCAGTTCGAGGGTGGTTACCAGCGCTTCACGCAGGTCATGGTCGTCCTCAACAATCAGAATCTGGGCCTTGGCCATGGTTGCCTCCGATCAGTGTCTGTTACGTAATTGCGGCAAACGCAGGGTGGCTACAGCACCGCCCTGCTCCGGCGATTCAATGGAAAACCGTCCCTGATGCGCCTTGATAACGGCCTGCACCACTGCAAGGCCGAGACCCGTGCCATGGGACTTGGTTGTATAAAAAGCTTCGGTCAGCCGGGCAGCGTCCGAGGGCTCAAAACCTGGGCCGTTGTCCACAACCCGGATGACCAGTTCCCCGGTTTCCTCGGTTACCCGAACCGCCACATGGCGAGCGCCGGCCTCCAGGCTGTTATTCACCAGATTGGTACAGGCGCCAACTAGGGCATCCCGATTACACATCAGCCGGCAGTCGCTGGAGATTTTGTTCTCGAGATTCACTGTCGCGCCCGGAGCCGGCTTCAGCCCCTCGACTGCCGATGCCAGTGCAGAGACCAGTTTGTCGGCAGATAACTCCTCGGCCAGCCGGGTTTCGCCCCGGGCGAAAATGAGCATATCCCGCACCTGCTGTTCCAGGTGGGTCAGGCGCGACATCAGGCGAGAAGCACAGCGCTGACGCATTTCTTCGTCCAGATCCTCCTGGCTCAGATGGCCACCGTAAAGAATGGCCGCGGACAGCGGGGTACGGATCTGGTGAGCGAGAGACGCAACCATCTTGCCCATGGCAGACAGACGCTGGGCGTGAGCCAGCTGCGCCTGAAGGTGCCGGGTTTCGGTTAGGTCTGTCAGCAGGATTAACTGGCCGGGCTGGTTTTCCATGGTCCGGATCTCGATGCTGACCCTGCGACCATCCTTCAGAGATACTTCGTGGCCATCGTCCCGCCGGGGCGCAAAGCAGCGATGGATGACATCAACCCAGCGGGCACCGTCGAGGGGCTCCCCCAGAAGCGCAATAGCTGCCGGGTTGGTCTGCGTTACCACGCCCTGGCTATCCAGAACGACAACGCCGGCAGGCAGTGCGTTCAGCAAGGTGGACAGACGATCTGCCAGCTGCTCTTTTTCTTCAAGCTCCTGCTGACGCTGGAGCGATTCCTGGTTCAGCTCGCCGGAAAGCTGGTTGACCCGGGATTCGAGGGTCCGGTAGGAGTCAGTGATCTGCCGCGACATCCGGTTGAACAATTCCAGGGCGGTATCCACCGCCTCATCGTCCTGTTCCGGAAACAGGGCGGTAACCTTGTCATTGACGTCCGCCGCAGCGTTGGTCTTTGTGCCGCCCGCGCCGGACTGAAGAACAAATTGTGCCTGACTCATAACCTGACTCCCCGATCGGCCCGTCGGTTCGGACCTCATAGTTCGGATACTTCGTTTGCAGGTTTGTAAGCCAGCAACGTGCCAACTTGATTTTTTCTATATATTTCAAAGGCAAGGAGATTCTTGAAAGAGTAGAATGACAATTTTACGTCGGTCAGAAACGGAAACGGCGCCTCAGGTTACGAACCTTTGACGCCGTTCAGGGAGCTCTAAATTCCGGGCGATCCTGCTCAGGACTCCTCAGATTCCTCTTCCCGCAGCCCGTACTTTCGAACCTTCTCTACCAGAGTAGTGCGTCGGATCCGCAGCTTCTCGGCAGCCCTGGCCACAACGCCGCCGGCCTCGTCGAGCGCCTGCTGGATCAGCTGTTTCTCGAGGTTGGAGAGGTAATCCTTCAGGTCGATACCGTTCACCGGCAGCAATGCCGGGGCATCCAGGCCCACCAGGCCAGGAATACCGGAAGGCATACCCGTGTCCTCCACCGGGCGATTCTCATCATAGTCGTCAACGTAGCGGAACTTCTTGGGCAGCTCCTGCACGCCGATTACGCCGTAGGGATGCATGATCGACAGGCGTTCGACAAGATTCGCCAGTTCACGCACATTGCCGGGCCAGTCGTGCCGGCAAAGGCTCATGATGGCCGCTGAATTCATCCGCAGCGATCCACGCTTCTCTTTTTCCATCCGGGAAATGAGTTCGTTAATCAGGAGGGGAATGTCTTCCACCCGGTCACGCAGGGCCGGCATCTCGATGGGGAACACATTCAGGCGATAATAGAGGTCTTCCCTGAAATCCCCGGATTCAATCATATCTTCCAGGTGCTTATGGGTGGCGGCGATTACCCGCACATCTGCAGACTGGGTGCGATTGCTTCCCACCCGCTCGAAAGTGCGCTCCTGCAGAACCCGGAGAATCTTGACCTGCATGTTGAGCGGCATGTCCCCGATCTCATCGAGAAACAGAGTGCCCCCCTCGGCCATCTCGAAGCGCCCTACCCGGGCCGTGATGGCTCCGGTAAAGGCCCCTTTTTCATGGCCGAACAGCTCGCTTTCCAGCAGCTCCGCCGGAATGGCACCACAGTTCACCGGAACAAATGGTTTATCACGACGGGAAGAATGGTAATGCAGGTTGCGGGCGACCACCTCCTTGCCGGTACCGGACTCACCGGTAATGAGAACGCTGACGTCCTTATCCGCCACCTGCTCCATCAGCTGGCGTACCTGCTGGACTTTTCGGCTGGTTCCCACAAGGCTCCGGAAGAGCTGCAAACCGCGCTGCTGGCCACGCTCCCGGGAGCGGGTGAACTGATCCCGATAGATCTGGGCTCGGTAGAGCGAATCCACGAACTTGGTGTAATTGAGCGGCCATTCCATGCGAGCAATGATGCGACCGCTGATCTCATCGGACAGTCCCTTGAGTTCAGGGTGACCAACAACCAGAAACGGTACGCCCTGAACGGCATCACACACAGCGGTGATCGCCTCGGTGGCTCCTGCATCCTCGCCATTCACCACCGCGACTGCGATATCTGAAAGGCTTTCCTCATCACCACTGCTCAAAAGTGCCCTGGCTTCATCGCCGGCAAGGACCTGCTCCTCGCCAATGAACTCAAGAATGGTGACTATGTCCCGCAATCTTGAATCATCCTCGCTCAGCACCAGCACTTTGTTATTTTTAGACATTCAACCGAATCTCTTGGGGGGATTTGTGCGGTATTTAAGACTGTAAGAACCCCAGAGTCAATTTTATGACGCTATTTTGGTCGGTTCGAAGAAACGTTCTGGTAGGCCTTCGCCGCACTCCGGTTCCTGTTTACACCCTTCAGGCCATCCTCCGCCTCCTTGCGGGCCATTCGGGCCGATTCATCGGCGGCGTCAATAAACTGCTGTAGTTCCTGCAAGCGGAGCCTCACCGGCTCCGAATCAACCTCTCCCGCTTCCAGGGCAGCCATCAGCGGCTCGACTGCCGGCTTCACCTGCTCGTTCAGCCCCGCCATCGCGTCCCAGTCCTTTTCGGCCAGGGCGCGACCGAGATCTGCCATCAGTCGATCCAGGTGGTCCAGGTGGGCTTGCGGGTCTGCCATGTCAGTCTCCTTGGAAATCAGCGGCGAGCGGCACGACGGGCGGCGGAGGCAGTAAATTCGTTGCCACGGAACCCCGGGGCGAAATCGTACGCCGGGAATCCATTATCCAGCCCATCAACGTAATAACGCTCCGCCTTCAGGTCGTAAGTCATTTCCATGGTAGTCCAGAATACCGGCTCACTGTAATAGCTGATGTTGTGAGCTTCCGACACACGCCACAGATTCCCCTCTGCATCGTATTCCTCGGACGCGAGGATCTGCCAGCTGTCTTCATCCACGTAAAACACGCGGCGATCATAAATGTGGCTGATACCGGTACGGCGTTTCGCTTCGACTACCCAAACCCGATGAAGTTCGTAGCGGGTAAGCTGCTGATTGATATGGCCCGGACGAATCACGTCGTCGGCTTCGATTTCTGGCCCGTGAAGCTTGTAGGCATTGTAGGGCACGAACAACTCGCGCTTGCCTTTCAGCTCCCAGTCGTATTGGTTAGGCGCACCGTTGTACATGTCTTTCTGGTCGACGGACCGCAGCGAGGATGAATTCGGCAGGTCGGTTTCGTAGGCCAGGTTGGGCGACCGGCGAAGACGACGGGAACCGGAATCGTACCGCCACGCAAGACGCGGCGACCGCACCTGGTCAAGCGTTTCATGCACCAGCGTGATGGTGCCGGCCAGTGACGACGGTGAGACGGTGTCCGTCTTCAGGTAAAAAATCTTGTTATCGATTTCCGCCAGCTCCGCGCCCCTCTGGCTGTATGCGAAGAAGTAGTCGTAATCATTGACCACCGGGTTGTAGGAGCCATCCCTCTGGGGCGTTGCAGAGGCACTACGCAGGGAAATTTCTTCGCCCCGATAGCGAAGGATATGGTTCCAGATAACCTCCAGACCATTTTTTGGAATCGGGAAGGAACTGGTCATGATGGTGTCGCGAACGCCGTTACCGTTGTCCAGCAACTGCGCTGTCAGCGCGTTCTCACGAAATTTGTCGTAGACGTGCTCGGGAAACGCAGCAGTCCGTCGGGTCTGGTAAACCGGCATGAAGAAGTCGGGCCCATACTTCTCCAGCATGGCAATGTGGCCGTCTGAAAGCTTGTCCCTGTATAGCTCCAGATTGTTGGAGGTAATAACGAAAAGAGCGTCATCTTCGGGAAACGGGTTAATTTCCACCTGCCCCTCACGCCAGCCGTCCGGCGGCGTGGCCAAACCTCCGGTCCATTCGGGTATGCTGCCTGAGCGGTTGCCCGCCTTTTCGGCTCCGACCGGGGTCAGTTCACCACCCAGCCGCTCGGCCTCGGCGGCCGTGACCTTGGACAGGGCCTGTCCGGAAAACCCGAGAAAAACCAGTGCGACACCTGCAACGAGTTGGCTTCGCATCCCTTACACCTCCAGAAATTCATGCTGTTGGGTAGCCGCCACGAGCAGAACTCGCACAGCCGGGCGCCTTTTTGCCAAATTCAAACGGTCGTTTCAAGTGAATGTTTGTGTTTTATTGTGAAACCTCACCGCACAGAGAATGGAAGAAATTTGATAGCGAAAATGATATAGTGACGAATTAATTTTTCGGGGTTACACCCGCGTTGGGGGATTGAAGGTATTCCATGGCCTCGCAATGGCACTCACTGGTTTCTCAAAAGCTCTTTCTCGCCCGCACGCTGCTTCAGCCACTCGACCGGCCCACAGACGAGGCTCAGGAACAACGTCCCAACGAGGCGGAACAGGCGCTGCGCCGGGAAGCCGCTATTCAGGGGGCGATCGAGCTGCTTCTGCGGTCTCGAAAACTGTTGCTGGTCTTGGTTGCGAGGCTATACCAGAGAAAGTCAGAGGAACCTTCAACCCTTGATGAGCTGGTCGATCTTATCGGGCCAGAACCGAGTGAAGTTGGCCGCCTGAAGGAGCTGGAACAGCGATCCGGGAGTTGGTGGAACCATATGGAGCAACTCGAACGCGCCCAAAGCAGACCCCCGGCGACCAAAAAAACCGTGAGCGAGGAAAACATTATTGCGGTATCGGCCGATTCCGGCCCGGATCGATCGTCGGCTGCTTTGATGAAAACGCTGACCGCCGTCAAACATTTTGCCGACGATCTGGAAGAGCAGCACAGCGAGTGGTAAGCCACTCCCAGCTCCGGTTATTCAAATCGTATTAACTTGAAGGTTTATTGAATGTCACCATCGTTTTTTGAAATCGTGCAATTGACCAATGGCGATTACGCCCTGCGCCGCATTGATGATGACAGTGCGCCACTGGTAAAAATCTCTTTTTCGGAAGAAGCCCGGGAAATGATGGAAGATCGGGATATGTCGGTTGCCAAAGCAATGATTGCAGCTGGCATTGAGGCTGTAGGCAATGTTGCCCACGATATCGACTGGGAAGATGACGAACTGGACGCCTCAGACGCCCAGCCCTCCTACACCCTGCATTGATCGGTTAACGCTGCCTGAGAACGACGCCGTGGCTATTGCCCTCGGCCGAGGCTCTTTGCAGGGATTCGAAGGCAGTTCGCCCCAGTTTACGGGTCCACATGACCACCGCGTGACAGGTGCCGGCACTGAGGGCTCGCTCTGCCAGGTCCTGGGCAGGATAGTCCGGTGTTGAACGCAGCACCAGCAATTCGCCGGCGACGATCCCGTGCATTTTTTGCCACTTGCTAACAAGCGCCTGGGGCGGGTCGATCCAGGCCAGCCAGCGCTTCTCCTGATTCAGCTGGGTCAGCATTGGCAACAGCAGCTGGAAATTTTCTACCTGGCCTTCCGGCAGAATGATCTCCGTCACATTGCCACAGACTTTGGGTTCGGTGGTTTCCGGAGCGCGTCGGGCGCGAATGACGGAACGTCGCTCGCGGGCGGCGGTTGCCGACACTGAACAGGACAGAGCATTGGGGTTGTAGGCCAGATTCTGATTAAAGCTCATTTGTTCCATAATTCACCCGTTATTCAAACTATCTGAGGCTATCCGAACCGCTCAGTGCAGGTCAGAGCGGCGGATAACACCAACACCCAGACCCTCGATGAACAGCTCCTGTTCGGTCAGGTCCACTTCGATCGGTGCGAATTCTTCGTTTTCGGCAATCAGGTAGACTTTCGAGCCTTCCTTGCGGAAACGCTTTACCGTGACCTCATCGCCAACCCGGGCAACAACCACCTGGCCGTTGTGAACATCCTGGGTACTGTGAACTGCCAGCAGGTCGCCATCGAGAATACCGATGTCTTTCATGCTCATGCCCCGGACCCGCAGAAGATAATCTGCAGACGGCGAAAAGAATTCTGGCTGCAGTGTGCAGTGATCCTCGATGTGCTCCTGAGCAAGGATCGGACTACCGGCAGCGACCTGACCAATGACCGGGAGGCCCAGGTCTTCTTCCGCCTCAGGCAGACGGATGCCGCGGCTCGCTCCCGGCACCATCTCGATGGCACCTTTCCTTGCCAATGCCCGGAGATGTTCTTCCGCGGCGTTGGCCGAACGGAAGCCCAGTTCTGCCGCGATTTCAGCACGAGTTGGCGGATAGCCGGTCTCGTCGACGTATCGGCGAATAATATCCAGTACCTGGGACTGCCTTGCTGTCAGCTTCATCAAGCTACTCCGCTATATCGGGATCGGGCCGCTGCAAACATCAGCCTCTCGTAAGAGTGGCTCCGGTGGCCCTGTTTTTTTATACAGTAAACTGACTATATACAGTGTTTTATCCAGTGTAAAGTCGGCTCCCTGATTTTCTTGCATCCGCTTAATAATGAGGATCAACAGCGGTGTGATATGGTTAGGGCACTATTCCTCACGAACCAGGGAGCACCATGACCCAAGTCAGTGCCTGCAGGATGCCTGACATCCTAGAGACGAACGAAGGGAAGGAACGCCGGGTTGGCGTCGAGATCGAACTGTCTGGTCTGGGCTACGATGAGCTGGTTACATTGGCGGCGAAGATGCTGGAGGGCACACCTGAGCTCAAGTCACGCTATGTGACAACCTTGCAGACAGCTCTTGGCGACTTCACGGTTGAGCTTGATTCCGATCCGATCAAGGATCTTGATCTGGCGGATGAGCGCCTCCCCGAGTCCATTCGTGAACTCGGTGGACAGGCGATGGATGTGATCGACGCCGCGGCCGAACGCGTGGTACCCCTCGAGATCATAAGCCCACCCCTGAAGTTTTCCAGCGTCGAGGTGATTGAAACGCTCGTCGACAAACTCAGGAACGCCGGGGCACTGGGTAGCCGGGACGCCATCTATTTTGCGTTTGGCCTGCAGCTTAATCCTGAGTTGCCCGACCTCAGCCCCGAGACCCTGGTTCGTTACTTCCAGGCGTTCGCGGCCCTGTATGAATGGCTCAAGCACCGGCATCAACTGGACGTCAGCCGCAAATTCACTACGTACATCGAACCCTGGCACGGCCGCTACACCGAGCTCCTGATGGAGGATAACTATCAACCAAACCTCGGGGAGCTCATGGAGGATTACCTGGAGTTCAATCCTACCCGCAATCGCGCGCTTGACCTGCTTCCACTGTTTGCCCACCTGGACAAGGAACGGCTGGAACGCCATGTTCAGGATCCCAGGATAAAAAGCAGGCCAACCCTGCATTACCGGTTGCCGGATTGCGACATCGACAATCCCGGCTGGCATTTCTCAACCGTTTGGAACGACTGGGTCGTTCTGGAGCAACTGGCCAACAATCCCGACGACCTTGCCGACATGCGGCAACTGTTCCGGGAGCGGCGCAAACTGAATCTTCACAACCTGACCCACAGCTGGCGGGAAACCACTGACGACTGGCTGGCCAAAAACGGGTATGTCTGAAGAGTCCAAAGAACAGGAACTTGAGGTTCCGGGCCTGACGATCGGCATCAGCGGTCCCGCTCGAAAAAGCCTTGCCCATCGCCTGATCAGCCTGGGTCTGCGCCTCCACGGTGCCCGGACCCACTATATTCGCCCCGGTTCACGGGTTGCCGTACCGATGCTTGATGGCCTGGTGCTGTCAGGCGGCACCCACGTCCATCCTGAACGTTATGGGCAGGAGCCACAGGTTACCGCCAACTATGACCGCAAGCGGGATAAAACCGATCAGTCACTGCTTGAGCAGGCTGAAGCCATTGGCATTCCCGTGCTCGGGATTTGCCGCGGCGCCCAGTTCATCAACGTTTTCCACGGCGGGTCCCTGTGCCAGAACGTGACACCGCTGAGGGTCAATACCCGGCATCGCCCACTGCTCTTGCCCCTGCAAACCGTGCGACTGGTAACGCACAGCCGGCTTGAGCAAGCCATGCGCTCCCCGGTGATCGGCGCCAACCGGATTCACAGCCAGGCCATCAAGCGCCTGGGCCGCAACCTGCGCGTGACCGCCGTGGACAATGATCTGTTTGTACAGGCTATTGAAAGCACCGGACGCCAATGGCTAACCGGCATCCAATGGCACCCGGAATACCTGCTCTACCATGGCGGACACCGACGCATCTTTGGCCAGTTCGTGGATGCTGCCCGCCGATACAAACTGGCGCGCCTGGAACCGGATTCCGACGACGCCTGATCCATCAACGGTTTTCAAAGGAGGCACTACCATGAACGGACGGAACCGAAAGCTCCGTTTAAACCTGAAGTCCGGTTTTATTCTCCCTCTCGCGCTCACAGTACCTGCACTGACAATGGCAGGTGAGGTTACGCTCACTGGCGAGGGCAGTGTCCGATACGAGCCCGACAGCGCCAGACTCCAGTTCACAGCCAGTGCCGAGCACGAGCTTCCCCAGAAGGCCACCGAACGGGTAGCGGCCCTGATGGCGCAGTGGCGCGAGGGTATTACCGAGTATCAGGATCAGCTCAATGATTACTCAGACGCGTCGGTAAACCTTTACACCCGAACTCTGCCCGCATCTGAAAGGGAGGAGCAGCCCCGCAAGCAGGCCGTCGCCTCACAGACCGTCAGCTTCAGCATCAGTGATCTTACTCTGCTCAACCCCCTGCTCCAGCAGGCCCAGGCTGTGGGCCTGGATTACCACCTGGGCCCTCACCAGTTCTTCCACTCGGATGAGACCGGTATGGAACAGGAAGCACTGGCCAGAGCCATCGCAGACGCCCAGGCCCGCTGCCGATTCGTGGCCAGTCAGCTCGACCAGAGCTGTGGTGATGTGGTCACCATCAACATCAATGGCGGGCACCGCCCGGTACCAATGATGATGGCGGAGGCAAAATCCATGTCGGATACGGTCTCGAGCGTGGGTGAGCGGGAAATCCGAGCCTCAGTGAGCGCCACCTTCGAGCTGGACTGAACTCAGAAATCCCGGGTGTAGAAGATATCCAGGGAGGCCGCCAGCCCGCTGGCAGCCTCCAGATAGAAGTAGCGGCCCAGATCGTAGCGCAGAGCGACCGTCGTGATCGGCTCGAAGATGCCGACACCGTAGCGGACACTCAGCTCATCCGTCAGATACCCACTCGCCACCACCGAGGTCTGATCGCCGGAACCCTCCGCTTCCAGGGTGAGCTGGCGAATACCGAACTCTTCGCCAATTTGCCCCGTCACCTTGTTGGCCTGGGTCAGTCCCAGGGACAGCGCCGCCCGGCTCATCTGGCCCTCATCACCCCGGCTCTGGGGCGCCCGGCCAAGGATGACATAGGAAAGCGCCTCCGTCTGAGGCATGTCGGGGTTGGAGAATACTTCCGTCTGGGGCGACTGCACAGGGCCGGTCAGACGAATACCGGCCACGACGGTATCCACGGTGCGGACGGCCTCGATGTCCAGATAGGGTTGGGTAAGGTTGCCCACGAACAACAGTCTTGCCCGCCTGAGCTTGAGCTCCTGACCATAGGCTTCATACTGGCCATTGACCAGTTGGAGCGTGCCACGGGTATCCATGTCATTGCCAATGCGAAGAGATCCCTCCAGATCACCGGTCACGCCGAAGGCGGCAAAAGTCACCTGATCTTCTCCAACAACCACGGTCACATCCATATTCAGCGATCGGACAACGGGCTCTTCCCGTTCCACGCCGACAATGACCTCATCCTCCGAGACCGACACGGCCTGGTCCGGCAAACCCTGTATCTCGATGTCGCCTCTTGGCACTCCGACCTGTCCGGATACCTCCAGGGCCCCCTCACTGAAAACGATGGTCAGATCCGGCTCCACCTCAAGCTGAGCATAAGGCTCCAGGTTGAATGGCACACGGCTGCCGGAAATCGTGATTTCCCCCCGGGGAGACTGTTGCCAGTCGATTTCCCCATCCACAATGGTCTGGCTTCGCGCATTGCTCCGGATCCTGCCACTGATCTCGGCCGAGTAACCGCCAAACTGAACGCTGGCGATCACCTCCTCGATCGGTACCGGCAAGCGGGGATCGGAAACCCGTCCATTCACCAGGTGCAGTTCGCCGGTCACCGCCGGCTTCATCAGCGGGCCGGAGAGCTGGCCCTGGCCGTTCACCCGACCGGCAACTTCGTCCAGCCCGGAAAGCAGTCCTGCAAGGGCAATATCCAGACCCTCAAGACTGAAGGAACCCTCAACGTTGCGGTCGTCCGAGTTCGGATCCAGGTTCATATCCAGCGTGAAATCGCCAAGCTCCGGTCCGGAGAGACGGACCGCAAGGTCGGCTTGTTTGGGCTTCAGGGCGACCTCGGTTGTCAGGGTATTGTAGGCGAGCGACTCCCACTCGCCGTCCACCAGCAACTGGAATTGACCTTCACCGGCGTCCAGGAAAAGGCGTCCGTCCGGACCGTCGCCGGTGGTGGTGAAATCAACCTCGCCGTTGATCCAACCGTCCCAACGTAACGTCTCTGGCAGCAAGGGAGCGAAGGCCACGGTTGCGAAGCGGTCGATACGATAGGCAATGCGGGGAACCGGAAGCAGTGTCTGGTCCTCGGCACAAACCGTACTCTCCTCCCAGCGCCAGCAATGATTGCCAAATGTGAGTTCACCATCGGCTTTGTATGCCAGGGTCGCCGGGGCCTGCAGCCGCCATTGTTGGGACTGTTCCGGAAGGTCAATCACGCCCCGGGACAGCTCTCCCTGCCAGGTTCTCCAGTCAGCGCCGGCCCCTCCTGCGAAACCCAGCTCAAGGTCAGCCTCGGCATGACGAGCTCCGATGCTCACGGTGTGCTTTCCCTGGGTGCCATTGGCTTCCAGAGTTAGCGTTTCAAGCTCTTGGCCGAACCCGTTGAGGTTTTCCGCCTGCAAACGGCTGACAAGGCGCATGCCGTCCTGCAGATCGGCCTCAAGACTGAGGGTTTCAATGGCGAGCTCATCCTGCCAGCCCAGGTTTTTGCCACTTGCACTCAGCTCGCCCTTCGGGCGCTCTGGTGTTCCCTCCGCCGTCAGAGTCGCTTGCAGATTCCCCGTCAGGCCAGGCAGGACAATTTCCGGCGCGGGCAGGTTCAGAGCCAGATCACCACGCAGAACGTCGCCCCAGGTACCGCTACCCTCAATACGGTTGTCACCCACCAACAACTGAAGGTCGGATAGTTCCCAACTGCCTGATGAGGTATCTAGCCGTCCCTGCAGAGACGCGGGATTGGAACGCCAGTCGCCCTTGAGATCCCATCCGGCATTCATGGCAGGCACCGGTCCATCCCCGAGTTGTCCCTCGGTCGTCACATCACCGCTGAGACTGGCTTCCAGTACAGGTACCCAATAACCGGGATTGAAGTCTTTCAGGCGCAAGGCCGCCTGCCAGGAAAGCGGCCCGGAAAAGTTCACGGAGCCGTTGCCGGTAAGAGACCCGGCGCCTGTGCTGACGGTCAGGTTGGTCAGTGTGGTCTGCTCGGCATCGCCATCCACCGTGGTGGTCAGTTCCGCGTTGCCCTGAGGACCCTCGACACCGGCTTGAAGCTCTGCATGGTAGTTCCCCTCACGCCAGGACACGGTGCCATCCAGGGAACGAAGGGTTACCACTGGCGGCTCAAAGCCCGGGATCAGCGTATACCAGGGAAATCCGCGCAAACGGATGTCGGCACTGGCTTCGAGGCCCTCGCTCCAGGAGACATTGCCATTGGCCACCACAGTGTCTTGCCCTGCGCCATTCTCCCGGTCCGCGGCCAACTCGATCCGGATGCTCTCGGCCGCGCGAATCGTCGCCAGGCCCTCCAGCGTCAGCCGCACCGGGCCTGTCGTGCCCGGAAGCGTAGCCTGCCCCCGGGTGCGAAAACCCTGCTGAAGGCTACCCCTGGCGTCCACAGACCAATCATTGAGCACAAGGGTCTCCGGCAGCGCCTGCGCTGCGCGGAACTGATCCGAGGTTAGCCTCAACTGTGCCGGCAGGGCCGGATCGAGCGGCTCGACTTCCCCCGAGAGTTCAGCATCCAGGTAGCCACGGCTGGATGCAGCGACCATCAGGTCCCGAACGCTGCCGGAGAGCCGGGCGTCGAGAAGCCACTCGTCTCCATAAGGCGGCGGGATGTCCGCTTTGACTTCCAGATTGACAGGCCAGTCCCGGCGGGTTTCTATCCGGCCAGCGGCGGACACCGTGTACTCACCCAGCTGATACCAGGCGCGCTTTATGTTCCAGGCGGCGCCCGACCCTCCGGCGTCCAGCTCAAACCGGTCCCAGACTTTGTTGCCGTTGAAGGTAAAAGGCCCGAGCCGGACGCCACTGATATTCAGCGCCAGCGGCAGGTCCACGCCCGGCAGTGTAATGGGGCTCCCGCCTTCGGCTTTGTCCGCCGGGGGCAACTGCGAGACTTCGAGCGTCTCTGCTTCCAGATTCTCAATACAGAGCTGTTTTCGGAACAGACAGGAAGGGGACCAGTCCACGAGTGGCGACTCAACGACCACTTCGACCCCGTAACCACGCCACTGCAGGTGGTCGGCCTGCCACCGACCAAACAGAGATCCCCGGTCATTTTCCACCTGAAGCCCTGGCACCTGTTCTATAACCCAGGCGGTTCCCGTCTCAGAGCGCAGGGCCAGCAAAACAGCGGCCACCACAAGGACAGGCACAAGAATCAATACCGCCAGCCCTACCAACAGCCAAAACCGGAGGCTGCGCGAGCGTGCCGATGGCTTGTGCGGCCTGTCGTCTGATGTTTCCGGCGTCCTCGTCACAGCTCAGGCCCCATGGAAAAGTGAATGCGCCAATCCCCGCCAAATTCACGATCCAACCCTTTGGCGATGTCCAGCCTCAACGGCCCGACCGGGCTGATCCAGCGTATGCCGACACCAGCGCCGGTCGCCAGCGGGTCGCTCGGATTGTTGATCGCATTGCCGTGGTCGACGAACATGGCGGCACGCCATTTGTCCGCAAACTGATACTGGTACTCGGCACTGCCAACCATCAGGAAGCGTCCGCCCACCGGCACGCCGTTATCATTCTCTGGCGACAGGGTTTCATAGCCATACCCTCGCACACTCTGGTCACCGCCAGCGAAGAAACGCAGGGATGGAGGCACATCTTCAAACCGGTTGGTTGCCACAGCCCCCGCCTGCAGACGACCCAGAAACCGGTGCTTGTCCGCCAGCGTAAACAGCCCCTTGACCAGTGCGTTTACATGAAGGATATCCACATCGGACAGCGCCGCCCGATGCGAACCGGTGACATCGAACTGCAGGCGATAGCCCCGGGATGGGTCCAGTGGCGAGTCCGTGTGTATTTTCGAGTATCCCGCACCGGGCAGCAGGAGTGTGCTTGTGCCTTTCTCGTCATTGCCGATGTTAAAACGCTCACCTTCCCAACGCAGCGACAATATCTGCAGCCAGCCGTTATCCAGCTGATGCTGCCACTGCTGCCCCAGGCTCAGAAGTTCCGATTCCACATTCTCGATGTCCTCTCGCTGGTAACCGGCGCTCAGGCGGATCAGGTCGGTCATGGGCGGATCCAGGGGCAGCTCGTACCAGGTACTCAGGTTCTGCCTGGGTACCGAGAGTTCTGTCTCGGCGCCCCGCTTGTGCCCCATGGGATTGATCCAGTGTTCCCGCCAGTTTCCACGAAACCTGGGTCCGACATCGGTCGAAAATCCCACGCCCGCCGCCACGGAGCGGGCGTCGCGCCGGGTGAGATCAACGCGGACCGGAATCACGCCGTCCTCGGCACTACCCGGTGAGGCATCGATATCAACACTGCTGAAATAGCCGCTGTTCTGGAGATCCCGGTTAAGCCTTGCTACTTCATCAGCATGGAAGGGTATACCCGGCTCGAAAGAAACGAACTGTTCCAGTAGACCGATCTCGAACCAGTGCCCCTCTTCAAAGGTTACCTCTCCGAGCCGGTACCTCTCGCCGCTATCATAGATAAGCGTAACCGCAGCGCTTCGGGTTGCCGGATCCACTTCCAGGGTACGGGTAACAAATGTGCCGTCGAAATAGCCACGCCGCCGGGCACGGGTCTGGATGGTGTCTCGCAGGCTGGCATATTGCCCGTGGTTGAGAATGTCGCCTTCCGCCGGGTGCTCTGGCAGATCGGCGGTAAACCGTTCATCAGACGCAGCTGCGCCCCTGATCTCCACGGTCCGGGACGTAACTCGCACCGGCTCCCCCGGCGTAATGGACAGAACAAGCGTTGCCGTTGTGTCGGAATCACCCTCTTCAATCCGCCACTCAATCAGCGGGCTGTAATACCCGAGCGCCCGCAATGCCTCCTCGGCCTGACCAACGGCCGTGGGGGCATAACGCCTGAGATTACTGGCACTACGGCCTTCAACCTCCCCGATAAACGCCTGGGCATTTGATTTCAGATCCGGGTAGTCTCCCTCCATGTTCACGACGACCTGTTGCGCGCAAACCCACGACGGCAGCCAGCAGAGCAACAAGATCAAAAGCCGGACCCGGCCCGAATTCACGACTTGGTAGATTGATAGCATCCGGCTATTTCAGTGTTGGTGGTAACAAGAAGGATTTCCGTTCAAGCGTGGGAGTTTAATGGCAGACGGTCAAGTTAATCCATGGTTGGCCTTTCGGACTGCCTTGAGCGGCTCAAGGGCGAGTCGTTTGTGGCGTTGAAATAAGCTAACCTGTCAGATACTTAGCAACAGACCGGACCCTGGCGAATGCTGAAGATAAATCGAGAAAACCTGAAATCCAGCCACCAGCTTGTCTGGTTCATCATTGATTTCCTGATGCTGGGCCTGCTGATCATCAACCTGGCGTTCATCATCTGGGACTCGATCTATAACTTTGTAGCCGTTCAGAATCTGCTGAAAGAGCATGCTCCGGCCATACAGTCGGCCTACCACCCCATCCATGAACGCTTCATCTTTTACGATCTGATCTTCGTCAGCATCTTCCTGACCGAGTTCTTCGTCCGCTGGGGTTACGCCATCAAGGCGAAAGTCTACGACCGCTGGTATTTCTACCCGTTTATCCACTGGTACGACCTGGTGGGCTGTATCCCGGTGGGAAGCCTGCGTTTCCTTCGTATCCTGCGGGTGATTTCCATCATCTATCGCCTGCATCAGTACAAAATCATTGATATCACGAATACCAGGATTTACCGCTTCGTGAACTTCTACTACGAAGCCTTTATGGAGGAGCTTTCAGACCGCATTGTGCTGAAAGTACTCAGCGGCGTGCAGCAGGAGGTCAAACGGGGCTCTCCGCTGTTCGACAAGATCCAGGAGGACATCCTCTACCCCCGCAGGGACATGCTCTCCGACTGGATCTCCAAGCGGGTCGCAGAGGCAGCCCAGGAAGGCTACGTGCCCAATCGCGGAGCCCTCAGAAGCTATCTGGAAGACAGGGTGGACAATGCCCTGAAACAGAATCTGGAACTGTCACGGCTGAAGTACCTTCCTGTGGTGGGTCCAACGATCCAGGAAACCCTGGAAGAAGCCGTCGGCGACATCGTTGCCCACGTTATTCACCAGATTCTCGAAGACCTGGCATCTGCCTCCAACCACGCCTTCATCGAAGACATCGTGAACGTGTTCCTGCCGACGCCCGGTGAAGTAAGGGCCGATGAAGCGCAGAACGAAGCGCTCATTAACCTGATCATTGAGATCATTGACGCCATCAAGGGACAAGTGAGGGTAAAACACTGGCGAGCGGAACTTCCGTGACCGACTGACGAGCCCTCTAAAACCAACAACAAAGAGACCATCCATGGATGCATCGCAATTGCCACTGCACTATCAGTCGGCCCATGACCTCTTGAAACAACTTGAAGCCGGCACCCTGACCAGCGAGGCACTTACCACGGCCTTGTTGGAGAGGATCCGCGAGCATAATCCAACCATCAACGCCGTCGTGACCCTGGACGAGCAAAAGGCTCTCACCAACGCCCGGAGGGCTGATGAGGAACGTGCAGCCGGCTCGGCAAGGGGCCCATTGCATGGTCTTCCCCTTACCCTGAAAGACACCTGGGAAGTGGCGGGCATGACCTGTACCGCGGGTGCCCCAGCCCTGAGGGATCACAAACCCAACCGCCACGCCGATGTCGTGCAGCGGCTGGAAGACGCCGGAGCCATTATTCTGGGCAAGACCAATGTGCCCATCTACGCCACCGATCTCCAGAGCTACAACAAACTGTTCGGGGTAACCAACAACCCCCACAATCTGGCGCACACTCCCGGTGGCTCCTCAGGTGGTGCTGCGGCCGCCCTGGCTGCAGGCATGACACCCCTTGAAGTGGGCAGCGACCTGGCCGGCTCCATTCGCACACCCGCGCACTTTTGTGGCGTGTTCGGCCACAAACCAACCCGCTCGCTGGTGTCATTTCGGGGTCACATCCCGGGGCCACCTGGAACCCAGTCCCGACCGGATCTGGTCGAGGGCGGCCCGATGGCGCGCAGTGCCGGGGACCTGGAACTCCTGATGAGCGTCATTGCCGGCCCCCGGCCAGCTGAAGAGCGCAGCTGGTCCCTGGCAATGGCCCCCTCGGAATTAAACAGTCTCGATCAGGCCCGGGTCGGCCTATGGCTGGAAGATCCCTTGTGCCCGATAGACCAGGAGCTGACCGAGGGTTATCAGAACCTGGGCAACGCATTGTCTGAACGGGGCGCACTGGTCACTGAGGCCCGCCATCCATTGCTGAGCCTCGAACACATTCTCCCCGCTTATTTCAATCTGCTGGGCGCCCTGCTAAGCACCTCTCTGAAGCCCGCCCAACGCCGACAGATGAAATGGATTGCCCGGCTGGAACCCTGGCTCAAATTTCTGGGGCCGATGACGCCTTTCATTGGTGAATACGGACGAGGTGTGAATCAGCCGGTCTACCAGTGGATGGCCTGGAGCGAAATGCGCGAGAAGATGCGGGCCGAGATCGAATCGTTATTTCAGGAAGTGGACGTTCTGCTGACGCCGGTGACACCCACCACCGCCATCCGGCATGACCACAGCCATCCGGTCTTCAAACGCCGGATTACCGTCGCCGGTCAGCCAAGGGCGTACATGGACCAGTTCTGCTGGATCGCCTTCGCCACCTTGTTGGGCCTGCCTGCCACCTCCGTACCCATCGGACGAACAAAAGAAGGCCTGCCATTCAATGTTCAGGTGATTGGTGCGCCGGGGATGGACCTGACCACAATCGGTTTTGCGGGACTCCTGGAGGAGGCCGGGTTGGCAGGATTTCTCACGCCCGAGGGCCTCTGACAATCGTGAGAGTAGAAACGAAAAAAGCCGGCTCTAGGCCGGCTTTTTCATATTGGTAGCGGGGGCTGGATTCGAACCAACGACCTCCGGGTTATGAGCCCGACGAGCTACCAGACTGCTCTACCCCGCATCAAACTGGTTGTTTCTCAGGGAACCCCTGATCAACGTGGCGCGCATGATAAGGGGTGTGATCGACACTGTCAAAGGAAAGTTCCGGATTTCCGAAAACTCACCTCTCCAGAATCGCTGTAACCCCCTGGCCGCCCGCGGCACAGATGGAAATCAGGCCTCGTCCGCTGCCCTTCTCCTCCAGCAACTTGGCCAGAGTCGCGACAATTCGGGCACCGGTGGCCGCAAAGGGGTGACCGGTTGCCAGGCTGCTGCCTTTTACATTGAGCTTGTCGCGGTCAATGCTGCCCAGAGGTTTGTCCAGGCGCAGGCGCTCCTTGCAGAAGGTCGGATCCTCCCAGGCCTTCAAGGTACTCAAGACCTGTGAAGCGAAAGCTTCATGGATTTCGTAAAAATCGAAATCCTGAAGGCTCAGCCCCGCTTTTTCCAGCATCCGGGGCACTGCATAGGCAGGTGCCATCAGCAGCCCCTCTTTCTTGTCCACAAAATCCACCGCCGCATTTTCAGAAAACGTCAGCCAGGCTTTCACCTCGTGATTGTTGGCTTTCGCCCATTCCTCACTGGCCAGCAACACGCAAGAGGCGCCATCCGTCAACGCGGTGCTGTTGGCCGCGGTCATGGTGCCGTTTTCCCGATCAAAAACCGGCTTGAGCGTAGCCAGCTTCTCCAGCGTGGTATCCGGACGCAGAATATTGTCCTTCTCCAGCCCCGCCATCGGCGTCAGCAAATCGTTGAAGAACCCTTCATCATAGGCCCTGGCCAGCTTCTGATGGCTCTCCCAGGCCAGCTTGTCCTGATCTTCCCGGGCAATATCCCACTCCTTCGCCGTCACCTGTGCATGCTCGCCCATCGACATTCCCGTGCGAGGCTCACCATTCTGAGGCACCTCGGGCTTCAGATGTCCGGGCCGAAACCGCCCAAGAATTTTCAATCGATCCCCGGCGGTCTTGGCCCGGTTCAGATCCAGCAAAATCTCACGAAGGCCCTCACCCACACCAATCGGTGCATCCGACGTGGTGTCGGTTCCGCCGGCAATACCACATTCAATCTGCCCCAGGGCAATCTTGTTGGCCACCAGAATCGCCGCCTCCAGCCCCGTGCCACAGGCCTGCTGGATGTCATAAGCCGGCGTCTCCGGCGCCAGCCCACAACTCATCACCGCCTCCCGGGTCAAATTAAAGTCCCGCGAATGCTTGATGACGGCCCCGGCAGCCACTTCACCCAGCCGCTGGCCCTCCAGGCCATACCGATCCACCAGACCTCGCAGCGCAGACGTCAGCAACTCCTGGTTACTGATCTTGCTGTAGACCGTATTCGACCGCGCGAACGGAATCCGGTTGCCACCCAACACCGCAACGCGACGAATCGCCGAAGGGGCGGCGCTGGTCTTTTTCGAAGTAGCGGTTTTCTTACGTGAAGTTTTCGATGCTTCTGCCATGATCATTTCATCCGTTTTGAAGTAACCGTGATGTCAGGGGGAACATTGGGGGAAGGCTTCCCGGAACCGTGGAGCGCCAAGGATGGCGCGACCGAGCCCTACAGGGACGTATTCACGGGCGTGTTCTGGGAAGCCTTCCACCAATGTTCCCTGCACCCAGGTTGAGTTGTTAATGTCGACAGTTTAGCGACAACCGGAAACGCCTCATTGGCACCCCTGACAACACCCTACAGGCATTGAGTCAATCCAAAAACTATCCGATTCTTTACCCTGTAGGACGATTCGCATCCAGCAACCCGAATGCAAACACAAGGAAGCCCCCATGTCTGACCTCTATCTTAGAATAGTAAACACCCCGGTTGGCAAAACCGCCGCACAATCCCTGGGCCTGCCAGCGCCCGTGCCCCTGAAACGCCTCAAGCGTACCGATCAGCCGTTTATCGAGGGCGACGTACTTGTAGGCGCAGCCAGCGGAGGCAAAGCCATCGCGGCAATCGGAAGCACCCTCAGCGCCAGTGCAGCCACATTGCACCACGCCAGCGGGAATGAACGGCTGAAAGACTCATCCAAGGCCGGCAACAAAGCCCGACCCATGGACCTGAATTCGGAAATCGATCAAAAATTTTCCGCCCTGGTGTTTGACGCCACCGGGTTTAAAGGACCCGACGACCTCCGGGCCCTTTACGATTTTTTCCACCCCACCATCAAGAAACTCGGCGGCAACGCTCGGGTACTGGTCATTGGTCAAAACCCCGCCACTTGCAGAAAGGCGCCCCAGGCCGCTGCCCAACAGGCCCTGGAAGGCTTTGTTCGCAGCATCGGCAAGGAAATCGGAAAGAAAGGCTCTACTGCAAACCTGCTATGGATGGCACCGGGGGCCGAACAGCAACTGGAATCCAGTGTCCGGTTCTTTCTCTCCGCACGCTCTGCCTACGTGTCTGGCCAGGTGGTCAGAATCGGCAAAAGTGATTCGGCGCCTGCGACCAATCCTGTCGCTCCGCTGACAGGAAAAGTTGCCCTGGTTACCGGGGCCTCCCGCGGCATCGGCGCAGCTATTGCAAAAACCCTTGCAAGAGACGGCGCCACGGTTATCGGACTCGATATTCCGCCTGCCATGGAAGATCTGCAAAGAGTCACATCTGCCATCAACGGCAAGGCACTGGCTTGCGATATTACTGACGAAAAGGCGCCGACGCTCATCGCCGACTTCATCGATGAACATTTTGGCGGAGTGGACCTGGTCATTCACAACGCAGGGATCACTCGTGACAAAACCCTTGGCAACATGCCCGAGCACTTCTGGGATATGACAATTGCCGTAAACCTGACCGCCGAGGAATTGATCGACGAAGAGTTGGCCAAGCGAGAACTGATGAAAGAGAACGGCCGCATCGTCTGCATCTCCTCCATCAGCGGCATTGCCGGGAATTTCGGGCAGACCAATTACTCAACCGCCAAGAGCGGCGTGATCGGCTACGTGGAAGCCATGGCCCGGCAACTGAAGAAAGGCGTAACCATCAACGCCGTTGCCCCGGGTTTTATCGAAACCCAGATGACCGCAGCCATGCCGGTCACCATCCGCGAGGCCGGTCGCCGGATGAACAGCCTCTCCCAGGGCGGGCAACCCGTTGACGTGGCTGAAACCATCGCCTGGTATTGCAGTCCTGCGTCCAGCGGAGTGAACGGCAACGTGGTGAGAGTCTGCGGCCAGTCGCTGATTGGCAAATAAAAAAAGGGCCGATCCTTTCGGATCGGCCCTTTTCGGAATTTTGGTGGGTGGTACTGGGATCGAACCAGTGACCCTCGCCTTGTAAGGGCGATGCTCTCCCAGCTGAGCTAACCACCCGGGTATACTGCATAAAAATGGCGGAGCGGACGGGACTCGAACCCGCGACCCCCGGCGTGACAGGCCGGTATTCTAACCAACTGAACTACCGCTCCGCATCAATTCTGACCCTCGGGCCCGAACCTGAAACCGGATGGGGTGATCCGGTGATGCATTTGAAAGTGGTGGGTGGTACTGGGATCGAACCAGTGACCCTCGCCTTGTAAGGGCGATGCTCTCCCAGCTGAGCTAACCACCCACTTTCAAGCCTTCCAAAGGCGCTCACTTGCTTGGCAGCCGCGCTGTCTCAACCAAGTGAGAGGCGCATTTTAAGCATTTGGCTGGCGGTGTCAAATATTTTCCCGGAATTTTATAAAAAAACCTGCAAGCCATTCAAAAGCGTACAGTTTTTGAGCAAACCTACTTTCTTGCAGCGGTCTTGCGCGTCGCTTTTTCAGCCCGCGGCACCGGCCGATCCTGCCCCGCCTTCTGCGCTTTTTCCTGGAGAGAAAGTTCGCTGACACGGCTGCGCCTGTCTTCGGGAACCGCTCGATTAGCGAGAGAGCAATTCAGATCGTCCAATCGTTTCTGCAGGTCACCCCAGCTATCCAGCAACTGGGGAACGACATCATCCGCCAGTTTTTCGAATCTGAGTCGAAGAGAATCCTTGAGAGCCATTGTTTTTAAATTTTCCCGAGCCATTCACCTGCCATCAGTGTAGTCAGCAGTCAGAAAATCCACCAGCCGCCTCCGGATTCTGCTTCTTCTCTGCGCTCCCGCTCCATCTCCAACTCCGCGTATTCCTGCTCCAGCCTCTTGATCTTGCGATCGGCTTCAAGAGGCACGGTTGGGCCACCACCGAACGGCCAGAACCAGGACGTGGATTCGTACTTGCCCTCCTGCTTCAGGCGCTCGATTTCGAGCTCACGCTCCTCCTCCAGAAGCACCAGTTGCCGCTCGTAATCCAGGTCTTCGTTAACTTCCACAATGGAGGTAGCCGCATGGTTCGGCGCCAACAGATCACTGTTCAGAAAACGGGTGGAAACAATCTCCTCTGCCTGCATGGCATATTCCCGCGTTACCAGCTGGAGGTCGCCCTGAGTCAGCGGATGATCCGGATCCAGGTCCGGATGCCGTTGGCCCGGTTCCGAAAGCTCGTTATAACGCAGGTAATAGATCTGTCCTGGCTCAACGTTCAGCGTGGCATCGGCGATCAGGCTAAGACTGAAGGAGTTCATGCCCTCCAGACCCAGCAAAGGTCGGCGCATGGCGATGTGGCGCTCTCCGGGGCTTACCTCGAGCCAGGTGAAGCTGTCGTTGCGAATGTTGAAATAGTGGGTGTCATCTATGTAGACACTGGGCGCTTCAATTTCATCAGCCGCCCATTGGGAGTGTGTCCTGTAGAAGTACAGCACCGCGTTGCGCCGATCCCAGCTATCGTTGTCGATATGAACGAAGTCATGCCCGGAAACCGGATGCAGGAACGACCCGACGCTTTTGCCGATGGACTGATAAACCGTACAGCCCGGCAACACCAGCAACAGCCACATCGCTGCCAGAAGCCGGGGAACAAGAAAAACGGAAGGCACTCGGGTTTTCATTGTTGTTAACTCTTCATCCTGATTGCGAGTTGCCTGATCTTAACAACTGCACAAAAACAGAAATGAGAGCTACCGCAAGGGATGGCTACAAACCGTTACAAAACCCGAAATGCCGATTGCTGGACCACGCTACGGGCAGTTACTGCCCGCTGATCTGGCTCCGTAACTGATTCACCTCTTCAGACAGCCGAACCAGACGGGAGGTCAGTTGTGACCGCGAGGCATCGATAGACTCAACCGTGCGCTTGAGACTGGCCACCTCATTACGGAGCGCCTGAACCCGGCCATCATCGGCCAGCTCATCGGTCTCCCGCTCCAGGGCCGAGATCCGACCCTCCATGCCGCTGATTCCCAGCTTCTGCTCCTGCTCAAAACGCCGGATACGGCTCTCGATCACCTGATCCACATCCGCCAGCTGCTGGCTCAGTTTCGTCAACTGATCCGTTGCCTGCCGGTTGGCATCCTGCAGCGCTGAAATCGACGTCTCCGTCTGTTGTTTCAGGGCTGCAAGATCGGCAGAAAGCGAGGACCGGACCTTTTCAACCGACGTCTCAAGCGAACCAATGGCCTGCTTGCCCTCCGCAAGGCCGGATTCCAACGCGGCAATCCGTTCCTGCTGCTCATCCAGGCGCTTCTTGTTGCGTTCATTGGCAATGGCCCAGAGTTTCCGGATCTCACTGTCTGCCGTATCCAGACGCTTCGTATGCGCCGCGATCTGCTCCTCCAGAGTAGCGCCCCGCTCCTGAAGGTTTTCCCCCGTTTCCGAAAGCTCGCCCTCAAACCGAGCAAGCGCCAGCTTGCTCTGCCGCGCCCAGTAATCCGCTTCTTCAAGCTGCCCTTCCAACGCCTGAACCCGCTGCTCCTGGGAGTACCAGCCAGCACCCGCGGCAACGGCCAGCACAATCAACAACACCCACAGCATTGCCGAGCTACTGCGACCATTGCTGCCGCCACTTCCGTTACCGCCCTTGCCACCTTTGGGAGGCTTCGCTGGTGTCGACGGTTCGCCTTTCCCTCCGGACGCTGGCCTGGACTTTCTTTCCGCTGCCTTCTTCGGCTCGGCACTACCAATCGGTCGCTCAGCCCTCAACTCATCATCATCTGGACGGATGGGTTCCATTACAGCTCCTGACTATGGACGGTTAAAACAATAGGGATCGATAATACCTGTACTTAGGCGCAGGTAAAAATGAAGGGGCGGTCATGCCGACTCCTCCCGAGGGTTTGGGGCAGAGTTGAGGGGCTTTTTGCGGAAATGTCTGAAGCCAAGGATGGCTTCAGTCAAGCGCACATGGATGTGCTAGTAGCGGTTTCCGGAAAAAGCCCCTCAACTCTGCCTTCCACCGAGGTTTGTTGCATGGTAGGTGGCCAAAACATACAATGGCCGGCTTTCCAATTATCACAGGACTGTTGCATATGCAGCCGCTTGTAGGACTCATCATGGGCTCCAAATCCGACTGGCCCACCATGGAACACGCCGCCACCATGCTCGAAAAACTCGGCGTGCCCTATGAAACCAAAGTCGTCTCGGCCCATCGCACACCGGATCTGCTTTTCGACTACGCCAAAACGGCCGCAGACCGCGGTTTGAAAGTCATTATTGCGGGCGCCGGCGGCGCAGCGCACCTGCCGGGCATGGTTGCCTCGCAAACCGCCCTGCCGGTCCTTGGTGTTCCTGTTCAGTCCAAAACCCTGAATGGCCTGGATTCATTGCTCTCCATCGTCCAGATGCCAGGCGGCATCGCTGTCGGCACCCTCGCTATTGGCAAAGCCGGCGCAACCAACGCTGGCCTGCTGGCAGCGCAGATTATTGGCACCTCGGACGACAGCGTACGCAAAGCGGTTGAGCAGTTCCGGGCCACTCAGACCGAAACGATTCTGGACAATCCTGATCCTCGGGACCAGTAACAGGCAGGAGAACTCGAATGAGAATTGGTGTACTGGGCGCCGGCCAACTGGGAAGAATGCTGGCACTGGCCGGATACCCACTGGCCAAGACCTTTGTTTTCTATGACATGTCCGGCAGCCCCAGTGCTGGCCTTGGTGAAGTCATCATCGATCGCGAGGGCCAGTACCTGGACGATTTCCTCTCCCGGGTCGACCGTGTTACCTATGAGTTCGAACACCTGCCAGTAGACGTGGCCGAGAAAATTGCTGCTCACAAACCGGTTCACCCCTGCCCCCGGGCGTTGCAGGTGTGTCAGAACCGGGAAGCGGAAAAGACTCTGTTCGGCGAGCTGGGCATCCCCACGCCAGAATGGAAAATTGCCGATAGCGCCGCCTCGTTGAAAGCCGCGGCCGAAGAACTTGGCTGCCCGGTGGTAGCGAAGTCCAACACCGAAGGATACGACGGCAAAGGACAGGCCGTACTCAAATCCCCTGAGGACGCCGAGGCCGCCTGGACCTCCATCGGCCACCCCCGCCTTATCGTGGAAAAGTTCGTCGACTTCCACCGGGAAGTGTCGATTATCGCCGTTCGCGCTGAAGACGGTGAGCTGGCGTTCTACCCGATGGCGGAGAACACCCACCACGAGGGAATTCTGCGCTACTCCATTGCGCCTGCTCCTAAGCTCGAGAAGCACGTTCAGGAAGATGCGGAGCGGTACATCAAGGCACTACTGAACGAATTGGACTATGTCGGCGTATTAACGCTTGAGTTGTTCGAGACAACCGATGGCCTGGTCGCCAACGAGATGGCGCCCAGGGTTCACAACTCGGGGCACTGGACCATCGAAGGCGCGATGACCAGCCAGTTCGAGAACCACATTCGCGCGGTAAGCGGGCACCCTCTTGGCAATGTTGCTCCACGTGGTTTGAGCTGCATGATCAATATCATCGGAGAGCACGGCGACATCGAGCGAATCCTCGAACTGCCCTACGCCCATGTTCATCTTTATAATAAGGGTGAGCGACCGGGTCGGAAGCTGGGCCACGTAAACATACTGGCCGACAGCTACGAAGAGCTCGTCTGGCGGGTGAAGAACTGCGCCCAGTTCCTGCCGGGCAGCCCAGAGTTTAAAAGTTCTTTAACACCAAAGGGTTGATCTGACTCAAATCGACCCTATATTGGGGTAACGAACATCAACATAAACAGAGAGACAGGGAGAACGACCTCATGGCATTTGAACTTCCCGCACTGCCCTACGAAAAGAACGCACTGGAACCGCACATCTCTCAGGAAACGCTCGAGTACCATTACGGCAAGCATCACAACACCTACGTCACCAAGCTCAATGGCCTGATCGAAGGTACTGACAACGCCAACAAATCTCTTGAAGACATCATCAAGAGTGCCAGCGGCCCGCTGTTCAACAACGCCGCACAGGTCTGGAACCACACCTTCTACTGGCACTGCCTGAGCCCGAACGGCGGTGGTGAACCCACCGGTGCTGCCAAGGAAGCGATCGAGAAGGCGTTCGGTTCTTTCGAAGATTTCAAGAAAGAATTCAATGACAAAGCAGCCAACAACTTCGGTTCTGGCTGGACCTGGCTGGTGAAAAAAGCGGACGGCTCCGTTGCCATCGCGAATACCAGCAATGCTGAAACGCCGTTGACCGGTGCCGACAAGCCGGTACTGACCGTCGACGTCTGGGAGCACGCGTACTACATCGACTATCGCAACTCCCGCCCGAACTACCTGGAAGCTTTCTGGAACCTGGTGAACTGGGATTTCGTAAACGAAAACCTGGCCTGATCCCGGCCTCGCTTCCAGACTCAGTCTAAAACGACTGTGATCAAGCGCCCGCCCCTGGCGGGCGTTTTTGTGTCTGCTATACCCAAGCAATTACAATTTGATACAAGCACACTCTGAAATCTTTGGAAAAATCGCCGATACTCCATGAAGATATCGCGAACCTGAACCATACTTGGAAACAACCATCAGGGTGAGCCCCCACGCACATCACCCAAAGTGCGACACCTTTGCCCTGAACCTTGCAGATCAGCGGCTCTGCAAAAACCGGAACAAGACAGGCTTGAATGCAAAACTCCTTCGAGGTTGAACATCGCCTGGGCTATCGAATCTTACGGTGGATTCTTGCGGTGGCCCTTGCCAGTGGCGTCGTTGTCAGTGCCATACAGGTCATCCTGGACGCCCAACGTGTGTCCAGAGGGCTGGATAGCGATGCCAAGCAAACCATCGCGATGGTGAAAGACGCAGCCACCCAGGCGGTGTTCAGCATCGACGCCGAACTCGCGCAACAAGTCGTGGACGGCCTCTTCGCCAAGGAAGCGGTCCACATGGCCCGCATCGTCCACCCTGACGGCGACCCACTGGGAGATCGCAGCCGTCCACTCCAGGAAACCGCTTTCCGCCCGGTCACCGATCCGATTTTTGACGCCGATCGGCTCTATCGGGAGCCGCTTTTCCGCGAAGGTAATCCGGAAGACGTCTACGGCTTTCTTGACGTTCACTACGACACCGCAGCAGCGGCCCGTACCTGGTTGGACAGGGCGGCTGTCACTTTCGCTTCCGGCATGGCCACAGCTCTCATTCTCGGCATGGTGTTGTTCTATGTATTCCACCTGCTCCTGACGCGCCCCCTCCTCCGAATTGTCAATTCCGTGAGGCAGGTGGATCCTGCGCACCCGGATGACCGCCTGGTCACCACGCCATCCGGCCACCAGAGCGACGAACTTGGCCTCTGGGTAAACGCAACCAACAACCTCCTGGTGGCCATCGGCGACAGCCAGAAACGCCATCGCGAGGCGGAGGACCGGGTGAGCCGTCTCTCACGTTACGACCAGCTCACTGGCCTGCCCAGCCGGGATACCTTCATGGAGTTGCTGGTGCGGGATATTGAGGATGCCGCCAGGCGCAACGCCCAACTGTCGCTGATTGTCTGCGGCATCGACGATTTCAAATCGGTGAACGAGCAATGCGGTTTCCGGTCCGGGGACCTTATTCTACAGACCGTTGCCGACCGCCTGACCAACAAACTGGACAATGCCCGCTTCACCATTGCACGCCTCGGCAGCGACCAGTTCGTGGTTGTCCAGAAAGGACTTCGGGACGGGTTCCAGGCAGCAGACACAGCTGAGCGAATCCTGGCCTGTGTCAATGAGCCCATGCTGGTCGAAGACCAGAACATCTCAATCAGCGCCACCCTGGGGGTTGCTCTTTACCCCTCCGACACCAGCAAGGCAGACCGACTGCTTCAGAGTGCCGAACAGACCATGACCCTGGCCAAGCAGAACGGTCACAACCACTTCCAGTTCTATGTCGCCAGCATTGACCAGGAAATCCGGGACCGAAAGCAACTGGAAAAGGATTTGTCCCAGGCTCTTGGTAATCACCAATTTCATCTGGTTTACCAGCCCCAGATTAATCTGGAGAGCAAACGGGTAATCGGGGCAGAGGCATTGTTACGTTGGGAGCACCCGACTCGTGGCACGGTTCCCCCCGACTTCTTTATCCCGGTGGCCGAAGCAAACGGCTCTATCGTGGAAATTGGCCAGTGGGTTCTGGACCAGGCTTGTTGGCAGGCAGCTCGCTGGGCCTCGGACGGCTCGCCGCTTCGTATTGCTGTTAATCTCTCGGCCGTTCAGCTGCGCCAGGAAAGCATTGTCGATGATATTCTCGATACCCTGCGACGACACAAGATACCGGCCGGTCGGCTGGAGCTGGAGGTAACAGAAACCAGCTTCATGACCAACCTGTCAGACGCCGTAGCCAAACTCCACAGACTCAACAAAGCGGGAATAAGCATCGCGGTGGACGACTTTGGAACCGGCTACTCGTCACTGACCTACCTCAAACAGATGCCGGTACAGCATCTGAAGATCGACAAACAGTTTATCCGCGATCTGCTGGTCAATGAGGAAGATACCCGAATCGCCAATACCATCATCGACCTTGGCAAGAGTCTGAACCTGTCAGTGGTTGCTGAAGGGGTGGAAACGGCAGAGCAGGAATATTACCTGAGCCAGCGTGGCTGCAAGCTCGCCCAGGGCTATTTTTTCAGCAAGCCGTTGCCGCCGCGTGAATTTGAGACCTTCGTTAAAGGTTTTCACGAGCAGATCGTGGAAAATAACCTCTGAACCACTACCTCTAGGAGTTGCCATGGGAACCACTGTTATCGGCCTGATCGTTATCGCCGTCGTTGTTTTCTATCTGGTCTTTATCTACAACCGCCTGGTTTCCCTGCGCAACCAGTTCAAAAACGGGTTTGCCCAGATTGATGTTCAACTGCAGCGTCGGCACGACCTTATTCCGAATCTTGTGGAAGCGGCAAAAGCCTATCTGACCCACGAAAAAAGCACCCTCACCCAGGTGATGGAAGCCCGTAACAATGCGGTCAGCGCCCAAAAAGACGCCGCCAAGGATCCTGGCGATGGAACCAAGATCCAACGCCTGGGCAGCGCCGAAAACCTGCTCACCAAGGCGCTCGCAAATTTCTACGCCGTGGCCGAGAACTATCCGGAGCTGAAGGCCAACGAAACCATTCAGCAACTGATGGAAGAACTCTCCAGCACCGAGAACCGGGTCGCCTTTGCCCGCCAGGCCTATAACGATGGCGTCATGAGCTACAACATTTTCCGGGAGCAGTTCCCGAATAATGTTATCGCCGGCATGTTTGCGTTCAAGGAAACGTCGCAACTGGAACTGGAATCACCGGAAGCCCGTCAGGCACCGAAAGTGGCCTTCTGAGGCCCTGAGTCATGGCTCATCCCGGTTTCTTTCAGCGCCAGGCCCACGCCCGGCGCAACACCACTCTGCTGGTTTTTCTTTTCCTGACGGCGGTCGCGTTTATCACGCTTGCCGTCTGCCTTGTGGGTTATTTTGTAACCCGTAGTGAATCCTCCGGTCTTGCGTTCCACCACTGGCTGCTCTCCAATCATGGCCTGCTGACCGCCGTTACGGTTGTTTCCCTGATTGTTCTGGGTTCCCTGCTCCGCTGGGTTGATCTGGCGGGAGGTGGCGACCGGGTCGCCAAAATGGTTGGCGCCAGGCCCATTGACCCCGATACCCGCGACAGTGACGAGCGCAAACTGCGCAACATCGTTGAGGAAATGGCTATTGCCAGTGGTGTCTCAGTGCCGGAACTCTATGTGATGGATCAGGAAACCGGCATCAACGCTTTTGTGGCCGGCTACACTCCCGGTGAGGCCGTCATGGTCGTCACCCACGGCGCCATCACCCAGTTATCCCGGGACGAACTGCAAGGCGTGGTCGCCCATGAATTCAGCCATATTTTCAACGGGGACATGCGGCTCAACGTTCGGCTCATTGCCCTGCTTGCCGGCATCCTGATGATCGGACAGATTGGCGGCTTTCTGCTGCGCGCATCCTTCTACCGCGGCCACCGTGTGGGTCGATCACGGGACGGTCGGGCCCAGGCGGCCATGGGCATCATTGGTCTGGCGCTTTTTGTGATTGGCTATGTGGGCGTTTTCTTCGGCCGGCTGATACAGGCGGCGGTCTCCAGACAACGCGAAATGCTGGCAGACGCATCCTCCGTGCAGTTTACGCGTAACCCCGAGGGTATTGCCGGCGCCCTGTTCAAGATTGGTATGAAGGGCGGCTACCTGGACACAACCAGCCACGCCAGCGACATGAATCACATGTGTTTTGGCGAAAGTGCGCGGATGAAATTCACCTCTTTGCTGGCATCCCACCCGCCCATAGATGAGCGAATCAATGCCATTCAGCCCGGCATGCTGGCCAGATTACGCAGCCGGCTCAGGGATACCGAACCAGGTGCCGACCTATACCGGGGAGGCTCTGGAGCACCAGAAGCGGGCGCGTCCGGGTTTAGTGGCGCGGCAACCGACATACTCGGGCCGGTTACCGGCAGGAGTGGCAGAACCTCACCGCTTGCATCCAGCCCGGAAAAAACCATAAAACCGGCCCGGAAATTTTCAGATCAGGTCGGCACTATCAACCGGCAAAGCGAAGATTTCGCCCTGCGTTTTCTGGAACGCCTGCCAGCCACCTTCCGAAACCTGCTGTACACCCGGGCCGGGGCCACGCAGCTCTGCTATGCCATGCTGATCAGCGAACTGCCGCGTCCACAGCAAACGGAACGGCTGAACCTGCTGCCGGCACACCCGGTATTGGGCAGCCAGCCGGATCTACTCAAGAAACTGCTGCCGGCGCTGAAAACCATCGGCGATGGCGTCCGTTTCCCTGCCCTGGAGCTGGCCATGCCTGCCCTTCGCAAGCTGGACCCGGAAGAGCGGGAGTTGCTCATTACCAATGTCCAGAAACTGGTGGCGGCGGATAACCGGGTTACCCTGTTTGAACTCGCTCTGACAAGCTTCCTGTCACGCCACCTGGGCGACGAAGCAGCCAGAGTGGTACCGGTGCGCTATAGGAGCTACAAACCGGTCATGCCGGCCCTCCAGAGGCTCCTGAGCTTGATGGCAAGGGCTGGGTCTGAGCCCCAATCTGACGCCGAGAAGCTCTATCGGGAGGCCATGGCCGGCTTCATGAATGCGAAGGATGGAGTGGAGCCGGTTCTGGAAAAAGTCACCATGCGCCAGCTACGGGAAGCGTTGACCGCGTTGAACGGTCTTTCACCGCTGCTGAAACCGGCAATCATCGATGCCTGTGGGCACTGCATTACCCGCGACGGGAAAGTGGAAACCCGGGAGTATGAATTGATGCGGCTGGTGGCGGACCAGATGGATTGCCCGATGCCGCCACTGGCTGTCTGAGCGCTTACTGGACCCGGGTGCTGCCGTCTTCAAACAGCGCGTCCACTGTCGGACGCTGCTCTTCGGTGGGGATACCCAGCTTCTCCCGGATGTTCAGATTGACGTCCCAAAGCTGATTGAACTTGTCGGAAGTAGCCGCAACGGCCTCTTCCTTGCCCAGCATGATTTTGGGGCGCAGGAACACCAGCAGGTTGCGCTTCACCCGGCGCTCCGATTCGGAGGAGAACAGGCGACCAACGAACGGGATGTCACCCAGCAAGGGCACCTTGCTCTTGTTGACCTGGTAATCATCCCGGGTCAAACCGCCCAGCACGATGGTCTCGCCATCATCCGCCAGTACGGTGGTCTTGATTTCCCGCTTGTTGGTGACGATATCCGAGGCGTTCTCGATGCTGTCTGCCACGCTTTCTGTGGTCTGCTCCACCACCAGACGCACCAGGCCGTCGGCACTGATGGTCGGGGTAACCTTGAGGGTCAGACCGATATCGCGACGCTCGATGGTGGTGAATGGATTGGTGGTGCCATCGCCGGTGACGGTGGACTGGCCAGTACGGAAAGGCACGTTCTGGCCCACGATGATCTCGGACTCCTGGTTATCCAGGGTAATGATGCTTGGCGTGGACAACAGGTTTGCAGCGGCAGACGTGGACAGTGCCTGAAGGAGAACCCCCCAGCTCACTCCATTTTCGTTCCGTTGGCCGGCGCCGATGGTGATACCACCGGTAGCCGGCGTGATGGCGGATCCGGTCAGAATCGCGCTGAGCACCTCACCCAGGCTGCGACCCACGTTACCGAAATTGGTGCCGGCAACCGGCGTGGATTCGCCAGACTCGTCACCGACCGCAACCTGGACACCCAGATCCTGGCCCAGTTCGTCGCTGATCTCGACAATTGCCGCCTCAATCATCACCTGGGCGCGGCGCACATCCAGCGCCGCAACAATCTGTTCGGCTTCCTGCATCAGGGATGGCTCACCCCTTACCACCAGCGCATTCAGCCCCTCATCCGCAAAAACAGCAAAGCTGCTTTGCGGTTTGGCGGCGCCGCCGCTTCCCGAACCAGTACCTTCTTTCACCAGCTCGCCCATCACACCCTTAAGGATCTCAGTCAGGTTTTTGGCGTCGGCGTGTTTCAGCCTCAGGACCTTGGTGGTGCCGCCGGTGGCAGAGGGCTGGTCCAGCTGTCGAATCAGGCCGCGCATCTTTTCGCGGAAGGTCTCATCGCCCCGCAGGATAAGGCGGTTGCTGCGCTCATCTGCGGTCACGCTGTATTTTCTGGCGGCATTGTCGCCGCCGGCCCGGCCGAGTTCATCCGGGGCCAGTTCCTGCAGAAGCGTCACCATATCACCCACCCAGGCTTCCTGAAGCTGGATGACTTCCACTTCGTATTTGGACGGGCTATCCAGCTCCCGGACAATCTGCTCGATGCGCTGGATATTGGAAGAATGATCACTGATGATCAGGGCGTTGGCGGCGGCCACCCCGGCCAGATGGCCGTATTTCGCCACCAGGGGGCGCAGAATCGGCACCAGCTCCAGGGCGTTGGCGTTGTCAATCTGGATAACCCGCGTGATCAGCTGCTCGGAGGGGGTTTCGGGAAAGCGCTCCAGAATCTCCGCCGACTGTTTGGCATCAACCTGTTGCACCACCTTGATCACTTCTGCGCCCGGGATGGCGGTAAAACCGTGAACATTCAAGACCGCCAGGAACAGATCGTAAATTTCGTCCTTGTTCATGGGCGCGCTGGAGAGCACCGTTACCTTGCCCTTCACCCTCGGATCCACCACAAAACTGTACCCGGTAATGTCCGCGACCTGGGTCACGAACGCACGGATATCGGCGTCTTTCAGGTTCAGCCGCCATGTCTCGGCTTCCTGCCCATGCGCCATGGACATAAAGGGAAGGAGAAAAAGCAGGACAATGGCCCGCAAAACATTGATCTTGTGGTTATACATCTGGCGATTTCGTCCTGTTTCGATGAACCCGGTCAGCGCCACTGCTCGGGTATGGCATAACTGATGGTGAGGATGGATCCGTCACGCTCGATTTCTATCTCCAGCTGGGCCTGGCCGCGCCAGTTCTCAAGCAGGGCCTTATCCTGGCTGATATCGCCCAGCCGCTGACCGTTGATAGCCGTTATCACGTCCCCGGCCTGCAGGTTGACGGCGTTGAGCATGGCGTTAGAGCCGTCATACACGTAACCGGACATGCCGCTATTGTCCACCGGGGTCAACCCGAAAGGCGCCAGTGCGGCAATGCCCTGGCTGTCAATCTGTTCACGGGCGCTGGCCAGGAACTCATCCGGTGATGATTCTGCAGGCTCCTCGGTCACTTCTGCAACCAGTTCGGAAGACTGTTCCTCGAAAGTCAGGGATTCGTATCGCCCACCCCGACGAATCAGAACACGCCCGGGTTCCACTTCCGCCAGCTCTGCATTGCCGGGTAGCATCTCCCCTACCCGGTAATATGCGGTTTCTCCATTGCTCCCAGCAACTATAGCACCGGAGTCCTCCGGGCGCTGTGCGACAAGTACCCCTTCCAGCCGGAGCCGAAGCCGGGTTTCCGGAGCCGAGCGGCGAACCGCATCGGCCACTTCGACCGGTCGCTCAGACCGCCCGAAGAAATCGTAAACGGCTATGGACGTTGTCAAACGGCTACCGCCTGACAGACTGCCTGCACCGGCTGCGACCGGCGCGTCTGGAACCGGCCGGTCGTCCCAGGCGTATAACCAGGTCATCCGGGCGAGAGTATTGGCCAGATACACCACCAGAACCAACAGCAACAGGTTGGCGAGGATCCGGGAAATCCGGCTCTGGGCCGGAATACTCAACAGCGCCATATTATCTTGCCCCCGGTACGAGAGGCTGGCGTACCCGGAATACGACATCACCGGGGCTGGCAGAATCGGGCCAGGGCTGGCCGGCGAGATCCACCATACGCTTGTAGACACGCAGTTCCATCATTCCGTTCCAGAACACGGTGGCATCTGCTGCCGGCCCCTGGCCGCCCTGCTCGGAGACTGTCAGCGCCACACCACCCTGGGAGGTATCCATCGTCGCCTGCATGGGCGGAAACTCGGCCTGCCCACGCTGGCCACCCATTGGCCAGGTCACCAGGCCGCCATCCCAGCGCCCCAGGCCTTCCGCCCGCGTAATCCGGTTATCGGCCCAGGCCATATTCAGACGGTCAATCATGACTTCGCCTTCAATCATGGCGCCGCCGCTCTGGCGGACCAGCTCCTCAAACTCGGCCACCGTGATCCGTCCGCTGGCATCAAGCTGGGCACTGGCCGGCCAGCCCACCGTAACATCGCCGTTGAGCGAGGATTGCGACGATTCCAGGGAAATTCGGGCTGGCCATTCCAGGCTGGTGACCGACGGCATATAAAGGCGCCAGTCAACACGCACCGGGAAACCGGCCACCACAACCCCGGCTTCACCATCCCAGAGTTTGCCGGCAACCTGCTGAACCTTTACCTGGGGAGGCAGAGATACATGGGCAAAGGCTTGCTGCCAGACCCATCCCGCAGGAACCAGAAAGACCAGTGACAGCAGATAAACCAGAGCGCCCAGCAGCAGGAGCAAAAATACCTTGCCGGGGCGGAGAAAGGATTTGGGTTCAGCGTCACTCATTCGGCGTTGCACAGATAATGGACCGGAAGCCGAGTCTAGCAAAGCCATGGGGCAAGTTCATGACAAAAAAACAAAAACCCCGCGTTGGCGTGAACCAACGCGGGGTTTTTAAGGGGCCGAGATCAGGCCGGCATTACATCATGCCGCCCATGCCTCCCATGCCGCCCATTCCACCCATGTCCGGCATACCGCCGCCGGCAGACTCGTCCTGCGGCTCATCCGCAACCATCGCCTCGGTGGTGATGATCAGGGAAGCCACAGAAGCGGCCGCCTGCAGAGCGGAACGGGTGACCTTGGCAGGATCCAGGATACCCATTTCCAGCATATCGCCGTAGGCTTCGGTCGCGGCGTTGTAGCCGAAGGAACCTTCGCCTTCGCGAACCTTGGCAACCACAACAGAAGACTCACCGCCTGCGTTGTAAACGATCTGGCGCAGAGGAGCTTCCATGGCACGGCGCAGAATGTTAACACCGGCTTTCTGCTCTTCGTTGATGGCGTCTACCTTGTCCAGGGCCGCAATGGCACGGATAAGGGTTACACCACCGCCCGGTACGATGCCCTCTTCAACCGCGGCGCGGGTAGAGTGCAGCGCGTCTTCAACGCGGGCCTTCTTCTCTTTCATTTCCACTTCGGAACCGGCACCAACCTTGATAACGGCAACACCGCCAGCCAGCTTGGCAACACGCTCCTGCAGCTTTTCCTTGTCGTAGTCGGAAGAGCTGTCTTCGATCTGCTTGCGGATCTGCTCAACGCGAGCTTCGATGTCCGCCTGCGCACCAGCACCGCCGATGATGGTGGTGTTTTCCTTGGTGACGTTCACACGCTTGGCTGTGCCAAGGTCATCCAGGGTGGTGTTCTCAAGAGTCAGGCCGACTTCTTCAGAGATTACGGTACCACCGGAAAGGATCGCGATGTCCTGCAGCATCTCCTTGCGACGGTCACCAAAGCCAGGCGCCTTGACGGCGTTTACCTTGACGATGCCACGCATGTTGTTCACTACCAGAGTGGCAAGCGCTTCACCCTCAATGTCTTCAGCGATGATCTGCAGCGGCTTACCAGCCTTGGCTACAGCTTCCAGCACCGGCAGCAGCTCGCGGATGTTTGAGATCTTCTTGTCGACCAGCAGGATGTACGGGTCTTCCAGCTCGGCAGACATGTTGTCCTGGTTGTTGATGAAGTACGGAGACAGGAAGCCACGGTCGAACTGCATACCTTCAACCACGTCCAGCTCGTCTTCCAGGCCTCGGCCTTCCTCAACGGTAATAACGCCTTCCTTGCCAACTTTTTCCATTGCATCGGCGATGATCTTACCGATGGTATCGTCACCGTTGGCAGAGATAGTGCCTACCTGAGCGATCATCTTGCTGTCGTCACAGGGCTTGGCCATATCACGGATTGCCTTCACGGCTTCCGTTGTGGCCTTGTCGATGCCGCGCTTCAGATCCATCGGGTTCATGCCGGCAGTCACTGCCTTCACGCCCTCGTTAACGATGGACTGAGCCAGAACGGTTGCGGTAGTGGTACCGTCACCGGCGGTGTCGTTGGCCTGGGAAGCCACTTCTTTCACCATCTGGGCGCCCATGTTCTCGAACTTGTCAGACAGTTCGATTTCCTTGGCTACGGAAACACCATCTTTGGTGATGGTCGGCGCGCCGAAGGACTTTTCCAGAACCACGTTACGGCCTTTCGGGCCGAGGGTCACTTTAACCGCGTCTGCCAGTACATTGACGCCCGCGACCATGCGCTTACGTGCGCTATCACCGAATCTAACGTCTTTTGCTGCCATGTCTTCTATTCCTGTTCGTTAAACCGAAGTTGTTGAATCAATCGGATTAATGAGAGTTCGTGCGATTCGCCTCAGCGATCACTCAAGCACGCCGTAGATGTCGCTCTCGCTCATGATGAGGAGCTCTTCGCCATCGATCTTGACGGTGTTCCCGGCGTACTGGCCGAAGACCACGGTGTCACCCACCTTGACCGCCAGTGAGCGGGTTTCGCCGTTTTCCAGGATGCGACCGTTACCAACGGCAATTACCTCGCCCTGGGAAGGCTTCTCTTTGGCGTTACCCGGCAGCACGATGCCACCCGCAGTTTTCTCTTCTTCTTCCTTACGGCGCACGACAACACGATCGTGTAGCGGACGAATTTTCATTGCTCGGTTTCTCCAATAGTCAGATTAATGTGGCAATGACATTGTTGATGTAGGTCGGACAGGCAACGCCTGGTCCGACAAATTGCCCGGCTGGATAACCAACTGTTTTCAGTGGAAATCAGCCCGCAGCGAACTTGTGGTTTCTATTTGGGGTAGCTGGTAGGTGTTTTCAACACCCCGGAGAGAAAATTTTTTCACTTTTTTTCGATCCGGTCCCGATCGGATTCCGTCTCATCCTGGTACTCGCCTTCGATGATGTCGCCATTGCTGTCCCGATCAAAAGGCCGCTGCCGGCCGAACGGGTTCTCCTGGCCGCCAAACGGATCCTGCCCGAACGGATTGGACCCACCACCGGCGCGAAAATAGAAGCTGCTGCCACGGCTTTGACCAGCAACGACCATGCGCTTGAGCGCCTGTGCTGCAAGCCAGTGGCGCGTTCCGGGTATCAGGCACAGAAACCCGACCGTGTCGGTAATAAAGCCAGGTGTTAGTAATAGCGCACCACCAATCGCAAGGATCAGCCCCTCGGCAACCTCCTTGGCCGGCAATTCGCCACTATTCAGTCGCTGATTGGCCTTCAAAAGCGTTGCCAACCCCTGCTGGCGAAGGAGCCAGGCGCCGATCACGGCGGTCAACAACACCAACCCGACGGTATTGAGCACACCAATCATGCCACCCACCTGAATCAACACCGCCATCTCGGCGATTGGCATGATAATGAATAAGAACAGAAACACTGACATCGGGACCTCAGGGTCTGAATGTGGCTTTAAGAAGGTCTGGTATACTCCACACCCTCGAAATTAGAAAGGCGGCTCGCACAGGTCAAGATGCGACGCCAGAGCAGCCCCTCCGTGGAATGTTGGAGGCCATGGATGGCCGGAAACAAGCGCACATGGACGTGCTCGTAGCGGTTCCACGGAGGGGATGCTCTGGTGACGCTGGCACCCATGCAGAAGACGTCGTAATGAGTTGGGACGCACAGCAACCGTAAAACCACCTGATAACAGTAGTTAGGGCAAAACATGAAACTTCAAGATTCCGTGATTGCAATCACTGGCGGCGGCCAGGGCCTTGGCCGCGCCATGGGCGAATACCTTGCGGCCAAAGGTGCAAAAATTGCGCTGATCGACCTGATGCCGGAGAAGCTGGACGAGGCCGTCACCGCCTGCGTGGCCGCGGGCGCTGAGGCCAGAAGCTACGTCTGCAACGTTGCGAAAGAGGAAGAGGTAGAAAAAACCTTCGAGGCCATCGTAAAAGACTTCGGCCACCTCAACGGCCTGGTTAACAATGCCGGTATCCTCCGGGACGGGCTTATGGTCAAAGTGAAGGATGGCGAAGTTGAGCGCCGCATGGAGCTGTCCCAGTGGCAGGCGGTTATCGACGTAAACCTTACCGGCGTATTTCTCTGCGGCCGCGAGGCAGCGACCCAGATGATCAAGAACGGTGATCAGGGTGCGATCATCAACATCGCTTCCATCTCTCGCGCCGGCAACATGGGCCAGAGCAACTACTCCGCTGCCAAGGCCGGTGTCTCTGCCCTTGTTCCGGTCTGGGCCAAGGAACTCGCCCGCTACGGCATCCGCTGCGCCGGTATCGCCCCGGGCTTCATCGAGACCGAAATGACCGCCTCCATGAAACCGGAAGCCCTGGAAAAAATGACGGCCGGCATTCCGCTCAAGCGCATGGGCAAGCCCGAAGAGATTGCTTCGGCTGCGGCGTTCATTTTTGAGAACGACTATGTGTCAGGGCGGATGATTGAAGTGGATGGGGCTCTTCGGCTCTAACGGGTCGAGCTACCATTGAGTGGGGCGCCCAGAGCGCCCCACTACCATCGAAACCGAGACATCGAAACCCGCCCGTCGCTAACCTCGACACCTTCAGCCTCAAGCCGGCTAACCTGCTCCTCAAATTTCTCGGACCCCACGGGAAAGGCAATCTGGCCGTTACTGCGAATCACCCGATACCAGGGTACGACATGCCCTTCCGGCAACTTGCCCAAGGCTTTTCCGATGTACCTCGCCTGCCGGCCCAACCCTGCCATCTCTGCAACCTGGCCGTAACTGACCACCTTTCCCTCCGGCACGGCCAGTACGACTTGCCAGATTTTCTGGTCTTTGGTCGGTTCGGACATCAAGGGCTCATCGCTTCTGCATCAGGCTTCGATTCATTGCGCGGTGCCAACGCATCCAGTCGATGGCCATTTCGGATCATGAAAATCGCCAACAGAATGGCAGGCACGCCCATTATGCCGGCCACCAGGAAGAATTCGGCGTAACCAAAGCCCGCCACGACAATGCCGGAGAACCCACCGAGAAACTTGCCAGGCAGAGTCATCAGGGAACTGAACAGTGCGTACTGCGTAGCCGTGAACGAGGCACTTGTCATGCTGGAGAGCCAGGCAATCAGGGCAACATTGGCAATGCCGCCACTGAGGTTATCGGCGCTCACCACGGCGGCCAGGGTAATGATGTTGGGCGGGTACTGGGCCAGAACGACAAACAGAAGATTGGTGGCGGCGGTCATGATTGCGCCAAGCAGGAGAATCCGGCGAACCCCGTAGCGAACCACCATTACACCGCCGACCAGCGAGCCGGCAATGGTCATGAAGAAGCCAAAGATCTTGGTGACATCCGCCACCTGGGTTTTGCTGAAACCCATGAAGTCCAGGTAGAAGGGATTGGCCATAACGCCCATGGCGATGTCGGAGATCCGGTAAACGGCCACCATGAGCAGGATAACCAGAGCCAGCTCTTTGTAACGGCGAAAGAAATCCAGGAACGGGCCGGCCACGGCGGCGTAGAACCAACCAACCAGTCTCGCCAGGCGGGGATTCAGATGCGTTAGCTTGGCGGCCTCTTGTTCGATCTTGTGGGCAATGTCCTGGGCGGCGGCAAAGTGGTTTACGCTGGGCTCGCGAACAATGAGCACCGTGAGCGCGCCAACTCCCACCAGGGCCGCCATGACTTCATAGGACACCTGCCAGGACCAGAATTCCGCCAGGTAGAGAGCACCGGCGCCGGCAACCAGAAGCGCCAGACGGTAGCCAAAGATGTACGTAGCGGCGAGGGCGGCCTGGAGCCGTTCCTCGGCAATCTCGATGCGGTAGGCATCAATGGCCACGTCCTGGGTGGCAGAGGAGAACGCCACCAGCAGGCCACAAAGGGCCATCATTTCCGGCGCTGCCGTGGCATCCACGTGAGCCATCAGGTACAGCCCCGTGGCGATACCTGCCTGAGCAAAGATAATCCAGCTTCGCCGCTTACCCAGCAGCCGGTCGAGCAGCGGCAGTTTCAGACGGTCCACCACCGGCGCCCAGAACACTTTGATGGAATAGGTAATACCAAGCCAGCTGAAGAACCCGATGGTGGCGGTTTCCACCCCGACATCCGCGAGACGGGCATTCAGCGTGGAAAACACCAGCAGGAACGGCAGCCCCGCCGAAAAGCCCAGGAATAGCAGGGCAATCACCTGCCAACGGGTATAGGTATGGAGCGTGTCCCGGATCAGGGTCAGGCGGGTGCCGGTTAAGATGGTGAAGCCTCCGGATCAGTCGCGGAAATTATTGAACTGCAGCGGGATATCCAGCTCAGCTTCGCGCAGCATGGCGATCGCTTCCTGAAGATCATCCCGCTTCTTGCCGGTCACTCGCACTTTGTCGCCCTGGATACTGGCCTGGACCTTCATCTTCTGGTCCTTGATCATCTTCACGATCTTCTTGGCCATATCGGTTTCAATGCCCTGCTTCAGCAGCAGGTGCTGTTTAACCAGCTTGCCGGACTTGCTGTCGCCATCCTCGGCCAGCGCTCGCGCATCGATATTACGCTTGGCAAAGGCCATACGCAGCATGTCCAGCAGCTGCTCCAGCTGGAACTCCTGCTCGGCACTAATGGTAATGCCCTTGTCATCCAGCTCAATGTCGGCTTCCACGTTCTTGAAGTCCCAGCGATTACCCAGCTCCCGCTTGGCCTGGTCGACCGCATTGGTGACTTCGTGCATATCGATTTCTGAAACAATGTCAAAAGAAGGCATGGTCGTTATTCTCCAACAGGGTAAGAAGGTATACTTCTTCAATTTGCTGGGGATGATACCAACCCCCGGCATCTCTCGCACCTGACAACGGACTGCTAAAAGTAGATAACAATGCCAAATCTGGACCTTCCCATCCTGGTAGTAGACGACGCGAAATTCAGCAGTATGGTGGTTGGCCGCACGCTGCGAAATGCCGGATATCGCGACGTACGCATCGTGAATAACGCACCGGAAGCCCTGCAGCTGATCGAACAGCGACCGGTAAGCGTGCTGATTGCCGACTGGCTGATGCCCGAGATGGATGGCCTTGAGCTGACGGACCAGGTGCGACAACAGGACGAGCAGAACAATCACTACACCTACGTGATCCTGCTCACGGCACGGGAAAGCGTCGAGGCGCTTTCAGAAGCCTTCGACCGGGGCGTGGACGACTTCATCTACAAGTCCGACATGACCAAGCAACTGATCCCCCGCATCTTTGCCGCAGACCGAATGGCCGACCGCCAGAACACCCTGCTGCGGGCCAACTCCCTGTTGATCGAGAACAACCGGGAGCTGGAATCCACTAACATCATTGATCTGGAAACCGGTCTCTGCAACACCAAATACGGTCGCGAGCGTCTGACCAAGATGCTGCGCCACGCTGAATCCCGAGGCGGCTGCTCTGCCTATGTACTGTGCGGCATTCGCAACTGGCAGGAACTCAAGCGCAAACACCCGCCCACAGTGATGAGCGAACTGGCCATCGGCATTGCCCGCCGACTGAGCACCCTGATTCGCCCCATTGATGCCCTGTGCCGCGTTGGCGACAACCAGTTCGCGATTATTGCCTACTTCCCGAACAGTGATCACTGCACCACCACCGCCTTCCGGCGCGTGTTCGACGGCATCAACCACAAGGCCCTGAAAACAACGGCCGGCTATATTTCTGTGGAAGCCGGCATGGTGCTGTGCAAAGCCGACGCCCAGAACGGCACACCGTCGATCCAGGATATGGAACGGGCAGCGGTGCAAGGGCTGGTAGATGCCTACGATACGCGTCGGTTTACCGAGACCGCGCCGGAGATCGGAGCGACCGCCTGAAGCGGCGACACACTCGGTAACACTGATACACACTTCACAAACAGACAGGAAAGGCCGGACGACTTATTCTCCAGTTGTGGATTTAAGCAGTATCCCCCATGGTGGAGGAGCCGAGTAGTACCTCTGCCGCCATATGGGGAATCGAATCCACCGGATTAACGAATTTTTCAGGCACTTTCGTTCTTTCCTTGTTTTTTGGGCCAGCTTTTTAGCTGGCCTTTTTATTTTCCGCTCCAGACGTTTCCGCACCAGTTCCGTTATACTCCGGCTATAACGACTCCAAAAACAGTGCTGTAACCATGAAAACCCTCGGAACCGCCTCTGTCGCCGCCCTGCGCCAATACGTTCGTGCTGCCGAATCCGCCGGCGTGGATATCAATCGCCTTTTCGACCAGGCCGAACTGGACCAGAACATCCTGGACACCGACGACGGCCGCATTAACGGCGAGCAGTTCCAGCACTTTATCCGTTTATTGTGCGAACAAACCGGCAACCCGATCCTGGGCCTGGAAACCGGCGACTTCGTTCAACCTGGCTCCTACAGTGTGCTTGGCTACATCACCATGAGCTGCGCCACCCTCGGCGAAGCCGTGGCACGCATTGCGCCGTTCGAAAAACTCGTTGGAGACATGGGCACCACCAGCCTCGCTATGAAAGGCGACGACATCAAACTGACCTGGAACTGCAACTACACCGATCCTGTCGTTCGGCCGCAACTGGTGGATAACGTGTTTGCCTCCTGGGTGAACTACGCCCGCTGGCTTGCGGACAATCAGGAGGCGTCACCCAGTTCGGTAAAACTCCGTCGGGCCTCTCCGGGCTCAGAATTTGAAACGGCCTACCAGGAACGCTGGCACTGCACGGTCACCTTCTCAGCAGATGAAAACAGCATCACCCTCAAGAAAAGCCTGCTGGAAACCCGCCTGCGGCAACCGGACCCTCTCCTGCGCAAAACCCTGGAAGCCCATGCTCTGAGCCAGCTGGCTTCCCTGGATACCGACAGCGACCTGACTTCGAAGGTCCGCCACAGCATTCAGCAACAACTAATGCACGGCATTACCCGGCAAGACATGGTGGCGGAAGACCTGGGGATGACCAGCCGGACTCTACAGAGAAAGCTCGGCCAGGAAGGCGTGTCGTACCAAAAACTATTAGATGAAGTGCGGCAAAAGATGGCCGAGGACTATCTTCGCAACAGCGAGTTGGCCATTCCGGATATTGCGCTCAGGCTGGGATACAGTGAAACCACGTCGTTTCACAGGAAATTCAAGGCGGTAACGGGGAAGACGCCCGGAGAGTTCCGGGCGTCCGTAGAGCAGACTTAAAGCTTGCGGCCTTTGCCGGCGGCAATCCGCAGACGCAAGGCATTCAGCTTGATAAAGCCTTCCGCATCCTTCTGATCGTACGCACCCTGATCTTCTTCGAAGGTAGCAATCTTCTCGTCGAACAGGGAATCCTCAGACTTACGGCCAACCACGTCTACGTTGCCCTTGTAGAGCTTCAGGCGAACGGTGCCGTTTACATAATTCTGGGTCTGATCGATCAGCGCCTGCAGCGCCTCACGCTCCGGTGACCACCAGTAACCGTTGTAGATCACCTCGGCATAGCGCGGCATGATGCTGTCTTTCAGGTGCGCCACTTCGCGGTCCAGCGTGATGGACTCAATGGCACGGTGGGCACGCAGCATGATGGTACCGCCCGGGGTCTCGTAACAGCCGCGGGACTTCATGCCCACGTAGCGGTTCTCGACGATATCCAGACGGCCAATGCCGTTGGCACCCGCCAGCTTGTTCAGAGTTTCCAGAACCAAGTGGGGCTTCATGTCCTGACCGTCGATGGCAACAATGTCGCCCTTCTTGTAGGTCAGCTCAACATAGGTCGGCTCATCCGGCGCGGCTTCCGGAGACACACTCCAGCGCCACATATCTTCCTCGGCTTCCGCCCAGGGATCTTCCAGGTTGATGCCTTCGTAAGAGATGTGCAGCAGGTTGGCATCCATGGAGTACGGGCTCTTGCCCTTCTTCATTTCCACCGGGATGTTGCGCTCTTCGCAGTACTTAAGCAACTTCTCGCGGGAATTCAGGTCCCACTCACGCCAGGGTGCAATCACCTTCACACCCGGCTTCAGAGCGTAAGCACCCAGCTCGAAACGAACCTGATCGTTGCCCTTGCCGGTTGCGCCGTGGGAAATGGCGTCGGCGCCGGTTTCATTGGCGATATCGATCAAACGCTTGGCAATCA